>ENA-ORNB01000032-ORNB01000032.1-human-gut-metagenome-genome-assembly--contig:-NODE-32-length-169448-cov-25.687360_pt1 | contig 169448 bp, 145 predicted proteins | sample MGYA00242112_ERZ509016 | MGnify/ENA primary metagenome ERZ509016 (study PRJEB26280, sample SAMEA2338705) | human gut metagenome | biome: human gut; feature: human-associated habitat; material...
GGGGAGCCGCTCTGCATCTTCAAGCGTGCCCGGTTGGTCGCTGGTCACGGTGGTCGTCTCGAAGACGGTGATCAAGGCATCTGCCTCGAGTTTTCTGACCTGCTGCAAATCGTCACCTGCAGGTTCCGGTAGACTTCGTTCCTCAAGCCAGCAACCAGCGTAGGAGTGACCATCGTGAATAAAAACGAAAGGCCTCAACCCAGACTGCTCGCAACAGGCAGCAAAAAGCAGAGTCAGATCAAGGCAAGTGCCAAAGCTTTGGCTGACGATCTCCGATGGAAAACGAACCTTCTGTCCGCTGACCTCAAAGCTCGCAGACGGATTGATGTAGCGGATACCAAGCTCACCAATGGCTTTGTATATTGAGGCAACTTGTTCCCAAGCCCGCTTGCGGCTCTTGTCCTGATAACCATTTAGTTCGGAGCGGCCCGTGGCTTCCTTCAACACATCGGAAGCCCGGCTTAAAATAGTCATCACCGCCGGGTCGTTGGGCAATACGAAGGCAGCCAAGATTTCCGGCAGAGCGACCAGCCCACACCACTCATTCCGGGCAAGAAGTGTAATTGGTTCCGTGATAGACTGAACGACCTCGCCTCCTTCCAGCATCTCCACCTTTAACCATCCGGCAACCTTCTCGTTAAGTTCGGCGAGAAAATCGTGACTCAATTTCAGTTCTAGTGGCGAGAGGTGGAATTCACCGGCAGGCTCGATGGACTGAAGTCGAATTTCGGTGGGTGGAGCGAACACGGGTTCGGTCGTTAAACGCAATACCAAGTCCTTCCTCGCCACGCCGTTATTCTGCAAACGCAACTCCTTCACCACCGGAATCGCGTTCTGTTGGAACGCATAGTTGATTGAGTAGTCGTAGATAAGAGTGAAATGGGGTTGAGGAGGGACGAGGGAAACGGTCGAGGAGTGCTCCACCAACGTTTCTGCACCCTTCTTCAACCTTAGGAAAATTGTAGCATCGCGTTGCTCTGGAAGTTTGAGAAAAAATTCCGTTTTCAGATCCACTACAATCTCTCCCAGCGACTGTGTGGAAGCCGCCGGTAGCGACAAAATTGACAAAGACTTTGTTGCGAAGAATGGGGGCTCGCACGAAACCTCCAACACAAGTTCCTCTTGCAACTGTTCTCCTTTGTTCATCACGCTCAGTGTGTCGCAGAGCCGGAAAGATGTTTGATTAATGGTGAACTCGCATATTGCGGAGAGAGGGCCGTCAAATTGGAAGCTCATAGCAGGCTGGTTGGGCATACGTCATTAGGAAAGTAAACTGTTCTTATTGCTTGGTCTTTCGTGCTGCTCTGTCCACATTCAGTGAGCAAGTGCAACACCGAAGTGAAGAACAAGAGCTTTGATGGACGATCTGAAGCCGAGACATTTCCTCGATCTGGAATTAAAGAGTTGAAAAATAGTGTTCAATTTGCTCTGTGAAATCAAGGCAAAGTTAAGTTGGTTTTCTTGGGAAGAAATTTTCTGACAAGCTCTATACATTGTTCGACGTTGTCCTTGTCTCGACTCCTGTAGGGCCTTGCAAAGAAGGAGTGGGTTACAAATATTTGATAGGTTTGTTGGTATCTTGAGTTCCCTTTACCATTATCATAAGTGATTGTTTTGAGTAGCCCTGTATGGTGTAAGGGAGACCATGATTTGACGAGTGCCCAGCTTATCTTCAGTCCCCCGAAATGCTCCATTTTCTCACAATACAATTGCTATACAGTTACAATTTCCCAAACAACTTCGGATATTTCTTCCGAATCTCTTCGTGGTACCCTCTTGCAATGATCTGAGCACGAAGATTTTTAATGGCTTTCGCCCTCCGCTCGTTATCGGGATTCACCTCCAGATAGCATTCCAGATCATTGCTGAGGCGATGGCCATCCTGAAGGATCGTCGTGTTATAATAGGCCAGAGGTTCCGTCACTTCTTCGAAAATATAATCAGCCTGTTCCGGAAGGTGAGTTTCTTCAAAAGGAAACGTCGAAATCAACAGTCCTGAATTGTTCACTCGGAAACCCAAGGGACCGGGTTCGTTGAAATCCTGTGTATAATGAAGGGAAGAAAGAGGAGAGTAGCACCACCGAATATCCGAGCTATTCAGAAAATCGATTATCTGCTGAATATCAATATTATGTGGTTTTTTCACATAAAAACGTTTGGTGACTTTTCTGCGCTTGTGATTTTTCTTCAAAGAATCCAGCAGAGCATTTGCGTCCCGCAGGCAAATAATTCGTCCTCTGCGGCAGATAATAGAGTCTTCTTCCATGGTCTTGAGAGCCTTATTCACTTGTGATAATGAAATCTGGCCGGATTTCTTCAGAATGGAACTGCATATGTGTTTCTGAGTAGGAAAGAAATTGCAGTTCAACAATGTCTCTGCGACCTGAATAGCTGCACCCGTATAAGGATTCTTCATGGCAACCGGCAATGGCTTGAACCGGTTTCTGAATCCACTTCTCATCATGAAAAATCCTTTCCATAAAAGGACGCCGTTTCCGCAAAAGTCGACACCACTCAAATTGTGTTGCTCCAGTATTTCTAAATTTTGAGTCGAAAGATAGGGGGTGATGAGCAGTGGAGGTGGAGAAGAAAAGGCAGCCTCCAAGCTGTCGGATGAGATACAGTTCTTTTGTTTGAGATCTTCCAGCACCTCCAGAAATTTCTTAGCTGTCAACCGCTCTGCTTCAACAATAGTGAAATTGCGTGTTGTGCCAGAAGCAGAAGGATTTTTGCCAGGCAATTCGAATCTAGCCTGATCGGAGTAGGGATTGATCTCATTATCAAAAAGGGGTGATTGAGTTTTGAAAACCATACGCCCCCCCAGAAAAGAACGGTGTGACTGAAGAAATGTTAGCTTACGCTTCATGTCAGCAATTATAAAACATGCTGCCGTAAGAACAATACATCAAATAAACGTAATCCTTTTGTAATCAATCATGAAAATAACTTCCGCAAGATTATTTCCGCGATGAAATGCATCCCTTTTCTTTCCCCTCGCTAGCCCACCTGTTTTTCCTTATTCCGCAGGACAAAGAACATATCAGACTTTATATCAACAGACATGATGAAACGTGAAAATTTATGGAATTTGTCTATGATGAAACGATCTGGAATATTGTCATACAAACTTTCACAGGCGCTCAATTTCTTCCCTGCTTGTGTAATTCAGTCAAAACCGGCCCGTTTGAGTGCCAAAATCCTGAAAATACAAGGGTAAACTCATGAAAATTTCTTCTAAAACACGCCCATTCCAATAGATGAATACTTATAAAGTATTCATCGAGAATGCGTAATTGATCACTCTATTCGAAATTTCATGATTTTGAGATTTTATTTTCTTATCCTACGGAGTCATACTCCCAAGCCCGCTCCGATTCTCCAACCCTTAATCATCTTCTCTTCCTGTCCAGTTTTCTGCCACCCTTCCATAATTCCGACTTCATCAATAAAGGACTGTTCCAAAACATGTGAAGCCCTATCAGAATAACAGAAATTCACCAAAAAGAAGTCTGAAAGATAGAGGGAGTGCAGTTCTGCTGTTGTTTCTTCATAGCAAGCCAGAATGCCCCTGCCATAATTGCCGATCAGAAGACATGAGCAAAGGGGTCTAGTAAACCTTTGATTACCGTTATATAGAATGGTTTGACTCCAGGAGAAAGTATTCAGAACTTATAATATGCCGGACGTTTCAAAATGGCAAAATTAGCTCATAGTGTATAGTTATATTTGACGGCACCATGATTGAACAATCGAGACAGTATTCTCATATAGCATCTCCAGGCGAGAATCTTTTGTAGCCGCATCCATTTCTCCAATTTTAACTTTGGTTTCCAAGGCTTTTACTTCCGCTTTGACCCTGTCTTCAAGCTGAGATGTGAAATCATCAATCTTTTTCTTTGTCCCCTTAATAATGAACAACCTGTTCAGTTCGTTGGGATGTAAACGAATCTGAGTAAGGTAACCCGTCCCATCCGGGTGTTTTTTCCAATTCCGTTCAAAGTAGAAATCAATGGTCCTGTATCCATCCAAACAAATATTGAGCAGATAAGTGACATTCCTTTGATCCCAGGAACCTCGTTTATCTTCAAGTGATGAAGTTGTTCGTAAAAGAATAAATTTTTCTTTCGAAGACCAGTTCCCAACAGCTCTATCTATGGAAGAAACATCAGGCAGTCCCTGCAAGGTATTCTTATGCATCAACCGATACATGCCAAGCCAATCATGATCTTTTTGAGCCTCTTTAAGCTCTTCTACTGAATCCATGCGCAATACGGCTTGTGCTTGTTCTCTAATAAGGGACGAAGACAAAATAATGGGGATTTCCAATTGGAGCGATGCCATAGTCTTCTTAAGTAACATTTTTCTGTTGGCTTGCTCACGGGTAAAGGAAGAAACCTCTTCCTGACGTTGTTGTTCTTCTCTAAGCAATGCGACTGCTTTTTCTCCATCCCTAAGCTGTTGTTCTTGTTCCTTTTCAAGGCTTCTCTGTCTTTCGAGCTCAAGTCGTTCTTCCTCCATCTGCGACTTTTCTTCCTGAATCCGACGAGCTTCTTCCAATTTAAATTTTTGTTCTTGCAGTTCCTGCTCATGCTGATAACGCTGAGCTTCCAACTTTAGGTTGTTTTCCTGTTCTTGTGTTTTTTTCTCGGCAAGTTCAATTTCCCGTTCCATATCCACCCGAATTTGTTCCTCCTTCCGACTTTGCTGCCATACGTCCCATTTTTCTGAAAACCAGCCCCAACTCCACCACACAACCATGATCGCCATTATGGCGCCTAATATCCGGAATGGATGTTTATGAAAACAGGAAAGCCCTCTTCCGATCAATTTGATTTCATCTTCCAGTGATTTGATACGTTCTTTCAATTGCCGGATGACTTCCATCTGATTCTGGAAAGCTTCATCCGATGGAGATAGTCCAAAAGAAATTTCTCCAATATGTTGCAAAATTTTCTTCCACTGAGAAACAAGTCGCTCTTTCTCAAGCATTTTGCGAGTCTTTTTACCCACATCAGAAATCTTATCCTTCAAGGAGGAATATTTTACCTCTCCTTCGAATTCGTCCATTGTCCCTTGAAGCGCTAATAGAGATTGTAGTGCTTCCTCTACCCGGTTCAATTCCTGAAAAGCAGGTTTCAACTCGGCATCATAAAAAGAAGATTTTCTGACAAGCTTCCCCAAGACAACGTATTGCTCCGGAAGATTTAAATTTTTCAGTTTGGTGAGCAATGCCTGCTTTTGTGCTATTTGAGCAGATTTTTTAAATTTAGCTCCCAAGGTCAGATTTTCATCCAAATCGTCCAATTTATTGTTGGTTCTTGAGTGAGTTTCAGTTTCAAAGAAAGTCCTCACCGTTACCCAAGAGTCCATGCCTTCGTGCCAAATTAACCATTCATCGGGAAGCTGTTCTTTTTTCCTCATACACAATAACTTCTCATGAGAAAAAGGGCCTTTTTGAATGCCGTCCGAATTTGAAATGAAGTAGTTCATACGAATACAAAATATATAAATTTACTTATTGGCTTTTAGCTTGTTAAGTGCTTTTTTAGCCAACGGGTGACATTGTTTTTCTGCCTGAAGATACCATTTTTGTGCGGCCTCTCTGTCTTTTGGTATTCCTAATCCAAATTCATAACAAATTCCCATGCAATACTCTCCTCCCGCGTGCCCCTGTTCTGCCGCTTTTCTGAACAACTCGGCAGCCTGTTTTTTCTTTTCCTGCGATGGCGCATCGTAACTATTGGCAATCAAAGATAACCCTAAAGCACATTGAGCTTCGGCGTATCCGCGCTCTGCCGCTTTTCTATACCAATCTTCTGCCGTTTTTCTGTTGGAAGGGCATTTATTGTATCCCAGTACATGGTCCATACCGACTTCGTATTGGGATTCTGCATCATTTGCTTTGGCCTGTTCTCTGTATTTTCCGCTTCCCAATAATTTTTCTTTAGGGGTGAAAAATTCAGATTCTTTATCCGAAGCATTTGTCCTCATTATGACTGAAGGAGCATTGGAGACGGTCTCATCCCGGTTCTCCTCTTTGTCATGGTTGGAAGGAAGTGTTTGTGGTTGAAGTTTAGATTTAGGCGCAACTAAGAAATTTTTCTTTGCAAGCTCTTCTTTCTTCTGTAATTCAGCCCTTCTTTGAGTACGGGCGAGATTTTCACTTTTCTGTCGTTTGGCATAAGTTGCCTTTGATATCCACTCTCCATCGACAAAATATTGCCCTGAGTCGTATTTCTGTTGATATTCCTGCAGCTGTTTCACCCATGGATCGAGAATGGATGAAGATTTAGGGAAGCGTTTCCGAAATACGCCCATCTCGTATTTTTGCTTCAAGAGCATTTCATATTGAGTCGAATCGGAGAGTTCCTGCGGGAGACTATTTGGAATATCAATGCACCAGTAGAGATTCGCGGGCAGGTAGATATCTTTTCCGTTGACGTTGAATACCCCTTCGTTTCCACTCAGTTTTCTTCTGCTGTATGTTGCTATTTGGGCCATGGAGTCCTCATGGAAACTTTGATCCTTCCAGGCTACAATACCGGCTCCTTCACACAAGAGGGTTGAAAAAACTGATAATCCGATGATATAAGAGAAAATGCGTTTCATGATGATGGTGGATGGAGGTTATAGAAGAGACCTTTCCGCTTCCCGGAGGGAAAAGAGTCTGTTTTGTCTTTCTTCTTCGAGAAACTGCCGTGCCCACGATTCTATTTCCATGGATGCCGGAGTATCGAAAACGGATAAGCTCTCTTCAGAGAGAAAAGGAGGCGTATTCCAATGCTCCTTGAAAAAATCGTCTTCGGAGAACGTTTTGAGTTGTTGCTCAAAGGTAAGCAGTGAACAGGAACAACACAGTACCTGCTCCTTTTGGGCATTGGCCGCCATGATTTTTCCGATTTGCATGGCCGAGAAACCCAAGAATGCCCCAGCCATAAAATATCCCGAAGCGGAACTGAGCGCTCCAAGCAGGGTGGATCTGGCTGATGTTCCGAGGACGGTACGGCCAAGGGTTCCCATGGCCTTCTTCCTGTGCAACGCATAAGAGAACCCTGCGCCCAGAATAGCGCCCATCATCGAATGTCCGAAAAACGAAGCAGGATCAACGTAGTCGGTAAAGGTTTTCAGCGTTGAGACACAACCGGCCAGGATGTTTTCTATCCCGGCTCCAATCAATAAGGGATTCTGGGTAGAGAACCCCAATGCCAATTCTATTCCTCCTTCTCCGAAAGTATCAAAGGCCGTCCACGCATCCATAGGGATATTTCCGGACATGGCGGAGATCAGATCGCTGGAACCCTCACCTATGGCTAATAAGCCGATACCGGTATCCATCATGTTGAGCGATAGATATCCTTTTGGTATTCCTATATCAACCAGCAGAGAACCCAAGCCTGATTGTGAAAAACCGGGAATGGGAATCCCTGACTTGGTGGGGAAATCCGTCAGGAGAATGTGTCCTGCCTGCTGTGAAGCATGTATGGGGTGCCGGAAAAACTGGGGAACGATGTCCGTAATCAGATCATGACCATACACCCATCGATGGCCGAATCCCGAAACGGCATCAGCCGCCGCGTTCTTGGCCAGGGATGGAAACAGCCCGTCTACCGTATTTCGCAAGACATCAGCGGGAATGTGCATGTAGGCATATTGAGCGCCGCCAACCGCAGACTTGACGCTAACCTCCAATATATCCGAGGGAGACATGACGAGAGAATGGGCTCAAGTTATAGGAAAATTATTCGGCTAATTGTTTGCCGTGTTCCTTCCAGTATTCAGCCAAAGCCCCTCTGAGTCCCTTGCGCAGGGCATCAATGGCTTTGTTCGACAGAGTCGGTGCGTCATTATCAAAAATGAAATACCCAGCAATAACGGCCAGCATGGCCCCCCCTATCATGGCTGCGAGCGGTCCCAACATGGATGAGCCGATGAAAAAAGCGGTAACTGTCGTAACAATGCCAGCACCCCACCCCAAGGCGGCTCCTACGCCGGCCAGGATGATGGCAATTCCGGCAGTGCCGGATGTAAGTGAAATGACCTGCTTCATTAATTTGAGCTTGGCTTTTTTATCCGGAGCCAACACAGCTTCCGCAAAATAGCAGGCCATTTCTACACCTTGAGGAACCTCGTTGAATTGCTTGACGCAAGCGCTCTTCACGACAAGACAGACTTCCTGCATATCGCGCCAGTTCAGGTATTGTTGATCCTGTGGTTTGGTGGAAAGAATCTCCGATGCCTTGGCATTGATGAGCTGTTCCATTCCTACGGTGATTTGATCCAGTGTCATAACTGTAACTATTGTTTGTTGTTGATAAAAGAACTTACAGTTTCTGCCCGTTCTGACGAACGATGCCCTTGCCCCCGCAGTTGATGCAGGTGTTATTGCCGAATTTGCCGCTTCCATTGCAGGCGGGGCATACTTTGACTCCATTGCTTTGCTGGCACTTTGCAATTTCGTTTACAGACGAGTGCGGGTTTGAGGACGGCAAGCTTGCATGTGCCAGCAAGACACTGCAGGAAACGGCGATCAGAGCCATGAGAGTGATACGAATTGTTTTCATTGTCGTGGGTTCCTTTTGGTGGGATTAGCGGGATGCGGATTGGAGCGAATGTACGACAGTGCTTCTTTCCGGGATAGATGCCCTCTCTCTGCTTATCGCAATGACAATCTCCAGAAGGACCTGCCGAAGGGTAAGGTTACGGGAGGCCATACGCTTCAACAAATACAGTCTGGCTTCATCGCTCAGTTTCTCGAGCAGTTCGGGGATATCACACTGCATACTCGCCATACGGATATTTTCTATATCGTTTTGACGTGTGTTGTCAAATAGTATTATAGCTATAATGGAAAAAAAGATATTATCCGTCCGGGAAATCTAGCTCTCAATCTCTTATTCTATCTGCCTATTTCTCTGGCATTCATGGCTTGGATGTTGACGAACAATAGCAGGAAAGCTAGTATCCCTATCATGAGTTCAGATTCCAAACCACAGATGGATTTGAAAGCCGACGTCAAGCGTTGGCTCAAGGCACGTGGGCTGGACTACAAGTGGTTGGCTGGACAATGCTTCGTCAGTGAAGTGACCGTTTATAACTGGATGGCCAAGAAAAAGATCCCGGAGGTCAAGGAACACATCATCCGGTCCTTGATGAATGATATGCCCGTCACTCTGCCGTCTGTCAAAGTAGAGACGGAATCCCGCGTAATCCTTCAGCTTCCCCCGGATGTCCAGGCGGCATTGGAACGTAGGGCGCTCGACAGCAAAATGACATTGACCGATTTTTTGGCAACAAAAATCAACGAGATCGTTCATGAAGATGCTTCACCTGGGCCGTCTCTTGTGGACGAAATCGAACACGAGGAATTTCCGGAAGACAAGGATTGATTCCGAGGGGAGCCATGATACATGATTGAACTATTCATTCGTCATGCATCAGGAACCAGTCTCTCTTCCACCCGGCAAAAAGGTAGGTCCTTATACCGTTGAACGTGTGTTGGGGCACGGAGGAAACGGCATTGCCTATCTGGCCTATGACAAGACGCTGGATAGAAAGGTTGTCCTCAAAGAACACTATCCTCTTGGGCTTTGCACCAGGGATTCAATGACCCATTGCCTGGTTCCCCTGAATGAAGAAACGGAACGTATCTTTGCCGGATCCGTTGACCAATTCATCAGGGAAGCCCGTTTGATCGCCTCCCTGGATCATCCCTCTATCATTAAAATACACAGGGTATTCAGCCTTTCGCCTACAACCTGTTTTTATGTAATGCCTCTTCTTGAGGGAGGAACCATGCAGGATGTCATCGTCTCTGGCAAACGCATTCTGCCGGCGACAATCATCTCATGGCTTCAAACTCTGGTTTCGGCTCTCAGCTGTCTAAACCAGCATCACATCGTCCATCTGGACATCAAGCCCAGTAATATCCTCTTCACCAGGAAAGGCCAGCCCGTATTGGCGGATTTCGGAACCGCCTCCCTGCGGCCCCTTCATGGCATGGTCCATGTTTTGGCACATTCCGCGTACTCGGCTCCCGAGTTATTGACGGAAGACACTGCTCCCGACATCCGGGCGGATCAATACTCCCTGGCAGCGTGCTTTTATGAACTGATGACCTCCTATCCTTGGAACACCATATCCGGAAAGGTCGGTGAAGCACATGCGGGAGAGTTATTGGCATCATTGGCCCAAAAAGAGAAAACCCTGAGATGCGTAAGCTGTCTTCTTGTTCAAAACCTCTCCCTAAAGAGGGAGGAACGGTCTCTTTCGCCAGAAGCGTGGCTGACCGATATGGATCATGCCCTCCGTCGCAATCGAATACGGAAGCTCTGGAGCAGAATTCTGACGGTAGCGGCCGTGATGCTCGTCACAGGGGGAGCTCTTACCTGGGGACTTTATGAGACAGGTGTTTTGACGCAAGAAATCAGGAAAAGTCCTGAAGATCTTCTTGTCGAAGAACTGCTTCAAGATCCGGAAATCGCGGCATTCAATCGGGAGTCCCGGGAATTTCACGATTACTATAGCCGTATGTTCCTCAATCTGGCCAAAAAGAAGGAGGCTTCCGTCCGGAAGACACTGGAAACCATCAACGCCGCCCGGAATGCTGAAGAACTGGAACAAATCAGGCAAGAATGGCGCAAGCAGCAACAGTTTGACAACATGACCCTGCTGGCGGCGGAACGCGTGTATGCCATCAAGGGAAAAGGACTTGCCCAGCAATATAAACATCTGACTTCACCCACATGGTTCCAGCACTGGAAGCAGAATCATCCCGGCTCCTGTTCCGACGATATCCTCCAGTCATTGTCCCCGCAACTCCTTCCAAGGATATTCCCCCATCCCCTCCACAATCCTTCCTACCTCAGCGAAAACCGCCTCCGCATCAACGCCGCATCCAGCAACGTCACCCACGCTCTGGAAAAAAAGGCACAGGAATTTGGCATCTACAAAACCTCCTATCCGGACGGAACTCCCCGTAATCCCGTCATTTCCAACAAGACGAATTTGACAAATACTTTAAATTGTGCCAATAAATCTGGAAAATAAGAAAACATCATAATTTGTGGTTCATAAAATAAAAATTCGACTAACTTCAGATGGTATTCATTTGTTCAATCGATTAACCGGAACAAATGTATTAATTGATGAGATTCGTCCATCACCTTCAATATTTTCATTAGCACCAAGGCAAGTTTCCATTGCACTGACAAATGCATGTAATATGGATTGTGCATACTGCTATGCTCCTAAAATTCCTGCTAATCTTCCTTTTGAAGCTCTTGTGATGTGGCTTCGAGAACTTGATGAAAATGGCACGATCGGTGTTGGTTTTGGTGGAGGAGAACCAACTCTTTATCCCAAACTTCGCGAACTCTGTGAATTTGTGACTTCCGAGACAAGCATGGCCCTTACTCTTACAACTAATGCCTACAGTCTTACTAAAAAATTTCTAAATTCTCTTCAAGGAAATATTAATTTCATACGAGTAAGTATGGATGGCGTTGGGACAACATATGAGAAAAATCGCAAACATAATTTTGATAGGTTCATTGAGAAGATTAAATTGATTCGTGATTTTATTCCATTTGGTATAAACTATGTTGTCAATTCAGATACTATTTCTGATCTCGACAAAGCAATTGAACTATCCACTGTATTATCTGCTCGTGAATTTCTTCTTCTCCCTGAGATGCCTACCTCCCAACGTCCTGGCATAGATGAACATACAAGTCGTAAGTTGATCTCTTGGATCAATAGTTATCGAGGTTCAGTCCACCTTGTTACTAGTGAAAACAGTGCAGATGGATTGCCAACATGTGATCCGTTTCCATTTGAAAAGGGTTTGACGGCCTTTGTACATATTGATGCTACGGGAATGTTAAAACATACGTCATATGATAATTTAGGTGTACAAATCGGATCAACCGGAATCATCTCTGCATTAAAAATTCTTAAAAAGAAAACTTACAATACTAAATTATGAAAATCTGGAACGGTTATGGATCTGAACACTCGGCGAATCTTGTAATGATTGGTCACTTCAAAAGCGAGGAAGATGCAAAGGAAACTCAGAGAATCATCGATAAACTTTCTGCCGAATTGGCAGAACAAATTGAAATAGGGAATCCTCGTGATCACTTTGGTAAGGAAGTTCGTGATATGTTGAGGGGTTTAAATTGTTATTATTTAAGTCCTTGGGAGCTCGAGCATTTTCTTTACGATGTCAGTACCTGTGTCAAAGGAGATCGTATTGTTCTTACAACAGATGAAACTGAAGTTTCTGCATTTTTTAAACTCATGATCGAGCATGGAGCTAAAGTTGAAATCTATTCTGCTCATGATTACCCAAAATGGGAAAATGACCAAGACAAGTAAGTCAATTTGTATAGTTAATTCTTGAACGATGCCACATTTAGATTGGGATAAATTTAACGCCCTCGCAGGTAGCTGCCCCCAAAACTTCGAGAACCTCTGCCGGGGGTTAATGCATTTACACTTCGAAAGCGTAGGCGAATTTCGGGCGCTGAAGAATCAACCTGGAGTTGAAATGCACCTGAAGCTTACGGGGTCTTCTCCTACGCTGGGTTTACCTCCTCGATGGTGGGGATGGCAATGCAAAGTCTACGCACGAACAAGCGAAGGAAATTTGCTCCCTGCGGGTAGAGAGGGTATTGAAAAATCTTTAAGAAAAACTGAAAAGTATCTACCTGAATTAACAGACTGGGTTCTATGGACTCCGTATACTCTTAGCAAAAAAGATCAAGAATGGTTCTATGGATTAAAGACAGCCATGGTTTTGCATCTGTGGACAGCAGAAGAGGTGGATACCTATCTGAGCGGCCCAGGAAGTATTCTTCGAGACACATATTTTGGTGATTTAATCGCAACTTTCGAAGAACTAGCTAAACGTCATCAAGAATCTATTCAGCCAATAAAAGAGAGATGGTTTGAACCGGCTCATCAAATAACGGAAACAGAGAAAACGCTGCGCCGTATGCTTGGCGAATCAAGAGCTTGGGCTCATCTGTTAGAAGTAAAAAAACGCCTCCAAAATGCAGCTGTAGTCATGGTGGAATTTGTCAATTCCGTTGATTTGCTCCATAAAGAAATAATCACAAAATTTATAGACTCATGCCAATCCTTCGGCGAAACGATTTCCCGATTTTATGAAGCATTAGTAAATGGGGATATTGAGACAGTAAGACAACAGCTCAAAGATTATCAATTCTTCCTTGATAACGAGATAAAATCTACGCCACGTCTTTTACGAAGGTTCAATGCATCAATAGCTCTTGATGCAACTAATGCTTTGTACGATATGCGCATGGGTCATAAACTTTTACGTGAAGTCGAAGATTTTCTATCTATTGGACTTGTCGCAGTATTGGCAGACGCTGGAGGTGGTAAAACTCAATTATCTGCCGCCCTCACTACATCTGAGAGCACAAGACCGGCTGGCATATTTCTTCATGGTAGAAATCTTCACCGCGGTCAAAATCTCAATGATTTGGCAAAAACTTATACATTGAACGGCAAACCTATTGAGAGTTTTGAAAGACTGCTTGCTGCCATTGATGTTACCGCAAAGAGATATTGTTGCCGTTTACCCGTTGTTATTGATGGTCTGAACGAAGCCGAAAACCCTAAAGATTGGAAGGCTCCACTTGCTTCTCTTGAACAAACGGTCAAGTCCTACCCTAATGTCCTTGTCATATGCACGCTTCGAACGGGTGAATATAGACGAGAAGAATCCCTGAACAGCAATGATTCTCATGCAAATACAAGAGAATCATTCGCTGTGATGGCCCTTCCCAAGGGGATAAGACGAATTGAAAGCGAAGGTTTTGGGCCTGATACAGAGGAAGCAATTGCAAAGTATTTTTCTCATTTCAACATTGATGCAGATGATGCCGAGATTCCTATGGAATTCCTAGAACATCCACTTACTCTTCGAATTTTTTGTCAAGTTACCAACCCCAGCCGACAATCCATAGTCCACGTCCATTACTTTCCAGCATCACTTACTTCCCTATTTGAAAAATACCTTGAAAGTTCAGCACAACGTATAGCTGAACTACCTAATCTCAGTTATTCTTATAGTGAAGATGATGTTCTAAAAGTTCTCCACTACTTTGGCCAGATGCTCTGGGAACAAGGTGCTCGCGAAATTAAAGAAGAAGATCTCATAAATGCCGCAGGATATTCCAGGCAACCTTGGCAAAGTAGTATAATCAATTTGCTAGTTCAAGAGGGTCTCATTTTTCGAAATCCGGGAGAGACCCCTTATGATTACGTGATTACACCGGCTTATGACGCACTCGGTGGTTTTATGATTGCTCGCTCGCTCCTCCAAACCAATGTAAGGGATAGATCATTCAACTGGTTTAGACTTTCTAAAACCACCGACTTATTCGTACATGAAGACCAAAGTCATCCGTTGGCGTTGGATATCTTTAGAGCACTTGTGTCATTAACTCCCGTAAGGACGCGACAACAATTATGGAGAGTCGCTCCCGAAATTTTGAGAGATGAGGCACTCTTATTTGCCATGGAACTTGATCCACAATACTTGGATAGCGAAACGGCTGAAGCTCTTCGTTTGTTCTTTGCAGAAAATCCTGAGGAACGATTCTGTTTTTTTTCACGAATATTTTCAACTCGTGCTGTGGTTGAACATCCATTGAATTCAGAGTTTTTAGACAAAATTCTTCGTTCAATAACATCGGTAGGAGAGCGTGACCTATCATGGACCGAATGGATACGCCAGTCTCGTAAAAAAAGGCTAGCTGATGTTATTGCTTTGGAAAAAAAATGGGAATTGCATGTAGATAGGAAAGAATCTGATCGGTTGAAGTTAAAATGGCTTATGTGGCATTTGACAAGCACAGATAGAGAATTGAGAGATATAGTAACTCGTGCTCTATATTGGTTTGGACGCAAGGCTCCTTCAGTTCTTTTTGATGAGACAATAAAATCATTGGATATCAACGATCCATACATTCCTGAGCGTATGCTGGCAGCCAGTTATGGAGTTGCGATGGCTCATCAAGGAAATTTCGAGTATGCATCGTTTACGTCGCATGAACTACCAAGGTTTGCAAGAGAAGTGTACAATTCCATTTTCTCTGAAGGAGCACCTTATAAAACAACACATATTTTACTTCGTGAATATGCGATGCGAATCATAGAACTTGCCAATTTTTATAATTCTACCTTTTTTTCGGCTGAAGAGATGGCAAGAGCCACTCCTCCATTTCAAATGGGGGATTTAGATCAATGGGGGATGAAGGATGATCCTGTTTATCCCGCATCCTCTCCGTTTCGAATGGATTTTGAGAATTATACGATAGGGCGCTTAGTCCCCAACCGCAGCAATTACGATTACGAACATGCAGGGTATAAAGCTACTAAGGCTCGTATTCTATGGAGAATTGAGCAACTCGGATGGTTTGCTGGTAATTTTGATCAAATTGATCGCCAAATTGTGGAAGATCAAAATTGGAGACGGACCGATCTCGAACCAAAAAAAATCGATCGATATGGTAAGAAATATTCTTGGATTGCTTACTTCGAAATATCAGGGTTGCTACATGATCTGAAACTGATTGATCGAACTCATGATCGAGAGAGGATTGCTGATGTCGATATTGATCCAAGTTTTCCGACGCAAGTTCAAAAAGCTATTCTTTTTGATGGCGATCTCTTAGGTTCTGCTGATTTGAACGTTGTCGACTGGATTTCAACTGAAGATCATATTGACATGACCCCTTATCTAAAAGTGTCTAAGATAGGAGAGAATAACGGTCCTTGGGTTACTTTGGATGGTTATATTGGTCAAACGGATAAAAAACTTGGCCGTAGGTCGTTTTGTTTTGTGAGGAGTTTTATTGTAAAAAACACAATCGCAGAAGAATTTTTAAAGTATTTGTCTCATCAGGATATTGGTGGACGATGGACTCCAGAAAAACCATCCGTTTATTATACTTTTGCAGGAGAAATACCATGGTGTACAACATATTCAGAAACGGGGAAAATAAATTTTTCATTTGTGAAAAACGAGAAAATCGTAAGAGTTGAAAAGACACGTGATGAACTATATCTTGATGATCGAAAATTGAATATCTCTAAATTCGATTTAATTAGCCGAAAAATATTTGGGACAAGTCTAGAGAATAGAGACGTAAATGCTCTGTCAGAAGCAGATATCGAAAAGATAGAAGTACGGCAAGTCTCATTCGAGGCAGATGAGTTACAACAAGAATTCACGAAATATGAAGCAATAATGCCCGGCTGTGACTTTGAATGGGAACGTTACCATTCTGCAACGAATGATTCCGGCCATGCTGTTATTCTTACAAAAGAAATTGCAAATGATCTTAATTTAATCAATCGAGCTCAAGAATTTGATTTATTTACGAAAGATGGCACTAGAGCTACTTTAAATATTTCAGACCATAGTGGAGATTTCTACAATCAACAATCATTTTTCTGCCTTAGAGAAGAGCTTCTACAATTGTATTTAAAGAAAAATGATTCAACTCTCATTTGGATCATCTGGGGAGAACGACAACATTCTTCAAGGCAGAATGATATTGTATTCTGTGATAGAAATTACCCAAATAATATGCACGGAGATATAAAAATTGTTATGGTTTATCCTTTAAAATAAATTTTAAAAATATTTGTTATAAATAATAGGATAAAAATTTAGCACCAAAATTTTTATTGAAATCCTCATTATTTTTATAAATATTGATCACCATTTTTTAGTAAAGTCTTGGGATAGCAGATTACTCTAGCTTTGTTTCTTCTCCTTCCTGTCAAAGTAACCTCAAAAATAGAAAGATCCAACATCATGATGGAAATTTATAAATTAATGAGAATTTTTACTTTGGAAGTTATGGGTGCTGATGCAGAGCTTTTGCAAGGATAGGTTTGGGTTGGAGTAATCTACCCTTTGGGGTCTCCCGGAGAAGCTCTCAAGGTTCGGTTCCTTGGCCTTGCATCCAACATATATTAGCTAAAAAAGAGGAGTCGATTTGACTGCCTCCTGAACGCCCTCCTCAGACAATGTCGTCTTGGAAGTCATCATCTCACCGCCGGGTGATGAGATTGTAAATAGCCTGTAGCAGCTGGGCGAGGATCATGGAATCAGCGGGGTGGATGTTGAGACCAGGGATCTTCCTCCTCTTCCTCGTAGAAGGAAGGTGGGCTAGGGCCGTTCCTCTGCTTGTTCCGGATGAACTCTCCAACCTTGTCGGAAGCATAACCCAGCAGGATGCGGGTGAGCTCGAACAGGATGATTTTGATCATGGACATGGCGACTGTGGGTGAGTGACGGCGTCGACGAGGATTTGTTCCAATGCCTGGACAATGGCCTCGGCGCCTTTTTTGTACACGACGACGGCGAGCAGTTTCCCGTTGTGATGGAGAACCGCCCAGTAGCGCGTGTCCTTGTATTTGACGATGTGGTACATGGTTCCGGTGTCTGGATGGATGTTTCTTCAAAAAAGGCAGAACCACAGAAGCAGTCCTGCCGTCATCAAGCCGAAAGCCAGCACAATCCCCATTTGAGTATGGCGAACAGCCACGGAAACAGGAACCAGCCGGCGACGGTTACGAGAAGGAAGGTCAGCATACGGATGAGGGGTGATGGTGATCTTCCTGTTTTAGAACTGTCCGGGAACCAGTTGATGCCGAAGTGTTTCTTCCGGCCAGCCGGATATTGCCCAGGTAGGAGGCCCATTCCAGCAAGGCTATTCGTCCGTCCCAGGTAGGGTGCCAGGTGCGGGGGAAGACGAAGGGATCGTCTTCCCCCGTTTGGCAGACGAGCAGTCCACGGCGTTCCAGCAGGCGAATGATCTGCCTCACCCTCCCTCGTTCTTCCGGGTGGAAGGAGCCGATCAGTTCATCGCTCGTTTGTCCGGATACGGATTGAGCCAGGATCAGGACGGCGGCTTGCGCTCCCGTCAATGAGCAGGATGGGTTCATGATGTTTCCTTTCCTGTTGTCTTTTTTTATTACACTCAGGCGATCAGGCCGCAGACGGAATCGCACAGGCCGTGCAGAGCCTGACTTCGTTTGGCTACCACATGCGGGTTGACGGCCTTGAACTGCTCCGTGAAGGCGTTGAACAGACTCCAGACGGTACGGGGTCTGAATTCTTCATGAAGCGGCTCCCGCCAGTACCTGATGACTTCCGGCAGGACGGTCGGCGTGATGGCCCGGCAGTCGACCGCCCGGATCAGAAGATCATGTGCAGCCTTGTCGGTTAGTCTCTGCCTTTTGTAGGCGGCGATCCGTTCGTCTTCTCGATGGAATTGTTCCCCAAGCCGTCCGACAGCCCGGGAGGTCATGAAGCGCAGATCCTGCACGGCGAACCTCGTATGTTTTCGGGAGAGTTTCACTTCTCCGTTGAACGCAAGATTGTCGCAGACGAACACACGCGTTCCCATGACCAGGGAGGCCGGGAAAGTTTTGTCGTGAGAGTTGCGGATGCCGACAATCCACGAGTAGTCGCCGGGGCCGTCGTCGGGCCGCAGGATTTGGAGGACGCCAAAATACCGTTTCCCTTCATGGCTGAGGGCATGGGTGGTTTCCCCTATTCCGAAACCGTGAGCAGCGAGCTGGGATTCCACTTCCTTCAGCAGAAAGTCATGGGGAAGCGGGAACCACGATTCCGTGCAGGACGGAGTTTCCACACGGGACAGCGTTCCCCTGTCGACGACTTCGGCCCCGCAGTAGAGGAGAAGTCCTTTGCGGAATACGGTCGGGGGAATGACCGGAACCGCTGCCGGTTCCGGCATAATGTTTCTCTGCTGGGGAAGAACTGCCTGTCTGTTATTTTCCAAAGGCAGGAGGTGCCGGGCTGTCGCCGGATGATGAGGCAATGCGATGATATTGTTCATATTGATGATGAAATATGGGTTGAAACGAAAACACCCGCTTCCCGGCAAAGGGGGAACGGGTGTCGAGGAATGAAGGCAGAAGCTAAATGCCTGTCTTCAGGTCTATATAACGGGCCACCGGCCAGAATTGCTGCCTATCTCCAACCGTCTGAGTGAATAGAAGGATGTCGGGACTGTTATCCTTAACTTGTGCGGTACTTGTGCGATACTGAATCGCTTCCAAACCTTTCTCTCAAAGGAACGTCTCAAAATCATAAAATGATTGCGTGAATATACTGTTTATGTGTATTTGCGCAATCAAATCACGAAATGGAATGATTAACCGTCAGATCCTGGATACAGGCCGATCCAACAACTCTTTTAAAAGAACCAGTCCTCAACAAAATGAACAATTTGTTGACAAATTTAATTTATTGATTACATTTTGTTCATATTCATGATTGTCATCAAATCACGTCAGGAGGAACAAGCTTCCCGGAAAACGTATTCCTCCCGTACTACTTTATACAATGAGGAAGACCGCGACAGGCTGGTTCGCATCATGCCGGGTGTTTTTGTGGAAGCGGACGCTTCCATGAGCGACATCAACGTCATGCAATGGCTCACTCTGCGACAGCCGCACTCCATCATGAACCTCATTTCCGCCTTATCCTTTCATCAGGCGACTACTCAAATCCCTCAATATCTTTCTGTCGCATTGCCCAGAGGCGTCAGATTGCCCAAGGTATTGGTCATGCCTGTCAAGGCGTGGTTTGTCACGCCGTCTCTGCTTCTTGACGGGTATGAGGTTCATCAGGGGGACTATGGAGTGTTCAACGTGACCACTCTGGAACGCACCTTGGTTGATTGTTTCAAATACCGCAATAAAATCGGATTGGCTATCTTCATCGAAGCCCTTGAGCTGACAAGGGGAAAATGGAATGCCTGGAAATTGCAGAAAGAAGCGGACAGACTGCGCGTCCTGTCTGCCATCACCCCCTACCTGAAAATGGCTCAATGAACAATCCTTCCGTTTACCTCAAAAAACTCTCTAAAGCATCTGGCACGCCTTATTCCCTTCTGTGCCGTCACTATGCCATGGAACGCTTTCTTCACCGCTTGGGCTTGTCGCGCCATTCCCATTCCTTCTATCTCAAGGGAGGAATGCTCCTCATGGGCTGGGGATCTTCCTCGGCTCGTCCTACTTTGGACATCGACCTGCTTGGCCATATCGCCAACACTCCCGACACGATCATCAAAGTTTTTCGGGAGATCCTGCGGACACAGCCTCAAGTCCAGGACGGCGTCAGCTTTTTAACGGATATCGAAGTGCGAGAAATTACCAAGGAAGCCTTATACACGGGGCTTCGAGTTCAATTTACCGCTCAGGTTCAAAGTGAAAAGATCCCCATGAAAGTGGATATAGGCTTTGGCGATGACCTGTACCCCGAAGCCATGGAATTGCAGTACCCGGCCCTGGTTCCGGAAATGCCACCCGCAACAGTCAGATGTTACTCCAAAGAATCTCTGATTGCGGAAAAATGGCAGGCTATGGTGCAGCTGGGGAGCTTCAACTCCCGCATGAAAGATTTCTATGATCTTTGGATGCTCTCCAGGGAACACACTTTTCATTTGCCGATCCTGAAAGAAGCCATCCGCAGAACTTTCTCTCATCGGAGTACGGATTGGAATGCCTACCTGAATTTGAAGGATGATACATATTGCCGTCTCCAACAACCGGAATGGGCCGCCTTTGTCCGGAAGATGAAAGCGACGGCGTTCCAAAGAAAATTGAACATGGAGCTTCCATCCATACAATTTGCCGACGTATTGAAAACTATTCTGGACTGGCTGGAGCCCGTCATGACGACAGATGCAGAAGCCCGCTGGATACCGGGAAAACATTGGGAGAAAAGATAACAGCCCTCTCCTTTTGTTTCTTATAAGATAACAAAACAGATAAAAAAACCTTTGCCGCCTCCCATTCATAGGAGGACGGCAAAGAGGGGGCAAACAGATGTTTACCGTATTCCAGCTACAGCTTCCGCCTGGTGCCGGGCATAGTTTCCGGTGGAGGAATTCTTTCGGGAGGTTCCTCCGGATGTTTCCATCAGTTCTTTGATCAGGGTAGACGCTTCCAACTTGTTCAGCAGGGAAACGCCCTTGCCGAAACAGAGTACGGCCAGATTATGAAGTGCGGAATCGTTGATCCCGTTTTTACGTGCCAGCGACAGAATGACTTGCCGCTGTTTTTCCGAACAATTCCATGCCGGTTCTCCGGGGTGAAGTGCCTGGGAATTCGAAGACGGAGGCACAGGAAGCGACGTACCGGATGTACCTCCCGAGCCATAGGAAGCATCAGGAACAAATCCGACTTGCTGGATCTGGGCATCCACAGCGGACTGGAGTGAGCTGTAGAGACGTTCTGCGGCGAAATCGAGTTCTGACGTGTTTCCAATCTCCGTTTCAACGGAGACTTCGAACTGATGGGAGGAATACCCCGGCAGGCCGAGGCGTTTGCTGTAGTTGGCGATGAGTTTGATAGCCATGGTGATTTGATATGTTGATGGTTGATGATGAAAAGGACTCCGCACACTGTAGCATACAGAGGCCAGGAATCAGCGGATAATGGTTCCGCTCATCTTCATATAACGGGTTAATACTCCCAATTGCTCTCTATCCAGCAGCGAAGACAATACGACAGGAACAAGACATCAAAACAGACACATAACTTACTAATAATCTTTCATTTGAAATAATACTCCCTATTGTCTAAAAGGCTATTGAATAAAAAACACTTTGCATTCAAATAGAGTATGCATTTCCATCAATCGGGAGCGAGTTTCATTGGACAGACCTCTTCGACGAATCTATTATTCCGTTGTGTTGCGAGTCATTTCAACCGCCATTTGGTTCGATAAAAAACGCCTGATGGGGCACACTTTAGGGTACATATTTATGATATATTATTGAATAGCAATCTAAAAAATCCCTCCCTGTCCGCCATCAATTTTCCACCGCAATATATTCGTAATGAGTACATTGCGGTTTTTTCTTGTAGGGGTGTGGGGAAGAAATTGGGGAAATTTGTTGAAAGGGACTGGACATATTCTCTTTATATTGTCATTATGAACTTGTAATCAAAAATACCTGTATGAGTAGACCTGTAACTTATCCTTTAAACGTTTATAGGCTCACCGCCAATGATGATACAGAATTCGATGATTTGGTAATTGGCGATGTGCCTCAGGATAAAATAGACATTCCTAAAATAAATAAAGCACAAGTATTTTTTAAAGAAAAAATTGAAACTCCTCCAAAATGGAAAAAACTGGCAAAACCATACTTGTCTAACGATACTATTATTGATAAATTCAATAAACTAGGAAATTCTAGTGCTGGAATGCTAATCATCTTGAGGATTAGCATTGAAGAAAATAATGTCATATATGCTATATCATACGGTTCAGGACATCATATTTTAAATAATAGCTATATTGAGGAACGTTTTGGAATAAAATGTTCATTAAATGCTGCCAAAAACAGCAAAATAAAAAGCATAGATTATAAAAGTTTTTCAAAAAATCAACTTAACCACAGGACTCAAGCAGGAAATTCAACAGATATATTAGAATGCGGCATTAATAGCAATGGTGATTTTTTGAGTTCAATCACTTGCGATATCGAAGAGAGTCATAATTTAGGAAAGAAATCAACAGGAAAAGACAAATTTGGGTTAGCCTTAAAATATGATTTTAGTAATTTATATGATATTCTTTCAAAAATAGAATCCATATATAGAAGCGAAAGATACAAAAAACATTACCCCTGGATCGATAATTTAAAAGAAGTTAAAAATAGAACAAAAACAAACGAGTTAACAGAATCTATTTTGAAAGCACTTGGAGAAAAAGATTTCGATTCTTATAACATAACTCTATTGCTTCCTGATATAATTGATTATGAGAAAATAACAAAATTTAAATACAGCATTAATAAATCAATAGAATTTCCATATATTGATTTACTTGACTACTTTAACATTAGAAAAGAAAACTTAATAACTCTAGAAGAACTAAAAAAAGGTGAAATAATTGCTTGTAATGATTCAGATGTTGTCGTTGAAAAATGGAAAATATGGAAATGTTTATACAGTGAATTGGATAAAGATAATTGCAAATTCATCCTCTCTCATGGTAAATGGTTCGAGGTCGATAAAGAATTTTCAGACACTTTGAATAACGACATATCGAAAATACATAATTGCTCCCTAGAATTTAGTAAATGGAGTAATAATCTAAAAACAGAAGGAGATTATAATAAATTTATTTGTGAACAAAATAATTGGTCCCTGGCTGATAAAAAATTGATTCAACATGGGAGTTCATATAGTAAAATTGAATTATGCGATATAATAGCCAACAAAACAATTTTAATCCATGTAAAAAAATATTCTGGATCAGCAATACTTAGTCATCTTTTTTCACAAGGATTAATATCAGCGGAATTATTGAAGACCGATTTTGAATTTTGTCGTAAAGTTAAGGAAAAATTTTCTAGTGATTTTGAATCATTAGATGATAATGAAACTCTCGATTCTTCAAAGTATGAAATTGTTTTTGCAATTGCTAGTAAATCGGAGAAAACAGCAAGCTCTCTTCCATTATTTGGCAAATTAGTCCTCAGGCATGTGTACAAATCATTGATTGGTCTTGGCTATAAAGTTTCATTATCTTTTCCTCTTACAGAAACATAATTTTATTAAAAACACTTTCGTACAAAATCGGCGGATATTGGAAAATTATTCTAGGGGATAAACAGTGGTATGCATTTGAAAACTCTCTCTTTTATCTTTAATATACATTGTATAAGACCATATTTTCATAACTTACTCATTGCAAAATATTTGTAAATTTCAAACACGTTTTCATAATCCTTTTTTACTCTCTATTACTGCATAGTACAGGATAATTTGGGGAATCAATGTTTTGGAAAATGCAGACTATAGTATACAGGGAACCATCTATACGCAAGTTATTTTATTCTGAATAGCTCCAGAATTGATTGTACGAATTTTTCAGAGGTATCCCCTTACCAATTACCTCCCTTTCTGAATAATTTCCGTAGGAATCAATTTAGAATTAATGGAGCTATATTCTTTTGATTCCAAGCGCTGGATACAGTTTGAGTGGGTACAAGGAAATTTTTAATTAAAACGGCTTCGTACAAAATTTTCATGGAGAAATTGTGCTGACTTTCCGCTCAATTGTACGCTGTATTCCTTGTCGGTGGCGGATAATTTATTCTGAATGGCTCCAGGATCATTTGTAAGGATTTCAAAGGAATGATGGGTATTAACCTACGCAAATCTGAAAAATTACCGCAAAAAATAATTTTGCCTTACAATGGGCTAAATGGACTTTCCTCTTTTTGCTGTGGATACATTTCCTAATGGAGAAAAAGTTTTCCATTTTTCGGAAAAACAATTTTGAAGCAGTTGGGAAAGTACCCCCTTCATGTGGAAGCTTATCCATATATGTTAAGGAAGAATGAGGATAGGCTTTCAATTGGGGGAGTGCGTTTGATTTGGTGGGGGTACCATGCCATTTGCCATGCCGAGTATGGTAGGAATAGGGGGATGGGCGTGGATGGAACCATTGCTGATTCCATCCCTGATGACTGTCATTGGGTGCAACTAGAAGCTGTACCTTGCCGAAAGTGAGGCGGATTGATTCATTTGGCTGCTTCTGGCTTCCAGAGTGTAGAATGCCCCCACGCTCCAGTTTTGGTTAATAACCCAGTTGGTTCCAGCGTTCATCATGAAGGCGCTTCTGCCCGGATTGCTTCCTTCGTGTTTGTTGTCGATTCCGTAGACGGTGGATTTAACCGAAGGATTCGTTCTGGATACATCACCCACATAAGCGACTGTCAGTTCTGGAAGAAGAAGCTGTCCTCCTCCGACCGATACTTCCTTTTTAACCGTGATGCCTACCGGAACACTCCATACCTGCATATTCCCGTCCCTGTATTGGCGCCTGCCGCTGGAATATGTTTCCGTGAAGCTTTCTTGCGATCCATGGACGTAATCAATTCCAATGAAGGGAGTCAGCGTTGTCTTGTCGGTGACTTTGATATTCCAGTCAGCTTTAAGCCCAAAGGAGAACACATCGTCATTCCATTTTGCATGACCGGGCAGATAAGCGGAATTACCAATGAGAGTATCGGCCCTGTTTTCCACCGATCCATAAGCGAAATATCCGCTCAATCCCAGGTTTTGATTATCATTTAAGGGTTGCAGGTAATTGGCATAGAGACCGGTCATGATGCTGTCCTGCTTGACGGATGCCTGGTTGTCGTCGGATTTGAACGTTCCGAATGTCTGACCAAAAGCGATACCGGCACGGAATTTCTTCGTCCAGGCGTAGTCAATCCCTGTCGCATATCCGCCTCCGTTGTACTGGAAGCCGTCTGCATGAGAGGTGGAGTTCATGGTAACGAAATCACCCAAACCGCTTACCCATACATTGGAATCTCCCGGTTGGGTGACTTTGAATTGGGAAACAGCCGTTTGACCGAAGTTTTTGACGACGCTTGTACTTGACCACAAGGAATTGGCGATATTGGAACCATCCTTGCCGACCAGAGCAGCTGCTACGGCTTCGTCCACTTGTCCTGTGAAACTAAGTGTGCCTGTAATAGAATCCCAGAGAAGCCTGCCTTCCTTCAGAAGATGGTTTTCATCATCCAAGGAAAGAACATAATCACCGTTGCCGGAAACCGTTCCTTCCGTTTTGATCAGATCCAGAGTAAACGATTCCGTTCCTGCGGCCAGTATACCAAGACCTACTTCGACTTCGGTATTCACTGTTCCATTCAAATTCAGCATGTTGGTCACGGAAAGATTGGAATAGGTGCCTGAACCATGGTTTGCTTGCGTTGCGGCCGTGATTCCATCCAGATAGAAGCCCAGACTTGAGTTGTCATTCAGCGTTAGACTTCCATGCTGCTGGAATCCCGGGCTATTGCCGACATAGAGCAGCGCGTTGGAATGGAGAATGGTTGAACCAAAGATACCGCTGCCATTGACCGAACCGTTTTCAGAAATTGTCACTTCTCCTTTTACTGTTCCATTGTTACTCAAGATGGATGAACCATTGACGAAAACGTCTCCGTTGATCGTATTCCTATTGTCCAGAGACGCTCCGGAATTGATGGTTACGCCATTGTTGATTGTTCCCCTGTTGTTGACGGAAGCGGTAACCGTATCACCTAAGGCGCCAGGATATCCAATGGTCAGCATGGAATCAGTCGTACCCAAAATGGTGTTGGGGCCGATTTCTAGGAGACCGCTCTGAACATTGATCAGCTTGGATTCGTATTTGTCACCAGTCAAAACAATGGCGGCATCGGTAATGCTTCCGCCCGTTTGACCGACCCGGATGTCCGCACCTGCATTTCCATTGGTTCCCACAATACTGAAACCGAGCGTATCCGATCCGGACATGGTGAATGTCTGTGAATCACTGGTAACCAAGGTTCCTCCCGTTCCATGGACATAGGAATTGCTGAGTCCGCTTGTAACTTCCGTCGCATCGACATTGCCGCCGTCCACTAAGGAAACGACAACGTCCTTGGAAAGAGTATCGGGAGCTTTTCCGTCGGTAATGATGGTTCCCGGTTGTTCCGGCTGGCCTGGATCGTAACCGTTATCGACCAGAGTCAGGGCATAGCGGCCGTCTGTCTGGGCGATGGATACGAATTTCTTATCGGTAATAAGCTCTTCCTTTGTCTCAGTTCCAACCCAGTGTTCTTCATAAGGTGATAACAAAGAAGTGTCTCCTTGCAAAGAACGACAATAAAAGACAACAACCGGGCTCCCGTCAAAGGCTTCATTAACTGTGGGCGCTCCAAACAAAACAATAGTGTTGCCAGTTACGGATAAGGTTCCCATTACATTGAGGTACAGATAATCAAGACTGTCTCCTATTACCTGCACTTTCCCATTTTGACCAAGAGTCAAATTTCCTCGAAATACAGATTCTACCTTACTAGAAAAATCTCCCGCATACCAAATCACAAGTCCATGTGTGGCAGAAACGGTATACTGGTCTCTAATGATAGTTCCCTGGTCAAATTCCAGTTTAACGAAATCACTATCCTTGATTGTAGCTCCTCTCAGGTCGATAAGCGACAAATGCTCATCCTCGGAATAGACAGAAAACGAACAAGGAGTTTCTTTGTTGGTCGCTGGAGAAATTGAACCATTGAATGTTACTTGTGCACCACCATACGCTTTCAGTGTTGCGTTTTTGAGAACTATGTCGGAAGAGATTGTGTATTTTGCATCACCAGTACCAGGTTGCTCCTTCGAAGTTCCTCCAGATATGGTGAATACTTCATCCTTGAAATCCATAGTTCCCTGACCTGTTAATATATAGGAACCATTATCCGTAGCACCCCAGTTCAGATTATAGAATTTATCAAGATTAACAGACCAATTGCCGTTAAGGCTCAAATTGACATTATCAAATTTGGGCGATTCTATTTCCACATGATCCCAATCGTATGTATTGAGATTGACGGTTTCCGTAGCAATGACCGGTTGCGGAATACAGGCAAGCACGGCCGCCAGCAGTACTGTAGGCAGATGTAACTTCATAATTGATTGATATGGTTTGTAGATTCTTCTTGGTTCATAAGTGATATTGCTTACATATCGTGGATCTTCACACTTGTAAAGAGGTATTATAGTCCGTGGACATAAATTTCTCATTTCTGCAATAATGGATAAATGTCCAAGCAAAATGTACTCAAGGAATTAGGCACAAGAATCAGAAACGAGAGAAAAGCCCAAGGGTTCTCTCAAGAAGGATTCGCCCATGTTGCCAATCTAGATAGAAGCTACTACGGCAGCATTGAGAGAGGAGAACGTAACATCACATTCTATACCATCTGTGAAATTGCAGAAAAACTAAACAAGGATGTTTCTTTTTTTACACAGGGTATTCCTCCCGTCAAAGCAGAAAAATGACGTATCGTACCATTCATTACTTTGCTGTTCCAAATTTCCAGGATACAACCCCATAAATTAACAGAATAGAAACATAACCAATTAATAATAAAGACAAAACAAAACTACCAATAGATATCTTACCCGTTATTGAAATTTAAATCATCACCGTCCAAACTCCCTCAATTTGCAAACATCGAAATATACTTTCCATTCTGTTTATTTACTATCAATCAGTTTAAACTCTATTTTATCATAACTATATACAAAAATATAAAATTATTCAAATGAAAACAAATATTCTCCATTAGAGATTGATCCTGAAAAAGATGATTACCTAAACCACAACAATCTATACACAAAGGAAATCAACCATACAACGAGGGTTGGCAGAATTTTCCAAACGTGAAAGAAGTACATAGCCTCGCGCGTATTAACGAGGAACATATCGGTATCATCCATTCAAGGAAACACATTTCCAAGATACCATCTTAGAATATCAGAATTTTATTCCATGCTAGAAGCACAAATCTCTACGGCTGCATTTGCGGATACAAAAAAGCATTACAATATTCTTGATGGGTTACGCGGGGTGGCGGCCATCACGGTCGTATGGTTCCATATATTCGAAGCTTTTGCCACCAGCCATGTCGACCAAAGAATCAACCATGGTTATCTGGCTGTCGACTTCTTCTTTATCTTGTCAGGATTCGTGGTCGGCTATGCTTATGATGATCGCTGGGGAAAAATGGGGATCAAGGAATTCCTCAAGCGCAGAGTCATACGCCTGCATCCGATGGTTGTCATGGGCGCCGTCATCGGAGCAATCATGTTCTATTTCCAGGGGTGTTCCGTATGGGACATATCGGTAGTAAGCATTACGGCTTTGTTCATCGCTACATTTGTGAATACATTACTGATCCCTGCAACTCCGGGGACGGAAATTCGAGGATTGGGGGAAATGTATCCTTTGAACGGCCCAAGCTGGTCTCTGTTTTTCGAATACATAGGCAATATCCTCTATGCCCTGTTCATCCGCAAGCTTTCGACCAGAAATCTATCCTTGCTGGTTTTCGTTGCCGGATGTGGTTTGGCAACGTTTGCAATACTGGGACCTTACGGCGACATATGCGCCGGGTTCTCTCTAAACGGGACGGATTTTACCGGAGGATTCCTGCGGCTCATGTTTTCCTTCTCTGCGGGATTACTTCTCATCCGGCTCTTCAAACCTATTCACATTAAAGGAGCATTTTGGATCTGCAGCCTGGCTATCGTCGCCCTCCTGTCCGTTCCACGTATAGGCGGAGAAGAACATCTGTGGATGAACGGTGTGTATGATACCGCATGCTTCGTCGTCTTTTTCCCCATTCTCGTCTATCTCGGTGCCTCGGGCAAGACAACCGACAACTTTACGAGGCAAATATGCAACTTCCTGGGAAATATATCCTACCCTCTGTATATGGTACACTACCCTTTTATCTACCTGTATTATGCATGGGTAAAGAACGGAAATCTTACCTTCAGAGAATCGTTGCCCGGTGCGGTAGCTGTTGTAATCGGGAGCATCGTTTTAGCCTATGTCTGCTTAAGATGGTACGATATGCCTGTTCGAAAATACTTAACAGACAGATTCCTGAAGAAAAAAATCAGCGCAAAAAACTAACTCAGTATTGCTTCTTTGATGCGTTACTTGCATCCAGCCTCCTTAAGATTGATTATTGACAACAATCCGTCATCCTTCAGGATTATGTGATCCGTCTTAGAATTTCCGTGCAAAAAAACGGCAGGACAATGAAGCTCTTGGGATAGATTCTCACGGACATACTAGAGGAGTTTCTCGTTGTCACGAGCTGGATGTTTCCCTCCTCTTCGTTCCTGGATATATCGTTCGAATCAGGCCTCTGTGATGGATCGCTATATCCATTAGTCTATGACATGCAATAAGAAGAGTAACTCAAGAACAATTAAGGAAAAGAAGATTCAGCAAAAAACCTACGGATGCAGGAATTTGGTCAACTATCGTCTCCGAGGTATATCCTCAAAAACAACGGTTTCCACCCATTTTGACGTTGGATCAAGCTGCCTTAGACACGAAAAACCCTGCAAGCTTTCAGCTTGCAGGGTTTTTCAAATGGTTACGGGAACAGGATTTGAACCTGTGACCTTCAGGTTATGAGCCTGACGAGCTACCTGGCTGCTCCATCCCGCGATTTAGTAGCCATCTCCAATTAAGGAGCGCAGGGCTTTTATACGCCGATCTTGCCCTGCGTCAAGAAGAAATAGATATTATTTGAATTTTTCTTACGGTATCCCTTTGGAAGAGTTCCAGTACCGGTGAACGGTGATGGCATCAGGCAAAGTCACAGGGCGAACAACCCTGAATCCGATCATCCCTCCGTCAGTAAGATACCAAAGGCTTTTAGGATTTTGCGGATCCTGCATGTTCCACTCAGGACGGCTTTTAACGCGGGCCGCGCTCCGAAGTTGATCGGGGTCATCATCCCAGGAACCGCCTTTGACGACATGCCCTTGTTGTCCCGGAACCATCACCAAGGGATTGCGAAGGGTCTCTCCGTCACGGGCACGCGGACGATCGGGAAGGTAGGTATCCAGCGTCCACTCCGCCACATTGCCGTGCATGTCATACAAACCCCAGGCATTGGGCTTTTTGGAAGCAACTTTCTGATAACGGTCATCGGCATTGTTCCAATACCAGGCATAGTCATCCAGTTTATCCTCGCCATTACCGTAGCAATAGGCTCCCGAGGAACCGGCACGGCAGGCATATTCCCACTCTGCTTCCGTCGGCAGACGATAATAGTGTCCCGTCTGCGCACTGAGCCATTCGCAAAACTTGGAAGCAGCATAATGCGACATGGCAATGGCAGGCATTCCCTTTTCATACCCATGCCCCATACCCAGGTTCATTGCGGTGTAGGGAGCAGTCGGCTGGGTGACGGCATCCCAAAGTTCATCATCCGGACGTTCTTCCAACAAAACGCCAGCCTTGGAGCGAGGACGCCCATTCTCCATGAATGCGGTATAAATTTCCCAAGGGATTTCAATGGAGGACATCCAGAATCCATCAAGATGGACACGCCGCAAAGGTCCTTCATCCGCTTTGCGGAGAGGTTCATCATCGGGGCTCCCCATGAGGAAAGAGCCAGCAGGAACGGGCACCATGGAGAGAGAAGAACCATCCGCCGCAGGCACCACTTCCGAATACGGTTGCATCCGGCTCTCCTGACCCTGGCCTCCCGTTTCCAGATGATCTGAGGCATTTTCTTGCAATCGGGCATAGATGGCACGTGTTGTCGGCAACAATTCCGGAGACGGCAGTCCGGCAGGTACAGCAATCTCGGCAGGAGCATTCCTTCGACTTTCCGCCTCCTGGCGAGCCGCTTCCTCCTCTCCCCAGTTCTGGGAGTCCATAATCCTCCGGGCGTCATCCGTCATTTCGGAAACGCCGGAACCGGGCTTGCAGGACAACAACATATGAATTCCTGCAAGCCCTAGAATCAGAGGATATAAAGATCGGACCGGGAGTTGCATGAGGAACAAGGAAGGCTCCGTATCCGTTTCCCGAAAGTGGGATTACATGGTCATCCCGCCATCGCAGGCAATGACCTGTCCCGTAATGTAACGGGCATCGTCAGAAGCCAAAAAGGCAGTAAGAGCCGCAATGTCTTCGACCGATCCCTGTTCCCTGAGGGGGATTTTCTTGAGAATTTCCTCCTTGAGATTCTCCGGAATGGCATTGGACATTTCCGTGGAAATGAATCCAGGAGCAATGACGTTGCACGTCACCTTGCGCGGAGCAAATTCCTGAGCGATGGATTTGGTAAATCCGAGCAATCCTGCCTTGGAGGCGGCATAGTTGGCCTGTCCTACGTTACCGACGAGACCAATGACGGAGCTCATGTTGATAATGCGGCCGGCAGAAGACTTCATCAAAATGCGCTGGAAGGCTTTGACAAGATTGAAGGCACTTTTCAAGTTGGTATCCATCACCTGGTCCCAGTCCTCTTCTTTCATACGGAGCATCAGTGTATCACGCGTAATTCCCGCATTGTTGACGAGAATGTCGATCTGTGGGAACTCCTTGAGGATGGCGGAGGCTGTTTCCTGGACGGCATTGTAATCGGAAACATCACAAGGGAAGGCCTTGCAGGAGCCGGGAAATTCCTTATTGATTTCGTTGGCGGCTCCTCCGCAACTGGAGGGACTTCTGCTGATCAGGACGACTTTGGCTCCTTCGGAGGCGAGGCGGCGGGCAATGGCGTTGCCGATTCCCCGGCCAGCACCCGTAACAACGGCTATTTTTCCAGCAAGTTTCTGCATAGCCTGATAATAAAGCCATTTTCATCGCCACGGGCAAGCCGAAAGAGACAAGCATGGCGCATCCCCTCACAATTCCTCCCCTGTCCGCCTCTCTTCACGGAAAGCCAGCATGCACAAAGTCACATCTCATCCGGATCCTTCATGGAAACCCACTTCTTATGACGAGAAGAAGCAGCCGTCACGCACAACAGAAATGCCAGATAACACAGCAGGAAAACGACTGGAACAACGGCGCCTTTTTCTCCCTGCAGCAATGCCTCCAGAGCAGGAGCCCTCTTCACCCATATATTTTGTACCAGCCACCCAACAAAGAGAGTAACCAGCATAGTAGGAGTCACATACTTCATGATCCACATATAGAAGCGAGGAATCCGTATCTGGGAGTAGCTATTCAAGTCTGCAAAACCCCGTTTGATATTCATCTTCCAGGCAAACAGGATCATCACCACCATCGCACTGAGAAAGAAACACATCGTCCCGATCCAGAAATCGCATGTATCCAATGCCAGAAGATCACGACTGAACCACGTCACGACACCTGCTCCGCAACAGGTGAAAAAGCCCAACACGACAACAGCCATTTTCCGGCTCAATCCCATGAATTCCTCAAAATAAGCCAACCCCACCTGCATCATGGAAATGGAACTCGTCACCGCCGCCATAAACAACAGCATGAAGAACAATACGCCGAAGACCCCTCCCATATGCATCTTGGCAAATACCTGAGGCAGAGTCATGAAACCCAAGGCAAACGTCCCCTGCCCGGCCGCACCGGCTACTCCGAAAAATGCGACTGCCGCCGGAATGGTCATCATACCGGCAATCGTAACCTCGCAGACCTCATTGGAAGCCACTGCGGTCAGAGAACTCAGAGCAATATCATCTTTCCTCTTCAAGTAGCTGGAATATGTCAATATCAACCCTGTGCCTACCGACAGACTCAAGAACACCTGCCCGGCTGCGGCAATCCACAATTCCACATTCTTCAAGCCCTCCCACACGGTCATTTCCGTCAATCGCAGGCTTCCTTCCGAAGCACTTACTTTTTCATGCAATTGTTTCATGGCCTGTGGATTAGTCACCGGAGCCATGGAAACAACCTTCCAGGACTCGACACCGTCCGTTTCCACACGTTCCTCCAGCAGAGTCTTGTTAGGGTTCCACATATATCCCAGGCCTTCTTCGACATTCCTGTCCGGATAGGCTGGATCGGGAGTCCCGATCGTCAACACTCTCGCAAGCAGAATCAGGGAAATAACGAGCAGTATAGGCACCGACCATCGGCAGAACATTTCCACCCCCTTGGAAATCCCGCGATACACAATGCCGAGATTCAAAACAACACTTACCAGCAAGGCGATGACAAGCAGGCTTCCTCCCGTCAGTGCCGCCCCGTCGCCAGCAATTCCGACGAAATCGCCAAATACCTGTCTCGTCTCGCCGATCGTTGAAAAAGCCTCCGTTCCGTCAAGCAGTTTGCACATATAGCCAAAGCACCATGCCTCAATCGGAATATAGTAGAAAGCTACGGCCGTAGGTCCCAGAATGGTAATGACTCCCAGAAATTTCCACAGACTCGACCCCTGGGTCAGCTTCCACAGAATGCCGGGACCGCAATTACTTCCCATCAGTCCTCCGCGGCGGCCGAGAGACCATTCCGCCCATCCCACCGGCACCCCAAGCAAAATCAGAGAAATCACATACGCGACCATGAACGCTCCTCCTCCGTACTGAGCGGCAAGCCCCGGAAAACGAAGAAAGTTTCCCAACCCGACAGCACTTCCGGCAACGGCAAAAATCACGCCCAGTTTGCTGGACCATTGCTCCTGTTTCCGCTTGGACATGGGCAATACAATGTGATAAAATCGTTAACTTGTTCAAGAGAAAAGGAACAAGACAAAGCATCCGGTACGGGTATTGAAATGCCGACGCACCCTGTAAAAACAGAGAAAACTTCCGAAAGAGTGTACGTCCTCCGGACTTTTTGAACAACCTCATCCGTCGAGAAGTCCAATCCGTCAACAATGTCATGTTTTAGGCAGCCCTAATTAAAAATCTTGACTGAAAGATAAAAATTGGAATTATTCCAATACACATTCAACCAACCCATAAAAAATATGCTCCTCGTAGGAAAACAAGCCCCTGATTTCAGTGCCAACGCAGTCGTCAACGGAACGATCGTCGAAAACTTCTCCCTGTCCCAGTACAAGGGTAAGAAATACGTTGTCCTGTTCTTTTATCCGAAGGATTTCACCTTCGTCTGCCCGACCGAACTCCTCGGTTTCCAGAATGCACTGGCTGAATTTGAAAAACGCGACGTTGCTGTCATCGGTTGCTCGACGGACAGCGAATTCTCCCACTGGGCCTGGGTTAACACCCCGACCAGCCAAGGCGGTATCCAAGGCGTCACATACCCGATCGTCTCCGACATCAACAAAACGATTGCCGGCAACTACGACGTTCTCGCCGGGGAACAGCTCATCGACGAAGAAGGCAACGTAGACGTGGAAGGTGAAATGGTCGCCTACCGCGGCCTTTTCCTGATCGACAAGCAAGGCATCGTCCGCCACCAGTTGATCAACGACATGCCCCTTGGACGTTCCATTGAAGAAACCCTCCGTATGGTCGATGCTCTCAAACACTTCGAGCAATACGGTGAAGTCTGCCCTCTCGGCTGGCATGAAGGTCAACGTGCCATGACTCCCTCCCACGAAGGTGTCGCTTCCTATCTCAGCGAATAACATCCTGACTGGAATCCGGTTCCCGCCATGGGAAACGGTTCATGCTTCGAGGCGGAATCCACAAGGATTCCGCCTTTTCATATTGATCGATCCAGGTTATTTTTTACATAAAGTCAATTAACAATGCCAACTCCATCCCCCCTTTCATTCGCCGCAGCCGCCGAAACGCCGGAGCCACCTCCCACTAAACCCGTCGATCCCGTCAAGGACATTGAAAATTTCATGAACATGCCGGATTGGATGAAAGCCAAGGAAGTAGACTCCCTCGTGAGCAACCTGGCTCATGCAGCTATCTGGCTGATTGTCGCCTCAGTAGCATTAATCATCCTCTGCAAGGTTCTTGCCCCACTGTTCCGAAGACACATGTCACCGCAGGCCTCGGCCTTGCTCCTCAAAATCATCCGTCACGGAGGATTCATCCTCATCATCGTCGAAGCGTTCGCCCTGCTGGGATTTGATATTGTGACTCTGCTCGGTGCCGCAAGCATTATCGGCGTAGCCGTCGGCTTTGCGTCACAAACTTCGCTATCCAACATCATCAGCGGACTTTTCCTCGTCGGCGAGCGACAAATCAACCTCGGCGACATCGTAGAAATCACCGGCATCCGCGGTACAGTGGATGCCATTAACCTCATGTCCGTCCAAATACGCCTGCCGGACAACACCATGGTACGGGTTCCCAATGAAATGATCATTAAAAACCCGGTCAGCAACATCACCCGCTTCGAAACCCGGCGATGCGACATCGACTTCTCCGTCGATTACAGCAGCGACCTGGATAAAGTCCTCGCCCTGCTCAACAAGATCCTTGCCGATCAACCCCTCTGCCTGAATACCCCGCAACCAAGTATCCTGTTTTCCGGATTTCAGGATTCCGGCATCGCCTTTACCGTCGGCGCCTGGTGCGAGCGGGACAACTACGCTCAGCTCCGCATGGATCTGGCCAAACAAATCAAAAAAGAGTTCGACAAGGAAGGCATTTCCATCCCCTTCCCGATCATCAGCATCGACGCCCGCAACAACTCCATTCCCGTTACGCTAGTCTCCTCCGAAGCGGCTTCCCGTGATTAAAAGAGAGTCCTCTGTCCGAAAATCGAACGAAATCGCCACATCAGCGTTCTTTTAGCTTTTCATTTGCTCCGCAAAATTTCAAGCTGGAGCCGTAAGCAGTACACTGATGACAGACGCCCACCATCCTCCCTTCAAAAGGATCCTGCTCAAACTGAGCGGAGAAGCCCTACGCAGCCCAGGCAGCATGGATAATATTTCCCCGGAAATCGTTGCCCGCATCGCCCAGGAAATCGCCGATGCCCACCAGGCTTCCGGCATTGAACTCGGGCTCGTCGTCGGAGGCGGCAATTTCTGGCGAGGGGCCAAAGCCAGCGTCCGCGGCATGGAACGCGCCACGGCAGACTATGTGGGCATGCTTGCTACGGTCATGAACGCCTTGGCTTTGCAAAGTGCCATCCAGCGTTGCGGCGTTCCCTGCATTGTCCAGTCCGCCATCGAAATGAAGAATGTGGCCGAACCGTTCATCCGCCTCAAGGCCAAGGAAGACCTCTCCCAAGGTAAAATCGTGATCTTTGCCGCCGGTACCGGCAATCCGTTTTTCTCTACGGATACGACGGCAGCTCTGCGCGCCAGCGAAATCAACGCTGAAGTCGTTATGAAAGCCACTTCCGTCGACGGTGTCTATGATGCCGACCCGAAAAAGGTGGATAATGCCAAACGTTTTGATACAATCGCCTATCAGGAATGTATTTCCCGCCAATTGAAAGTCATGGACTCCACTGCTTTCACTCTCTGCATGGACAACAAGAAACCGATCATCGTCTTCGATATGCACACGGAAGGCAACATTACCCGGGCTCTCATGGGAGAACCCATTGGCACAGTCATTTCCTAACCCACCAACCCATACCTTACTTTAATCATGGACGCTAACACAGTACTTTCCAATGTCGAAGCCGGCATGCAAAAAGCCATCGAATACCTCCACGGTGAATTCGCAGGCATCCGTACCGGCAAAGCTTCTCCCTCACTGGTAGAAAACCTGGACGTCATGGTCGCCAGCTACGGTTCCAGCATGAAGCTTAAAAGCATGGCCGTCATCAGCACTCCCGATGCCCGCAGCATTCTCATCCAGCCGTTCGACCCGGGCACGCTCAATGACATTCAACGCGCTATCAACGAAAGCCGCCTGAACCTCAATCCCGTCATCGATGCCCGCTCCGTGCGCGTACCCATCCCGGCACTTTCCGAAGAACGCCGCAAAGACCTTGTCAAATACGCCAAAAGCGTAGCGGAAGAAGCCCGGGTTCGCGCCCGTGGCAGTCGGCGCGAAGGCATGGACAGCCTCAAGAAGCTCAAAGCCGATAACACCATTACGGAAGATGATCAGCGCACCTTGGAGGACAAAGTCCAGAAGCTGACGGATAAAACCGTCAAATCCATTGATGAAATCCTTGCCGCCAAGGAAAAGGACATCATGACCGTTTGATCCTCTTCTCTCATCCAATCTCACCGTCAACCAATCATTTTCCCATGACTGATTCCATCACCAATTTCCTTGCAGCCGGCATTGAAATCAACGGTACCATCCGCTTCACCAACGACATGCACATCGATGGCAAAATCGAAGGCGAAATCTCATCCGAGCGCGGAACGGTAACCATTGGCGAATCCGCCGAAATCAAAGGCGATATCACCGCCGGAGACGTCCGCATTTACGGCAATGTCGAAGGCAAGGTCAATGCCCAGCGTTGCGAACTCAAGCGCCAGTCCCGCCTCCGCGGAGATGTCCACACCAAGACTCTCTCCATGGAAGAGGGAGCCCAGCTTTCCGGTCGCACGGAAATCGGTTAATCCATTTTTCCAATCCCCTGATCTTTTCAGCGGAGGGAAATTCCCCTCCGCTTTTTTATGAACATGCAGGCCCATCCCTGAGTCAAACACAACATAAGATTCATCTTAACAATCACCACATCCATGAAAATTGTTACCTACCTGCTCACTGCAGCTATGCTTCTTGCCCCCGGTCTTGCAACGGCTCAAAGCCTTAAAATCGTCGACAAAGACGGCAAGGAAATTCCTACATCCAAGGAAGATCTGAAAAAGAGCCTCAAACAGAAAAAAGAGGAAGCCGCCAAGAAACGAGCCGAACAGAAAAAGGCTCAGGAAGAAAAAGCCGAAAAAGCTCGCCAGGAACGCGAGCAAAAGCGTCTTGACTCTGCCAATAAGCACTTGAACAAAATCGGACTTGAAGTAAAGAAATAAACTTTTCTAACCTTTGAAAGCCAATCAAAAAGACAGCCATTCCGGATAACGGAATGGCTGTTTCGTTGGTACGAAAACCGGGACCTTACACTTGATGCAACCCATTCAAGAACATCTGAATGGAAATCATCGTCAAAATCATTCCCATCAGACGTTCCAGAGCCACCATCCCACGGTCTCCCAAAAACTTAATGAGATATTGGGACAAGTACAGAACAACAGCCGCCGCCAGCCACGCCAGGAACACAGCCCCTCCCAGCAAAGACATCTCCACGGCATCCTGGGCAGCCGAAGATTGCAGCAGGATAATAGCTATTGCAGACGGACCGGCCATCAGAGGCACAGCAATCGGAACAATGAACGGTTCGATCACTTCATCATTTCCAGAAGAAGATGTTACGGACTTATTGGGAAATACCATGCCAATGGATACCATGAAAAGGAGGATCCCTCCCGTAATGTTCAGGGCGGATTGCTCCAACTCCAAAAATTGCATCAAAGCATTGCCGGCAAACAAGAATAGAAGAAGAATCGCCAATGCAAACAGAGATTCACGAACCAGGATTCGCTTCCTTCTCTTGGGCGAATACCCGGCAATCATGCTGTGCACGACAGGCACTAATCCCAGTGGATCCAGCACGATAAAGAGGAGTACAGCCGTTTTGATCAAATCCATGTCGCCCAACATAGCGTCAAATCCATTGCTGGCAAGCCTCATCAGCCTGCATTGGACATGCAAATCCCGTCTTCAACCCAATTCTCATGGATTCTCTCTCTTTATTGAACAGCCAAGTAATCGACATCTGCTTCCGCAGATTGCACATTGACCAAGCCGCGACCATAGTATTCGAATGCATACGGCAAGGAAGCATCCACCACGATCGTCTCGCGTACCTCTGAGGAGCGATGAGGCGACAGGCAGAGAGCCATTATCGTCTGAGCCGTCTTTTCATCCAATACACCTCCACAGTCCGGCCTACCGACTGGGATCACATGGCTGATCCTCACAGATAGAGAGATACCAGATTTTTGGGAAAACACATAGGGATTTTCGCGGTAGTTTCCTTTGTGAGGCGTCTCCCAACAAGAAACAGCCGATCGTACCTCACCCAGATTGATAATGGAAGCACCGTTGGTAAACTGTTCTTTCAACATGCGGGCCAAAAAACTCCGGGCAGCTTCTTGAGGCACCTTCAGAACATCATCTCCCCCCTCATCCACCTCTACCAGTTCGCGTCCAGAAGCCGCACTATTGACCATATAGTCTACCCGGCCGTATTGAAGTTGGATAAAGTGAGCAAAGGATGCTAGATCGTTCCTGGATTTCATTTCTCCCATGAAAAGGAGGTGTCCGCAACCCTGGAGGAGACTAATCAGCTCTTCACCTGCAGCTCCATCCTTGTCAAAAATTGCCAAACTGATTCCCTTTGATGCCATCAAGATACCTACCTGACGGAGCATACCGCGAGAGGTTCCCATCATGACGGCAACTTTTCTATTGAACTTGTAAGCATTCATTGCCTGAATCATTCAGGGGACAGAGGACAGATTCAATGATTATCAACTCCTTCCGCGCTAATTGAAAAGTATCCTCCGTTAAGAAAACATTGAATTCCCCCTCAACCAGCCTCCTCCTGCCCTCGACATCCAAAACCAGACAAAGGCAGAACTCGTGTCAGTATTCCCAAAAAATGCTCAACTCATGAAACTATTTGCATTTGACAATAGTTTAATAAATCAACTATCTAACATCACGACCAACAACCAGCCCCATGAAATTTTTTCCTTTTCTTCTGTCCCCCGGCGTTACCAGCCTCCTTGCCATCTTCCTTTTCATGGGAACGCCAAGCCCGGCGGCAGACACTCCCGCCCCAACCCATTCGCCTGCCAGTACCGTATTAACAGAAAAGGCTTCGCTCATGAGAAATGCCATCAATAAGCCCTACACCGGCCAGATTGAAGCCATTGATACGGTTGCCATCCAACCCCGAGTATCGGGTAACATCCTTTCCCAGCACTTCACGGAAGGTGACATTGTCAAGGAGGGCCAGCTTCTCTTCGAAATTGAAGACACCCAGTATAAGGCTAACGTCATGAACGCCGAAGCGCAAATCGCCCAAACTCAGGCTAAACTCAGCTACGCCAAGGCCAATTTGGAACGCTACGAAAAACTGGTTAAAAACGCCTCCGTCTCCAAGGATACCGTCGAAAATGCCCGTAGCTCCATGGCAGCCCTGGAAGCCCAGAAGAAAGCCGAGGAAGCTCAACTCATTATCGCTTACGACAATCTCAACTACACCAAAATAACCACGCCCATCTCCGGAAAAATCGGGCGAACCACCTTTTCACGAGGTAATTACATCACTCCGCAATCCGGTACGCTGGCTACCGTCACCAACATGGATCAAGTGTACGTCCGCTTCCCCATGAGCGAACGAGACCTTCTTTCTCTCTTCGGCAATACGGACGAAATGAAGAAAAACGCCGTCATCCACCTGAAACTTGCCGATGGCAAACCTTTCCCGACATCCGGCTCTATCGCCATGATCGACAACAAGATCAAACCCACGACGGATACCATCACTATCTGGGCCAAATTCAACAACCCGGAAGGCAACCTTACCCCTGGCGGCATCGTCACTGTCGATCTCTCCAAGAATGAAGTGGAATCCCTCCCCTCCGTCAATATCTCCGCCATCATGTATGACGATACCAAATGCTATGTGTACATTGTCAACAGCGACAATATCGTCGAACAGAGAGATGTCCTTCTCGGCAATATGATGAACAACCGCCAGTGCATTCGTTCCGGCATCAAGGAAGGCGACATCGTCATCGTAGACGGTCAGCACAAGACCCGCCCCGGCGCCACGGTCATTCCCGTAGAATCCAACTGAGCTATTAGCCATGATTTCGGAACTTTTCATCCACCGGCCTAAATTCGCTATCGTCATCGCCATTCTCATGGTGTTGGCCGGCGTCATCTGCGTATCGCGCATCCCCATTGCAGAATACCCGGAAATCGCCCCTCCGACCATCAACGTCCGCACCACATACGAAGGAGCCAGCGCCCAAACGGTTATGGAAACCGTGGGCATCCCGCTGGAACAGGAACTCAACGGGCTGGAAAACCTGCTCTACTTTTCGTCCACTTCAGACAACAGCGGCGGCTATTCCGTCAATATCACCTTCAAAAGCGGATCGGACTCGGACATCAACATGGTCAATGTCCAAAACGCTCTAAAACGCGTCGAACACAGCTTGCCAACAGAAGTCGTCAACCAGGGTATTACCATCAAAAAGCGTACCTCTGACATTCTCGGATTCTTCTCCTTCCGGGCAGATCCGAAAAAAATGAGCAACCTCCAGCTCAACAACTATGTCAAAACGCGCGTCAAAGACGTCATTGCCCGCATCGACGGCATCGCCAGTTCAGACATCATGGGAGCCAAGGATTACAGCATGCGCATCTGGCTGGACTCCGTCCGCATGTCCGCACTGAATATCACCCCTGGCGATGTTGCCGCCGCCATCCGCGAACAGAACATCCAAGCTGCAGCCGGTTCCATAGGAGACCAGTCCAACGACTCCTTCGTCCAATACAAAGTCAACGTCACAGGACGTCTAAAAACCGTCGAAGAATTCAGCAACATCATCGTACGTACCAGCGATGACGGCGATATCGTTAAGATCAGGGACATCGCCCGCATCGAACTGGGCGCGGAAAGCTACACCGGCAGCTCCCGGGCCAACGGCAAGACATCCGTCAACATGGCCGTTTACCGCAATGACGACTCCAATGCCCTGGAGACGATGAAAACCGTCAAAAAAACGCTGGAAGAGCTTAAGGTATCCTTTCCCGACGGCGTCTCTTACGAGGTCAGTTACGACCCGACGGAATACATCATAGCGACCATGTACGAGATCATCGAAACACTCGTCATCGCTTTGCTTCTCGTCGTCGGCATCACCTACCTCTTCCTGCAAGACTGGCGTGCCACACTTATTCCCGCACTGGCTATTCCGGTCTCCCTTCTGGGCACTTTCGTAATCCTCCTGCCGCTGGGTTTCAGCATCAACGTACTGACCATGTTCGGGCTAATCCTCGTCATCGGTTCTCTCGTGGATGACGGCATCATCGTCGTAGAAAACACGATCCGTCTCATGGATACGGAAGGGCTCTCCCCGTTGGAAGCTACTAAAAAGAGTATGCATCAAATCACGGGAGCAATCATTGCCACAACCCTGGTTACTGTCGCTATTTACATCCCGATCGCGTTCATCGGCGGCATGGTCGGCAATATCTACCTGCAGTTTTCCGTGACTATGTGCGTGGCGCTCTGCCTGTCTGCCGTCAATGCACTGACACTCAGTCCGGCCCTTTGCGTCATGCTCTTGAAGAAGAGGAAAAAGCAAAGAAGATTCAATATCTTCCGCCCCTTCAATGCGACTCTGGAGTTCTCCCGCCGTTCCTATCTGAAAATCTCCGGCGTATTCGTCCGTCGCGCCTGGTTGACTCTGTTGGCCCTGGCTGCCGTCCTTTTTGCCGACTGGAAGTTATTCGAAATCCTTCCCTCGTCCTTTTTGCCTCAGGAAGACAAAGGCACGCTCTTCGTCGACATCCAGCTTCCTCCGGGGGCCGCTCTGTCCCGTACGGAAGAGGCCCGCACCCAGGCGGAAGTCATGCTGATGGCAATGCCGGGTGTCCGCCAAGTCTCTTCCGTTACCGGGTTCAGCTTCACTGGAGGCAGCGGTGAAAACGTCGGCATGTGCATTGTCCAACTCCAGCCTTGGAACAAACGCACAACCCCGGATCTTCAAATTGACGCCCTTCTCGGCAAGGCCCAAGGCATGCTGGCCACAATTCCCTCGGCAAACATCAAAGTCTTCAGCCCGCCCGCCATCATGGGTCTCGGTGTCACAGGCGGCATTTCCTTCATGCTGCAGGCAGCCGGCGATGAAACACCCAAGCAGCTGGAACAGCACATGAACGACATGCTGGATCAAATCCGGAAGATTCCCGGCGTCGTCACGGCTTTCTCGTCCTATGAAGCCAATACACCGCAACTCTTCATGCACCTGGACCGCCAGAAAGCCCAAACCATGCACGTGCCGGTCAATCGCATCTTTTCCACCCTTCAGGGCAAACTGGCCTCCCTGTACGTCAATGACTTCAACATGGACGGCTATGCCTTTAAGGTAAAGATCCAGTCCGACACCAAGGAACGCGTCGGCATCAGGGATATCATGAGTACCTACATTCAGAACAATGAAGGCGAAATGGTACCCCTCAGCTCCGTAGCCACACTTTCCTACATCACCGGACCTCGACAAATCACCCGTTACAACCAGCTCATGTGCGCCAATATCCAGTGCATCATCAAAGCCGGTTCCAGCAGCGGCGAAATCATGAAGCAGATCGAAAGCCTGAAGCTTCCGGCCAATTACTCCATTGCCTGGACAGACATGAGCTACCAGGAACGCGAAAATGACGGACAGATTCTCTTCCTGATGATGCTTGCCTTCATCTTCGGCTACCTGTTCCTTGTGGCGCAGTATGAAAGTTGGACAACGCCCATGTCGGTGATCGTCTCCGTTTCCGTCGCCATCATGGGAGCGCTGGCCGGCCTGCTCATCTGCGGTTCATCACTGAGTATCTACGCCCAGTTGGGCTTGGTCATGCTCGTGGGGCTGGCAAGTAAAAACGCCATTCTGATGGTCGAATTCTCCAAAGAAGACCATGAACGAGGAGCCACGATCCAGCAGGCTGCTCTGAACGGGGCAAGCCAGCGTTTCCGCGCCGTCTTAATGACAGCCATTTCGTTTATCATCGGTGTATTCCCGATGGTTATCGCCACAGGAGCCGGTGCCGCAAGCCGCCAGGCCATCGGCATCACAACCTTCTATGGCATGATCTGCGCCACTTGCGTCGGCATCCTCCTCATTCCGGGCCTCTATTCCATGTTCCAGCGCATGCGGGAATTTACGCGCAACAAGGTTAAAAGGTCCGGTAGAATACACCCTCAAAAAAATCAGGAAAAACTTCCGGACGAAACTGCGACCGACCCGTCTGTCCAGTAAAAATCCACCCTTTTATCCCCCCCTGTAACCGGTCCCCTCGCACAAACGCGGACGAGGGGGCCGGCTGTAGTTTTTTTGTCCTTTTCCCTTCGTACTGACTGCCTTCTTGCTTGCATTGAACCCGCTCTTCCCCTAGCCTTTCTCTGATATGTCAGACGAGTCCAACGAGCCTATTCATACGTCCGTAAACACAACAGCACAACAGGAATACGGAGCAGCGCAGATTGACAAGCTGGAAGGGCTTGAAGCCGTTCGAAAACGTCCCGGGATGTACATCGGCGACCCCGATCTCAGGGGGCTTCACCACTGTGTCTTTGAAGTTCTGGACAACTCCATCGACGAACACCTTGCCGGTTACTGTTCAAAAATCGAAATCATCATCCATGTAGACGGTTCTCTGTCCGTAGCCGACAACGGCCGCGGCATCCCCGTCGACATCCATCCCAAATTTGGAATCCCGGCGGTAGAGCTGGTACTGACCAACCTGCACGCGGGCGGTAAATTCGGGCAGGGAGCCTACAAATACTCCGGCGGCCTGCACGGTGTAGGGGCCAAATGCGTCAACGCTCTGGCCGACTGGTTCAAAGCTGAAGTCCGCCGCGACGGCAAACGCTACATGATCAAGTTCGAACGCGGTCGTACAACGGAACCGCTCAAGGTCATCGGCACGGCGCCTGCCGGCGTCACCGGTACGACGATTACATTCTTCCCCGATGCTACGATCTTCACGGACTCCATTGAGTTCAAGTTCGAAATGCTTACAACGCGCCTCCGCGAACTCGCCTTCCTCAACCCCGGACTCATCATCGAACTCCGGGACGAACGCCAGACGCCGGAACGCAAGGAACAATTCTACTACAAAGACGGCATCGTCGAATTCGTACGTCAACTCGGCGAAAACAAAGAACTCATCACTGAACAACCCATCGCCATCTCCGGCGTCCGTGAGGTGGAAGTCGAATACGATGGCAAGAAAATGAACGACGATGTACTCGTCGACGTCGTTTTCCAGTACAACAACACTTACGTCGATCAAATCCTCTGCTTTGCCAACTCCATTTACAATGGAGATGGCGGCACGCACCTGTCCGGCTTCCGAAGCGCCCTGACACGCGTCATCAACACCTATGCCAAAGCCAACGGCCTCCTAAAAGACAAAGACCCCTCGCTCAGCGGCGATGACGTGCGGGAAGGCCTTGTCGCCGTCATATCGGTCAAGATGCCCAACCCGCGCTTCAGTTCGCAAACCAAGGACAAACTCGTCAATACGGAAATCGAAGGAGTCGTCAGTAACGTCGTGTACGAAGAAATCAAAACATTCTTCGAAGAAAACCCCGCCATCGCACGCAAGATCATCGATAAAAGCATCAATGCCGCCCGTGCCCGCGAAGCCGCACGCAAGGCCCGGGAAACCGTCCGCAAGAGCGCTTTAACAGTCGGTGGACTCCCCGGCAAACTGGCCGACTGCTCCGACCGAGACCCGAAGAAGTGCGAACTCTTCATCGTCGAAGGTGACTCCGCAGGCGGCTCCGCCAAACTGGGACGAGACCGTCGTACACAAGCAATTCTTCCATTGCGAGGCAAAGTGCTCAACGTAGAAAAGGCCCGGCTGGACAAGGCCCTGTCCAACAAGGAAATCCAGAACATGATCACGGCCATCGGCGCTGGTATCGGAGAAGGTGACGACGAAGGTTCCTTCAATCTGGAAAAGGTGCGTTACCACAAGATCATCATCATGACCGATGCCGACGTCGACGGCGCCCACATCCGGACCCTCCTGCTAACCTTCTTCTGCCGCCACATGCCGCAACTCGTCAAGGCTGGGCTCCTCTACATCGCTCAAGCTCCGCTCTACCGCGTTATCCGCAAGAAAAAAGAAGAATACGTTCAGGACGAAATCGCCCTGAACCGCAAGCTCATCGAGTTGGCCGTCAATGACGTCACCCTCAGGATGGCCGACGGTTCCCGCACTTTCACGCCCGATGAGCATTTCTCCATCCTCGAAACTCTCATCAACCTGCAGCGTTACGCGGAATCCGTCCAAATGCAGGGAGGATCCTTCGAAGACCTCATCAAACACCGGGAAATCAATGGAGACTTCCCGGAATACCTCGTCAAAATCCGCTGTGGAAACGACGAATCCATTCAGTACTTCCACAACACGGAAGCGCTCGTTGCTTTCTCCGATGCCAACCGGGACCTATGCATATTCGGTGAACCGACCGAGGAAGAGCTTCTCGCCAATCCTCTCCCGGAACGAGAAGGCCCCAGCCGCCGGGCCTTGACACACGAACTCCACGAAGCCAAAGCCATCACCCGCACGCTTGCACGCCTGGAAGAACTGGGTATCCCTGCCAACATGCTGATGTCCGAAGACAACCCGATCTTCGAACTCATAGAAGGCGAGGGAGAAAAACAGAAAATCCAGCCGCTCTTCTCCGTCATGGATATCCTCCAGAGCGTCATCAACATCGGCAAGAGAGGCGTTGAAATCACACGATTCAAAGGTCTCGGCGAAATGGACGCCAAAGACCTTTTCAAAACGACGATGGATCCGGAAAAACGCGAACTTCTCCGCGTCATCCTGAACGAAGACAACGCTGTCCAAGCCGACGAAATGTTCACCATTCTCATGGGAGATGTCGTCGAACCCCGTAAGAACTACATCGTGGATCACGCTCTCAACGTGCGCAACCTGGACATCTGATTCCCACCACATCACCTACCCCTTTTTGATCAATGGACACCAATCGCATCAAACCCGTGGATGTAGCCAGCGAGCTTTCCACCTCGTTTCTGGACTACTCCATGTCCGTCATCATTTCCCGCGCTCTACCGGACGTTCGTGACGGGCTGAAACCTTCCCAGCGGCGTATCCTTTACGCTATGAAGGAACTCAACCTTGCACCCGGCGGAAAAACGCGTAAATGCTCCAAAATCGTCGGTGACACCATGGGTAGTTACCATCCCCACGGCGACGCGGCTATTTACGGAACACTCGTCAACATGGCCCAGAACTGGTCCATGCGAGACATCCTCGTCATCGGACAGGGCAACTTCGGAACACCCGATGGAGACCCCGCCGCCGCATCCCGATACACGGAAGCCAAACTCTCCGGCATGGGAATGGCCATGATGGCCGACCTCGACAAAGATACTGTCGACTTCATGCCCAACTACGACGGAACGACAACCGAACCGACAGTCTTCCCATCCGCCTTCCCGAACCTTCTCGTCAACGGAGGCACCGGTATCGCCGTCGGCATGGCCACCAATATGGCTCCCCACAACCTGGGAGAAGTCGTCGACGGCATTTGCGCGACGATCGACAATCCCCACATCAGCGTCGAAGAACTCCGACAGCACATCAAAGGGCCTGATTTCCCGACCGGAGGGGATTTGCTCGGCTTCTCCGGCATCGACAGCTACTTCCGCACGGGTCGCGGCTCCGTCCGTATTCGCGGCAAAATCGATATCGAGCAATCCGACACCGGCAAAGACCTCCTGATTATCCGGGAAGTCCCTTACGGAGTCAACCGAGCTGTCCTTCAGGAACGTATCGCCGAACTCTGCAAGGAGAAAATACTTACCGATATCTCCGGACTCCGCGACCTTTCCGATGAGCAGACCTGCATCGAAATCGAACTAAAACGCGATGCCCGTCCCCAAGTCGTCGTCAACCAGCTCTACAAGCTCACCTCCATGGAGACATCCTTCTCCGTGAACATGCTGGCTATTCACGACAACCGGCCAAAGACGCTCACGATGCTTGATGCCATCAACTTCTACATCGAGCACCGGCGCGAAGTCATCGTCCGCCGCACGCGCCACCTTCTCAACGAGGCGGAAAAAGATGCCGAGCGTCTGGAAGCATTCCTCCTCGCCCTCGGCCACATGGATGACTTCATCCATATCATCCGCGACTCCAAAAACCGCGATGAAGCCCGCCAGCGCCTGCAGGCCTATACATTCCCCATTGCAACGGCAGAAGGTCTCGGTATCCTGATCCGTTCCCAGCCTTCCGTTCAAAACGGCCTCTATGTCTTCACCGAACGCCAGGTCAACGCCATCCTCGACTTGCGCCTCTACCAACTCACCGCACTGGAATCGGACAAGATCAACAACGACTATTCCGAACTCATGGTCCTCATCAAGGACTACCTCGATATCCTGGCCAACGAATCCCGCGTACTCGGCATCGTCAAAGACGAACTTCAGGCTATCAAGACCAAGTATGCCACTCCGCGCGTGACGCGCATCATTCCTTTCGAAGGAGACATGGCTATCGAGGATTTGATCCCGAACGACTCGATGATCGTCACCATCACCCACAGCGGCTATATCAAGCGGACCAACTCCGCTGAATACCGCGTCCAGGCCCGCGGCGGCAAAGGCATCAAAGCCGCTACGACCAAAGCCGCCAAAAAAGATCAGGAAGCCGACTTCATCGAGCACCTGTTCGCTGCACAGAACCACGACTATATCATGTTCTTCACCAACACCGGCCGCGTTTATGTGGACCGCGTGTATGAAATCGATGAAGCCGCACGTAGCGCCCAGGGACGTAACATCAAGAACCTGCTCGACCTCCAACCGGAAGAAAATATCGCTGCCATCCTCCGCCTTGAACGCCAAGTAGACGAAAACGGCAACGATACCACTTTCGGCGAAGAAAGCGGCTTCGTCGTCTTCGCCACTAAAGACGGTACTGTCAAGAAGACCAGTCTCAATGACTTCCGCAACTATCGCAAAGCCGGCATCATCGCCATCAACCTGGAAGAAGGCAACAGCCTCGTCAATGCCGTCCTCACATCCGGCAACAACGAAATTGTCCTCGTCACGCACGACGGCATGAGCATCCGCTTCAATGAAAGCGACCTGCGCGACCAGGGACGCAATACCATCGGCGTTCGCGGCATCCGTCCCCGTCCCGGCGATTATGTCGTTGCCCTCGCCATCGTGGACGAATCGGCAACCCTCCTCGTCGCCTCGGAAAACGGCTTGGGCAAACGCACCGGTTTCGACGCCTACCGCCTCCAAAGCCGCGGCGGTACCGGAGTCAAGACCATGAACTGCACGGACAAAACCGGCAAGGTTGTTTCCGCCACAGTCGTTTCAGAAACAGACGAACTCATGCTGATGACTACTGCCGGACAATCCGTCCGCATCAAGGTAGAAACCATCCGCGAAACAGGCCGCGTCGCCCAAGGAGTCAAACTCATGACCCTCAAAGACGGCGAAACCATTCAGGACATTTCCATCGTCATTCCCGACGATGATGATGAAACATCCGAAGGAACGGATGAAGAAAACGTCTCGGAAAACAGTGAAACACCCGAATCCGGAGACGCCGCTACTCTGGAAGAATAAAAGAAACATTCTTTCAACACTTATGTGCAACAAACGGACCGGCAAGCCAATTTGCCGGTCCGTTCAGCTTCCCCCTTTTCCCCATGGACAACTTTCCCGAAGAATGGCTCCAACAGAGCAAAAACAAACTCGAACGTCACGGATTCCGCGTCTTTATCGCCGATCATACCATGGAAGCCCGGCAAATTCTGGAACGCCTTGTAACGGAATTCGCACCGACCAGCGCCAGTTACGGAGACTCCATGACCTTGAGAAATACGGGTATTCTCGAATATCTGGCTCAACAGTCATCAATCCGCTTCTATGACGGTTTCCAACCGGATATGCCGCGCGAGCAACGCTGGGAAATTCGCCGCCAGGGGATGACCGCCGATCTTTTCCTGACGGGAATCAATGCCGTCTGCGCCGATGGTTCTTTGTACTGGGTCGACATGGTCGGCAACCGGATCGCTCCGATCGCATTCGGACCCAGGCACGTCATCCTCGTCGCAGGAATCAATAAAATAACACCGACGCCGGAAGAAGCCCGGAAACGCCTCCAGCAAATCGCTCCCCTCAATGCCAAACGCCACCCCGGTTTCAAGACTCCATGCATGGTCACGGGCACCTGCCACGATTGTAATTCCCCCGACCGCCTCTGCAATGCCTATCTGACGATGGCTCGCAGTTATCCCAAACACCGGATATCAGTTATTCTTATCCGGGAAGAAGCAGGATTATAATAACGTTTCGGCAGCGACTTTACCGAACATAAACAAGCCTCCCGGAGTAATTATTTTCCGAGAGGCTTGTTTTGCGTTAATGACGTTCAATCACTTGTCGTAAAATTCGATCTTATAGTCTTTGAACTTACCCGGCTCTTTAGAGATCACCTTCTCGTATTTTTCCTGAGTAATGTTCATTTCGAATCCTTCAGTGGAAATGCGTACCATCGCTCGTCCGGCAGCAATTACGTCAAGTTCTTCTTCATTCAGTTCCTTCTTTAAATCATCGTTGTTCATAGCTTTTAATAAGTTTGATATGAATAATAATCGGTTAATTCGTTCAACACCTTCATGACGATTTGGAGTCGGAAAAGGTTACAACAAAAACATTTTTTCACGTTACCTTCGTTCGTCGTTCAACACTGGCGTCTCTCTGAACATGCACTCTCGAGTTCCCGTCAATTTCACCATGGAACCTCGCACCATATTGTGGTGTAACTGTAAAATAGTTTTCAACTACTATTTGAACCTACAAGAAACTGCCTCGCGGACGATTGAAAAATCCAAACGAGACCGATCTCTTTTTCGTCACCGTCATCCACGAGTAAGGATTTATCATTGAATGACGGGAATCAGCCGTCGGATTCTTCCGCTATACACTCGCCAAAACGCGAGCCAACCCTTATGCTTCCCGCACGATGACGATGCCCTCCCACGTGGAAATAATGGCCCCTGCCGGGTCGTTCGAATCCCTTGCCGCCGCTTTGAATGCCGGAGCCGACTCGGTTTACTTCGGCATCGGTTCCCTGAACATGCGTTCCCGAGCCACCGTCAACTTCACGGTGGAAGATCTGCCGGCAATCGTGTCCCAATGCCGGGAACATGAAGCCAAAGCCTATCTGACGCTCAATATCATCGTCTATGATGAAGAACTCGAAGAAGTGCGCCAACTCTGTAACGCGGCCCGCGATGCCGGAATCGACGCAGTCATCGCCTCCGACATGGCCGTCATCGAATATGCCCACTCGATTGGCCTACCCGTCCATATCTCCGTCCAGGCCAACGTCTGCAATATGGCTGCCGTCCGCTTCTTCTCCCGATATGCGGAAGTTGTCGTCCTTGCCCGGGAACTCACGCTCTCCCAAATTCGCCATATCATTGATGGCATCTCCCGTGAACAAATCTGCGGGCCGGAAGGAAAGCTCCTTCGTGTGGAAATTTTTGCCCACGGAGCACTCTGCGTCGCCATCTCCGGAAAATGCTACATGAGTCTCGCGACCTATAACTCATCTGCCCAGCGCGGAGCCTGCTTCCAAAACTGCCGCCGCGCCTACCGGGTCATCGATGAAGAAACCGGGAATGAGATGGTCATCGACAACAAATACGTCATGTCTCCCAAAGACATTTGCACTGTCGGCGTTCTGGATCAGTTACTCAATGCCGGAGTCTCCGTCTTCAAGCTGGAAGGCCGGGGCAGATCGTCGGACTATGTCCGCACCGTCACATCCGTGTACAAGGAAGCCGCCCAAGCCTGCCGGAACGGAACCTACTCTCCCAATCTTATCGAAATCTGGCTGGAACGCCTCCGCCGCGTCTTCAACCGCGGATTTTGGCAGGGAGGCTACTACCTCGGCAAACCCTGGGGAGAATGGAGCGGCACATCCGTCAACCGGGCCTCCGTTCACAAAGTACATATCGGCAAAGTCACCAACTACTTCCGCAAAAGCGGCATTGCAGAAATATTCCTTGAAGCCGCTCCCCTCTCAACAGGACAGGACATCCTCATTACAGGTCCCACTACAGGAGCCATCGAACTTACCCCCGTTTCTCTCAAAGTCGAGCTGAATCCGGGCTGTCTTACAGAAGTCCCGCTGGCGGAAAAAGGGAGAACCATTTACATCCTCTCCCCGGACAAAGTCCGCCGCAACGACAAAGTCTATTATCTCCGACCGCGCACGCTGGAAGACTAGGCAGCAAGAGAACATATTTTTTGTTGCATTTCATGTGCTTATTTGCGAATTTGTGTGAATATCATTCGTTGTGCCATCATGATCCACTTCCTCAAAATTGTCCCGCTGGTACACCCAGGCGTACTGTTTGCGGCATGCTTCCTTTCATCGTGCACATCTCATGACTTTGATCAAATACCGAGGACAGGATTCATCTCCCACTACGCGCCAAGCGATAAAGCACGCATGAGTTTCGACTCCTACTGGGATATCAGCGACAACAAGGACTGGGACGAACGGATCACGGGGCAACACGGAAAATCACAACCTATTTACGTGATGCCGGTTACCACGCATTTTCTCCTCAATTATCCGACAGATCCGGAAAAAGCGGAAGATGTCGAGGAACTTTGCCTCTACTTCGACCATCAACTCCGTGAAAAGCTAGCCATTCTGGACCGTCAGGACAACACCTTCCACCTCGTCGACCATCCTACCCGGGATGCTTACCGGGTACAGATCGCCCTCCTTTCCATTACTCCTACCAATGTAACGGCCAATGCAGCCGGGCTCATCGCGGGACACTATCTTAAAGGAAGCGGAGCCGTCCTATCCCAGGTTGTCCCGGGCGGTTCCATCTCCATGGGAGCTAAATTCTTTTCACCCGCCAATAAACTCGTTGCTGAAGTAGCCGACTACGAAAAGGACGAATCATCCGTCATTTCCTACGTCCTCGTAGACACCAAAGACTTCCAGTACTATGCCCACCATCGCCGCCACATTCGAATCTGGTGCGACCAATTCTGTGAAATCTTCACAACTCCCCACGAACACAAAATCAGACGTCCTTGGTTCAGTCTCAACCCTCTGTAGTCAATAACGCACCAGAAAGTCTTTATTCTACTTTTAAAATCAGCTCATACTTTTTCTTCCCTGTCCGGAGATAGTCCTCCTGAAGGACAAAGTCCGGAAGCCATGCATAACTTTTTGTATCACCACACACAGCCTCGACCAGAAAGCTAAACCAATAGGAATAAGGGAACAAATCCACCGGCTGTTTAGGAGGAGTTCCGGGAGCTCCGGGAGCCGGATGATAGAGTTCGTACAAATTCATGATCTCTACCATTCCATTCGGGGCCGTCTGGAATGTTCGGAAGGCGTCCGGGTATACATCCCTCCTGTTGTGTGCACCTCCCGCCCGCGTGCCGTAAAACCTAACGCTGGCCCCAGGCACAAGCTGTCCGTGTTTCATCACTTTGATCACGAGTTTTTCCGGAAAAATCTTCTTCGGCAGTTCCCGGTCCAATTGTTTTTGCCTGGCAGTATAGTTGAACAGGGCGGAACAATAGTCACTCCATACCCGGAAACCAGTCCCCATATTGCAGGGAGGCGGATTCAAGTCTTTATGGCTGACAGGGTTGTCTTCCGCCAGTATTTTATATTGATAGAGATCGGTCGCTCCGCGCATATGTCCATACTCATGTCCCAAATCACTGTATGTACCCTGCAGAGGTGGTTCCTTCGAGAAAATATCCCCATTTTTTGCCTGTTCCTCCAATGTCCGGTAACACATCACGACACACTGCCCGCTTTCACCGCCACCTCCGCAAGATGTTCCGCTGGCAACTGCATCCAAGGCGAAAAAAACGACATAATCATACATTCCCGTATCTAGCTTGCCAAAAGCTTGTTTCTTGAAAAAATCAATTCTGTTCCGATCCCCCTGAGTATCATACATACGCAGACCGGCCGGTACAAAACGAAAATAATAATGGAACCGGTTCGGGCTCTCATTAAAAAATTCCGTCGTTTGCGCAAACATTCGATTCAGTTTTTTCCGGAAAATTGTTTCCCCTCCGTATCGTTCCACACTCCCTTTGTCAGCCCAGACCAAGGCCCTGTACTCGATCACTTCCTGTTCTTTGCCCAAAGAAAGAGGAAACGAGTCACTGCCTTTGGAACTCAAAGGCCAAAAGACCATCATCGCAAGAACGAGAGACCACAATAATTTTGCGGGAAACGTAGTCATCACTATTGTTACGCTCTCTATGGTTCATTTCTATCCGAAAACAAGTCGTCAGCGGACTACACTTCCGGCAAGAATCCTAACCTAGCGCCGGGCCAATTCACTGGAATAGGCAAGTCCCAGAGAAGCGCCATGTTCCCTTATCCACGCACGCAGACTGGTTGTCCCTGAGGCAGGAGCCGAGGAAGCCAGACGGTTCTCCGTCAATCCGCGTATTTCATCTCGCGTCAGCATCACGTCACCGTGCAAAAAACCAAGCAGGGTTGTCGCCGCATGTACCAGGGGAACCGCCCAGTACGGAGTCCCTATAACCGGGCGGGAAGCTCCTATGGCATGTCCCAATTCCTCAAACAAACCGCGGAAGGTCAAGGAATCCGGACCGACAGCATCAATCACCAAGTTCTCCGTATCGTTTCGCCCGGCTTCGCGGACAGCCAATTGAGCCAAATCCCGGACATGGATCGGGCGTACCTCATAGTCACCCTTCCCAAACACAAGTACAAGAGGAAAATGTCGCAAGACCCACGCCATATTATTCAGCAGAATATCCTCTCCCTCCTGCTCTCCAAACAGAACAGCCGGACGTAAAATACTGAACGGGACCCCCAGGGAAGCCAACTCTTCTTCCAGCTGCGCCTTGCCGCGGAAATAGGACAGACCACTCTGAGGGTCGGGGTTCGTAATACTCACATGCACAATTCTTTTCACATCCGCCTCCCGTGCCGCATGAAAGAGGATCTTCGTATACGCCACGGCTTGCTCATGGGAAAACTTTCTATGATTGAAACGTACCCAGTAGGTATTGAGCAAGACATCGCACCCTTGTAACGACGCAGCCAGCCTCGCCGGGTCATCCCACGACAAAGGAGCCAACCGGATGTTTCCGGGATTGGAACGGTATCTGGAATTCGTCAACCCCAGCACGCGATATCCTTGTTCCCGGGCTTCTCCGGCCATATAACGGCCGCTATACCCCAGAACACCTGTAATTGCTAATGTTTTCGCCTTCATTTCTCTTATTTCTGTAATTTCAGAATTTTGTCGCTACATGATTACCCGTTTAATCCATCGCTCCGTTTAATGCCCGACCGACCGAAACAATTTGGCAACGGTTTTCATGGCCATACGCCATACGGCAGGCTTGCACCGGAGGGCAAGATCCGCCAGGTCACATCCCTTTCGGAGGATTTCCTCCATCGCTTCCAATCGTTTCTCGGCAAAAGAATCCTTAGCCTCACGAGCCATGGACAAACATTCGGCAACCGATTTCAAAACGCCGTCCGCTTCACGTTTCTTGCGCTCCTCCACAATCAGACGGGCCATTTCCCAAACATCCGATACACAGGAATAATACGCCTTACGATCCCCGATCCGGCTTTCTTTGAGAACGAGTCCCCATCCTTCCAACTCCTTTAATGCTTGCGACACATTGGAACGCGCCATACTCAGAGCCAGCGAAATATCCTCGGCAGTCATCTCCTCCGGAGATAGATATAGCAACGCATGTACAGCCGCCGCAGAACGGTTGATTCCCCAGCGGGATCCCATATCTCCCCACTTTTCAATAAAACGGATTTGGACCTGGCTCAATTCCATGGATGTAATTTCTGAAATTTCTGAAATTTAAGCAACAAAAAAATGATTTTTCTTGATGAACCAATTTGGAAGAGCCGAATACAGGGAATCGAGTTATTCGCCGGTCTGGGCATCCATCATTTGCCGCCGGTTACGCAATTCGTTTCCCCGTTCCAGTTCCCTGGCATATTTGCTTGTCCCGGGAGCCAGGGAAGCAGCTTGGCGGAAGTAATTGTCAGCCTTGCTCTCATTTCCGGATTTGCGGGCAATCACACCGAGCAGAAAATATCCTTCGGGATCATTCGTCTGGCTGACATACTGGAGAGCGATGGACTCGCCTTGAGACCAATTGCCGGCCTTGCACGCATTGGCGGCCTGTTCCAACAGAGGTTTCTCACTGGACGTATCGATATTGACGCTATAGGAGCCCATGTGGGGGATCAAATCGTTCGTAATCTCCCGAGCCAGGGAAGATGCCGGGAAATTCTTCTTGCCATAGAAGTAGTCCGAATAGGTTTTCACCCCCAGGACACTGCCATCCCGCCATACGGCACGGCAGGTCAGGTGGACATTGTAACGATCCGAAGAAGAGCTGTGATGTTTTTTGTCCTTCTTATTGTCGCGGTGGTCATCGGAATCGTAAGTTCTGTCCCGGTACACATCCAGATCGAGATGCAACACGGAGTCGGCCCATGCCGGAGAATTGGCAACCGTATAGAACCCGCTGTTGATCAAACGCTTCTCCACTTGGCTCACTAATTCCGGGGAATACCGTGAAAAGGACGACGTCACACATACCTTGGATCCATGCCCCATGTTGATCTTGGCCGGAACAGGCTGATCCAAATACAAATCAGTCCCACAAGAAACGAGCAGAAAAACAGACAAAACAACAGACAAAACAACAGACAAAACAACAGACAAAATCGAAGAGAAACATTTCATAAGGATAGTCTCGAATACCGTGTGATTACTATACAATACACAGGAAGGCAATAACAATCAAATCTCCTCCTCCCCCATCCGCTCCATGCTGTTGCCCTCCATCTCTTCATCATTGGCCGAAATGCGGAGAGGTTCCCAGCACCCACAAATCCAAAAACATCAGGATCCGGGCGGCGCGTTCGCGCAGCCACATGCGCAATTGCGTTTTGCGCGTGCTCGTGTCCGGCGCATTGCAAGCCCAGGCATTGATGCCATGGTGAGCGGCAATCGCCAGAGCCCGGGCGTTGTGGTAGGGCTGGGAGACGATCACGATACGCTCCGCGTGGAACACGTCGCGAGCGCGCAAGATTGAATCGAGCGTGCGCAGTCCGGCATAGTCGCACACAATTTTATCCTCCGGGACACCCTGTTCAACGAGCGCCTTCTTCATCTCCCGCGGCTCATTGTAGTACCGGAAACGGTTATCTCCGGAAACAATCAAGGAAGACACCTTGCCGGATTTCCACAGCTCGGCTGCCATTTTGATTCTGTTGACAAAGGAGGTGTTCACATGCTTGCCGACCATCGGCGAGCAACCGAGCACCAAGCCCACGGAATTGCTCGGAAGTCCCGATGGAGAATCCACCATGCGGTCATGCGACTGGACAAATACATAGCTCTCGGACACAAGCATCAGGAGCAACACCAAAGCCACGGGAACACCGCCCCCCCATCTCAGCCAGCGGCTTCGCCACAGAACAGAAAGCACACGTTTCCAGAAGGGAGGGGAAACACTCTTCTCCCGTGGCTGGGTCTGTTCCGTACATCCCTGCATGATTCCGGTTCGGGAAAAAGCCGGGCGGCTTTACTTGATTGCCTTCGCCCGTTTCTGGACAAACTTCTCCATCTCCTCCATCTGGGCTTCCAGGCAGGATACCAGTTTCAACTGGGTGCGGCAGCGGATCAGATTGTGATTCGGCTTGGATGTCTTGAAATATACGTCGCCTTCCAAATAGTCAGTTAGGAAGCGGATTCCGATTTCCAACGTAATCAGCTTCCCGGAAAACGCCAGAAAGTCGATCTCCTCCTGAGTTAGGAAACCGCTGGCCGCATCCAGATAACCTTCAATGATCGACTGGAACATGGAAATGCGGAAACGGACTTTGGAGAGATCCTCCTCGTCCTCGGCAGCCGGAGTCGTTACCGTCCGAACCATATCCCCGACATCGTAAAGCACCAGCCCCGGCATCACCGTATCCAAATCGATCACGCAGACGGCTTGGTCGGTTTCCTCATCCAGCATGACGTTGTTAATCTTGGTATCATTATGCGTAATGCGGACAGGCAGGCGGCCTGCCTTCTGCAGGTCGAGCAAAACATCGACATCCTTCTCCCTCTTCCGGATAAAATCCAATTCCTCCCGGCACGACTCCAGACGGGCGACGGGATCCAGTCTCGCCACTTCCATCAGGCGGTCAAAACGCTTGCGCGTATCATGGAATCCGGGAATCGTCTCGACCAGGTCGGAAGGATTCATGTCGCTGATCAAATCCTGAAAAGACCCGAAAGCATAGCCGGCCTGATAGGCCTGGCGCGTATTCTCCACAATGTCGTACGTGTGGGTTCCTTCGATGTAGTTATAGCAGCGCCAGATCCCGTCGCCGGGCAATTCGATATAGTTGCGGCCCCCGCGGGCAGGATACAAATTCAGCGTCTGTCCGGCGGAATCCGTACGGCGGCGCAGCACCTTCCAGTTGATATGGCGCGTCACCTTCTCCACATTGCGCATGACGGCACGGGGATCCTTGAAGACATTGCTATTGATCTTCTGGAGGATGTACCTGTCCTCCGTCCCGTCGCTTTTACGATACGTCGCACAATACGTCGTATTAATGTGCCCGCTCTGGATCTCCTTGCCATCCACAAATTCGCCCTCGATGGCAAACATATCTCCAATCTCGGCAATCCGGGCCAGAACCCGGTCGGCTACCTTCGTTTGATTCGTCGGAACAGATTCCATCTTGACCTCTAAAGTTTATAGTTCGAAACACCCCTTAACGGGCAAATTGATAGGCAACCAGGTCGTTCAACTTACTCTTGAGCAAGTCGAGCCCCGTCTGCTCCATCGCGGAAATAGGAACAATATCAAGTTTCGGGAAACGCATGCGGAAACGTTCCAGATTTTCCTCCGCACCTTCCAAGTCCATTTTGTTGGCCACAATCATCCAAGGCTGTTTGGCGAGTTCCTCGTCGTACAGCTTGATCTCGGTCCGGAGCTGCTCCAGGTCGACGATCGGGTCGCGGCCTTCGCTGCCCGCCATATCAATCACAAACAGGAGCACCTTGCAGCGCGTAATATGGCGCAGGAACTCGTGGCCAAGACCGCGGTTCTGGTGCGCCCCCTCGATCAAGCCCGGAATGTCGGCCACAATGCAACGGCGGTGGTTGTCGAACTCCACCACGCCGACGATAGGCTGGAGCCTCGTGAAAGGATAATTGGCCACCTTCGGTTTCGCGGACGAAATATCGCCCAGCAGCGTACTCTTGCCAGCATTGGGGAATCCCACAAGTCCGGCATCGGCAATTCGCCTCAGTTCAAAATAAAACACCCCTTCCTCGCCAGGAGTTCCGGCTTCGGCCTCCTTGGGCGCCTGATTGGTAGGAGAACGGAAATGCCAATTTCCCCGTCCTCCCTTGCCGCCCTGGCACAAGACAAACTTATCCCCGACTTCCGTCAGGTCGGCAACCAGTTCCATCTCCAAAGCGTCTTCATCGGAACGGTCCAGATAAGTAGCCTCCGCCATAGAGGAAGCATTCGTCCTGTACACGCGCGTACCGGGAGGCACCTTGCCAATCACGGATTTCCCATTCTTGCCGTGTTTTTTAAAATCCTTGCCGCCAACGCCTTCCGTGGCAATCAACTTGGGATCGTAGAAAAATTTCCGCAGGTCATTCGTATGCGGATCCACCTCCAGGATCACACTGCCTCCGTCTCCGCCATCTCCTCCGTCCGGCCCGCCCTTGGGGTTGAATTTACCCCGGTAGAAGCTGGCGGAACCGTTTCCTCCCTTGCCCGCTTTGGCAAAGATGCGAATGTGATCAACAAACATGAACATATTTTACCGGATTTACGGCAAATAGCAAGTTCCACCCCGGAAGCTTTGTGTCCTAACCAATTCTTTAAGATTGATTTTACCGGCAATTAAGCCATTATTCATACCACTTACGCCATGCCGACATTAGAAATCACCGCCCCCGGCTTGTCCCTACCGCCCGTACACCTGTCCATGGACAAGGATTATTCCGCCACCATCGGACGGTCGGAAGCGGCCGACATCTGCCTGCCCATCGGCTCCGTTTCTTCCATGCACTGCACGATTGTCCGCGTACCGGGAGGCTACGAAGTCAGAGACATGGGGTCTACGAATGGCGTCATCTACCGGGGACAGCTCCTCACCCAGGCCCCCCTTCCCCCCGGAGGAGAAGTCCTGCTCGGCGAAGCCTCCGTCCAACTACTTGCCTCTGATGAGGAAAAAGCCATCCTCGAGGCGGAAAAAGCCGCTTCCGGCCGGCAAACTCCCGCACAACAACCCGCAGCACCCGTAGCAGACGACGACTTTGTCGACTTATCCGACCTGAATCTGGAAGACGACCAGCCCTCCGACACCGTCATTCCCGAACGCGAAACCCTGATCTCGTCCGCCCCCCAGCCGGAAACCGTCCACGGCATTGCCCTGCCTTCCACAGACCCCGCCCATCCCGAATACGGACAGCTTCACTACGGAGCCACTCCGGACGAAGACGAACAGGCCGCCCCGCTGCCCCGCCGCTACGCGCCGCCCGCACCGAAAAGCAACTACCCGGCCATGATCCTCTACGCCCTCATCATGTTCGTTCTGGGAATCGGTACCGGCGTCACTTACAAATACTATTCCAACACCGGGGAACTCCTTCCCATGGTTATGATGGACATCCACTCCCCAAGGGAGACTCTTCCCCAGCACAAACAGCAGGCCCAGGCTGAACTCGACCGCGTCAAAGCCATCCGCGATACCGATGCCCAGGCATCATCCCCGGAAGCTGACAAATAAATCTACCTGTACCGCATTCGATCTGGTTAAGACAGAAACGGTCCCTTTCCTCTCCGGCTCTTCCAAACTATCTTCGGCCGGGCGTTTCATTTACCGTGTGTATATGAAATGACTTTTCCATCGGCTTTATTGATGACGATCTCGGCCACACCGCCGACGCCATCCCCATGAAACGTTCCTACAATACGGAAACTCTCCCCGAGATCCGTGACATTCCACGGACGTTGGTTCAAAACATTTTCGCCGTAAACAGATTCCAGAATTACTTCTGCAAGTTTCACTGCCGTTTTCTCCCGCAGGTTTAAATTCCTCACAACAGGCTTTCGTTCCGTGGCCGTAGCACGATTCCCATGTTCTTCCGCACCCTCGCTGCGAGAAACCACTCCCCCCAAACACACAGCAGCCAAACAACACGAAAATATTTTCCATTGATTCATGATAGAACGCCTTATCTTTGATGTTCTGTCCAAGGAAGTTGAGGTTATTTCCCATAAACAACCGTCCTTCTACCTGAATAGAATAATATTATATCAAAACCATTTCCGAAGAAAGTCAAATTTCCGGTTACAGATCATACTCCACCACTGGAACATGATTGTTTTCCGCCTTCCTCCGCAGCGACACATCATCGACAAATCGACGAATATAAAGACAGGAAAGGGCTAACGGCATCATCTTGTACCCACCTCCGAATATTACTAAACACAAGATGTTTTCATACTCCCGGCATCATAACCATTCGATTCTCGGCATTAGAATTTGACGGTCTTGTTATGGGAAGAGTATTTATTTCGACTATTACTGCCTGTATGGTATTTTCTTACACTTCACTATTCAGCATAAAATCAATACAACAATTTTCATGGGGCAAGATATACCCATTTTTATAAATTTTAAGATTGCTTAAATAAAATTTCAAATAGATATTCGGTTGCGAATTTTTATTTCCACCCGTCTATTAAAAATAGATCTTCTCCCCATTTCTTCACCTTTATGAAACAAAATATCCAAATCATAGAGGACAAAAACTTTAGCCTCCCAAAATAAAACACCATCGACATATCGAACAATACATTCTCTATAATCTTGTGGATCAATCCTAATATTATCTATGGAAATCGATGATATATTTCCTATTTTTTCATCCTCGCTTAGAATTCTATTATTTTCCGAATTCGATTCAACATGATCAGATATACGTATTTTTATAAAAAATGGATTAGATAAATAATTTTCAGGCCCAACATAATTCACACATTTACCTGATTCTCCATTTATTGATAATTGGTACGACAGAAAAGAGTCGAAATTTATATATCCTTTAGACATATCGGATAAATTACAATCATCACAAGAATAATATATGTTGAAATTTGTAATATTTATTTTTCCGTCGCACGTTTCAAATTTATTTGCAATCAACTTTTTGAGAAATCCCTTATCTTCTTCCGACGGCAAAGAGCATATTTCAACATTGGGGTATATTTTATTATCTCCGAGAATAAAACAAAGCACGATGGCATATATAGAATACAAAACAATAAATATTTTCATATCGGTTAATTTGTTTTTCTTTTATATTTCAATACTATTTTCTTCATTCCCGGCATATGGTAATCGGATATATACAAATTGTCTTTTCCATAATCAACGTATTTTGCAACAACATCATAACCCAAACAATACTCTTTAGTATAATAAATACCGCCAAGATCGTCACATACTGTTTTTAGATGTCCATCTACAGGAAATATTTTAGGATCAAAAACACTTGATTTGAAAATAAATTTATCTTTGATATATCCTTTTGATGTCGGCAAAGTAGAATTGACCGAAAAGAAATATTCCGACGGTCCATGAACAAAAAATACAGGAGGAGAAAACTCTTTCTTTGATTCATTAAAGTACGAATAAATTGCAATATTAAACTCTCCGGCAAAAACATCTCCATCATAATAAGATACAATTTTGCAACTATCTGATATAGCCGGATAAATATCTGTTTTATGATTACTACTTGGCAACAAAACAAATAAAACTAAAATTATCAGAAACAACAAGGATACAATTACTTTTTTCATCTCCATCTATTTTTATAGTTACTTCAAAAATAATATCATCATACTCCGGATCATTGCTTGGCGATATTTATAATATTTACCAACAGAAAATGAACAGTATTTTCACTAGGATTACCTCCCCGACAGGAAGATCCGATCTCATAGAAGCCATTCTCAATCAAAGAGGCTTTTCCCGCCATGAAAGGTTTCAACATAAAACAACTCACAGCCATAGCGAATTGAACGATCCCCAGTATTATGGCGCCCACAAAACACCACATCATGACCAAGCGGTAATTCATAGCATCTGTCATCATATCCAAAAATAAAAAAATGCAACATTTTTTATGATTATTCCAATTTTGGACATTAGGATGAAACGTTCATTCTTTCTCCCGGATCGAATCACCCAGAATTGATTGATCGCGTGTCTACCGGCACAAAAAATTCTCCAGCTCGCGTCGCTAAACGAACACGAGCTGGAGAATGAAAAAAAAGCGAAAAATGGTCAGAGGATTGGGGCCTTAGAGGCCGCCGTGTTCTTTCTCGCGGACTTGCTTGGCTTTCTTGCCTCCGCGGATTTTACCTTCGTTTTTCTTGTCGTAGGTCCAGACAAACTGGTCTTCGTAGGACTTGCCGTCCTTGGAAACGCGGGCCATGATTTCGTTGTCGCCTTCGCGGAGTATAATGTCGTCGAAGATGAAATGAACATCCGTCGTTCCCTGACGCGGAGAGGCCATTTTCTTGCCGTTGACGAAGAGTTCCGGCTCCCCGACATTGGAATAGACGGTAACGGGCGTCTTCTGGTGCGTGCGTTCCACCGCACGCCGCTGGGTGATGTAAAGGACGGGTTCCTTGCTCCAATTGGCTTTGTACCAGTAGAAGGGATCCTTCTTGATCGTACGGTCGAAGGTCACTAGTCCCTTCATGTTGCGCGCAGGGACACCACCCTGCATCTGCACGGGCGTGGCAAAGTCGAAGGTGTTCCAGATATAGGAAGCCAGGAGACAAGGGTGTTTGGCAATCACTCCCCACTGAATCTCATGGAACTTGGTCGCAAATTCCTCCGGGTAGAACTGTCCGAAGAATTCGCCGAAATCTCCCGTGTCTTCATCATGCTGGTCCACATTGGCTTCCGCACCGTATTCCGCAAGCATGGCCTTGTAGCCGGGGAATTTTTTGGCAAGACCGTCCGCCCAGGCTTCAATGCCGTTGATACGGCCTTCGTACCAGCCGAAATAACGGTTCATGCCCTGGATGTCGGCATTGAGATTGACCGCGTGATCCATCTTGCCGAAACCATTCACCGAAACGGTGTAGCGGTCCGGATCCTCCGTCTTGGCAAGGTCGTTGAGCTCCATCGTCGTGGAACGTACATAATTGGCCGGGTTGTACACTTCGTTATGAAGCCCCCAGACATAGATGGACGGGTGGTTGTAGTTCTGGCGGATCAGCTCCGTGAGCTGCTGCCTGGCATTGTCGCGTTCCTGAGTAGTCGTCGTATTGACGAACGGGATCTCCGCCCAGATGATGAAACCCATCTTGTCGCACTGGGAGTAGATGCGTTCCGCCTGCTGGTAGTGGGCGAAACGGATTGTCGTAGCTCCGATCTCCTTGATGACTTCGAGATCGGCATCATGGTTTTCGTCCTTCAGGGCACTGCCGAGGCCAAACCAGTCCTGGTGACGGCACACGCCGTACATCGGCACTTTTTTACCGTTGAGGTACATGCCGTCGCCGGCTTTTAATTCGAAGTGGCGGAGTCCGAGAGGCTGGGTCTGTTCATCGACCACTTTGTCGCCATCGACGAGCTGAGTAACCACCTCGTAAATATAGGGATCGTCCTGTCCCTGCCAGAGATGCGGTTTTTCGATTTTGAACTCTTGTTCGAAAATCTGGCGGCCCTGGGGCAACACTTCAACCGGACTTTCCTTGCTAGCCTTCACCGTCTTGCCGTCCGCTTCGTAAATCGTCGTACGGAGCGTGATTTTTTTGGCTTCCGGGTACTTGTTTTCAAGCTTCACCTTAGCGGTAACGTCGGCGGATTCCGGGGTAACGTTGCGCTGGCGCAGGTAAACTCCGGGAGAGGCGTAATCGAGCACGGAGATGTTGAGCTTGTCCGTCACGATCAATTCCACAGGACGGTACATGCCTCCATACACACCAAAGAGAGTGTGGTTGACAGGAATAACGTCGGGGCGGGCCTTGTTGTCGGCCTTAACGAGAATCTCGTTGTCCTGCCCCGGCTTGATCAGGTCGGTAATTTCGATGGCAAAGGCGGAATAGGCTCCTTTGTGATTACCGGCAAATTGCTTGTTGACAAAAACGTCCGCCACGGAACCGATGCCCTGGAAGCGGAGAAAGACGCGTTTGCCGTCCAGGTCGGTACCGGGGTTGAAGTTCTTCTTATAATAGGCGTTGCCTTGGTAGAACTTGTTTTTTACGGTCTGCATGTCCTGGGCATTCCAGGTATGCGGGATCTCGACGGCCTCCCAGCCATCGGCCAATTCCTTGGCATCCGGCTTGAGAGATTCCGGAAACGGGCCTTTTTTGAAGGCCCATCCGTCGTTGAAAGAAGACACCTCGCGCGCCAGGGCGCAGGCGGAAAGCAGGACTACTGCCGAGAGCAGTTTATAGAACGTGGTTCTGATGTGCATGGTCGTATGGGGGGATAGCGAGAGGCAGGATCGGCGGGCAAATACCGACTGCCACTCGCAATAAGGCCACGGGCACGTCAGGGAGACACGCTCCCGGGACCGGTTCAGGGAGAGAAGAAGCCTTTTTATGCAACGGGAGTACCCGTCGTAGCAGTCAGTTCCTTGAAGCGGGCCAGCAACCGGGCCGTCACAGGACCGATTTTGCCGGAGCCGATCACATAACCGTCCATCTTCGTCACCGGCACGCATTCGGCGGCAGTACCCGTCAGGAAGCATTCGTCCGCGCAGGTAACGGTGTAACGGTTCATCGTACGTTCCTCGGCGGGAATGCCGAGTTCGTTGCAGATTTCAAGAACGACGCGGCGGGTAATACCGTCCAGCGCACCGTCGGTCACGGGCGGAGTAAAGACAGTGCCGTTTTTCACGATGAAAATGTTGTCGCCCGTGCATTCGGCGACATTGCCGGCTTCATTGAGCATGAGGGCCTCGGCAACACCCATCCGCACGGCTTCCATCTTGGCCAGGATGTTATTGAGGTAGTTGAGCGACTTCACTTGCGGACAGACCATGTCCGGACGGTTGCGGCGCACGGAACTGGTGATGAGAGCCAATCCGTTTTCATACACGGAGGGATCGTACAAGGCGATCTTGTCGGCAATAATGTACACCGACGCATTCTTGCAGTTGAAAGGACTCAACCCGAGATTGCCGACGCCGCGTGTCACCACCAGGCGGATATAGCCGTCCGACAGACCGGAAGCCGCTACGGTTTCGCAGGTAGCGCGGATGATTTCGTCAAAGGCATAGGGTATATCCAGAAGAAGATACCGGGCCGAATCAAACAAGCGGACGATATGATCCTCCAGACGGAAGACCCGGCCATTGTAAAAACGGATGCCTTCGAAAATGCCGTCGCCGTAAAGAGTGCCATGATCGAACACGGAGAGCTTCGCTTCCGTTTCGTCAACCAGTTTGCCGTCTAGCCAAATTTTCATAATGCAGGAAATAACAAAATTAATGCCGGAGTATTTTAATCGACACTTCGAGAAATAAAAGGAATAAGTTCGATTCCTTATTATTTCCTGACATTTCAGCGGTTCCGGAGGAGAAAAAATGACCATTCACCGGATATTCCGCCGAATGCGGGGTTGAGTTTTCCCTCCGGTTGTGTATATAGCGAGACATGTTCGTTCCCCAATGTGTCGGCTTGATCGCACCCGCCGACAAACCGGGTGTCCCGGAAGCCATCAAAGCCGCCCGCAAGGCTTTCCAAAGCCGCAGTATCCGCGTCATTTCCATCCGGAGTCGCAAATCCTTCGAAGAAGATGCCGCCGGAACGGACCTGATCATTACATTCGGGGGAGACGGCACCATGCTGTCCGCCGCCTCCAAGGCGGCCATGCTCGGCATCCCGATGGCCGGAGTCAATCTGGGGCGCCTCGGATTCCTGACGACAATTTCCGTTCACGAAATCGATGCACTGGTCCAATCCCTGGCCGACGGGACGTGTTCCGTGGAAGCACGCACCATGCTGGAAACCTACCCCGTCGGAGAAAATGGAGAGCCCCGCAGCCAGCGCAAACTGGCTCTCAACGAAATCACTCTCACCAGAAATCAGACCGGGAAAATGGTCGATCTGGACGCCGAAGTCGACGGCCGCCTTCTGAACCGCTATCACGCCGACGGCATCCTCGTAGCCACGCCGACAGGCTCTTCCGCCTACTCGCTTTCCGCAGGAGGTCCGCTCATCTGGCCGGAATCCTCCGTTTTCTGCGTGACTCCGATCTGTCCGCACAGCCTGACCAACCGTTCTGTCGTCCTTCCCGACCAGGCAACCATCCGCCTTCGGCCCAGGGCACGCCGGGGAAGAGCGGATTCCATGCAATATTCCGCCGACGGGCGCGACACCCAAAGCATTGATGTCGGAGAACACCTCGTCATTCGCAAAGCGGAGGAAAAACTCCTCCTCGTCCACATGCCGGGTTACAACTTCGGCCAGCTTCTCCGCGCCAAACTACGCTGGCAGGGAGCAGAACTCCCCTGGGACCAGGCATGACGCTCCGGAGAAATTCAGGCAATATTCCCAATCGAAAACGAAGGGATACTCGATCCCTCCGCAATCTAAAATTTTATGCCTCAAGGGGTCCCGGAAACGGAAAAATTTGAAAAAAACGAATGCGGGCTTGACGAAAACCCCTGAGCCGTAGTAGGGTTTGCGCCCCGCCATATTGTTTGGCGGCATCAAAAACCACGCAACTGCGTAATACACAGAACCATGAAGACCCACGTGAAAAAAGGCGACGAAGTAGAAATCATCGCCGGACGCGACCACAAGGGCAAGCGCGGCACCGTTCTCTCGGTGAACGCAGCCAAGGGAACTGTCATCGTAGAAGGCGCCCGCAAAGCCAAAAAAGCTGTGCGCCCGACCGAACAGAACCCCGAAGGCGGCATTCAAGAGATCGACGCCCCAATTCATATCTCCAATGTGAAGAAGGTTGGCTAGGCAATGCCTACCCTGCGCTTAAGCCGTTAACAAAACGATCATTAGAGCTGACCCGCTAAAACAATGAGTACACCAACGTTACAGACATACTACCGCGAAAAAGTTGCTCCGGCACTTCAAGCGAAGCACGCCTACGCAAACGTTCACCAGATCCCCAAGTTGGAAAAGATCGTGGTGACTTCCTGCATGGGCAAACAACCCGACCGCAAGCAAGCCGTCGAGGATGCCGTCAATGAAATTGCCAAAATCACCGGTCAAAAGCCGGCCATGACCTACGCCCGCAAGAGCGTCGCCAACTTCAAAGTGCGCGAAGGGGAAGTCCTCGGCGCCCGCGTCACACTGCGCGGAACCCGCATGTGGGAATTCCTGGACCGCTTCATCAATATCACCTCGCCGAACATTCGCGACTTCCGCGGCCTTTCCGCCAAGTCCTTCGACGGTCGCGGCAACTATGCCGTCGGTATCTCCGACCAGTCCATTTTCCCTGAAATCGAACTGGATCAGATCAAGCGCCAGATCGGCTTCGACATCATTTTTGTGACGTCCGCCAATACGGACGAAGAAGGTCGTGATCTCCTCCGCGAACTGGGCGTGCCCTTCCGCGAACAGAAGAAGGCCTGAGAAACATAACGCGAACGCTTAACTTTTTTCATCAAATGGCCGTTATTACTGACCCCATCTCGGATTTCCTCACCCGCCTCAAGAATGCGAGCAACGCCCGCAAAGAGGAATTCTCCGCTCCCTTCTCGAAGATCAAGGCTGAAATCGCCCGCATCCTCAAGGAAGAAGGCTACATCTGGAACTACGAAATCGTAGGTGAAGGCATCCAGAAAGAAATCAAGGTGAAGACGAAGTTCACGGAACAGGGCAAACCTGTTCTTACGGACGTCAAGCGCTGCTCCAAGCCCGGACGCCGCCAATACATCGCCTCTTCTGAAGTTCCCCGCGTCCTCAGCGGACTCGGTATCGCCATCGTCTCCACCTCTCACGGAATGATGACCGGTGCGCAGGCTCGCAAGCAGAACTACGGCGGTGAACTCATCGCCCTCGTTTGGTAAACCCTGAAACTTTACACGAACAATGTCTCGAGTTGGTAAAAAATCCATCATTGTGCCGGACAAGGTAACGGTGAAGATCGACGGTTCCACCATCAACGTCGATGGTCCCAAGGGAAAGCTTTCCTGGGAACTTCCCGAAGGTATCACCGCTACGCTTGAAGGAACGGAACTGACCGTTTCCCGTGCGAGCGAAAGCCGCAAGCACCGCGCCCTCCACGGCACCAGCCGTTCCCTGATCAGCAACATGGTCACGGGCGTCAGCCAGGGCTTCGTCAAGGACCTTGAAATCATCGGCGTCGGTTTCCGTGCCGCTGTCAAGGGTAACATCCTCGACCTCAACCTCGGTAAATCCCACCCCATCAACCACCCCATTCCCCAAGGATTGACGGTCACCGTGACCGACAACACCAAGGTCAAGGTGGAAGGTGTCGACAAGCAGGTAGTCGGACAGTTCGCCGCCGAAGTGCGCGCCTACTATCCGCCGGAACCCTACAAGGGTAAAGGTGTCCGTTATGCCGGTGAAATCATCCGCCGCAAGGAAGGTAAGAGCGTCGGCAAGTAATTCGCTAACAATTTGCATTAAACTCACAGAATATGAGTACTATCAATCGCAAGGCCATCCGCGAAAGGATCCATCGCCGCATCCGCAGAAAGGTTACCGGTACCGCTTCCCGTCCCCGTTTGGCTGTTCACTTCTCCAACCGTCACGTCTATGCTCAAATCATCGACGACGTGAAGGGCGTCACCCTCTGCTCCGCCTCAACGGCTGATGCTTCCATCGCCTCTCCCGCTAAACTCGCCAACAGCGATACCGCCACGAAAGTCGGTACCCTCGTTGCCGAACGCGCCAAGGCTGCCAACATCACTGAAGTCGTTTTCGACCGCGGTGGTTTCTCCTTCCATGGCAAGGTTAAGGCTTTGGCCGACGCCGCCCGTGAAGCTGGTTTGAAATTCTAATTGAGAGAAAGATTCCCCAACAATGAATAACGAAACGGAAAACTCCGTACCGGCAACTCCCGAAGCGTCCGCTCCCGCTGAAACCCAGCAGCCCGCTTCCACCAGAGCTCCCCGTGGCCGTGGTAACGGTAACTTCCCCGGTGGCCCCCGCGGTCCCCGTGGTCCCCGCCGCGAAGGCGGTCCCCGTCGTGACGGACGCCGTGGTCCCCAAGCCGAGGTTCCAGAAGAAGAAGGCCCCCAGCTCATGGAAAAGGTTGTCTTCATCAACCGTTGCGCCAAGGTCGTCAAAGGTGGTCGTCGCTTCTCCTTCTCCGCCCTCGTTGTGAGTGGCGACCAGGAAGGCCGCGTCGGCTACGGATTCGGCAAGGCCAACGAAGTAGCCGACGCCATCCGCAAAGCTACGGAAAGCGCCAAACGTGCCCTGCGCCCTGTTGCTATCGTCGACGGCACCATCCCGCATGAAGTATACACGGAATTCGGCGGCGGCAAAGTTCTGCTGAAGCCTGCCTCCCCCGGTACCGGATTGATCGCCGGCAACACCGTCCGTGCCGTCCTTGAAGCTGCCGGTGTCCGCGATATCATCGCCAAGTCCCTCGGTTCCTCCAATCACGCCAACGTCGTGAAAGCCACCCTGAATGCCCTCGCTTCCCTGCGTACGAGCGACCAGGTTCTTTCCCAGCGCGGTTTGAAGAAGGAAAAGGCCATCTAATCCTTGAAGGGAGGAGCTCCGGTTCCTCCCTATTTCACCATCAACCTATCATTTTAGACAGATGCTTAAACTTCATTCGATTAAGCCCAATCCCGGAGCCAAGCACCGCAAAAAGCGCCTCGGCAACGGTGAAAGCTCCGGCCTCGGCAAAACCTGCGGCAAGGGCAACAAGGGCCAGAAAGCACGTTCCGGCGGTACCATCCGTCCGGGATTCGAAGGCGGTCAGATGCCCCTTCACCGCCGTCTTCCCAAGAAGGGATTCAGCAACAAGCGTTTCCGTGACACTATCGTCGCCGTCAACGTTTCCCAGCTCGACAAGTTCTTCGAAGCCGGTGAAATTGTCGACGAAAACACGCTGCGTTCCGTTGGCCTCGTCCAGGGGAACTGCGACGCCGTCAAACTTCTTGGCAATGGCGAACTGACCAAGAAACTCAACGTCACCGTTGATTTCGTCAGCGCTTCCGCCCGCGAAAAGGTCACCCAGGCCGGTGGTACTCTCACCGTTCTGAGCGAAGCCTGATCCGGGTGATGAAATTCTTCCGCGAACCGGGTGTGACGCAGCTCCGCCCGGTTCGTTGATGCGCGTTCAAGATCCTCTTCTCCCTCCGGGGAGTGTCAACAATTGCCCAGACTGCCTGAGGGCATTGCGGAGGTTCACGCAAGATGCAGCTGCACGTCAATTTTCTCACATACCCTATTATATATGATCTCCGCATTTGCGAATTCAATGAAAGTTCCGGAGCTGCGCAACCGGATCTTGTTCACACTGGCGATGATTATCATCGTCCGTCTCGGTGTCCATCTTCCGCTGCCCGGCGTTAATGTCGAAGTCCTGCAGCAGTGGATCGAGCACCAGTCCTCGGATGAAAGCGGCATAGGAGGTCTTGCCTCCGTGCTGACGATCTTTTCCGGTGGCGGCCTCCAGCAGCTCGGTATTTTCGCATTGGGGATCATGCCGTACATCTCCGCCTCTATTATGACCCAGCTCCTCACGGCCGTCGTGCCGCAATGGAGCAAGATGGTGCGCGAAGAAGGCGGACGCCAGAAAATGACGAAGTGGACGCGCGGCATCGCCATTGGCATCGCCATCGTCCAGGGGTGGTTCCTCGTCGTCTCTCTGGAACACCCGGAACGTTTGAACTTCCTCTCCGGCATTGACAAATTCGGTGACCTGGTCATGTTCCCCGGACCGATGTTCGTCATTTCCACGATTCTGACGATTGTGGCCGGCACCATGTTCCTGATGTGGATCGGTGACCAGATTACGGAAAAGGGCATCGGCAACGGTGTCTCCCTGATCATCTGCGTCAACATCATCCACTCCCTGCCCGGTGCCTTGACCCTGGCTTGGAAAACACTCGTCCATCCAAGTCCCAACCAAATCAACCCCACCGGAGCTCTGGCCCTGGTAGCACTCATTGCCTTCCTGATCGTCGTCATCGCACTAGTCGTCACCGTTACACAAGCGCAGCGCCGCATTGCCGTCCAGTACGCCAAGCGCGTTGCCGGAAACGGAAACAAGATGTTCAATGCCCCGACGCAGTACCTGCCGTTGAAGTTGAACTACTCCGGCGTGATGCCCGTCATTTTCGCCACGGCCATCATGTCCCTGCCCCAGCTTTTGATCATGCAGATCTGGCCTTCCAGCTGGATTGCCATGCTTATCAACAACTGGATGAGTCCGAACGGCTACCCCTACTACATCATTTCAGCCTTCATGATCTTCTTCTTCTCCTACTTCTGGGTAGCTACCATGTTCCAGCCTTCCCAGATTGCAGAAGATCTCAAGCGTAACGGCGGCTACATCCCCGGTATCCGCCCCGGCCCTCCCACGGCCATTTTTCTGGATCAAACAATGCAGAGATTGACGTTTGCCGGCTCCCTGTTTCTGACCCTTATCTTCTTTGTTCCCTCCATGCTTCAGGCATCCGGGGCTCTTAACCCGATCGTTGCCCAGTTCTTCGGCGGTACCAGCCTTCTGATTCTCGTCGGTGTTCTGCTTGACGCCATGCGTCAGGTCGAAACAACTCTGTTGCAGCGCAACTACGACGGGTTCCTTAAAAAAGGTAAGATCCGCGGTAAATACAACCACCTGCAGGGTACGGGCGAAGCTGCCAACAGCACGACCGTAACCATCATCTGGGTCGTCATCGCAATCGTTCTTCTGGGAGGAGCCATTGCCGCCTACGTATTTACAAAATTCTAACATGGGTCAATCCCGTCCCTGGATTTCTCCCCTCACTCCCCCCTTTTCATAATGAAAAAACTCAAGAGATTCATTTTGGTTGGCGGTCCCGCATCGGGAAAAGGCACTCAAGGCAGATACCTGTCCGACACGTTCCGACTGGAGACTTTAAGTACGGGAGCCCTGTTGCGCCGGGAAATCGAAAATTGTACGGCTTTGGGAAGGAGAGCTCAAAGCTATATGGAGCAGGCCAAGCTCGTCCCTGACGAAGTTGTCAACGACATCGTTCGTACCTGGCTCGCCGATGCCGACGATTCCTCTTGGATCCTCGACGGATATCCCCGTACTGTTGCCCAAGCGGAAACGCTCGACAATTTCCTTTCCCAGCGCGGACTGGGAATTGATGTCGTCGTTTGGATGGATGTTTCCCGCAAATTGATCGAGCAGCGCATCCTCCAGCGCCGCGAATGTTCGTCCTGCAACTTTGTCGTTCAGAACAGTACTTTGGAAATCTGCCCCAAGTGCGGAGGAACCATGACAACGCGCAAGGATGACAACATCGACGCTTTCGCCAAACGCTGGAAAGACTTCGAATCCATGACGCTTCCCGTCGCCCGCTACTACGAATCCCGCGGCCTTGTCGTGAAAATCTCGGTCACGGAAGAACGCGAAGCCTGCGACGTTTCCCGTGAACTTTCCGAGAAACTGAATGTCTACGCGGAAAGCAAGGACTGATCCTGCATCCGGAGCTTCCGTCCCATCAATCCCCATCCTCCTCCACCTCTCATGTCCAGCCACAAGATCATTCTCAAATCGCCGGGCGAAGTTGCCAAGCTCAAGAAAGCCGGTGAAGTAGCTGCACGTATCCTGATGGACCTGGGAGCAGAGATCCAGCCGGGACGCACAACGCGTGAGATCGACCAGATCGCTGCCGAACTTTTCCGCCGGGAAGGATGTAAAAATGCCTTTTTCGGTTATCGCGGCTATCCCGGTCAGATCTGCATCTCCGTCAACGAAGAAGTCGTTCATGGAATCGGCGGGGACCGCCGCATTGAAAACGGTGACGTTGTCAGCCTGGATGTCGGCACGATCGTGGACGGCTGGGTTGGCGACAATGCCATGACTGTTCCCGTTGGGATGGTTGATCCCGAAGTACTCAAACTTCTGGCCGCTACGGAAGAATCTCTTTTTCGAGCTATTGACTGCGCTCGTCCGGGCGTTCCGCTCGCTGACGTGTGCGCCGCCGTCGAGGCCTTTGTACGCCCCCGCCACTTCTCCGTCGTCCGGGATTTCGTCGGCCACGGTGTCGGACGCAGCATGCACGAAGAGCCTCAAGTCCCCAATTACCGCCCTACGTGGAAAACTCCGCGCTTGAAACCCGGTATGGTCATCGCCATTGAACCGATGGTCAATCTGGGCCGTCCATCAGTCCGCATTCTGAACGATGGCTGGACAGTCATCACGGCAGACGGCAAGCCTTCCGCCCATTTCGAACATACGATCGCCATCACGGACGGAGCACCGCTCATCCTGACGGAACGCCCGAGGATTGCTCTTCCGGAGCAACTCGGCATCACCCTGTAACGTCCTCCCTGTTCCGGCATGAGCCGTCACGGGTCCACGTCATCCTCCGCACAAATCCAGCCGACTTTTGCCCCCGGCTGTACTACATGGATTGAGAAAGACAGGCATCGCGTCGTCAAACGCGCGGAAACTTCCGAAACCCGACTTATTCTGCGAAGGCTGTGTTCTCTGGCTTCTTCGCTTTCTGTCCAATTGGATGTCGCCATCCCTTGCCTGCAGGAAAGCCCGGACGGACTTTTTTCCTATCCACTTCTTCCCGGAAATCCACCAAACCCGCAGAAAGACAACTCGGCTCTGATTTCCTATGAAACCTCACTGGGCAGTCTGCTCGCCAAGCTTCACAACCTGGATCCGAATTCCCTGCCGCTGCCCCAAGCCACAGATCCCTGCACGTCTCTTGCTTCCATGCTTGAAACCGTACACGCTGCCTTCACACTGCCCGGTCATCTTGCCGATACAGCGCACCGTCTGCTGGAAGGAAACACGTGGGCACCGTACACAACCCTCATCCACGGCGACCTGCATGAAGGCAATATTCTGGTACAAAACGGGGAAATCACCGCGATCCTGGATTGGGCATCCTGCCGGACCGGAGATCCCGGGGAAGATTTTTTCTTCCATCTCATGGGATACGGAACTGCAAGCCTGAAACGGCTCCTTGATGTCTACCGCCATCATGGCGGGCACACTTGGCCACGCATGGATGAACACATCGCCCTCCTGCTCGCCACCTATCCTATCCGCTATGCGGCAATCGCTCTCCAATCCGGGAATCCAACCCTGCTCGCAGCAGCACAGAACTTTCTGGAAATGCCGCCCGATTGGCCTTCCGTCCACCACATCAGCCCTTCCGGGCTATAATACCCTACCTCAACCGAAACCCGGCAAGCAGAAAGGGAGCTTTCCCCGGAGCGTTCCAGTGGGACAACTCCGCCACCCGCCATTCATGCGGGTCAAGGGTCTTCATCCATTCCGAAACACAAGATGCCTCTGTATCTCCGCCTTCATGACCGGGATAGCAGACGACGGTTAAAACCCCTCCCGGTTCCAACAAATCCCGAGTCGCCTCCAGCGCCGGAAGCGTATCCTCCATACACGTGACCACGCTCTTGTCTCCACCGGGCAAATAACCCAGATTAAACATCGCCGCACGAATCCCGGGAGCAACGAACTCCCGCATTCGCGCATGAGACTCCGCATGAAAATGTACCCCCCGGTACAGGCACCCTGCCTCTCGCAAGCGTTTCTCCGTAGCAGTCAAAGCCTTCTGCTGGATATCGAATACATCTACGCTTCCCTCTTCTCCCACCAAATGCGCCAAGAACAGTGTATCGTGTCCATTCCCCGCCGTTGCATCCACAACGCGGTCTCCTTTCCGTACAATGCCTGCAATCCACGCCTGAGCGCAATTCAGAGGCCGAGAACAAACTGACGTATCCATGCCCACTTGTAAAACGATCCGCCCATTCCTGCAAGCAGCATCACAACGAGGTGCTTTCCTCTTGAAATTTCATAATCCGTAGAGCACTATTAAACGATGAAATACTTGCATGAAATCGCATTAATTGCGGTTGTAAGTACATTTCCCTGCTTTTCCCAACAAGCTCCGCCGGCTTGTATTACCGCTAAATTGTGCCAAGCCTACCAGGATGCATGCCATGTGAAAACAAAAGCAGCGCGGACGGTTTATCTCAACACACTCGCTTCATTACAGCAGGAATGTATCGCACGCAATGACTTCGCTCATGCCATCCTTTTGAAAAAAGCACTGGAACAGGCGAAAAACAATCCCATCGTCCCGGAATCGGGATCTTCCTGGACTTCCATGATCGACGTCGAATTGAAAGCGGCATCCAACTGGAAACAAAAAATTACTCCTGAAGGAAAATTCATTCAAATGTCCCCCGGAGAAAAAGAATACCGTACCACATCGGATACCGTAGACACCGGAAAAAGCATGCCCGACGTCATCATTTTCAATAGTAATCTCTGGCGTAAATGGCTACTCATGGAAGACGGCAGCGTTATCCAGCTCTTCCACTGCGACACTCATGTCGAAAACCTGGTTCCCATGTCCAAGGGTAATAGTCCTCAAAATCCCGATATCAACGACAAACTAGTTACAGCTCAAAAACAGTACCAAATCTCATGTGCCAGAGAAATAGCCCCGGTAACGGCAAAATTCATCACTGCCCTTGAGAAAATACAGAAACAAGCGCTCGCCAACGAACAACTGGACGACTGTATCCAAATCAAACAATACATCGACGCCTTGCGGAAAACCTCCTCCGGTACAGTGGCAGCCTCACTAAGCCGCCTCAAAGGAGCCTGGGAGGATCCCTCCGGCACTCTTTACGATATCAACAATTCCGGTACGATGACCGTACGAACACAAAACGGACAAATCGAGCAACAAGGCCAATATGTCCGCGCTTCTTTTGCCGGTAACTATTTCTTCTTTAAAATCATCCAGGGTAAGGCGAAAGGAGAGGAACGCATCCTCTTCCCCTATAACGGAAAAATATTCTTGCTGAAAGGAGATTATTCAAACTGGATCCGGATCCTCAAGCCTCGCTCCAAATAAGCGTTCCCATGGTATGAAATATGCGGAAATCATGATTTCCTCTTGCAATTACACCACTCGTGAAACATTGTCGGAATAATGACACGCCTATTGAAACTCATTTTTATTTTGGCAATATTATCGATTCCATGTTTTTCCCAACAAACTCCTCCTTCCTGCATTCCCGATAGCTTGTACCAATCCTACCAGGCCGCATGTAATCAACGGACAAAAGCGGCACGAGTAGTCTATCTCAATACACTGGCTTCATTACAACAGGAATGCGTTATTCGCAATGACTTTGACAATGCCCTCCTCTTGAAAAAAGCTTTGGAACAAGGGACGGACAATTCTGTCGACATCCATCCTCCGTCCATGTGGAAGTCCCTGGTCGATATCGAATTGAAAACGGAATCCAAATGGCTTCACAAAATTACTTCCGATGGACAGTTTTACCACAGGCCCCCCAGCGACAAAGAATATCGTTCTGCGACCGACAAGGTGGATATGGAAAAGAGCATGCCCGAAGCCGTCATCTTCGCAGGCAGTCTCGGTCGTAAATGGCTCAAGATGGAAAACGGGGACGTTGTCCAAATCTGCCATCACGATACGTGTGTCGAAAAACTGATCCCTCTAAGCGCATCTCCTCAATCCTCCGATATCGGCAGTAAACTGGCGGATGCAGAACGATTGTATCAAATGTCATGTGCCAGAGCAACGGCACCATTAACGGCAAAGTTCATCACTGCCCTTGAGAAAATACAGAAACAAGCGCTTATCGACGGAAAACTGGATGACTGTATTAAAATCAAACAATATACCGATACCCTGAAGAATTCTCCTCTCGGATCGTCTTCCGCTTCCCCGAGCTGTCTCAAAGGAGCGTGGATGGATTCATCCAATATCCTGGCTTACGACTTCAACGATTCCGGCACCATGACCGTACGAACCAAAAGCGGACAAGTCGAACAACAAGGCCAATATGTCCGGTCCTCGCCTGCAGGCAATTACTTCTTCTTTAAAATTACCCAGGGCAAGGAAAAGGGTGAAGAGCGCATCCTTTTCCCCTATGACGGGAAAATATATTTTCTGAAAGGAAACCTCTCCAACTGGATTCGAGTCCTTAAGCCCCGCGCCCAATAACCGGCATTTCACAGGCTTCATCCAATGAAAGTCTTGTTTTGCAGTCCATCAAATTCAAGAAGAAACCTTTCTTCTTGAAAACCTGATATCCGTGGAGCAACATAATAGCAATGAATCTCTTTTCTAAATTTTTATTTATTCTGCCAATATGTTTGCCCCATGGATTTTCGCAACAAGTCCCGCCATCCTGTATTCCAGCAGGCTTGTACCAATCCTATCAAACGGCCTGCAATCAACGGACACAAGATGCTAAAACCGTTTATCTCAATACACTGGTCTCCTTGCAGCAGGAATGTATTGCCCGCAACGATTTCAGCAATGCCATTCTTCTGAAAAAAGCGTTGGAAGAAGCAAAAAACAATCCTTTGGACACCACAGCCGCACCGGCATGGCAATCACTGGCCGACATCGAATTGAAAACCCCAAGCAAATGGGTGGAAAAGATATCATCCGATGGGAAGTTTTATCAAAAATCGCCCACGAGAAATGACTTTCACCTGATCAACGAACACATAGATATCGAAAAAACCACCCCCGAACTTATTATCTTCACAGGCGACCTCAGGCGTAAATGGCTACTCGTCGAAGGAGGTTCCATTGCCCAGATCTGCCATCGGGACACTCGCGTCGAAACACTGACTCCCCAGGCCGGGGTCACACAAGCTTCCGGCATCAACGGCAAACTGGCCGATGCACAAAAGCAATACAGGATGGCATGTTCACGGGTATTGGCTCCATTAACGGCAAAATTTATTACAGCCCTTGAGAAAATCCAAAAACAAGCACTCGCTTCCGGAAAATTGGACGATTGCATCCAGATCAAAAGCTACATTGATACCTTAAAGAACACCTCGTCCGGCAAAGCCACTGCCTCCATTTCCCCCATCAAAGGGACATGGAAAGACGCCTCTAATATCTTAACGTATGATATCAGCAATTCAGGAGGGTTGGTGGCACGAACCAAGAACGGACAAATCGAACAACAAGGACAATACGTCCGTTCCTCGCCAGCAGGCGGCTATTTCATCTTCAAAATTACTCAGGGAAAAGAAAAGGGAGAGGAACGCATCCTTTTCCCTTATGACGGCAAAATATACTTTCTAAAAGCCGATCTTTCCAACTGGATCAGGGTTCTCAGCCCCAACTCCAAGTAAGCAATCCTCCCTTACTTCATTCCGAAGTTCTTGGGGACTTCGGGAGTCGCCACCGGAGCAACCAGCGGCTTGACTCCGGGAAGGGCAAGCAGAACCTCCGTACCCTTGGCAGGGATTCCCACCCAGTCGCCCTTGGCATTCTTTTCCAAAGAGGCACTGCCGGACCCCGACAACACGGCGGCGGCGTCCATATGCACCCGCAAACGGAGAGGTTCTCCGGCCAGGCTTACGACCCGTACCCACTGAGTCTTGCCATCCTTGCGGACGGCACTGACGAGGAAGGAGCCTTCCGCTCTCAGATGATGCACCGCTACGTCCCCCCAGGCATCGGGAACAGCCGGAAACACGTTAATAAGGCCATTCCAGCTCTGCAACAGCATATCGTGGATGGAGGCCGCTCCGGACATCGGGGTTTCAATCACCGGGAAGGTTTCCTTGTACAGTGTATTGGGCCGGATAAAACGTTTGAGGCCATTGAGCATCTCATAAGCGTCATTCCCCCAGCCGAGAGTTGCATACAAGCTTGCCCCACCGGAGAAGGAATAGCCCTGCAAACCTCCTTTGAGACTGTGCCAGTGACGGACGGATTTATCGACCAGCTTGGCCATCTCCGGATCATCCGTATCGACGATATGCAGAGGATAGGCCATGAACAGGTGGGAATAGTGACGATGGGAATGCTTGAAGGGAACGCCTTTCCCAATCATGTAGCCATTTTCATTCTGCGGGTAGTCTGTCAGATTCGCCAGAATTTCCTTCCACTTCGGCAAAAGGGGATCCTTGATTTTCAGGCGATCCGTCGTCCAGATCAGAGTCTGGCACCCCCAGCGCAACAGGGAAAGATCATAGTTGCAATCCGGGGCAATACCGTACTCCGGCGACAGTGTCGGCGGCAGGTGAAGCTTACCGTCTTCCCCTTGTTCCAGAAAATGGATGTAGTAATTGACTGCCCGCCTCAGCAAAGGATAGACATCATCCTTCAGGAAGGCATCATCCATGCTCATACGGTACTGAGTGAACAGATTGTGGCACGTCCAGGCAAGAGAGCCCACCTCGGACTTCGAGCCGGGGCCACCATTGGGTTTCCCGGTCGACTGACTGGCATCCGGCCCGGAAGCACGGGGGATCCCCGCCGAATCCGATCGATACTGTTCATCGACATTGTTGATCAAATTCGTGCGGTACTTCTTCAGCGTATTGGATAACGACTTGGCCGCCTCCAATCGATTACCCGTGTAGCACGGCCAATAAGTCAGCTGGACATTGAGATTCCACCACACGCCCGGCCAGGAATTGACCTCCAAAGCCGTCCACGGCCCTTGCAAATCCAGGACCGGACCATTCGCTCGCATCCCCGAGCCGATTTTGTACATCTGAGCCCAGTAGAAAGAATCCCAGTAACTATCCGGAATCGACAGGAAGGCTTCCGGGTAAAACTTGTGCCACCAATCCCTGTGCAATTGTTCGAGGACACCGGCAGGAGCTGCCACGGCCTTCCCCACGCAGGAAGAGGCCTCGGCGGTTGCCGTGTTGCCCGGGAAAGAATGGTCGATACTGATATACAAAGTCTGTTTCCCCTTGGCCCCGGAGACAAACTTCCAAGCCGTACCCACTTCACCACTCGGTCTCAAAGGCTGCCGCCAACCCTTGATGCCTCCAGCCAAGGAGACGGCCTCACCTTTCCGGGCAAGTTCCAAATCGGGAGCTTCCTTCTTCCAGAGATTCTTACTCCAGCTGTTCATACGCGGACTGTCCGCCCCGAAAGGATTCCAGTTCCAGACCGGGACAGGAGCACCTTGTTCCGGCGTCATTTCCATCACCAGGACGGGAGCCGTCGCATGTACATAGGCACGAATAGCATATTTGCCCCCATCGGTGCCCACCGTTCCGGTCAGTTCAGCATCCCAGAGTCTCAGTCTCAAGTCCCAATGCTTGATTTCGTCAGGCATCTCGAAGGAAAAATACCCGATCGGCACGCGATAGCGGTGGTATGTCCAATCTCCCGTTTTTTTACCATCCTTGCCGTCGTCGATCTCCATATGTTCCTGGGCATCCATGCGTCCCAGGCACAGTTTAAGCATTTTTTTATTCTTTGAATCGCGCATGACCTGCATCCCGACAAGTCCGTTCCCCAGAAAAGGAGCATTGTCCCACGCTGTCGGAGCCTTTTTCCAGACCATGTCACGTGCACCCAGATAAGAGGGCCAATCAACCCTGACCGACACGGACTCACCCGCAGAAGAAACATTCGCCGACACATCGCCACCCCATGCCAACGGACAAGCTCCGGCAGACAGGCAAAGGCATGCCGTCAACAAAACCATAGAAGAAATTTGCATAAAAGATAAGAGTTAAGAACTCGTAAGACTTACTGTCAAAATGCCATGAAGTCAACAGAGAATTCCCCAGACGGACTCTTCTTCCATTCTTCCTGTTCCACTTCCGTATACCTCTTTGCACCTCCACCATGTAAAACCCAATCTTCGGTTTCTTTCTGTAAGATATCTACCCGGATTCACGTACAAGAATTATCATGTCTACTCGTCTCTCAGCCCTGATGGGGGCATCTCTCTTTTTTGTTTCCGGAGCCATGGGCGCCGGCTTTCCGGCAACGATGGACTTGTCGGGTACCTGGAAATTCCAGCTCGATATTGCCGATTACGGTCAATACAAGGTTTCCGCCCTGTACAAACGGGAATTGAACGACACGATCCAGCTTCCCGGCACGACGGATCAGGCAGGCAAGGGCATCGACAATCCGGCCCGGCACATCGACCGCCTGACGAGGAAGTTCGAATACGTCGGTCCCGCCTGGTACCAGAAGGAAGTCTTCATTCCCGAAGAATGGAAAGACAAGGACATCACACTGACGTTGGAATGTTGCCACTGGGATACGAAGGTATATGTCGACGGGGAGCCGGCAGGAGCCGATGACCGCCTTAGCACGCCCAACAGGTTCAAGCTCGGTAAACAGCTCACGCCGGGGAATCACACGATCACCATCCGCATGGACAACAGGATGAAGTATCCGATGGATCAGGCATGGAGCCATGCCGTCACGGAAAACACCCAGACCAACTGGAACGGGATTGTCGGGGAAATCTCGCTAACCGCCCGGGAAAAACTCCACATCGACAAGGTTAAAGTCTCCCCCAACATCACCGACAAATCCATCCGCATCGATACCACGCTCTCCAATGCCGACAAAGAGCAGGCACAGGGCAAACTTATATTCACGGTCAAGGATAAAGACGGGCACAGTATCGCGAACAACGAGCTCGATGTCACGACTGCCAACAGCGACCAGACCACAGTCACCCGAACGGTGGCTCTCGGAGATTCCGTCAAGCTCTGGAACGACATCGACCCCAATCTCTACGACCTCGACGTTACCTGGAATGGCCCGGAAGGCAAAAAGGACTCCCATACCGTCACCTTCGGCATGCGCGAAGTAGCTCAGGGCAAGCATCATGTCCAATTGAACGGGCGCGACATCCATCTGCGCGGTACAGTAGACAACGCTACCTTCCCCATCACGGGTTATGCTTCCGCCGATCCGGCGGAATGGGAGAGGATTTTCCGAACCCTTAAGGACTACGGTCTCAATCATGCCCGCTTCCATTCCTGGTGCCCGCCCCGGGCCGCATTCGAGGCCGCGGACAAGATCGGTATCTATCTCCAAGCGGAACTCCCTCTGTGGGTGAGGGATATCGGCAAGCACCCGGACCGCCGCGCTTTTTTCGAAAAGGAACTATATGCCATCCTGGACGAATACGGCAATCATCCCTCGTTCCTCCTCATGTGCAACGGCAATGAACTGATGGGCGATTACAATGTCTTGGAAGACTTGATTAAAAAGGGACAGGCTCATGACTCGCGCCACCTTTATTCCGTCGCCACGGCACGCAAGCACGTCCCATCCGACCAGTTCTACACCTCCCACGTCACCCCCAAGGGTTCCATCACCGTGTACGAAGGCAAGCCTTCCACTATGTGGGACCGCAACAAAGAATCCGACTTCGACGTACCCGTCATCGCCCACGAAGCCGGACAGCGCTGTATGTACCCGAACTTCGACGAAATGAAAAAGTACACGGGAGTCCTCCTGCCACGGAATTTTGAAATCTTCCGCGAACGCCTCGCCGACAACGGCATGCTGGGACAGGCACAGGAATTCTTTGAAGCCACGGGAGCCCACACCGTCCTGCAATACAAGGAAGTCGTGGAAGCCCTTTTGCGCTCCTCGAAATCCGGCGGCTTCCAAATGCTTGGGCTGAACGACTACCCCGGCCAGGGAACAGCTTTCGTCGGCATTCTGGACTCGTTCTGGGAAAGCAAGGGGCTGATATCGCCGGAACAATTCCGCGAATTCTGTGCGCCGAGCGTCCTTCTCTGCCGCATCCCCCAGCGCGTCTATTCCCAGGGAGATACGCTCGAATCGGAACTGGAAGTTTATCACTTCGGCAATACCCCGCTGCCAGCTAACAAACTTGCCTGGCAACTCACAGGACAGGACGGAAAAGCCGTCCGCGAAGGCACTCTGGACATGAAGGAGACGCCCTGCTCGACGGTAGATCCCATCGGTAAACTTTCCATCCCGTTGGAAGGAGTGGCTGCTCCCGGCAAATATACTCTGAATGTCAACCGCGAAGACGGCCTGCGAAACTCGTGGGACATCTGGGTTTATCCCGCCTCACAGAAACAGGAAACAGCCGATAATTTCGTCCTGGCCCGCTCTTGGGACGATTCCGCCAGGCAGGCGCTCGCCGACGGTAAAACAGTCCTTCTCGTACCCAAGGACATCAAGGGACGCAAGACGAAGTTCTCCAGCTTTTTCTGGAATCCAATCATGTTCCGATGGGATCCCTTCATTATCGGAACACTGATTCACAAGGACAACCCAGCCTTCGCCGAATTCCCGACGGAGAAGTACGCAGACTGGCAGTGGTGGGATATCCTCAACAACGCCCGCGCCCTTGATCTCACGGATGCCCGTGCCCTGACTCCTGTCATCCAGAGCATCGATACCTACGAATTCAACAGGAAACTCGGTATTGCCTTCGAAGCCAATGTCGGCAAGGGCAAACTATTCGTCTTCTGCGTCGATATCGACAAAGACATGGACAAACGGCCAGCCACGCGCCAATTACTCCATTCCATCCGGCAATACGTCGGCAGCGACCGTTTCTCTCCTGCCTCGGAACTAAGCATCGCCCAGCTCGACTCCATATTCGGAGATCCCCATATCAAACCCGCCGACCAGAAGAACGACGAAACAACCCGCCGTTTCCACAACAAATAAACACTTCTCCTCTTTTGGGTTTTCCTCCCATCCGGCAGAAAAAACAGGCTGGATGGGAGGATTTTGCATTCATGTGAAAATAATTGGAACATACAAACGTAGTATGTTCATATGAAAGTTCTATGCTCACTCATCACTGCCCTGGCCGCCATTCTCTGCTGCCAGGCTGAAACGGATCGCGTACCCAGTTGGGAACCTGGCGTGTCTATCCCCTTAAACAATCAGGATCTGGAAGAAAACATTGCCTGGGCGGGGGAAGCCGGCTTCAAATGGCTGGAACTTGACATGAGTCCCTGCGACATCGACGACCAGGCAACCGTCCGTAAACAAATCGATACCTACGCGAAAGCTGCCAAACAAGCCGGTTTAAAAATCTGGTCAATCCACATTCCGTTCGGTCCCGACTTCGACCCCTCGGAAACGGATCAGGCCAAACTCGAGAAATGCGTCTCCAACATCATCTCCTCTCTGGAACTGGCCCGCCGCATCGGTCCTTACCACAAGGCTATCCTGCATCCCAGTTTTGAACCTATTCCCGCCGATAAGCGGGAAGCCAAACTCCGCCAATTGAAGAAGACCCTGCAAACCCTGGCTCCCCAGGTTGAAAAGGACTATCAGGTACGCCTCGCCATCGAGTGCCTCCCTCGCACCTGCCTGATCAATGACTCCGCAGAAGCAACGAAACTGTTCCAAGACAATCCTTTTATCGATAACTGCTTCGACGTCAACCACCTCTTGAAAGAAAACCAGGAACATTACGCAAAAGTCGTGGGGAAGCGCATTGCCACTCTCCACATCTCCGACTATGACCGGATCAACGAACGCCACTGGATCCCCGGCAAAGGGGTCATTCAATGGGTTCCCCTCATCCGGCAACTTCAGGAGGACGGCTACCAGGGGCCCTTCATGTTCGAGGTCACTACCACTCCGTGGAAAGACAATATGAGGCAGTTCTACATCGACCTCATCCAATCCTGGGAAAAGATCAAAAGCGATTGTAAAAACGCAGACTAGGATTTGGCTTGCCTCGGAATCGGCATTCCCTCTATTCCGGGCTTGACCACGACTTGTTCTCAACAATGGAAAAGCCCCGTCAGCCATTAGACTGACGGGGCTTTATAAATGGTACTTGGACCGGGACTCGAACCCGGGACCAATAGATTAAAAGTCTACTGCTCTACCAACTGAGCTACCCAAGCACTGGTGCCAGAAGCGGGAGAAAATAAATACCGGAATGGGCTATTTGGCAAGCATTAATTGTTCCAAACCAAAAAAAATCCGGTCATTCGTCTATCAGTCCGCACTTTTCCCGCCATTCCGCAGGGATGCGAGTCGGTCGTCCGGCAGGCATACGGACAAGGGCAAGTTTCTGGTGAGCTTTGACAAGCAGAGCCCCATCGGAGGTTCGTCTCATCTCGAAATCGCACCAGAAGGACGCTTTTTCCATAGCACTAACCCAGCCTTTGGTCTCAATGGTATCTCCCATGACTCCGGGACGGATGTAATCAATCTCATGCCGGACAACGACGGTAAAAGTTTGTTCCTCCCCCAAGTCACGGTAATTCATACCAAGAAGGCTCCCCAGCTTGGTCCGGCATTCTTCGATCATGCGCAGGTAGGCGAGATTGTGAACGACCCCTCCACAGTCGGTATCGTAAAACATGACTTCATTCCGCGTCGTCAGGTTAAGAGGTTCCCTGTTCATCTATTCATCATGACCTTCAGAGTCCGGTGCGTCAATGCAAAGTCATGTGTTAACCGTCCGGGCAACAGTCAAGACGCCGACGCAACGGGCACGGCCTTCTTTTTTCAACATGCGGGAACACACGTCCACGGTACTCCCGGTCGTCATGATATCGTCGATCAAGAGGACAGCGCGGTCTTTGACGAGTTCCTTGCGCAGGACGGACGGGCGCATGTGATAGAGCTCCTGAACGTGACGGAGGCGCTCCTTCCTGCCGAGGCTCGCCTGACTGACGTTATCTTTCCCTCGCATCAGGGCATCCAAAACCGGCAGTTTACGAAGGCGGGACAAGATCAAGGCCAATTCTTCCGCCTGGTTATAACCGCGTTTTTTCAATTTCCTGCGGTGAAGGGGCACAGGCACCAAAAGCCAGTCTTCCCCTGCCAGACGGTCGTCGCATGTGTGCCATAGATCGTCAATCAATCCTGCCAAGGTTCCGGCAAAATGAATTTTCCCGGCGTATTTGAAGTCGTGAAGGAGGCTCCTGAGGTGATCCTTGTTCAGGCAAGCGGATCTGGCAAAATCGTAGTGGACTTTGCCGCCTCCGCAATACGGACAGTTGCCGACCTCTCCCACGGACCCGGCAAGAGGCTCCCCGCAACGAGGACAAATCGGAGCCTCGACCATAGACAGGGAAGCTCGGCAAGAAGAACACAGACACGTCCGATGCAGAGGACCGTCGCCGCATATGGCACAAACCGAAGGGAAAAACCAACCGCAGACATCCTGCCAAATCCCGTCCGCCCATTGCATGAATACGCCCTGAGGCATCATTCCAGACTGCCGAAAAGCTAATATTCGTCGTCTTCCACGGCAGCAATCCCGGTGCCATCGTGCGTGCCAGGCATGTCTTCGAGAAGTTTGTCGATCTTCTCGATAAATTCCCAAGGACAACGTTTGCGCTGGTATTTTCGCCATAGAATATCACGCAGGGTCTCCCAATGTTCCCGGGTCATTTCTACGGGAACCCACTCGACGTCGTCGCGCAGGGAGCGACCGACTTTCGGAGAACATTCCAGCGTCCATTTCCCGGCGTGGTGGCAGGCACGGTAAACAAATACGCCGTCTTCCGTCCTATCTTTCCATGTGTGGGCTTCCATGCAGACACTTTGCGTAGCAAATGCCGTTTGGTAAAGAGGAATTTTTGCTGGGCAACGGCAACGGTTCACGGCAGGATACATTCCGCCATGACAGATGATGAAATGATTTCCTGCAAGGAACCCGCCAGGCAACTTGAACGCCTGCGCTCCATCATGAAACGTTTACGCGAGCCCGGAGGATGCCCCTGGGATGCGGAACAGACCCACGAATCCATCATCGGTGAGATGATTGAAGAATCTTACGAAGTCGTCGATGCCATCCAGCAAGGTGACTGGAATCACCTAAGGGAAGAATTGGGAGACGTCCTTCTCCAGGTGGTTTTCCACGCACAAATCGCCCGGGAGGACGGATTGTACGATCTGGATGACATCGCCTGTGAATTGAATGACAAGCTCGTCAGACGCCATCCCCACGTTTTTGCCGTCAGCCAGGTCCGCGACACGGATGGAGTGTTAACACAGTGGGACCAGATCAAGCGTCAGGAGCGCAAGGCGGAGAAAGCACACTTCCTCGACAGCGTCGGCAAGGGACTTCCCTCCCTTCTGAAGGCGAAAAAGCTGCAAAAGAAAGCCGCCAAAGCCGGATTCGACTGGCCGGACACCGACGGCGTCGTCGCTAAAATCCGGGAGGAGCTGGCCGAAAGCGAAGAAACCCTCGCCTATCCCGACGATGACCCCCGCATTCAGGAAGAACTGGGAGACCTTCTCTTCTCAGTCGTCAACCTGTGCCGCAAGCGCGGTGTCGATCCGGAAATCGCCCTGACATCCACCAATCGTAAATTCGAGACCCGCTTCAACCTCATGGAGGATGTACTCAACGAACAGGGAACGCCTCTCGGAGAGGCGGACCTCGACACTATGGAAGCCTGCTGGCAACAGGTTAAGAAAAGCCTGCGTTCCTGAAATACCGGGAACATTCGGGGTTGCCGCAACGCGTGCGACACCCCATGGAAAAGAGTGGGCTCAGCCCTTCAGTTCATCGTTCGGATCCTGCCAGACCGGATCATAGCCTTTGGCATAGTTGAAGAGATGCTTATGCATGTATTCCATGAACTCCTCCTTCTGAGCCGCAGAAAGACGAGACCAAATGGCCACGTTCAGGGCGCGTGTCACCTTCTGCATCATCTTGAGGGTCAATTGGCGGCCTTGACGGGCACGTTGCACCTGCTTATGAGTCAGCTGCTCAATGGAAGCCGTCACAAGATCGTGATTGTCGAGTCCCCACTGCTGCATGAGCAGGAGCAAGGGCTGGTCTCCATGGTTACGTTCCACCTCATTCATTTCGTCTTCCATGCCCGCTAAGTGCCTGAAACCGCACGAATGATCAATCCCGAATACGAACGTGAACGCAATTTTTTCCGCCAGAGACCCCGTCAGCAATTCAACAAGCCGCAACGGATATTTGACTTACCAACAAGACATCGTTACCCATAGCCAGTGTAATTGCCTATGACGCAGGACCCTTCCACACCCCAACCGGCCCGTTTCCCATCCTTTCCGAGAGGAATTTGGGCAGATGTTCCCGATGTGCAGTGGAATGATGCTACATGGCAACTGCGTCACAGCATCCGCACCCTCCGCCAACTGGAGGAACTCCTGCCGCTGACGGACGACGAACGTGCGGGCATCCTGTTTGCCACCCACTCGCGCCTGGCATTGTCCATTACGCCGTACTTCTTTACCCTCATCGACCGGAATGATCCGGAGTGCCCCATCAGGAGGCAGGTTATCCCCCGCGTGGATGAAGCCATCGCCGATCCTTCTGAAATGGAGGATCCCTGCGGCGAGGACGATGACATGGTCGTACCGGGACTCGTTCACCGCTATCCGGACCGCGCCCTGATGATCGTCACTGACCGTTGTGCGTCCTACTGCCGCCACTGCACCCGTTCCCGCGGAGTCTCGGGAGTAGGTCCCGACCACCTCTCTCTGGATCTTTCCGCAGCACTGGATTATCTACGCAGGACTCCCCAAGTACGCGACGTCCTGCTTTCCGGAGGGGACCCCCTCCTTTTGCCGGAAGAAAAACTCGATGCCATCCTGACGGAACTCCGTGCCATCCCTCACATTGAGTTTCTGCGTATCGGTTCCCGCGTTCCGATTTTCCTGCCCCAGAGGATTACGCCATCCCTGTGTTCCATGTTCAAGAAACATGCACCGCTGTTTATCTCCATCCACACCAACCACCCGCGCGAATTGACGGCGGAATCGCGCCGGGCAACCGGCATGCTCGCAGATGCCGGCATCCCTCTGGGCAACCAAAGCGTCCTTCTACGCGGCATCAACGACACGCCGGAAATCCAGATGGAGCTCGTCCACAAACTCCTGATGTGCCGAGTCAAGCCTTACTATCTCTACCAGTGCGACCTGATCAAGGGATCCTCCCATTTCAGGACTTCCCTTCAGACCGGCATCGATATCATTTCCCGGCTGCGCGGTTACACAACGGGTTACGCCGTTCCGCAATATGTCATCGACGGTCCCGGCGGGGGGGGAAAAATCCCCATCAACCCCGACTACATCCTTGACCGAGATGCTCGGGGCATCTCCCTGCGCAACTACAAGGGAGATCCATTTTCGTACCCCGAGCCAATGCCCCACTCCAAAGATGAACGGCAAAAGCTCATCCGCAACATTCTCTCCTCTGCAACCGCAAGTCTCGACCCGGAATAACACCCCATCCCAACTTCCGGGAATTTCCTTATTGATCATGGAGGCGGGACGTGATTGAATGCGCCTTCGTACGGAACAATGATCGTTGACAAGGAAGCGCTATTAGAATGGAAAGAACGAGCCCTCCAGCAGCCTGACGGCAAGGTGGCTCTTGACCTTGAGGCTGACAGCCTCCATCGCTATCACGAGAAACTCTGCCTGATTCAGTATGCGGACAGTTCCTACTCGTGTATGATCGACCCCCTATCGATCGAAGACATGCTTCCCTTCTCCAACTGGCTGAAGGAAACTACCGTCTGGATGCATGGAGCCGACTACGACATGTCTCTCTTTCTCCAGGCCTGGAACACGCTTCCAGCCATGATCCTGGATACCCAGACTGCAGCCCGGCTGCTCGGTTTCCGCCAGTTCGGCCTTGCCGCCCTCGTGGAACATTTTTACAATGTCAAACTCAGCAAGTCCTCGCAAAAAGCCGACTGGGGCAAACGTCCGCTCCCCCAGAACATGCTCGATTACGCCCTCAACGACGTCAACTACATGCTCGACATGGCAGGCAAGCTCACTGCAGCCCTTCAGGCAAAAGGACGCTACGAATGGTTTTTGGAAACATGCCGCCACGATATGGATCGTGCTTTGGAACGCTTCAAAAGCGGCAACCCGGAACCCTGGCGCATCCAGGGATGCGGAAAACTCAACCGTCGCGGTCTCGCCGCTCTGCGCGAACTCTGGCAGTGGCGCGATGCGGAAGCCTCCGTCTGGGACAAACCCAGCTTCATGGTCTGCTCAAACGCCGACCTGATCCGCTGGAGCCAGGAACTCCAGAATCAAAGCCCCGTCCAGCCACACCCCCGCTTCCACAGCCACAGGAGAGCCCGCTTCATCGACGCCGTTCAAAAGTTTTACCTCCTCGACGAGGATGAATACCCGCAGCGAATCTTTGCCCCCCGACGCCAGAAATGCGAACAATTCGACGCCCGCCTGGAACGCTTGATCGCCAAACGCAACGCCGTTGCTGAAAAACTTGATATCGAGCCGTCCTTCATCGCCTCGCGCTCCATCCTGGAAGCCATGGCGGACAATGAAGACAACGGAAAAAAAGCCTTGCTTAACTGGCAATTGGAAGTCCTGGGATACGCTCCGACTGCCGTCGCAGCCTTATAAAAATTTACATCACAACAGCATAAAAAACTTGACCAACGAACCAGAAAAGGATATGCGGTTCGTCCATTCCCGACCAATCAGTAAAAGGAAGAACTAATCATGCGTGAAGTTACCGTAAGAAAAGGAGAACCTATCGATCGCGCTCTCAAGCGCCTCAAGACCAAGCTCGACGTTGAAGGCATTCTTGACGAGATGCGCCGCCGTCGTGCTTTTGAAACCCCTATGGATGAAAAACGCCGCAAGGCCCGTTCCGCTGCCAAGCGTTACAAAGTGAAATGGCGCTTCAGCAATCGCGAAGAAGCCCCCGCCGAATCCGAAGCTCCTACCACCCCCATCGAAGGTTAAATCCGACTCTGGTCGGGAGAACCATCCCGCCTTACAGGCAAAAATTTTACGAGGATACCGTTTCGGCGGTGTCCTCGTTCTGTTTTTTGTCTCCGCCTCTATAAATCCATCTTTGTCGTCAATATGATGAGTGACAATCCGGCAACCTACACAACACCGCCCGACCACATCCATTTCCTGGCCAAGAGACTTTTCGGAGAACAGGGGGAGATCATTGACGGAGCCATTGCCCATATTTCCCCCGGGGGAGGAGGCCCCCATACGCCGCATACACACCTCCACTCCCACCTGTTCATCGTTGTTGACGGCACAGCCACCATCCTCTTGGACGGGAAGGAAACCATCGTCGTCCAGAATTCGTCTTTCACCGTACCGGGGCACATCCCTCACTCCATTTGGAACCGGACCGACCGCCCCCTCTCCATGATCGGCATCTCCATCCGTCAGTAAAACTGAAATATGCTTCCTTTCCACAGAGAAGGGAATCGTTCTTGACTGCCTCGCCCATTCCTTTCACCCTTCTCGGGAATCTTCTTTTCACTGCCATGACCCATTCCGCTCAGCTTTTCCAACGCGCCAAAGCCGTCATTCCCGGCGGCGTCAATTCTCCTGTCCGCGCTTTCCGCAATGTAGACGGAGATCCGTTTTTCGTACGCTCCGCAAAAGGATCCCGCATCACGGATGCCGATGGACGGGATCTCATTGATTACGTGGGCACCTGGGGACCGGCCATTCTGGGCCATGCTCCTCAAGCCGTCCTCGACGCCGTCCACCAAGCTGTCGATCGCGGATTGGGCTACGGTATCCCCACTCCCATCGAAGTAGATATGGCGGAGACCGTTACCCGCTGGTTCCCCTCCGTCAAAAAAGTACGCATGGTCAATAGCGGGACTGAAGCAACCATGTCTGCCATCCGTCTGGCACGCGGCTATACCGGACGCCGTAAAATTCTCAAATTCGAAGGTTGCTACCATGGGCATGTCGATTCCCTTCTGGTTTCCGCCGGTTCCGGCGCCCTCACCTTCGGCGAGCCCGACAGCGCCGGTGTCCCTCGCGAGTTCGCACAGTTGACCCTCACAGTTCCCTACAATGACCGGGAGGCCGTCCAAGACGCCTTTGTCCGGTACGGCGACGACATTGCCGCCATCATCGTCGAACCCTTCCCGGGTAACGCAGGTTTCTACCTGCCTCGACATGGATTTCTGGAATTCCTCCGTACGATCACGGAAGAATACGGTACCGTTCTCATTTTCGACGAGGTGATGACCGGCTTCCGCGTCGCCCCCGGCGGAGCCCAGCAAATCCACGGAATCACGCCCGATCTCACCTGCATGGGCAAAGTCATCGGCGGAGGGCTTCCCGTCGGCGCCTTCGGAGGCCGAGCGGACATCATGGACTGCATTTCCCCACTCGGCCCCGTGTACCAGGCAGGAACGCTCGCCGGTAATCCTGTCGCCATGGCCGCCGGGCTGGCCCAGCTCCACGAACTGGAACGCACGGACGGATATGTGCGCCTGGAACAACTGGGAGCCAGGCTTGAAGCAGGTTTCAAGAAAGCCATGCAGGTAGCCGGACGTTCTTTCACCTTCCATCGTTCCGGCTCCATGTTCTGCCTCTTTTTCACCGACAGACCCGTCCTGAACCTTCAGGATGCCATGATGGCCGACAAAGCCATGTACAAAAAGTACTTCTGGAACATGCTCGAACAAGGGATCTACATGGCCCCTTCCCCTTACGAGACAGGATTCATCTCCCTTGCCCATACGGAAGAAGACATCGACGCCACCTGCCGTGCGGCCGAAATCGCCCTCAAGGCACTCTAATCCTCTAAAAACTTTGCTGTTTCGGCGTATTTCAGTCAAATTTTTTAAAAACAGGCTTGCCTTATCGCCTGAATAAGTGCATCCTGCGCGACCGCAAGACGCGCTTGAATCTGCACGTATCATTTTACAACGACAATATCATGAGAAAGTACGAAGCTCTTATCGTTTTCAATATGAAGGGATCCGAACTCCCGGTTGAAGAACTTATCAAGAACATCGCCAGCGAAATGACTTCCCTGGGGGCTCAAATCACCGATACCCAGAATGTTGGCCGCCGCGAATTTGCTTACGAGTCCGACCACCTCAAGGCCGGTCAGTACGTCACCTATACCTTCGATGCCGAGCCCTCTGCCATTCGCCCCATCCGCGAACACCTCCGCATCAATCCTGTCGTCCATCTTCAGTACTACAAGGCTCTCTGATTTTCAGGGCGAGACCCTGCCGAGGCGCCTTGCCAAGCCTAGCTTTTTAACCGTTCTGTGGTTTGTCCGCAGAACGGTTTTTCTCGTTTACAAACACGCGGCGTTTCAATTCCCCAAATTACAGGTATCCGTCCGGAGTAAATATAAGTACCACGCACCACCATAGCTGGCAGTATCTCCCCTGCCTTATGGCATCCCATGACGGCGTTTCATCCAAATCCCCTTGAACCGGGCCGGCAAAGCCGGTCTTCCCTGCCGACGCCCATGGACAATCAGGATCATCAGATACAATCCTGCCATCACAGCCATGCAAACCGGCATCATAGCATCGGAAAACTGCTCCATCATGGATGACGTCCCCATCGGACCGGCAAGGCTTCCCACCGTGAAACTCAGCAACAAGGTCTGATTCATCGGCACAAGGTATTCCTTGGGAAGACGGTCGCAACCAAGAGTCAGCGTTACCGGATAAAGGGAAAAACTCGCACATCCAAGGATGACCAGCGCTACCCCCAGCCAGACGTCCAGGGCCAAAAGAAGGCACGCCGCAATAATCAACCAGGATTGCAATTTCAACACATAGTACCTGCCCTTGACGTCAGCCATGCGCCCGAAAGGCCATTGTCCGACAATGCCGGCACCAATCAGCAACGCCATCCAGTATCCGACCCACGTGTTGGACATCCCTTTGTGGACGAGAAAGAGCGGCATCAATCCGTAGATCGAACCCAGAACAATACCGGAAATAACGCTTCCCAGTACACTCAGGCGAGGACGCTTGCGAAAAAGCATCGCCCATATCGTAGCGAAAGGCCTCGGAGGATCCGCAGGACCGCAGCGCAACACCACGATAGGTAACAGGGAAGCAACTCCAATCGCACCGATCCACAAAGACGCCCGCATCCGGTCGTCAGGCAGTACCGTTACCAGCAACTGTCCCAATACCGTAGCTATATAGTAAACCACCATGTAAGCAGCCAGAAGACCTCCCCGCGTGCTGTTTGTCCCCAACCGGAGCAACGCGCTTTCTACAACAACCCATACCAAAGCACAGCTAATACCCGCAATAAAGCGGACTGACATCCAGCCGGCCAAACCGCCAACGGGAATGAGGCACGCCGTCGACCCCAAGCAAAGGAGACAGGAAATCACAAAACTGGTCTTGTAGCCCATCCGAGGTATCATCTCCCCGGCAAGCAGCGTCCCCGCCAAGTTGCCAACAAAAAACGAAGCGCTTACCATACCGATCAGCCAGGTCGGAATGGAATCATGCGATAGCCATAGAGGAACAATCGTGTTCAGCGTCGCAAAAACAGTTGTCAGAAACAACAGCCCCGCCAAAAGCAGCACAACTTGGTGGATCAAAGATTTCATGAAACGGTGCGGGGCAAAGTACTCTGACGCATCAACCTCAGCAAATGCGAATTCCGCCATCATGACACCCTTAGTCATAAGAAAACGTCTTAAATCGTCAAAAGTATAAATTTTGGGCTGTATTCTGCTAAAAAAAGTCTATGATAAATGCCCAGTTTCCATGAAAAAAGCAATTGTTCCCATTCTTGCCCTGATCACCGGTCTTTTTTTAACCGGGGCTTATGCAGAAGCCTCTTCATCCGTCGTCTCCCTGATGAGCTATAATATCCGGAATTGCCGGGGACTCGACAACAAAACGGAACCCTCTCGTATTGCCGAAACAATCAAAAAGGCCAATCCCGACGTCATTGCCATTCAGGAACTGGATTGCAAAACACAAAGGAACGGTCAACGGGACTTTCTGCAGGAATTGGCGGAACAAACCGGTTTGCATCCCACCTACGCCAAAGCCATCGATTACCAGGGAGGAGCCTACGGCATCGGCGTTCTTTCCAAGGAACAACCGCAAGGCGTACGGCGCATCCCGCTGCCTGGACGTGAAGAAAAACGCGTTCTGCTCATCTTGGAATTCAAAGACTTCGTCCAGTTTGCCACGCACCTATCCCTGACGCCGGAAGATCAGAGCACGTCACTCCAGATAATAGCCCGCGAAGCGGCAACGTACGACAAACCCGTCATTTTCTCGGGAGACCTGAATCTGCACCCCGGCTCGCCCCAAGGAAAAGAACTCACCCGCCACTTCACGATCCTCAATTCCACAGAGGCACCTTCCTTCCCGGCCAACGCCCCTAAAGAGCTTATCGACTACATCTGCTGCTTTACCCATAAAGACGTAACCTGCAAGGTCGAATCGGCAGAAGTCATCACCGAACCCGTGGCATCGGATCACCGTCCCGTACTCGTCAAGGCCACTCTTTCCCACACCCAGCCATGAGCGATGGATCAATCCAGGCTTTGGAAATTGTCTTCCATGGAATCGTTCAAGGAGTAGGATTCCGCTACACCTCGTATGAGATAGCGCGTTCATTCCCGGAAATCAGCGGCTGGGTACGCAATGAACCCGACGGCACCGTTCGCATGTTCGTCCAAGGTCCGGAAACGGCCCTGTCACAATATCTGAGGCAGCTGGCAACCGAATCCCGCCTGGCTCGCCTCATTGACGATATCGTCCGTCATCCAGCCATGCCCGATGCCTCACTGACCCACTTTCGCATTGAAAGGTTCTAACTTTTGATTTTACACAACATTCAGGACCTTCATCCCTTCTTGAACCTAACGAACTCTAATCGATCCTATGAACACTGAAGAAAAATTCGACAAGTACGTATTGCACAGCTATGGGAGATTTCCCATGTCCATCGTTCGCGGAGAAGGCTCCCGACTTTGGGACAGTGAGGGCAAATGCTATCTTGATTTTTGTGCCGGGATCGCTGTCTGCGCCCTGGGGCATTGCTACCCAAGTGTCACAAAAGCCCTTCAAAAACAGGCTGAAACCCTCGTTCACTGTTCTAACCTCTACCGTATCCCCCAGCAGGCCGATCTCGCTGAATTCATTGTCAACAAGTGCACGCAAACTCCGGGCAAGGTCTTCTTTTCCAACAGCGGCGCCGAAGCCAACGACGGACTAATCAAAACCGCACGCCGGTATGGCCATCGCAAACCTGCGGACGACGGCTCGCCCCGGTATGAGGTCCTCACCTTCCACCAATCCTTCCACGGGAGGACTCTCGGCAGCATGGCGGCAACTGGACAAGCAAAAATCCAAAAGGAATTCGACCCGATGCTCGCCGGCTTCCGCTACCTGCCCTTCAACGATCTCGAAGCCGCCCGCAACGCCATCCGCAAGGAAACCGTCGCCATCCTGCTGGAACCCGTCCAGGGAGAAGGCGGAGTCAACCCTTGCACCCCCGAGTTCCTCGAAGGGATTTCCGACCTCTGCCGGGAACATGACCTGCTCCTACTCATAGACGAAGTCCAGTGCGGCTTCGGACGCTGCGGAGACATCATGGCTTGGCGGGCCGTCAACCCCGATGTCCGACCGGACGGAGTCTCCTGGGCCAAGGCTCTTGGGGGGGGTGTCCCCATCGGCGCATTCTGGATCAGTGACCGCATCATGGACGGAAAAGGCACGGAACTCTCCTCCATCATGGATCCCGGTTCCCATGGTTCCACTTATGGAGGCAATCCCCTTTGTTCCACGGTGGCTCTTACCGTGCTGAAAGAAATCATCGGGCAAAACCTGCCCGAACGGGCTAAAAAGCTCGGAGATGAAATCCGCCATGAAATCGAATCCTGGAACTTGCCCATTATCACGGAAAGCCGGGGTCTCGGACTACTCATCGGCATCGGCTTGAACACGGATATTATCCCCGCCGAAGAAGGCAAAACACCTGCGGCCATCGTTGTCGAAGCCTTGCGAAAAGAAGGACTCCTCTCCGTTCCGGCCGGTCCCAGTACCGTACGCCTTCTACCGCCTCTCAACGTCACCGACGACGAAGTGGAGCAAGCTCTATCGATCATCCGGAGAACACTCAAACAATTCGGTATCTGATCTCATCTAAACTCAACGCCCCAACCCTCCATGATTGACGATCCTATGGTTCAACTCCCCGGAAATCCCGTCCGCCAGTTCTCAGTCATGCTCGACAACAGGGCTGGCACGTTTTCCGCCCTGCTCTGCCTGCTGGAATCCCACGGTATCCTCTGCCTGGGATGCAGCACGGTAGACAGCCAGGAAGTCACGATCATCCGCATGATCCTCAGCGATCCGGAACATGCCGTTGCCCTGTTTCTGGAACGTGGAATCGGTTTCACCTCCTGCGAAATGATTGTCGTGGCTCTCCGCCGGGGAGCAATCGATCTCCGTAACTGCCTCGAATCCCTGTTCCGGGCGGAAACAAACGTCGATTTCCTCTATCCTTTACTCCCCTTCAGGGACGGAACTTCCATGGTTGCCATCCATGTAGAAGACCCCGTCTTCGCCCGTTCCACGCTTAATACAAGCGGCATCCGAGTCCTCTACCAGGAAGATCTTTCCCGCTGAATGTCTGAAAGGCCGTTCAAGAATAAACATTGACCCATGAACACAGACATCATCCATATTCCTTCCCGCCATCGATTCGAGCTCCATCAGGAAGATACCACTGCCTTCGTGGAATACGAAATCGGCCATGGCTATCTGGACATTGTCCACACATTGGTTCCTCCCCCCCTGGAAGGCAGGGGCATCGCCGCCGACCTCGTTAAAGCGGCATACGACTATGCCCTGGATCAAGGACTTCTTCCCTACGGTTCCTGTTCCTATGCAGCCATATGGCTGAAACGCCATCCGGAATATATCGCAAGCCGGTAAACTTCCTTTAAAAAATTACCCGTATAAAGTTACGGTATCTTGCAAGGTACCACGGTGAATGTACGTATTATTACTTACATTTTACCCTTCTCTGGAACCCCGCCGTAACTATGAAATTTTTCCCATCCGTCCTTGCCATCATCACCTCTTGCACCCTTTTGCTTCCGGCACAGGCAGAATCCGCTCCTTCCCAGTGGACGCTCGACGGAGACTCTATAAGTCTCGCACCGGAACCTGGTCGAAAAGACCACTTTGCCATGTCCGGCAGGTCTGTCGATCTCATTCTGGAATGGTCTGTCGGAGAAGACGGTTCGTTCGATTCCGTTCAATGGATCCGCTGGCCTATGCTCCGAACCATTCCCAACAACACGCATGCTTCCTTCAATATGCGATTCAAGGAAGCTCCGGAAGCGCGTCCGCTCATTGACGGCAAAACACTCAGTCCCGGCAAAGTCAGCCAAACGCGTATCGACGGTATCTTTTCCGTCACATCCAGCCATCCGGAAGGTATTGCTTCGACACGCACAATTCTCCCCGCTTCTTCCGCTCCCGCCGTCATTGAGATCATCGAATTGCGTAACACGGCCAACCGCAACATCCTCCTCAGCATCCCTGCCTGGCGTAAATCCCAGGACAGTCAACCGGGAACGCGCGGCATTTACAAAGTTGAAGAATCCCTCCTGGGAGAAGGAGAGTTCACTCTGGCGCCCGGAGGGAAACGCATCTACACACTGGTTCGGGCGGCACGACTGGCAGAAGAAGCCCCCTACTGCGACAATCCCGAATCGGAACTGGCCGCCCGCCGCGCTTTCCTGGATGAAATGAGAAAATCCCTCGTCCTCAAGACTCCGGAACCCATCCTTGACGGCATGTTTCAATTTGCCAAAATCCGTGCCACGGAGAGTATCTTCAGCACACGCGGCGGCCTCATGCACGGCCCCGGAGGATATAACAAATTTCTGGCCGCCATCTGGACCAACGATCAAGCGGAATACGTCAACCCGTTCTTCCCCTTTCTGGGCAATATGCTAGGCAATGAAAGCGCCATGACGTGCTACCGCATGTTCGCTCAATACATGAATCCGGAATTCAAAAGCATTCCCTCCTCCATCATCGCCGAGGGAGACGGCACTTGGAACGGAGCCGGAGACCGTGGAGACCAGGCTATGCTCGCCTATGGAGCATCCAGGTTCGCCCTGGCTTCCGGCAACAAAGGCTGGGGGAAGGAACTCCTCCCCCTAATCGACTGGAGCCTGGAATACTGCCGCCGCCATAAAACACCGGAAGGAGTCGTTACTTCCGACAGCGACGAACTGGAAGGCCGTTTTCCCAGCGGCAAGGCCAACCTTTGCACCAATATCCTCTACTACGACGCCCTCATCACCGCAGCCAACCTTTGGAAAGCCATCGCCCCATCCTCTCCCAAACCGGAAGAATACAACCGGGAAGCAGCCGAACTCAAACAAGCCATCAAAAAATACTTTGAAGGTACCGTAGAAGGATTTGCAACCTACAAATACTACGAGACAAACGATGTTCTACGAAGTTGGATCTGCATGCCTCTCGTCATCGGCATGGATGACAGAGCCGAGGCAACTGTCGATGCCCTCTTCTCCCCGCGCCTCTGGTTCGGCAACGGCATGCTGACCGCCTCCGGCACCACAACCTACTGGGATCGCTCCGCCCTATACGCGTTCCGAGGGATTTTCGCCGTCGGCCTACAGGATCGGGCTCTGCCCAAACTCCTCGACTATTCGCGCGAACGACTTCTCGGTAAACACGTTCCCTACGCCATTGAGGCTTGGCCGGAAGCCAACCAAAGCCACCTCTCCGCGGAAAGCGGCCTTTACTGCCGTATCTTTACGGAAGGACTCTTCGGCATAACTCCGACAGGATTCCGGAGTTTCTCCTCCCTGCCCCGCCTGCCCAAAACCTGGAATAAAGCTGCATTGAGCAACATCAAAGCCTTCGGCTCATCCTTCAATATCGCTCTGGAACGCACCGAGGACGGTATCCGAGTTCTTGTTTCAGATATGAACGGTACCAGTCTCTACGATCAAACCAGGAAGGAAGGAATCCCTCACTCCATCACCCTCCCCTAGGACATTACACACGATGTCCTCCTCTATTCCGCTCTCCGATAGAAAATTCCACGCCGGCATGAACGACAAAAATACGCAACAGACATCCAGTCAACAACGTCTTCTTTCACTAGATGCCTTACGCGGACTCGACATGATGTGCATCATCGGTCTGGACGCCATTGTACACGCATTGGCCCCCGTTTTTCACGGAGCCTCCGCCATGACTACATTGGCTACGCAATTCCGGCACTGCCACTGGGAGGGTATCCATGCCTACGACCTGATTTTCCCACTATTCCTATTCATATCCGGCGTCTCCATGGCCTTCTCCATCCGGAAAATGCACCAAAACGGAGCCTCGCGAAAAAAGGCCTCATGGCACCTCATCAAACGTGCCCTCATCCTGGCCTGTCTCGGCATCATCGTCAACGGTCCTCTTGAACTTCCCTGTTCAGACTGGAGATTTGCCTCCGTCCTCGGCCTCATCGGCATTGCCGGAGCATGCGCCGGACTCCTTGCCCTGTGGGTGAAAAAAATACCGTGGCTTGCAGGCATTCTCGCCGGCATCCTCGTCCTCATCGGTTGCCTCCAACTCAACATAGGCACCCTTGACCGCGAAGGAAGCATCAACGCCATCATCGACCGGGCTATTCTTCCCGGCACCCTCCACGGCGGAGTCATGGATCCCGAAGGCCTCCTGTGCATTGTCTCCGCCATCGCCGTAGCCCTGGGTGGCTACCTCGTAGGCAACTTCCTGGTCAACTCCTCAGCAAAGCCCGGTAAGAAAGCATGGAGCCTCCTCGGAGCCGGAGCCGTCTGCCTGATCGCCGGTTACGCCATGCATTGGAGCTTCTACCCGGCGATCAAATCCATCTGGTCTTCCAGCTTCGACCTAATCGCCAGCGGCTGGAGCCTTCTTGCCTTCGCCACAGCCTATTTCCTCTTCGACATCCTGAAATGGCACAAACTGGCCTACCCCTTCAAAATCGTCGGCATGAACGCCCTCTTCATCTACCTGGCCCAGTCTCTTGTCAACTTCAACTCCATCGCCAACCATCTATTCATCGGCATTGCCGATATCTGGCCCGCAATGAAATGGCCCATCCTCGCTCTCGCCACCTTCCTCATCAAGTGGCTCATTCTCGCCTGGATGGACAAAAGGAAGATCTACATCAAAATCTGATCATCTCCATATTTCAATAGCTACTGTTTACTTTGCCCATCTTTTCAGCCGCGGAAAATACTTTCTCATTTCAGCAATAGCCTCGTCTTTTGAGAGTTGAGTACCACTGGAAGCGTTAAACTCATCAAGATACTTGATGCAATGTTCGATCATGCCTTCCATGGAACAATCCTGCACAAACTCTCCGTCTTTGTAGCAATAGCAGCAATAGTCCCGATTGGCGGAACTGTCTTTATCCGTTCCGAACTGGTCGGCAGAATGCATGGGCATTCCGCAACTCTGGCAGAACAGATTCAAATACTTCTGCCCCTTCATAAACACATTATCAATCCAGTACGTCGTTGCTTCCGGCGTAAATTTAAGCACGCAATACTCAGGATCTTCCACACCACGGGGGAAATGCTCAAGCATCCAGTCCCCCCAAAGCGAACGCTTCACAGCCTCATCCGCCACAATCTCCATCCTGCCCGTATAAACGATACTGTCGCCGCCATGCACAATCGAAATCCCGGCCTTAGGATTGGCCTTGAAGTGAGCCGTTTTTGCAGAACTGGCTCCCGTTGACACATAAATGGCGCCATCCTCAACCTTCAGTTTCACCATGGCAACCGGACGCGGATAGCCATTTTCGTCAATAGATGCCACCGTAATAATCTGAGCCGCCGCAACGATCTGACCCGCTTTTTCTTCAATATTCATAATGGGATGAGGGTAACAGTTCTCACCAACTCATGGCAACCACGAATTGGTGTATAGTTTGTCGACCATAAAAAAAATTGGCATTTAACAGTAAGTTATCGAATTAGAAAAATCTTGTTTTTACAATCGATATTTTTTAAGTTCGCTTGTCTATACAATCGATGAAATTAAATTTCTTCTAATCCTATTGATTTCAAGTATTTATACGTCGAGTCGTAATATTCTGGTTTGCGCGTGTGATCTTCCAGATCGCCATGTGGCACTACGATAACCATCCCTTGCCGAGCACGAGTCAGCAGAACTCGATAGGCATTCTTTAGGTACATCTTGCGATCCTCTTTCTTAATATTTTGCCATTTGTTACCCACAAATGAATATGTCCCCCAATCACCATGCTTAAAGCGAAAATCTCCGTCCCATACGACACAAGTATAGTCCAATTCCAAACCTTGAATATCAAATTCCGTTACAACATCTTCCATGCAATATGATGAACGGATGTCTTCTCTATCAGATAGGAACCAGTGCACAGGATCAGGCTTCACACGTACATCAATTGCCAATGGCCGCAAACGATAAGCCTGTGACGAAACGATAATACCATAACGTTCATTTCCTCGAGCACGCTCCTTGATCCATCGTTTGGCCTTTTCGACATCACGTGTCAACACTATCGGATATTTAGTTAGCTCTTTGAGTGTCTCCGAAGCCTCCTCCTTGTCCATATCCAAAAGCTGATGTACAAACAGCGATAGCTTTTCGGCTCTAAAACTGCGTAGCGAAACGGCTAGATGTAGTTCATCAGTTATATATACATTTGGATGATCAGCAAGTAGATTCAACGATTCGCCTTCCGCATACTCTTTGTCCGTCAAACGTGAAGAGATATGCACGTGCCAATCTTTGAAGTGATTATTTATTGATGCTATCCACTCGCTAATACCTGCCTCACCTGTGTTGATCTCCTGACCGCCACCAACAAGGCAAACAATCAACGCCCAATCTTTGTGGCGATCCATACACGAAATCAAGAACTCCGGCTCGGAATATGGGAAGCCCAGACGATTCTTTTTACGGCGCATAAAGTCAGCCGTCATATCTTTGGTCCAAGCACGTTGCGCCTCATCGAAAATCGCTATGTGGTCAATCGGAGCGTATGATTTATCTCTATTTTTCTCGCTCCGAAAATACTCCAAATCGGCAACAATCTCACCATTCTTAATAATTGTACCCTCCAAACAAGCATCACGGAAGTGGTGGACATTCTGAATAAAAGATTTTACCTCTTGCTCTACCTCTTTTTTTGTACACTTCTCACCTTTCTCTTTGAGTTGACGAATCTTATCACGAGTCAATGCCTCAACCAAAATTTTCACTAATGGGCCATTACCCGACAGATAGACCGCATTTACACCCTCTTTACTTGCACTTTGAGTCGATATGTTGAGCCCAACAAGTGTTTTGCCTGCTCCGGGCACCCCCGTAACAAAGCATATAACCTTATTATGTTCGGCCTTAGCCCGCTCAATTACCTTAAAAATATAATCACTCGTATCAGTGAGATTATCTGCATCGGAGCGTGAAATATCCTTCACTGAGTGGTTTTTATAGAGAGCCTGTGCTGCCTCAATAATTGTTGGCGTTGGTGCATAACGACTAATACTCCACAAATAGTTGTCTATGTATGTCGGAGGGAAAACCAATTGCGACTGTCGAATAATGGTTGCTATATTGTCGCCATTACTCAATATTGGACGTACTATTTGGTCATCATACTGAAAGAGTAAAATATCGTTCTCCTTAGCATTTGTAGAAACAAGAATCGGAATAATTGGTAGGTGATGACTCTCCTCGTGAAAGTATTTCAAATCGAGTGCATAGTCCCAAACCTGATTAATATCTGCCCCAGTAAACTCCTCGGATCCAACCTTAAATTCCACCACAAACACAATCCCATCAATCAGCAGCACGGCGTCGATACGTTTCCCCATACGAGGAATTGAATATTCAAAGAATATATCACCTGTGAATCCGGTAAGATGCGTTTTAAGTATTTTTATCTGCTCCGCCCAGGCTTGCTTTTGAGTATTGAGCAAATCTCCACGCCCAACAGCAGTCAATTGTAACCAAATCGCATCAAGCGGTTGATTAAGGAATGCTGTTATTGTATTGTGGTAGTAGTGACGCATATATTCTTAATTTTCTAATCTTTAAGCGATGAAAAAGCTACTAGCATTATTGGCACTATCGTGTTAATGTCTCACTTCTGAAGCTGAATATATTTTGCGAAAAGTGCAGTACTTAACTTTACCTAAACATCCTCGTGTATTGCTAATCGCGTTTACTTGAATCCTTTTTCTTCTATGTCTTCTTATTATCCTATCCATCTTCATTGTAAACAAGCTTACACACCAAGGCACACGATAGGAAGTTGTTATTGTAGCGAGACAGAAGGGTGATAATGGATCACTTCCCGATGCAGAAGGAGGAGAAAATGGCGCCTAGGATGTCTTCGGTATCGACGCGGCCGGTGAGTTCTCCGAGGGAGTCGAGGGCATCGCGCAGTTCGACGGCTGTGAATTCGGGGCTGTCTCCGGTCAACAGGGAGGATTCGGCGCGGGAGAGGGCTTCGGCACTGCGTTTCAGGGCGCTTTGGTGGCGGGCATTGATGGAAGCCAGGCCTGCGCCTTCAGATGATGGGAGGCGGTCGGCGAAGGCTTGCCAGAGGGCTTGTTCCAAGTCGTCGCGACCCATGCCGGTGGTGCAGGAGAAACGGACGCCCGGCACGCCGGACCATGCCGGATCTTCCGGAAGGTCGCACTTGTTGAGGACGAGGATGCGGGGGATGCCTTCTCCGCCTTGCACGATATCAGCTGTGCTTGCAGGACGGGAGGAATCGACGACTTCCAGAATCAAATCTGCCCCAGACACGGCGCGTCCCGTGCGCTCGATACCGGCGCGTTCGATGGCGTCGGTGGATTCGCGGACGCCAGCGGTGTCGATGAGCCGCAGGGCAAGGCCGCCAACCTGAATGGATTCTTCGACGGTGTCGCGCGTTGTCCCCGGCACATCGCTGACGATGGCGCGTTCGTAGCCCAGCAGGGCATTCAAGAGGCTGGATTTGCCGACATTCGGTTCGCCGACGATGGCAGTGCGGACTCCTTCACGGAAAAGCCGCCCCTGATCGGCGGTGCGGAGCAGGCGTTCCATGCCTTCGCGGATTTCCTTCAGGCTGCCCGTCAGGGAATCAACGGTATCGGGGGATATATCTTCGTCTGGGAAGTCGATGTATGCTTCGACGTGGGCAGTCACGTGGATCAATTTGTCCATCATGGCCGTGGCGGCGTGCCCGATGGCTCCATCCAGCTGTTCGCGAGCCGCCTTGAGGGCCAAGTCACTCCCTGCGGAAATCACATCCATGACGGCTTCCGCCTGCGTGAGATCCATCTTGCCGTTCATGAAGGCACGGCGGGTGAATTCTCCCGGTTCGGCGGGAATGGCTCCACAGGAGTACAGGCGTTCCAGCACGCGGCGCGTTACCAGCATGCCGCCGTGGCAGGAGATTTCAACGAGGTCTTCTCCGGTGTAACTGGCAGGCCCACGAAACCAGACGGCCAGCACCTGATCGATGGAGTCGCCCTGTTCATCGCGAATATCCGTCAGCATCACGCGGCGGGCTTCCACCTGTTCCGGCAGGCGGGCACAGCGGCGCAATACGTCAAGGCTATCGCCTCCGCTCATGCGGATCACGGACAGGGCTCCCTGCCCAACGGGGCTTGCCAGTGAGGCAATCGTCGATTCTCCGATCATGATTCAGGATTCTACGGATTCAAAGAAACCACCGCCCAGTACGCGGCCTCCGTCGTAGAAGGCGCATACCTGCCCAATGGCAAGGGCTCGCAACGGGTGGTCAAAGGTCAATTCCACACGGCCTTCTCCGATGTACACGCAAGTGCAGGGTTCGGCTTTGGCGCGGTATCTCGGCTGGGCAAGAACGCGTCCGGGCAAAGGTTCCCGCGTGTTTTCAATGCCGCTGACGATGGCCTTCCGCGCGTACAATCCCTGCGTGGCTACGTCTTCGTAGCCGACAATCAGGCGATTGTTGGCGACATCCTTCCCCACGACAACGTAGGCCACGCCTTCCCTGGGTGAAGCAACGCCATGGCCCTTGCGCTGGCCAATCGTGAACAAATGGAGACCGCGATGGCGCCCCATCTTCTTGCCCTGCGTATCGACAATGTCGCCGGGTTTGTCCGGCACGTAGTGTTGCAGGAAGTCACTCATCTTCACCTGGCCAATGAAGCAAATGCCCTGGCTGTCCTTCTTGCGGGCAGTCGGCAGACCGTACTTGAGGGCCAGTTCCCTCACCTGAGGCTTGAGGAGATCTCCCAAGGGGAGGCAGGCCCGTTCAATCTGCTCCGGACGCATCAAAGAAAGGAAGTAGGATTGATCCTTGTTGGGATCCCGACCGCGCAGCAAATCAACCCTGCCGTCGGAACGGACGGCACGGCGGACATAATGACCGGTCCCTACCATTTCAAAACCCTGTTCGAGAGCATAGTCCAGAAAGACCCCGAACTTCATTTCCCGATTGCACAAAACATCCGGATTGGGAGTATAACCCGCCCGGTAGCCTTCAATCAGATAATTGACGATACGGGAACGATATTCGTCCACTAAATCGACGACGCGGAATTCAATGCCGAGTGTACGCGCCACAGCAAGAGCATCTTCGATATCGCTCTCCCAAGGGCATTCTCCGGGAATTTCCTCGGAGTTCACCCAGTTTTTCATGTAAGCCCCGACAACATCGTGGCCCTGCTCTTTGAGCAGGGCCGCGGCTACGGAGCTATCGACTCCGCCGGAGAGACCTACCAGGATTCTTGACACCTTGGGGACCTCCTTTTTTGAAAAAAATACATGGATTACATCCCTCCGTAGGGAATCACCCAAGACGGGCTCACAACCTTCAGCACCTTGGCGACCGGAGAATCGCTCTCTTTGGAATCAACCTGCTGAAGCGTCAGAACACATTCGATGGGGTTGTTACCAGATTCTATCAACTGGCGGGCAAACTCGCGCTGATCAAAGTCGGTCAAATCCAGATAGGCAAACATGGTCTTGTCGGAGTCCATTGTCTTCACCTTGAGGCAAAGGTAGTGGGTATTATCGTTAAAGGGAGCCTTGTACTCCTTGTCGACCACAGCATACACACGAAAATCTCCGGCTTCCTTACTCTTGTCGGCAAGCCACTTGTCCCAGTCGAAGGAACAATAACGTACCTCGCTTTCCCAGTCGATCTTGGGCTCCTTGTCAATGATACGCATCGCAACAAAGCCGACGGTACCATCATTCAGGAGCACCCGAGTGCGCCAGTAGGACAAACCGCCGAGGGCAAATGCCGTAGGAGGTTCCACCGATTTGGCACCAGGATTTTTGATGGTATGCTCTTCGTAATACTTTTCCATTTTTGGAAGCATCGTATCGGCCTCCAGCACGAACTTGGCCTTTTCCTGAGGAGTTTTGGCGGAATAGTAACCATTCACCGCCAGAGCTACTCTACCGAGAACGGATTCCGGATCAATTGTCTGCTGTTGCTGTCCGGTTGCAGTACCGGAAGCAGCCGGAGCATTCGCAGAAGCGGTAGTGGCGCCAGGCAAGGCCGGTGTCTGGGACTGCGTTGCCGAAGCGGTAGGAACAGACGGAGCAGCCACAGTATCAGCATCTTTGCGGACGATAAGGACAATACAGATAACCAAGGCCAAAGCCAGAAGGGCAATGACAATCAAATACGGTCCGGAATTTGGTCTTCTTTTCGAGTTTTCCATAATATTGGTATGTAAAATAGCTCTTTCAAAAAAGCCTTAAGAACTGATGGCGCAGTTCCTCAACTACCGCCATTCCGAATAAAGCTTTCTAGGAGGTATTTTACGTCAGCCGCAAGGCTAAAGGAAGAAGAATTTTCGGATGCAAACAGTTTCTGCAACCATGTCTCACGCCTCAACCAGGTCCTTTGCCGTTTGGCATATTGCCGGGTAGCCAGAACAACAGCCTGGATGCATTCTTCAATCCCCATGTTCCCACGCAATAATTCACGGATTTGCGGTAGCCCCAGCGTACGCTTCGCCGTCAAGGAACAAGAACCCAGCGCGGCAGCTTCATCCACCGCTCCTTCTGCAAACATTTGCCGGGTTCGTTCCTGGATACGATGTTCCAAATCCTCGGGCTCTCGTGAAATTACATAACCGGGACCGGCAGGAGGGCGTTGCCAGTTCTCCTTCCAAAACCGGAGAGGCTTGCCTCCCAAAATCACAATTTCCAAATTTCTCTCAACATACCGTCTGTTTTCCAGACTGGTCATAGCAGCGCCTTCGGGATCGCGCCGTTTCAATTCGTCAACCAAATCCGCCAATTCGCGGGAGGCAAACCCCTTGCGGAGCATCTCATCCGCAGGAGGAGCATCGGAAATACCGTGTGACAGGAATTTCAAGTAAAGCCCGGATCCTCCGACCACAATCGCCCTCTTCCCCCGTTCATGAATGTCTCGAATACACTCCATGGCCCGCCGGTAATGAGAGGAAGCATCCCAAGACTCCGAAGGATCGAGAAACTCCACCATGTGGTGAGGCACTTTCTTCTTGTCTTCCGCAGTTGGAGCCGCCGTTAGAACAGACATGCCGCGATACACCTGATAGGCATCGGCACTCACGATCTCGGCATCCAGCAGCCGAGCCAATTCCAATGCCAGGGCTGATTTTCCCGAAGCGGTCGTGCCCGTTATGAAGATGAGGCGCAAGGCATCATTCATGATTATTCTCAGGGATTTCTATGCGTGCCTCTTCATCCAGGCGCTCTGCCAACCATTGCTTCATCATGCTCTGGTAGTTCAGATACCGGCTTCTTGCTACGCGTTTGATGCGGGCCAGCATGCGGGGATCGAACCTGAGTGTAATGGAACTGGACTCCCTGCCGTCACTGGACAACAGGGCAGCTTCCATCAATCGGGGAGCCAATTCATGTTCTTCCCAAAACCGGGCCTCCTCCTGGGGAGATGAAAAAACGGGAACCTGCTGCCAAGAAGAAAGAATATCCATAAATAATTAATCAAGAAAGAAAAAGACCGTTAAACCGTTCAGTTGAGCGTCGCGTATTTACGATTGTAGTACATGGATTCCCCATCCGTCATATCCCGGACGGAAACAATACGGGCAATTTTACCGTCACTCCAGAATACAAGAAACAACCCTCGTCCCTCCAATGTACGCCCCAGACAAAAGTACCGGGCCTCTGCCGTCCATTCCACCTCATCAGGCAACAGGCGAATGCCAAACGGATCTTCCAGGCATTCCTCAATTTCCCTCGGTTTATACCGGGTCGGGTCAAACACTAATTGTCTCAAATCCAGTTCCATTTACTTATGCCAGATATAGAGAAAAGATCTTTCAAAGGGAAGAATATTTTCCCCATGCAATGCTGGAGCGAGGGGGCGTCACTTCCGGAAACCCTGCTCGATACAAGCAGGGGACCTCAGAACGAGCCAACAGCTCAAGCCTTGTTTTCAATTGCCTGGCCTGAGATTTCTTGTTAAGAGAACTAAAATGATAAGGAAACTGTTTCTGGTGTTGGTGGGAATATTCGGTCTCGTCAGCTTATCGTTGACAATGTGTACTCAGCTCCGCCAACCCCATGGAACGGGCAGCATTCCGGATACGGTTTCCATCCAGGCTCATTTAAAACGCCATGTGACCATACTCGCCACAACAATCGGAGAACGCAACCTCTACCGGGAGGATAACATGAAGATGGTTGTCGATTACATCAGACACGAGTTGCAAACCATGGGTTATACCCCTGTCTTCCAACCCGTATCCGTCCCTCGAAAAACCAGCTTCGGTTCAGCTGCCGGAAAGACCGCATACAACATTGAAGTGCGGAAACCCGGTACAACCCCGAATGCTCCCTGGCTTATTATCGGAGCCCACTACGATACCCGGGCCGGGATGGAAACATGGAATTCCCACGGTCCGGTCATCCCTGCCAAAACCGGGACGCCGGGAGCCAATGATAACGGTTCGGGAGTTGCCACCGTTCTGGAACTGGCTCGGATCTTCCGCCATCTTCCTACACAACACGGAATCATCTTCGTTCTTTACGCCAACGAAGAGGCCCCTTTCTTCCAAACCGATGCCATGGGTTCCCGAGTCCATGCCCGGAGCATTGCAAAAAATCCAGGCAAGGAACATATCATGGGCATGTTCACGCCGGAAACGCTGGGATGCTACTCCCCCAGGGTCAACAAAAAACGGGCCAGTGCCGTCGTAGCCGGGTTGGCGGGACTCCCGGACCGTTGCGACTATGTGGCTTTTATGTCCACCAACACGGGAAAGGATTTCTCCCGATCCTGCTCAGAGATTTTTACAAGCGAATGCCGATTTCCGGTCCGCGCCGTATCCTTTCCGTACTATACCAAGGCCGTCGCCTGGTCAGATGACTGGTCCTACATGAAAGAGGGCATTCCCTCATTCGCCGTCACGGATACGGCCTTTCTGCGGTGCGACGACTACCATGAAACGAGCGATACGGCAGAAAAGCTGGATTATCGTGAATTCGCCGAAGTTGTCGACGGCCTGGCACGCATGACAGCGCGGTTGCTCAATCCCGAATCAACAGCATTTTAGGTTCCATTCAGGCCAGCGTACCGACAGTCGTGCCGAGCTGTTCCAACAAGTCCAGAGAGGAAGCCAGAGACGACGCTGCAACCTCGCCGGAAATCAAACGCCCGTATTCCCGGAGTAACAAAGACGCCTTGCGGGGAGAATCGTCCAGCAATTCAACCCGGTAATGCACAAGCCCGGCATCCCGGAAAGCCGGGAAAAAACACGCCCCGGTCTGGGCCCGTCCGTTGAACAAGGTATTGCGGCACCCCGTATCGGCAAACAGGGGATGCAACTGTCCCACCCTGTCCTTCAAATGGACACTGTAGCGTTCGCATGGCCGCCCGCAGTCCCTGTCATTATGGCCGCCGCCGGACAGGAAGGTACAAAACACGCAATGCTCCATATGGAACATGGGCATATGCTGGTGAAGCGTCAACTCCAGCCTGTCTCCTGGCATCCCGGCAAGGAGGTCGAGTACCTGCGACGCATTTAAATCATAGGAAATTGTCAATCTCTCAAACCGTCCAAATTCCAGCAACACATCAGCCGACCACGGATTGGCGACATTGAGGGAAAAATCCCCTACAAGCCTCAACCCCGAATCATGGAAATATTCCGCAGCTCCCCAATTGCGGATCAAAATCCCGTCCGGAGCCTGACGCTCCATCAGCTTGAAGTACCCTTCCTCCTTCGGTTTCTGGATACGGGGAGTAGCCAGGAATACGGAAACATCCGGAGCCATGGACCGAATCTTCTCCAGAGAAGCTCCATACCTCCTCATATCCTCATAATCCAGATACAGAGTCTTGATGCCGCTCCGGAGGCAGGGTTCGACCTGTTCTTCACGCCGGCATAAAACGGAAAGTTCCGCCGGTGCCGTCTCCGGACATACACGCGTTTTGACCATGATTTCCGGTATGGAAAAAGGAGAAGAAGCCCTTTGGACGGGTTTATCCAGTCTGTTCAATTGTTCCACCAAATCCCGGCGGGCCTTGTTCAATGAGCTCAGGGGAAGCATCAATCCTTCCGGCAAATCCACCGTACAAGCCCTGAGTATGAAGCCGGAACCACCCAGCCTTCCCAGTTGTTCCCGAAGTGTAGAGGAAGTCAACGGACGATTGACTGCGGGCACCAGAGCAACATCCGTCCGGACGGAAACACCCCACGCCGGGCAATTCACAACCAAAGGTTCCCCGACTCTCCCGGTACAATGCAATTCCAGAGGGACGGTTCCCTCCGCGCGTTCATGCACCCATGACTGACGCAGACGGGTATTCAACGCCGGATCATCCGTCTTCCAAACCTTCTGCCCGGGACGCACGCGCGTCCAGTCCACCCGGCTTGCCTTGCCATGGAAAAACAAGCGGTTCCTCTGCACTTTCCAGATACGGCCGCCCTGTTCTTCATTACGGTCTTCTCCGGCATCAAACACAAAGCCATCACCGGGAGCCAGAGGGACATTTCCCTCCAAATTGACATCTACCCAGCCATTTCCGACCCCCGATACAACCCCCACAAAAGCCCCGCGTTTCTTGCCGTGCCGCCCGTGCGTCAGCGTCGGATGGTCGGAACCATGAAGCCATCCATGGGAAAAACCCCGGGAAAACACCATCTGCAACGCATACCGGTCCGCATCCGTCACGAGGGAATCCGCCTCCATTCCTCCTACTGCAGCATCCAAAGCCTTACGATAGGCCGATGTCACGGCAGCTACATACTCCGGACTCTTGAGCCGGCCTTCGATCTTGTAGCTTTTCACTCCCATGCGTACAAGCTCCGGTATATCGTCCAGAGCGCACAAATCCTGAGGGCTCAGCAAGTATCGTCTCTCACCCATAGGTTTCAGCCGTCCGTCTACAACCAAAGCATAGGGAAGGCGGCACGCTTGAGCGCATTCTCCCCTGTTGGCGCTTCGCTGGCCGAGGCTCTCCGACGTCAGGCATTGGCCGGAATACGACACACATAACGCTCCATGGACAAAAACCTCCAGCGGCACGGACGATTCCCGGGCACAACATTCGATATCCTTCAAGCTTAACTCCCGTGCCAGAACGGCACGCTCCAAATCCAAAAACCGTTCCGTGAAACGAATGCCATCCGGCGACGACAATGTCATCTGAGTCGATGCATGCAATTCCAATGCCACTTCAGGACGCTCCCGCTTCCAGAGAGTCAGGATACGGGCCAATCCCATGTCCTGGACGATTACTCCATCCACTCCTGCATCGTTCAGAGATACCAGATAGGAAAACGCGGCAGGCATCTCCCCCGTAAACACCAGCGTATTCATCGTCACAAATCCCTTGACTCCATGCCCGTGCAAATAGTTCATCAGCCCGGGGAGATCCTCCAGCGTAAAATTGTCGGCCCGCAGACGGGCATTGAATTGCTCCAGACCGAAATAGATGGCGTCCGCCCCATTGCACACGGCCGCACGGGCACACTCCCAGTTTCCGGCAGGAGCCAGCAATTCCGGGCTCAAATCGCCTCGGGACAAAGGAGGGCAACAGGACGGATCGGGCTTCATGTCCGTACACTCGCCAAGAGACCATCTCCCGTCAAGGGCAAAACCAGACCGAAAAAATACACCCTCCCACAGGATCAAACGGGAAAATCGTTAGAATCGAGTTAAAGAACAAATAATAACCATTTCACATTGAATCACTTTATCCAGGATCATATTTTAATCATGATCCATGCTGATGGATAGATACCCCATCCGATTTCATGGTTGAAACGCCCTTCTCTCCACTCCCTCAACACCAATGAGCCTTCATATTGGAATGACCGATGAAGCCGACAAGGCTCTCCAGAAAGCCAAGACGCGCAACTTCCTGGCCGCGTTGGCAACAGCCATTTTGTCAACGGCTCTGGCCGGACTCCTTCTGTACACCGCTGTCATCGTTGTCTCAAAAACGGAAAAACCGGAAATCGTGGCCTATGTCGCCAACAATACGGATGTCCCGCCCCAGAACTCCCCAGTAACGCCGGAACGCATCACAACACGCCCCACCGCCTCCGTCCAAAACCACGCCAGCATCATCACATCCAATGCCGTCAGCGATGTCGCCATCGCTTCGGTTGACCTGGAAACCCCGGACATTTCCGATCTGGGGCAAAGCCTGGAACTGGGAGTGGATTTCGGTGCCGGAGTCGGAGAAGATCTCGGGGAGGGAGGAACCGGATTCGGCTCCGACCAACCGGGAGGCAGCGCTCTGGAGGGAACGTTCTACGATTTAAAGCAAACCCCCGCAGGGAAAAGTACGAACATGACCTATGCGGAATACATCAATGTCTTCAATCAATTCATCAAAAACTGGAACAGGTCCATCCTCAACAAATACTTCAAATCTCCAACGAAGCTCTACGCATCCCAGTTCTATATCCCGAACTCCCCATCGGAAGATGCCCCCAAAGCCTATCAATGTGGCGACCGCGTCCAGGGAAGCTTCTGGGCAGCCGTGTACAAAGGCAATGTCGTCGCCCCCAAGTCCGGCAAATTCCGGTTTGTGGGAGCCGCAGACGATGTTCTCGTCGTCAACTTCAACGGGAAAAACGTTTTTGACTTTGGATGGTCTCAAGTCTCCATCAACCAGAGTTATGCCGTTGGAAAAGCCTGGCACGATGCCCTGCAAAATGTCAAGGGAGCCGATGAAGTCCTGGTCAGGAAACTCAGGCAATCCAAAATCAATGTCCCTCCCGTTACTCTGTATAAATACGGGAACACAGAACACTGGAACCAAAACACGGGGGGATATGCGGCTGGAGTCGTCTTCACTGTAGAAGCCGGAAAAACCTACCCTATCCAGATCCTTCTGGGCGATAATGGCGGTCAGTTCGGTGAATCCCTGATGATCGAAGAAGTAGATGCCCCCGTCGTGCATAAAGATCAAAAATACGGTTCTCCCATCTTCCCGTTATTCAGGACAAATTACTCTCTTCCCGATCCCGCGACAATCAAGGGACAAGTAGCTCCCTTTGACCCTGTCGGCATCGTATGGCCTGTCGTCAGATGATTTCCGGGAAATCCGCACCGTCAAAGCATTAACCCGGTAGGAATGAATTTTAGCGAGTCTCTTGACAATTCACCTCCATCATCTAAGTTGCCAGTATGAAATGCTTCTTTTCTATTGCAGCGGCCATTGTCCTCGGCATGGCTTCCATCGAAATATCATCCGGGCTGGAACACCCCAAGGGAGTTAAAGTCACATTCCCCCAATTCCCCGCCTCCGCACACCTGTACGGACCGACAATCAAGGCTTCCGACCTGAAAGGAAAAGTCGTTTTCTTCGAATACTGGGGTATCAACTGCCCGCCGTGCATCGCCAGTTTTCCCCACCTCGTTAAATTGTACGACCAGTATAAATCCAAAGGGCTTGTCATTGTCGCCAGCCACAGTCAAAGGCCATCGGATAAAATCGAACCTTTCCTGAAAAAGTCTAAAGTGACCTTTCCGGTGTACCAGTTCGTCTCCCTGCCGGAAGCTCGTTGTCCCGGAGGCTTGCCCTTCGCCGTCCTCGTCGGAGCCAATGGCAAAGTCGTCGCCCAGGGATACCCCGGCGAACTGTATGACCTGATCAAAAAAGAACTCCGCAACGTCGGCAAGGGAACCCCGATCCTGGACGGGCTTGAACTCGACAAATACAAGGCACTTGCCAAGGATCTCGTCTCCGACGGTACCAACATCGAAGCCAAAATCAAACCGCTGCGCAATAAACAGGACGATGAAGAAGCCCAAAAAGTTTGCAGTACATACGATGCATGGCTTGACAACGAAAAAGCCTCCATTGAAGAAGTCTTCGGAGAAGACCCGCTCAACGCCCTTCCCATGATGCTGCGGCTGAAAAAGGCCGTTCCGTCCGTCAAGGAATTTGACGAGCAAATAACTGCCCTCAAAGCCAACAAGGACATCCCCCGCCTCCTCGGCATCAAAAAGAAGATCGAAGCCTTGGAACAGAAGAAAAAGCCCCAGCAGAGCGAAGTCAAATCCCTGATGGATGCCGTTGAAAAACTGGAACAGTCCCCGGATGAAATCACGCAAAAAATTGCCGGGCAGCTCAAACAGCTCCTTTCTCCCCTGATCGTGCCGGAAGAAGCAAAGGAAGATAAATAAACCTTCCGGCGTCAACCCATCGAAGCTTTTTCCTCTCCCCCTGTTTTTCCCGTAAAAATCCGGGGGGAGAAGGGGAATCATTGAACAGTCGCTCTGCGGCCTTCCCCGGCGAACAGCCCCAGGACATCACCCAGTAAAAACAGGGACCCCGTCACCAGGACGCGGCATCCACTGTTCCGGGCGGCCTTCAAACCGGTTTCAAGACTGTCATGGCAGATAACCGGAACCGACGAAAAGGCCTCAACCAGGCATTTCATGTCGCCCACTCCCAAAATCCTGGGTGACGTACACGGAACCAGGTGCCATTCTCCTGCCAAAGGAGCAATCAGTTCCAGAACACCGTGAATGTTCTTGTCTGCGGATGCGGCAAACACAAGAGCAGCCTTGTCATCGCTGAAACGCTCCCTCCAGGTCTCTGCAAGCACCCGGGCGGCATGCGGATTGTGGGCGCCATCCAGCACCATGAGTCCTCCTTCCAGTTCCTGAAATCTACCCGGCCAGGACAAGGAGGACAACGCCGCCTCCGCCACACTACGGGAAGGCAGAAGATGGAGCGTTTTCATCGCCAGGAGAGCCAGGGCGGCATTCCTCCTCTGGTGGGCACCGGGTAAAGAAGGCTGGGGAACCCCATCCGTATGCCCGGCAATGGCCAGGGGAGAGCCCAGTTCCGCCGCGCGGCGGGCAATCACGCCGGCAGCCTCCGGTTCCTGAACGGCGGAAACGACAGGCCGCCCTGCGGCAATGATTCCGGCTTTCTCCGCAGCAATCAATTCCAGCGTATCGCCGAGATACTGCTGGTGATCCATGCCGATGGGAGCCAGCACGGCCAGATCCTTGGGAACGGCATTCGTCGCATCCAGGCGCCCCCCCAGGCCTGTTTCCAAAACCAGAAACTTAACTCCGCATTCCTTGAAGTATTTCAACGCAACAGCCAGAGCCAATTCGAAAAACGTCGGATGAGTATCCCACTCCGCCACCAAATCCCGCACCGCCACCAAAAGCCTCAGCAACGCATCCTCGGGAATCATGACTCCGTTCACCCGGATTCTTTCCCTGAAATCCACTAAATGAGGAGACGTAAACATCCCAGTCTTCAAGCCCGAATTCCTCCCCAAAGCCTCCAGCATGGCACAGACAGATCCCTTGCCATTGGTTCCTGCCACATGTACGACGCACACATCCTCCGACGGATAGGCGTCCGCTGCCTCCAACAGCCTACGGGTACCCTCAAGCCCCAGCTTGATTCCGAACAACTGCGTCGAGTACAACCAGTCCAGTGCCGACTTCAAATTCATGCGCTCATCTATAATTCATTTTTTCCGGGACGCAATCATAACTGCCGCCAGCCCCCGCCTTTCCTAGCCGGCAGGGAGGAAAGCTTCCAGAAAAAGGACTTCCGGGCTCTCGCCAGGAACGAACCATGGAGCATTCCGATTCTCCCTAGATGCTTTTCTCTTCACAAACTACCAATTTTTAGAAAGATCCCCCAATTGTATGCGTATCCTGTACGATATGAAAATTCCTTTTCTTTGTTCCCTAATGCCACTGGCATTGCTCGCCTTGTCCCCCTTTGTGGAAGCACAGGAAGAGCTGCATGCCGCGGCATCTCCATCGCAACCCGTCACGGCAGACCATCAAATCCGTGTAGCCACAGAACTAATCAACCGTGTTCTGCCAGGATATTCCGGGCAATTCACACTGGAGATCATCCCCCGGGATCAGGATCGGGATGTATTTGAAATCGATACCCGTGACGGCAAAATCGTCCTGAGGGGCAATAACCCCGTCTCGCTGGCCATGGCATTCAACCAATACATCAAATATACGGCCAAAGGACACTTCTCCTGGTTCGGAGATCAATTGAACCTGCCCCAAACCCTCCCTCTTCCCGACAAAAAAGAACGCAAGGTCATCGACCAGAAGTTCCGCGCCTACCTCAATTACTGCACTGTCAGCTACTCCGCCGCCTGGTGGGACTGGAAACGCTGGGAGCGAGAACTCGACTTCATGGCGATGAACGGCATCAACATGCCGCTGTCTCCTGTGGGACTGGAAGCCGTGTGGTACAACACCCTCCTCAAGTTCAAGTTCTCCGATGAGGAAGCCCGCCGCTTCCTTTCCGGCCCCGGACACTTCGCCTGGCAATGGATGCAAAACCTTCAGGGAGTAGGAGGGCCCCTGCCCAAGTCCTGGATCGACAGCCACATCACCCTCGGAAAACAGATCATGGAACGCCAGCTGGAACTTGGCATGCAGCCTATCCAGCAAGGGTTCACCGGCTTCGTCCCCCGCGAACTCAAGGACAAATATCCAGAAGCCAAAATCAGCCTCCAGGGCAGATGGTGCGGATTCCCCGGTGCCGCCCAGCTCGATCCCCTGGATCCGCTTTTCGCCCAGATCGGACGCACCTTCCTGGAAGAACAGAAAAAACTTTTCGGAGCCCACGGCGTCTATGCCGCCGATCCCTTCCATGAAAGCAGTCCTCCCGTCCATACCCCGGAATACCTGCCCGCCGTCGGCAAGGCCATTCACGAACTCTTCCAGTCCTTCCACCCCGGCTCCATCTGGGCCATGCAATGCTGGAGCATGTACAAGCCCATCGTCGACGCTGTCCCGGTCAACAACCTCATCATGCTCGACCTCAACGGCTCCAAACGCAAACAACATCAGAATTTCTGGGGGCACCCCTTCATCGCCGGCAACCTCCACAACTTCGGCGGGCGTATCAACATGCACGGAGACCTCCCCCTCATCGCCTCCAATCAATACGCCCAGGCCCGCAAGGAAGCCCCCAACGCCTGCGGTTCCGGTCTCTTCATGGAAGGAATCGAACAAAACCCGGTCTATTACGATCTGACTTTCGAAATGCCTCTCCACGAGGGCGCAGTCGATCTCAAAACATGGCTGAAAGACTATGCGGAACGCCGCTACGGCACCAAATCCCCAGCCGCGGAAGAAGCATGGATGCTTCTTCTCGAAGGCCCCTACCGCAAGGGAACCAACGGCACGGAAAACAGCTCCATCATCGCTGCCCGTCCGGCGCTCAAACCCAAAAAGTCAGGCCCTAACGCCGGATTCCATATCCCCTACCCCACCGAATTGCTCTATCGTGCCCAGGAAAACCTCCTGAAGGATGCCGACAAGATGAAGAACTCCAAACCCTACCTCTTCGACATCGTCGACATCCAGCGCCAGATCCAATCCAACCTCGGGCAGGCCATCAATGCCAAAGCCGCAGAAGCCTTTAAGAATAAAGATAAAGCCGAATTCGTCAAGCACTCGACGCGCTTCCTCGAACTCTTGTCCGACACGGATACCCTTCTGCGCACGCGCCGCGAATTCAACTTCGATCGCTGGCTCACGGAAGCCACCGCCTGGGGCACTACTCCGCAGGAAAAGGAACTTCTGGAACGTGATGCGACATCCCTAGTCACTTCCTGGGGTGAAGGCACCGCCGGGGATCCCATCATCTTCGACTACAGCTGGCGCGAATGGAGCGGCCTGATCGAAGGTTTCTACCGGCACCGCTGGCAGATGTTCTACGACATGCTCCGGAAACACCTCGACGACGGTACCGACTACAACGAGGATAAACTCCCCATGGTTCACGGACGCGAAGCCTGGAGAGCCAATGGTTTCTACAAGGAACTCGCCCAATGGGAAGAAAACTTCGTCAAGACCCCCGGCAAAGCCAGAACCCCGGTCATCCAGGGCGACGAGCTCGAAACCGTCCGGCGCTTGTTCGGCAAATACAAGGAACTCGCCAAGGAATACGGCAATGTCCCTCTGCCCAACACCGACAAAGGCCCCAGAAACGAAAACCTCGGCGAAGCCAAAGTATCCTGATCCTGCCCACGTCCCACCCCCCCCTCACAACAGAAGCTGCCTCATCCCCATGGGGCAGCTTCTCCTATTCATACTACCGAACAACGCAAGACGCACAGCATCACCAGGCACACTGACTAACAGTTTTTCCCTTCTTGCCGGCCTCGCCTGGGGAACCTCCCACGACAGCCAGTATCAGAGCTCCGTCATGCTGTATTCACAATTTCCTGTTTTACCCTGAATGAATATTTGAATGTTCTGATTGAAAACGGGGCGTGATCCGAGGTGATTAAAATGGCGAATCATGTTGATGTCTGTCTGATAGAGATCTGTCGCATGATGCAGGTCATCAGCCTCTCGACTTTGAGAAATTATTTTTGAAAACACCTCCATTATTCTCGTGTATGTCCTGTCATCCAGTTTTTTTGAATGGAGAGAATCTTTGAAGTGCTTCTGCCATGTTTTAAAAAACTCACCTCCTTGACTGATTGCATAGTCTATTGAATCCAGATTGCCTCTCGTCCCGGATTTATTAAATTGAGCAGAATGAAGGCTGATAATATGACCTTGATTGAGTATCACGAAGACAGGAATGGGACTGTCTCCACGTTTTAGATAAAGACATAGATCCAAGTCGGGAAATTGTGAATACAGGAACGCTTTCCAAACATTTGTTTCCGAAACCTTGTCGCAAAGAAATGTCGGTCTAGTCGGCTTTTCATTCAAACTATAATTTGTATAGTTTTTGAAAACATCAATCCAAAAAACACGATCTTCCTTCGGCATCAGTGGATAGTAATCCTCTTTTCCATCAGGTATGTGAACAAATTGTCTTCCCACTGCATGTGGAATCTTTTCTTCATACGCAATAACTTTTTCCTCGAATTCTCTCTTCCTGTTTTCACGTGAAATCATAACTAACCTGTCATCACTAAATGAATCAATCGATTCTGTGTGAGATACTATGATTGTCTTATCAGCGTAAGATTTTGCAAGTAAGAAGATACAGAAGACAAATACCACATTATATCCTTTGCCGATCATTTTTATTTTTTAAATAATTAATTCCAAAAAAAGAACTAAAATACTCTATTTTTCATTTGCACACATCCATAAAGTTTTTATTTTTAGTTTTCAAGAATAATATATTCATCCAATGAAAATAACATGAGACCATATTTAATCACAAAGCAAAGAATCATTGTTGACTTAATCTGGCAATCCCACAAAATTTTATCTTCATCTAAATATCGTCCATTGATTATCTTTTTGTGATTATGTAATTTTCAGCGCACCATCTACTTAAATTTCTTTATTATTTCGTCAATTTTTTCTTTCATTCTTTTTTTATTTTTAATAACAAATTCATATTCTTCAAGTCTTAAGTTCTTCTCAGCATCATTGAAGCGCATTGAAAATTCTTCAAAGAAAGGAAGATTTGCCTTATCAGTATCATCAACTTGTGTGTAGTAAATTGATAAAATAATGAGACGGGTTGCTCTGTTTTTTGTTCTCCACCAAACAAGTTCCAATAATTGTATTTCCTGCATATTCCAGAGTTTAATGCAATTTTCAGAACTCGAATGATTGGAATTTTTTAGATCGTTAGATTCGAAATTATTAGCTAATGCATTCCACCAGTATGTTGAAGCGGGATATTCTATCTTTGAAGGAGGAGCATTAAGTAAATAATCTATTTCTTCATTTATGGATTTCTCCAGATAAGCATTTTTTATTTCACTATTGCCAATTAATTGTATTTCGGCCTTTCCGCTTAGACTGGACATAATAAATGCAATTACAGCAATTGATAATAATATATCTTTTACGGATGCAAATTTCATTGTTAATCTTATTCCGTTATACATTTTCCAATAATATCATATTTTAAATAGTTTGAGCGCTTCGAGACGCTGGTGCATGATTTTGGTTTCTGCTTTCATTTGCTTCTTGTTAATAGATTTTTAATCATTCGGCAAGAAATAATGAAAGTAATCGGCATTGAGCCACGATAATACGTTCCAATGTAACTGAAATTCTTCAGCTTGTATTTGATCCCAGGCTCTTCCCCTCAGCATAGCACAATCTTGCCCCGCTTCCCAATCGTTAGGAAAAATAATTCATTGAGGATCAGGAATAGGAAACAAAGGAAACATCTTGTATAAATTATCTATTAAAATATTAATCATTATATTCGCTTAATCAGTGGGAAAAATCATATTTGAAGTTTGTTTCTGCCCTTGAATGTGTTTTTTCTAGACTATCACTATCGCAAAAATCAATATCTATAGTTCCCTCTCCTTTTTGAAGAAACAGACTCATATCTATCATATCTTTGACTGGTTCTTCATTATTTGAAGGTTCCACCATCAATTCATGAAATTTGAAAGAATAATGTTTTTTCTTACCAGGATTAATTTTTACATAACTTGGTAAAACAAGTGTCTGCGCCGTTCTTCTTGCCGTATTTTCTTTAGGTCTTAATCGTAATTTTTTCCCTAAATTGCTCAGATCAATTGTAAAATCCATGATCTTATTATCCAGCTCTTTTACAAAGATTGGTGATTTATCGTTATTAACAACATCAAATGAAAACTCTATTTCATCGTTTATATAGGAAATTATTGTAAAAACGTCCACATCTTTTTTCTCCTCGATATTAATTGACCAACTTTCATAAGGATTATTTTTTCCAAAAACTCTTGGAAAAATATCAGGAATAACGTCATTAATATAAGGTATTATAATTTTACTAAATTTGTTCTTATATTTATCAGGAATGTCATAATCAACAAATTCCTTTATATTTCCAAATTGATCAAGAAAAACACTGCATCCATATGCACTCGACCTACATATATCATTGTTAATCTCATCTATATCAATGTCAATCGATAAAATCCACTCCCAAGAGCAGTCCTCCAGTATCGGGTCTTTATATTCTATATTTTTTAATATACTTATGATTTCTTTCTCATCAATATCGCTCACTGGAACGGAAAATTTCACATTTTTATATCTAAAACATACATTCAAATTGACTCGTTTATTTATAGTATCCAGGATTTTATCCATATCGATATCATTTTGTTTTTCTTCTTTTCCGCAACATGGAAGATATGTCATCAAGAAAGACAACATCAAGCATATGACATAATTTTTCATATAATTTCCTTCTTTAGATATTAACAAACTTTTCTAAAATTTCACGTTCCTATATTTTGAAAAATAAATACATTCATAATTATACATCTAAGACCCACTCAAATATTGAAAAATTATTTCAAATTCTCTTTTTCTATCAAAAAATTCTTTATGATATTTCTACCGCCGCCTTCATCTACAAATATAAAAGGGGACTTTCAAATGTAATTACTTCCGTAGGGTTCAATTTCACTTGGGTGGATTGCTGTGGAGAAACATGTATGACGCTTCGCTTTAGAATAATCCGTCCGTATGATAGGATTCCACAAGCCATCGCGTTGTGTGCATATTTCAATCTCTCCCGCATTAGCTCCTTTATAATAATAAGTAGATATCGTAGAATAATGTTTGATTTTCCCATCATCAAAAATATATCGTTGTTTGACATAATGTGTCACATCTCCGTATTTGTCACGATATACACAAACGGAAAATGTATTTAATGAATCAACAGAAATTATATCATTATCGATAGATATATTATTATCGATAAGCAGACCAAGAACACTAAGACATGAATATAATGCTAAAAACATATTTAGTAAAATATAAATTTATTACACTTTTTCTCATCAAAATCAATATATGGTAGTGTTTCGTAGTATTCATTGTGGTTGCAATTTATCAAACACATAATTATATATATTACTATTACATAGTTGAACATATTATTACTTTATGGACATTTCATTTCACTCGGATCAGCCTCTAATGTAGGCTTCGGTCATGATCTAGAATTACTAATGTCATCCGGAGGATTATTGTTAACTTTTATATAAAAAGAACCATTCAACTGAGGCAGCTTGTTTGTTTTTGAAACCTTCAATTGTCTATGAATCAAATATTTGTGAAATCTCCCATAATATATTTAGAGTTCATCATAATATTTTTCAACTTCAACTAATTTTATTCCTTCCGGAATTTTATCCAATGGGCCGTATATTTCACCGTTCTTCATATTTAATACATAGATTCCGTCCTTATCTCCTCTGTAGCATTTTTGTATTTCGGCATATACATGATTATCATCAATATTTATTTTCCGAACACATCCGTCAAATACGTTAACATCATCACCAATAATTTTCTCTTTTTTTATTAAATTGAACATATCTCCACATCCGCAAAAATCTTCTAAATAGTAGCTATACTTTATATGTTTTACAGTGCAGCCAAAAGGATCATCACATGAGTGGAAATTCAAAAAAATACTAGCCAATAGCAGTATCATTGCTAAAAATAATATTCTTCTTACTAAAACAATTGATTTCATAGCTCTATTCTTACATTTAATTTTCCTGTCCATGTGTAAATTTCCACTATGTGTTCCTAAAGTTTAGCTATCAATACATTCCCCTATTTTCTTTGTAAAAGCAATGATTTTATATGTGCTCGTTTATTAACGTGCATATGACAGAGCTAAATTTATAATAAAACATTATGTGGAAAAATAACATATTTGACACACTACCGACCCAGTGACCAACGCAAAAGCTATATATCTTAGTTTCTCATTTGAAATTCCCAATTCATAAGATATGACTTTATAAAATTCATCAGTTCTCCATCCTCGAACTATACTACATAGAATATAATTAATCATCATAAATATAGCTAAAGTTGATATTGGCAGAATTGATATTAACCTCAAAAACTGACTTGTTATTTTCCATGTGATTTTACTATAGATAAAACAAGAGCAGAAACGCCGGCAATCATAAATATTGACACAGAAATACCAGGAAATAGTTTATATTTTTTACACAAAAATTCTTTCTCCTTGTGGTTAAAATGTTTTCCGTGTGGTTTATCGTACAACCACCCTAATACAAATGATATTACTATTGCAGATAATAGACTATGACCCAAGCTCATGCTAATTTAGTTTTTTGATGATCTTGTATAGGTTGTCCATAATCACTTATTTTTTTATTTATTTGTCGGATGCTTATGAGCAGCTTTGCTAAAATTTTCACATTTTATATCTTTTTTAAAATATATTTCTTTATTTTTTTGAGCTATGATATTTTCATTTTCATCAACGAAAGAAAAACAGATCTTATTATTCCCTTTATTTATTTTTGCAAATAAAACAATCTGATCAATTCTTTTTTTCTGATGAGGCTCTAGCTTTAAGGTATTTCTCGATATCTTACTGACCATAATACCCTGGATAATAGAATTTGGATCAGTAGTATTTTCTGCTCTTATATTTAAGGATAATGGAGAAGCTAAATTTTCTAAAATCAAGCAATCGGATGATCTGTTTACCAGCGTACAGTCAATTAAGAAATAATCATCAAATTCCCTGACATTATCGACATCTAGCTCTATTTTGCTTTTATGGTTATAAAAAAATGCAACAGTAAAAAATATTAAGATAAATGGAATGATTATTTTCATTGATGCTTACTTTTCAAGTTTCAAGTCGACAAGGTTGGATATAATAGATTACGAATTTTGCGATTAGATAATCATGATTCATTTTATTCCATGGAAAACATTATTCCTATTATTTTCTTGTCTCCAATATTATTCTGAATATATTCAATAATGTTAAATACATCAGAAATATCAAAATTTATTTTAAGTGCAAGATTTAATGCTATTTTATCCGATTTTATTCTTGATATTCTCCTACAAAAAAAATCCAGACAGGAAATATCATTTTCCTCGAGACTCCAAACAACATATAGAAATTCTCCGGATTTTTCAGATTCGACTTTATCGATTTTAAATATAAATAGATTTCTATTTTTTTTACTTGCATTTGGAAGTGCTACTCTGAATTCATTTTCAATAAAATTAGATGAAATATCTATCTTTTTAGAATTTTTAGAAATATAAAATTTCGTTATATTTCTTGCATATGCATTGTGTAATATTTTTGAAAAATCGCTCCACGAAACAGGTGAATTTATTACAAAATTTAAAGAATCCGTATCTTCATTAATTTTTGATTCGATATTATGAATCTCGGACGTTTCAATATCTAGTCCATGACAATTTACGCACAGAAAAAATGAAATTATTTTTAAGATCTTCATTATGAAATATTATTTAAAGTTGCCTGGTCAAATCCACGAAGACGCATATTATATAATGATTATAATTTTTAAAATATATTGATCTAATCTATAGTGGCAATAGAAAGTGGACGCCCGATCATGATTTGACCATTCCTGATATCCAGATATTCGTCCGAATTGGGGTAATCCCACCAGTTAAGCTTGTAGATAAAAGAACTTATTCTTTCCAATTTGGCAATGTCCCCCTTGTGCGAGACCCAGCCTTCTTCCATATCGATTTCAACGTAATCCTTCCAGCCCGGATGGGTACATAAAAAATCACTCGCTTTGAATTTTCCTTGTTCGGGAATATCCAAATTGATCAGGAAATATCCTTTTCCCATAACCTGGGGGAGCTCGTGTCGAGGTACTCTGGGAAGAAACTGAAAATCTTTGCTTAGCAATTTCCAATCGCAATCGAGAACAGTTTTGACACGCAGTTCTTGATAGACGCGGGTCAGTACATATTCGTCATTCGTACATTCAAAATGTCTTCGTTCACATGCTACTTTCAAGTATTCCCGGTTGGCTTCCGCAATTTTGTGCATCAAGTCCGGAGTCCCACCATAAAACCCTCCTGCCACAACATTTTGGTGAGCCCACGGAACATTGATGATAAACAAACTATCATGTAAAACCTCATCGTTCACAAGCGATATAATGCAGCTATCGGCATCCAGAAAAAATACGTAATCATAATAATTATCCAAAGCCCGTTCTCTTAAAAAATTATCGATATAAATGGATTTCCAAAAAGAGATAAAAGGCCATACCATCCGACGAGCCGGAAGGCAAGTCACCCCTTCAATCTTTAAATCCAAATCACTAAAGCAGAAAAAATCTGTCTCATGACTCGGGCAGAAAAATTTTTGAGTAACGGGTAAATTGATTCGGGCATACTGATGGTATCTTTCACCCGTCGCCAGGGTAAATAATGCAACGCGAGACATAAAAATTTTAGATTGTAATTAATAAATTTGCAATTCCGCTTGACCAAGCAATCAGGATATTGTCTTATTCTTTCATAGTAAAAGGAATTATAGGGCTGCAGCAAGACCAATTTTTTTAATATCACATATTGCACTCTGGAAAAAACTATTGAGACTTAAATATATCTTTGATCGCATCAACATAATAAGAATGTTGAGTATTCATACACTTTATTTTTTCTAGCCATTCTTGATTTGGAATATACAACCGTGATTTCCTGACTTTTTTATATTATATTAATTTTTAAATGAGGATAATTCATAGGCCGGATAAGGCATATATAGGGCTGGAAGATAATCATTTTTCATGGCGCGTAGGCGCCAACGCCAGGAATGAATGAGATTAATTTTTGTCCCTATTCCGTGGGCATAATAGGCCGATAATTTTAATTGAGCAGCAGGTAATTCTCGAAGTGCTGCCGAATAAAGCCATTCAAAAGATTTTCGATCATCTCGTGGAAGCATTTTCCCTTCATAGTAGGCCCTTGCTAAATGATATTGAGCGAGAAGATTATTATCATCGGCTAACTCTTTGTAGTAACTGATTGCTTTTTCATTCCCTTCCGGAGTTTCTCTAATTTCTTCCATTTGAGCTTTAAGATAAGGGTCATAAGGTGTTTTGTTCATCCAATAGTACGCTTGTTGCAAGTCGCGTTTCATTCCTACACCCATGGCCGAATAATAAAACATCAAATATTGAGCTCTCTGGTCACCCATTTTCGCCATTTCCAAAGCATTTTTATGTTGTTTATCAATAGTCAACATAAGTTGTCTTTTCACTTCCTGAAAATCCAATGGCGGATATTGTAGGTTATCGTCAGTGATAACTTTTCCCTCAATGGAAAAGGGCCAATTGATAATTTTATCTCCCTCGAGGCGAGCTATTACACAATCCAGTGATGGATTAGATGGAAGAAAAGAGCGGGGAAAATCTTCAACTTTGTCTAAAAGTCCAAATGACGGTGATTGAAGCCATCGCGAAATTTCAAGAAAAAATAAATATTTTTTATCTTCTTCAATAATGTAGTAACTCTCATTCTTGAGATCTTTGTATTTTATGATCCCGTCACCATTATAATATTTTCTTCCAGCATTGTAGCAAATAATAGGACAATAAAATTCTGGAATAGTAATTTCCAACCGAATTTCCGGTATATTGATACCATATAATACATCAATGGGTTCTAATAGAACGTAGCTGTTATTCTCTTCAATGTGCACACGACCAACTTTTGCCGTAACAATGAGTTCCGAACTATTCACAAGATCCTCAAATGACTCCGGAGGAACCCAAAATGCTAATGCCGTCGAAATACAACAATATATTATAAATAATACTTTATGTATGCATGATTGAAAACTATTTTCCATATGGATTGATTTTTCATTAATTTAAAGAAATATGTTTCGTAGCCATTAGTATTTCATGACTGTAAATATTAACACCTCGGTATTCGTTGCGACATTTTTTATATTCATGTCTTGATTCACAAGATTTCTTACCTGCCGTCGATTTATTGTCTGCCAGAAGATTATCTATATTGGAAGGGATGATAGGTTGTGGTTCTCTGGGTATTAAATCGATCACCAATCCATTATTTTCAAGTTGGAAGATTTCACGATTTCCTCGTTCGCCACAGAATGAAAATGCAGAATTGATATTGAGCTTATCCAAAATATCATTCAATGATTCTATCTTACTCACATCAATAGTAGATATTTTCGTCTTGATTTCCTTGTCGAGAACAACGTCGTTATTGTAACAGGATACCCAACAATATAACCAGCAATTGGAAATTTATTTTTGCCACTCTTACTCCAATAAATATTTTTAATGTTGTGAATAGGATATTTCTACAAGATACAATGCTCAACGAATCACTTGTTGTCTGGGTTGTATCGATATGTCTTCATCATCTATTATTTTACGATGCAATTTCTGAACTGTCCTCAATTTTGTTTCAAACGACATTCCTTCTGGAGCGTTCTATACAATACGAATGACATTGCGAAATTCTAATGTCTGTATCAGTTTGTGATGTTTGTAATACAATTTCTTCATATTAATTAATTGACGACCGGGAACACACAACTTCGAACTAGGGATATATCACAAAAAATTTCGATAGATTATTTTCCAATAAATAATTGAAATAGAGAATTTAATTCACTTTTTAATTATTTAATTATATACGAATTGAAACGCGATGTTTCTTTTGCCGGAGTAATCATATTTATATAATCATAACTAATATATTCATTTTTAGGGTAATCTACAATTTGAATCGTTATTTTATTTAATTTTTTTTCAAAAAATATTCTTGTCCATGTGGATTTTATATTGATATTATAAATTCCATAATCATGGAGAATTTTATCAATAATTTTGTATTTATTGTTTTTTATTTTGATCGTTTCACGGTAGGTATAAAAAGAAAGCCAATCTGACATTGCTCTTTTAAAATCATCCATAGAACTATTTACTTGTTGAATGTATGCATCAATATACTCATTTTCACCTTTTGATAATTTCATATTATATACATCAAAAATAGTTTCATGACCATCATTCTCATATTCTTTTTCAATAAGAACCGTGTTTTTTTCAGGGACAACAATCATAATTTTATTATCCAACGGATTATGAGACTTCAAAAATATAAATCTATTGCACTTTTTTTCATCAAAATCAATATATGGTAGTTTTTCGTAGCATTCACTATGACTGCAATTTATCGAACACATAATTATATATATTATTATTACATAGTTGAACATATTATTACTTTATGGACATTTCATTTCATTCGAAACAGTCTCTAGTGTAGGCTTCGGTCATGATCTAGAATTACTAATGTCATCCGGAGGATTATTGTTAACTTTTATATAAAAAGAACCATTCAACTGAGGCAGCTTGTTTGTTTTTGAAACCTTCAATTGTCTATGAATCAAATATTTGTGAAATCTCCCATAATATATTTAGAGTTCATCATAATATTTTTCAACTTCAACTAATTTTATTCCTTCCGGAATTTTATCCAATGGGCCGTATATTTCACCGTTCTTCATATTTAATACATAGATTCCGTCCTTATCTCCTCTGTAGCATTTTTGTATTTCGGCATATACATGATTATCATCAATATTTATTTTCCGAACACATCCGTCAAATACGTTAACATCATCACCAATAATTTTCTCTTTTTTTATTAAATTGAACATATCTCCACATCCGCAAAAATCTTCTAAATAGTAGCTATACTTTATATGTTTTACAGTGCAGCCAAAAGGATCATCACATGAGTGGAAATTCAGAACAAAATTAATAAAAAAAAGCACCATCCCTGCGAATGTTATTTTTCTAGTTATTTTCATTTCTATTTTTACATTCTATTTCCTCTGTCCAAGTGTAAGTTTGCCTCCAGTTTGATCCTGGTATTCCAGGAGATTCTATGTTAAGACATTCTGCCCATTCCCTTTGATAAAGCAATGATTGCATATGTGTGACATTTGTTAATGTATAAGTTGCTATTATTTTCCCATTCTGTATATCTAAAGATACTTCGCCCCTGGCCGATCCAACAAAATGAGCTGTGCCATTCCACGCTATAAGATCACTTATAAATTCTGGTGCGTGGAACAATCCAGCAAAATTTGTTACCCCTACCCAATCTTCGCAACATTTTGCTTTTTCATTTTTTTTATGAAAATAATCGATTAATTTTTTGGCTATTGCAGATTGAGACATATTCTGTGATTCTCTAGAATCCCTTGGATAATTTGTATCTTCATCTGCACCTAAAGCCCAATGACATGCCGGCTCCAACAAGTCACACAAAAAGTCAAATATTGGAGATTGTTCACTGGGATAAGGGGTTCCACTGGAAAGCCCTATTGTTCCATTGGTTATAGCTCCCATTCCGCATTCCATTAATCCTAAATGATCTGTGGTATAAGATGGTTTATTATTTATATAATCATACATCCCTCCTTCAATTTGAACAACGATTGGATCCCTGCTTATCCATCTTCCATCCAGAGGATTAAGGTGTCTATAATTGTAGTAGATTAGCCCAAGTTCATCATCCATGTATTCGGATGAAAAACGGAATTTATTGTCTTCTGCCAAATTTCCTTCCTGAGAGATAAGTTGTCCGAAAGGCGAGTAGCAATAGGAAGCAACACGTTCTCCTTGTGAACTAATCAATGCGGTAACATTTTTCAGGGAGTCCTGGGCATAATAATAAGAATGAACTTGAGCTGTATTCGATTGCCATATTGTTGTCTGGAGTAGACGGGTTGCTACGGACTGAATAGGATCCCAGAGATGGGTTCGGACAAGGGTTGGAGAAGACCCCAAAAGATTAATCTCAGCTATTTGAAGGTAACCACGGTAATGGTAGAACGCATGATAGGTTTCATTTCCATTGACTGAAACTATCTTTTCAAAACGGCGCCCCTTGTAATCGTAACTACAAGTTACTACGACCGAACCGTTTTCACTAGCAAATTGAATGGGACGATCATTGGCATCATAGATAACAATCCATACCCCAGTTGTGGTTTGTAATTTTGTCTGATTGCCATCGGCGTCAAATTCGGGCAGGAAGGACTGTCTATTATAAACAATTTCGGAGTATTGATTGACAGGATTTGTCTCGTAAATTGCATTAATAGCGGGTTCCACACTATCTCTGCGATTTCCTATATTATCATAGGAATAGGAAAATTCTTGAAGTGAATCTATTTGCTCGCGAACCAGTTCGTTTCTATCGTTATAAGTAAAAAGTTGTACCGAATACGGTTTGTTCATCACTCCGGGAGTATCCTCCCTCTGTGTAGGACGAGAAAGACTATCGTACTGATAGTTATGGGTAAGAATTGAGGAACGAGACTCTGAATAGGTATAAGCAATAGAGCTTGGTAATTGTCGATGCGGATCATACTCATTTGTGCGAAGGATTCCTCCAGGATAGGAAAGAGTTTCCACCCATCCGGTACGCACATTATAGTTCCATGAGATAGGAACGTTTATATCATCAGGAGAAAAAGTAGAAATACGTCCAAATGAGTCGTACCCCAGAATGGGATACTGGACAATTTGATCTTCCCAAGAGAACTGGTACCCGGAAGGACGTCCCCATTCATCGTAATGTTCCTGAAGACAGGCAGAGGCAAAACCGTTCCAATAGTCTTTATGAAGTTTACCATAAGTATCGTAAGACATTTCATGGCTACCGGATGCATCGTTTACGGAGATGATTTGACCAAGATGGTTATATGAAAAAATCCATGGAATTGTGTTATCACTATGGACTACAGAAATCATTTCTCCAGTAAACTGAGCATAGGAATATGTCGTTACAATGCCCCTGGCCTTGGTTTGAGTATGCATACGATTCATAGCATCGTATGTTTTCAGGATTTTCGAACCGTCGGCATAGGTTTTTTGAAGTTCCAGCCCGGTGGCTTCATCGTAAGACCACGACGTAACATCTCCATCCGTTCGATCACTTGGATCAGTAGTAAGATCTCCCCCACTAACGCGGAAAGTAGTCAATAATATCCGTCGGTTGGCATTATCGTAACCGAAGCAGGCTGGTTGCAGGGCTGTGCCGTATTCCACGGTTTTCCTGGCTCGAATATCATAACCATAACAGATCGTATTGCCCAAAGCATTAGTGATGCAAGATGGCAAGTCGAAACTGGGATTGTAGTTGGTTGTTGTCGTGCTACCTGTTGCATCAGTGACACTGATGAAGCGCTCGGCTAGATCGGTTTCGGTAGTCGTGATATTCCCGCGCGAATCTGTTTCTTTGAAGATGATGCCTGTTGCTGTATAGCTTCGAGAATATGTTGTAATAACTCCAGCAGAATCTTTTTGCGAGACCTTATAATTATCGATCAGCACGTGTTCGACAATAATAGTGGATGTAGGTATTTTGTTTTTTACCGTTCGCCTGGCTGGTGCGGTATATTCCGTCCAGTCAATTCTCTGTTTGCCATATATGTTGGTCGATATACGCCTGCTTTCCAATATCGCACTCAGGGAAGAAACGAGTGTCTCCGTCATCTGGACGAGGGGTTGACCAGAGGCATTGTAGGCAGTTGTCGTTTGAATCTGATAGATTCCATCTTCCCGTACAGCGTAGGATTGAGACATTTCCGTAATCCGGGAGTTGAGCGGCGTGGGGGTATCCGACAAGGCAAGCGTTTGTTTCACCATATTTCCCATCTCATCGTATTCGTACAGGGTGGGAGCCATTTGCTCCGTCTGTGAACGGGTGCGCTGCCCCTTGCCGTTGTAGATATGATGGGTTGAGATGAAGCCTCCCAGTGTGTTGGGCATGTCTTCCCGCAGGGTTTCTCCGAATCCGTTGGACAATTGCCGGGAGAGAATGACATTGCCCGTGAGGCGCGTTGTCAGAATACCTTCCGGGGTCAATTCCATCCGCGTTTCTATCTCCCTCTGCCCTGTGCCGGATTGCAACACGGTAGTACCGTCATAATAGACCTCGGTAATGAAAGTGGCGCCCGAGGGGGAGGTAACGGTCGTCACGAGTAGATCCTCGCTGTAATCTGTATATGTGGTGCGGCCCAAAACATCCGTGGTACTGGTGACCCGTCCGATGGAGTCGTAGAATGAGGATTCGACGGTCGTCATCGGGCCGACGTCCCGGCGCATTTCGAGCACGCGGTCTTCGGCATCACGCACATAGGAGACGATGGTTTCCGGCGTAGTTTCGGTCGCCGAGCGTATACTTTCAACGAGTTGTTTGGCCGTGTCATAGCCGTAGGAAACCGTAATGCCGTCCTCGTCGGTTTCCCGCAGAGGACCGCAGCACATCCATTCCGTCGTGCTCACCCGTCCGTTGGCACGGGTAACCCGGGTACGCTTGAGCTCGACATTATATTCGTAATCTTCCGCCGCTATCAGCGACCACCCTTCCCCGGTGTGGACGTAGCGTTCGTTCCGCGTGACGGTTCCGTTGTCGGCGATATATTCCACTTCACGGGAACTTTGTCCGGAGACGATGTCTCCGTTGACCATACTGGTTCTTGTCACCATATGGATGGCTCCATGGGAATCTGCCGGGGCGTATTCAATCAGCGTCTGGCGACCGTCAACCCCCTGGATGAAGCGTTCGCGTCCGCGGGCATACGGATAGACGGCTGCCGGGCCGTTGGTTTCCGAGACGGACGTATGGACATTGACGGAGCCGAGGGCGGTTTCCGTCACGGTCGTACGGTTCACTTCGTCCGAGTCTTCGTAGGTATAGACGCGGCGAGCCAGGACGGTTTCTTCGCCGTCTTCATCGATGATGAGATCCGTTTCCGAGGCGGGACGGAAGTCGTTGAAGCGGAGATCGGCGTAGGTTGTACGCATCGCCTGTTCTCCCCCTCCGGCCCACGGCCTTGCTTCCAGGGTGGTTCTCCCGCGTTCGTCGTATTCGTATCGCGTGTAGCTGCCATTGGGTTCGATGACGAGGGTGCGGCGGAATTGTTCGTTGTAGGTGTAGAGGGTGGTCTGGGCTTCGGGCGTGCCATACCCGACCGTTCTGCTCAGGGTGAGCCATCCGCCCTCCGTGTTTTTCTTGACGGTGCGGACACAGGAGGCGGGGGGATCGTCCGAGATGTTGCCGTCGGCATCCATGCGGCGGTAGGTCTCGATCGTTTCCCATTTGTCACCGGGCAGGAATCCGCGTTCGATGGTGCGCACGATGCGTTCGGCGCCTTCTCCGGTGATGATGGTGACGTTATTGCCTTTGACGTAGCGTTCCGAGTGGAAAGCGGGCATGCCTTCCCTTTGTTCGTCGATGAGCATGACGGGGACACCGTCCTTTTCCGTCGTTTCGTAGGTAACGGTTTTCCATGGAAGTCCCATGCCGGAGAGGAGGCCGAGAGAATTCCGTCGGACTTGCCCGGGAGCAAACCACGCGAGGGTGAGTTTGTTACCCGCAGGAATGGTTTGCAGGAGGCCCTGAGACTTCGACCAGACACTTTCGACAGCGCCCGTCTCCGGATTCCGCGTTACTTGCAGCTGGGCAGCGTATTGTTCCGCAGTGGTTTCGACACCGGACGGAGAGATGAGGGAGGAAACCCGCCCGGTTGAAGCGGAAAAGCGCAGGATGCGTCCGTTACTTTGCACCATGTCCAGGAAAGCGGGGGAACCCGAGGGACACGGTTGTCCGTCCTCCGAGACCAGCCGGACGCGGTAGTTGAGCTTACGGGAGGCACCGACGGGAACGGCTTCCGCGCTGCCGGTGCCTGCATGAAAGCTGATGGCGCTGCCGGTGGGCCGCATGACGGTCACGTTCCGCTCCGAGGCATTCCAGACTGATGTCCATTCCAGAGGGTGCTTGTAACGGACACCGATGGTACTTTCCGGTACGGCCCGGAAGCTAAAGGTTGCGAAAGCATTCCTATCGCCTCCGGAGTTGTTGCCTTCACCACCGACGCCCAATTCCCCTTCGCAATCATCGGGATCGTCCGGATTGGATCCGATGGGGAAGTTACCGGCGGAATTACCACCTCCATTTTTGTTACAGTCGTCGGGGTCGGGTTCTTCATCGCAGTCGCAAGAACAGGGGCAAGGACAACCTTCCTCAATAGGGCCGCTTGAAGACGAAGCCGATGTGGAACTGCTGGATGAAGAAGAACTACTGGATGAGGAGCTGGAACCACTTCCCGAGCTTGATTGTGACAAAGAACTGCTACTCAGTACCGAGGAACTTGCAGAACTGCTTTCCGAACTGGATGGCATATCACTAAAAAGCTTGAGCATGTCTTCTGCCTGGGAATGGAATAAAAAATAAGGCGATCATTCGAGCACCTTTTCCTTTCCTTCTTAAGATAGGATAGATTGTCAGAAAATAAATCAAATTCGTCCCATTTTTGAAAAAAAGAATGCCAGCCCCACGGTTATCATCGGGACTGGCATTGTGATTGGTCGTTGTGAACGGATATTTACCGGAATTTTACGGTATAGGAACCGTCCTTGTCCGTTTGACGGCCTTTCAGGACAAGGCGGTATACGGCATCGCCCCAGACGCGGGTCAATGCCTTGTCCGTCAACGAAACCTTCTCGACGGAAGCCTCCAGCTGCGAAGGATCGTAAGTCATGGTCACCTTGCGGCCTTCCTTGTCCAAAACCACTTTTCCCGGTATCGACAGATCGGGCTCCGCCCAAGTCATGTAATGAAGACTGGGAGCCGTCACGGTTTCTTCCAGAGAAAAGGTATCCGTCACATCCAGCCCGTCTTTACCTAGGGTACATGTACGAATCCAGTTCTTTACCTTCGCTTCGGCAGGATAAGCCCCGGCAATATCTGTCGAAAAAGTCTTACGACCGACATCACATGCAGTCTTGGAGGCGCGGTATTTTCCCCCCGGATTCTGGGAAACGCCGTTGATTGCCGGCAGGTTGTGGTAATCGCTCTGCATCGTCCAGATGGAATAACGCTCGTTGCTGAAAGTCTGGCGCGTATAAGTACCTACGCCGACATCGATGATGACGGGCATGTTCCGCACATAGAGGGAGAAGGTGCCTACATCATTATGGTTGTGGCTTTCTCCATTGTTGCCTCCTTTCGTTGCAACGAAGAATCCATTCCCCTTGTCATAGAGGTAGCAGAATTCCGTCTCCGGGTACCAGGACACATCGTTGCGGACTATAGACGGCTCCTCTGCCATCAACTCTTTGTGAGAAGCAAACCACTCCAGCGTCCGGAACATGTCCATACCCCGTGGAGCTCCGGCTTTCTTGCCGGCTTTCCCCATGAGGGATGCCGCGTACCCCGTCATCACCGGACTATTCACTGCCTTTCCGTATCTGTACACCAAGTCGGGGTCTCCGCCTCCCTTTGCCGAAGCATCGGCAAAATTGACAACCCAGCCGTCACCGACATAGGAATCGGCAAGGTATTCCCCCATGCGACGTACCAGGGGCTTATCGAACAATTTGACCTTGCCCTGGGTTGCCATGGAAATAAGTGTCAGATAATCATACAATTTCCCGGCTGCATGGGTCCAGTAGGACGGACCTTCTTCACAAGCTCCATCGCCTTTGACATAATTCATAAAGCAATCCACCGACAACATTGTCCGGCGTACTCCTTCGCACATTTCGGCAGGATCATCGCTCATCAATAGCATCGTCTGAAGCACGTTGGTATTGCACCATGGATTCCAGTTATTGACAAAACAACCTTTGGGGCGGTTCAGGGCGCTCCAATGGTAAGAACGGGTTAAATAGGGTTCAATCGTCCGTTTGTGGAGTTCACGTTTCAATCTGGACGCCAGGAGGGGATGGATTTTATCCAACTCATCCTTCAAGAAATAGTGAGTCCAGGAGAGAATGGAGGAGATTTCCCCCGATGTCAGGTCAATGATCTGCTCCTGGTCATCCGGCAGGGGACGGTGATTCTTCTGTGCCGTCAGGTGGGCGGAGAGAGACCACGCTGTCATTTCGCTAAAATAAAAAACTCCGTTGGCGATCTGGTTCATGAATCGTCCCTTGCCTTCGGCCAGTTCCGCCAGTACAAGATCCTTCAAGGCGTTGCAATTGGCCGCATGAGGACGCTGCATCACCTCGCGGTTGCCGCTGCGTTCAAACTCGAGGTAGTCCGTCGCTTTGATCACCTGCCACGGATAATCAAGCATTTTCTCCCCACGCCGGATTAATTCCTCGCGGCTGTCACCCATTAATTTTTCCCAGCCGCTGCGGTCAGCGTAGGCGGGATAGGGTACCCAGGAACGATCCGTTTTCAATATTTCCCTGAGACCGGAGGCATCAACCGAACGTTCCAAATACGCACGTTCCTCATAACCGGATGCTGTCATTACAGAGTACGAACCAGTCAAAAAACAAATTCCAATTAAAAGAGCTTTCATCATTCAGAATACGTCGCCTCGAAGGCAAAAAAATCATCCAACTGAATTTTTTTATATTTTGTACATCTTGTCCAAAAAACAAGATGATACATGAAAGGATGCCCGCGGCACTTTCGTAATTTTACCATGTCTTTGATTGCTCACTTCTTATCCCGCTATTCCTGTCGAATCGCGTGCCTCCTCTCTTTCTTGGGGATATCGGCTTCCGGAACACAATCGCCAGGAGTTTCCCCATCCATTCCACGCTATGATCGCTTCCGGGAGATTTCCCCTACATGCATCAAGCCCGAAGGATGGCTGAAAGAATATCTCGTCCGCCAGCAAAAAGGACTAACCAGCCACCCGAAAGAACATGGATTCCCGTTTAACACTCAACTCTGGGAAGGTGAAATTAACAATAAAAGCAACAGCTGGTGGCCCTACGAGCAAACTGCCTACTATCTGGACGGAATGGTGAGACTGGGGCTTTTGTTGAATGACCAGGCCAAAATCGACACGTTCAAACGTAACATCCAGTGGGTGGTGACACATCCTAACTCCAGGGGACTGATCGGTACAAGCCTCAGGAAAAACGAATCCCTCTGGCCCAATGGCGTCTTCTTCAAGGCCGTCATCCCCTACTACATGGCAACGGGCGACAAGCAAATCGTCGATGCGTTCCATAAGCATTTCTCCCTGACGACGGCCAAGGATATCGGTCTGGGATTCCGCAACGCAACCAACATAGAAGGACTGTTGAAAACTTATGAATGGACTGGCGATACCGCACTGAAGGACAAAGCCGTCGATGCCTACAAGATCTTCAACACCCAACCGGCTACCGAAGAACGCCTTACCATGGCCGCCACAGCCGGAAACAACAAAATCGTCATGCATGGCGTTACCTTCAGCGAGGAACTGAAACTCCCCGCCATCCTCTATATTTATACCGGTGACCCCTCCTATCTCCAGGCTGCCGAAAACGCCATACGCGTTCTGGAACGCGATCACATGGGCCCCAGCGGAGTCCCGTCCAGCACGGAATATCTATCTACCCGCGATCCTTCCCAACCCCATGAAACCTGCGTCAGTTCCGACTTCACGTGGACTCTCGGCTACTTCCTCATGGCAACCGGCAATGCCAAATACGCCGACATGATCGAAAAAGCCTGTTTCAATGCCGGTCCTGGAGCTGTTTCCAAGGATTTCACCAACCTTCAATACATGTCCGGCGACAACCAGTTCATCGCCACCGACAATTCCACACACTCCAAGTTTCACCGGGGTACACGCTGGATGAGTTACAGTCCCCACCATGAACCGGCATGTTGTCCCGGCAATGTCCACAGGCTGATGCCCAACTTCGCTTCCCGCATGTGGATGACCGATTCCGACGGTATTCTCACCGCCGTCCTGTATGGTCCCTCCACGATCTCCGGCCCTCTCGGCCAAAGCGGACGGACGGTCACTGTTCATGAAAAAACGGACTACCCCTTCTCGGACACCGTTGAGTTCAAATTCGAAACGGATGAACAAACGACCGTTCCCTTCCGTTTCCGCATCCCGGCCTGGTGTGCCAGCCCGGAAATAGCCGTCAACGGACAAACCGTCACAGGCGACTTCCGCTCCGGCTCCTTTGCCCAGCTGAACCGTACCTTCAAGAATGGAGATGTCGTCACTCTGCGATTCCCCATGCCCCTGCACCTCAATCGCTATCAAAATTCTCTAAGTCTGGAGCGCGGTCCCCTGCTCTATTCCTACGCCATTCCTGAGCAAGTCGACATCAACTCCAGAGAAACCGGCAATTCCCAGTTCCCTACTCTCTCATTGAAAGCGGCCGCTCCATGGAATTACGCTCTCGCTCTGGATGAATCGAACTTCCGTGAACGCGTCCGGGTTCTTCCCAAAAAGAATGATGCCTACCCCTTTGACGGAGGGGACGGGGCTCCCGCCCTTCAGGTGCCCGTCCAGCGCATCCCCGGCTGGAAATTGGAAGAAAACCGCTTCACCCCGTTGATCCCCATCGCCTATACGACGGACGGCAAGGAAGAAACAATCACCCTCACCCCCTACGGAGCTACACGGCTGCGTCTGACTCACTTCCCCGAATGCGTCAACCGGACACTCCTGCCCGTCTCGGACTGGCAGCTTTCCCCCGCCTATCCGTACGACATCCGCAAACCGATCCAAGACCAAATTTACTCACCGGAAACCGGAGAAACGACAAGCTGGAAAGATATCGCACCGGAACCCTCCGGACTGGTCAACATGGATCGCCTCCTGGGGGGCAACGGCAAACTGGCCTACGCCCGCGCTTCCATCAAGTCAGACAGCGAAGGTCCCGCCTACCTCGCCGTCAACGCCAAAGATGCATGCGAAATATGGTTCAACGGCAGGAAAATCCACACCATCCAACAACCGAATGATGTCGAATATCAAGGGGCGGACCTTATTCCCGTCACTCTTAAAAAGGGAAATAACACCGTTCTGTTAAAAGCCGGACGCTTCGGTCGGGTTGGCCAATATCCCGATGGATGGGGGATCAAACTTCAATGTGTCCGTTAAAAATCGGTGACATTCAGACATTACATAACGCCGGGATCTTGTGTAATTTGCAGGAAGTGATATTTTCATTTGAGTAACTTTGGAACAAGCGTTGCTTCTTTCCTCAAGACTCCCATGAACACGATCACTTCATTCCTGCTCTCAACGGGGCTATGCTGCCTTGCGGCATGGACTGGCATAGCCGCCGACACATCCCCGGAATATCCCGCCAACGGTGCCAACTACCGCCTGTATCCCGATGCGGCTCCCCCCCTCGTCCCCAAACCACAGGAATTAACCTGGCGGGACAAAGCCATCCCACTGTCAGCCGTCCGTATAGACCTTCCCCCGGCCACCGGTACCGATGACAAATCCCGGCAGAAATTGATCGAGGGGGAATTAACATCCTTCCTTCGCAAACACAACGTTACCGTCACCCCGGAGGCCTCCTTTCGCATCACCTTCGTCCGGGAAAAAACATGGCCCGATAAACTACGGGAGCATATGAGATCCCCTGAAATAGCGGAAGAAGCCTACCACGTCCAGGCTACGGAACAAGGGATCTCCATCAGGGCCACCCATGTCCGAGGGTTCTTTTACGGCATGAAAACCCTGGAACAGCTCATCATCCGGCGCAATGGAAAAACAACCCTGGCTCTTTGTTCCATCTCCGACTGGCCGGACTTCCCCATCCGCGGATTTACCAACGATGTAGGGCGCAATTTCATGCCCGTTCCCATGATCAAGCGAGTCATCGACTCCATGGCCGACATGAAGCTCAACGTATACCACTTCCACTTCACGGAAAATGAAGGGTGGAGACTGGAAAGCAAATTGTTTCCCCAACTAAACGACCCAAAAAACTTCACTCGCCGACCCGGAGAATTCTATTCCCAAGACGACTTCCGCGATCTGGTCAATTACTGCCGCCAACGCAACATCACGCTCGTTCCGGAAATGGACATGCCGGGCCACTCGCGTTGTTTCCGCAAAGCCATGGGTATCGAATCCATGAACGATCCCCGTGCCACAGAAACCCTCGGCAAACTTATCGAGGAAATGTACAACCTCGTACCCAAAGGCCATCTCCCCTACATCCATATCGGTACCGACGAAGCCAGGGAAAAGGAAACACACGTAGACGACAACACGCTCAAGCAATATTTTCAATTCGTCGAAAAGCTGGGAGCCACCCCCATCCGTTGGCAACCCGGTCTCTCACCAAAAGGCTACAACGGAGCCGTCCAGCAACTCTGGTCCGGGCGCCAGGCCCGCGGAGCCTGGCCCACCAAAGGAGCCTCGTACATCGATTCCCTGGAAACCTACCTGAACCACATCGACCCATTCGAGGCAGCCATGACACTCTACTTTCGTCGGCCGTGCCCATTCCAGGAAGCCAACGGCCTGGGCATGTTCCTCTGTTCGTGGCCGGATCTTCCGATCGAAGATCCCCTGACCCAGGAATCCGTCTCTCCCATTTATTCCGGCATTGCCTTTGTCAGCGAACCTCTCTGGAACAACCCTCACCAGCCCGTTCAGGGTAACCCGAACTCTGACGAATACATGAAATACTTCTCCAACCTCCCCGTTCAGGGAGATCCATTGCTTCAGGGCTTCTCTGAATATGAAAACCGCATCCTCGCCATCCGGGACCGCTTTTTCACCAAACGCTACTTTCCCTATGTCCGGCAAGCCAACATTCCCTGGAAACTAATCGGTCCATTCCCCAACGAAGGAAAAACAGCCACCGTCTTCCCTCCCGAACAAATCATCAAAACCGGCAAAGCGGCATCTTCCTACTCTTTCCAGGGCAAAACCTACTCATGGGACCCGGAAACCTACTCGGGGGGTACTCTCATCTTCAAGCATTACTGTGACTTCCCCACGCTCTTCAACGGTGGCAAAATGGGAGCTTTCCCCCATAAAAACAGTACATGGTATGCCCTCACCTATATCTATTCCCCCAAAACGCAAAGCGTTCCCTTCTGGATCAGCGGCCAGACATGGGCGTCCTCCGACTGGCGAAACGGCCCCGTCAGCGTCCCTGGCAAATGGTTCCATTGCGACCCTCAATTCTGGGTCAACGGTCAGGAAATAGCTCCTCCCAAATGGCAAAAGCCCGGTAACAATGGAGCTATGAAGGATGAAAACTACTACATCCGAAAACCCGTCGACATCCGTCTCAACAAGGGCTGGAATACCGTTCTTGTCAAAAGCCCCGTCAACAACTCGGCACGCCGGTGGATGTTCACTTTCGTTCCCATCCAGTGGAGCGATAAAACGGGCATCATCAAAGTTCGTGAATTTCCGGGATTGAAATTCTCCGTTAACCCATCCGCGCCAACCCGGTCATAAGTGCCCTTGCCGCATCCATTTTTTCTCAAAATCCATGTCTCTCCGCATTCCTCTCATTTGCGGCATTCTTGCCTGTTTGTTGGTAGCATGCAGTCCTTGCACCCGGGACATCCCCGGACCGTATAGCTTCGTCACCAGATCTGAATCCCTCGCTATCAGCAGTGCTTACACGGAAATGACATGGAAAGGAAAGGCCGACAACATCCGCCATGGACTGGATCCTGATGGCATCCGCATCGACACACCTGATGCCGTCTCACCCAATCCTCTCCGGGGTAGCTGGTGGCGCCCCGGTACCCTCTCCCGGGGAATGCCGTACAAATGGGGAGGCTTTGACACCCCCCGCCAATTTGCCGAACGACTAACCCAATCTGTTCCCTCCGGCAGCATTCCCACCGCTGCAGGAGACATGGGTACTGCTGGCAAACAGAAAGCCGGAGACAATGCCGTCAGCCGCTTTGCCGCCGGCATTGATTGTTCCGGTTTCATCTCACGCTGCTGGAGACTGGACCGCCCCTATTCTACCCGGGAACTCCCCAAGCTCTGTAATCCCCTCTTCTCATGGGAAGAGCTGCAACCCGGCGACATCCTGATCATCCCCGGCCAACACGTTCTCATGTTTATTGCCTGGGACACCAAAGACCACTCCGGCTTCACAGCCCGCGAAGCCGGCCCCCTGCCCGTCTGGAAATGCGCCGAACACTCTCTCAATACCTCTTACCTCCAATCCCTCGGCTACCGCCCCATGCGATACCGCAACATGGTCAACACCAGCCCGTCCATCTAACCTATCCCAACGGTTTTCGCTGAACTCCCCCTCCAGTCACAGACAGGACACTCCCCTGTTTCCTTGTTGCCTATATGGAAGCCGTCTATTAACAGAAATTCATTTACAAAACCAGTTCATCGCCGGTACTGATGTAGCGAATCCTGTTGGGCATGAGGGAACATAGAGATTCGTACGCCTCTTGGCCTGTGCAATGACAGGTATAGTATGTGGAAGGCCAGCGTGACAGTTGAACGGACAAATCCCGCAAGAGGGATATGTCGGCACTTTTGCCCGTCCGGGGGTTGCACAAATGGAAGCCTCCGATCACAGTTTTCGGGATAATGCCCGTTACACGCTCACATTGTTCCATGATATTGACAATACCACCGTGAGAACAACCTGTCAAAAGCACATGGCTTCCACCGGATGAAATCAGAAGATTCTGTTCGTGAGGAAAATTGTCCCGTACATAACCTCCCTCCTCCCGGCGCACAAGCAGTGTAGCATTCGTTTCGGGGATCCATTCCTTCCTGCCACGGCCATCGGTAAAAAGCCTGAGTTCACCATCCAACATGTAATCTCCACGGAGTTTAATCACGCGGGAATCGGCTTCCAGATTTTTATCAAGCCCGATGTAGGCATAACCTTGTTGTGTTCTGGAATAATGATCGCCGAACGCTTCTTCCTGAACATAAACGGGAGCGTTGTCATTGACTTCCAGAAAAGCACGGAGTCCACCTCCGTGATCGTAATGTCCATGGGAAAGGATTGCCACATCTACGGACGATAGATCAATTCCCAAACGCCTGGCATTTTCCAGAGCCCCTGTTCCGAGCCCCATGTCGAATAAAACTTTACGCGACTCGGTTTCCACATAGAAACTAAGACCAAATTCACACTGTAGTCCATCCCGGGTAGATGTATTCTCAATCAAACAGACAATTTTCATCGTTCCCCGCCGGTTTTGGTGTTGAGCTACCCTCTTTAGCTTCAGATTTTTTACCTAAAAAAACACCAACTCATAGAAAGCCAGTGTTTTAAAAAAAGAAATTGGTACCGGCTGTGGGACTCGAACCCACACTCTTTTGGAACTCGATTTTGAGTCGAGCGCGTCTACCATTCCGCCAAGCCGGCCTTGGAAGGTTTGCCACGTGAGTAAGCACGGATTGAGGCTTTTTGTCAAGTTGAAATGAATGAACCTGGTTGATTTAGACGACATGGGCTTCGCCCCAACTGATTTTCACAGAAATGGAAAAGCAGAGAGAGAGCCTTTGGCTGTAAGAAAATTCCGTCTTACACGAGTTGCCCCTTGACTCGAAGGCCATATTCGTAGTCCATCAGAACCAAGACATGACGATACCAGCTTTACTTGAAAAGAAATTGACGGATGCCTTGGTCACAGTTCTCGGTGACAAGATCCCCGCCGGCTTCCAACCGACCGTCACCGCAGCCGCCGACTTGCGTTTCGGAGACTACCAAAGCAATGCAGCCATGGTGCTCGCCAAACAGGCCTGCACGAATCCGCGCGCCCTGGCACAGCAGATTGTCGATGAAATCGGCAATCAGGATATCTGTACCACGGATATCGCCGGTCCGGGTTTCATCAATTTCAAAATTCGCCCCGAATTCTTCGCTTCCGGAGTTTTGGACATGTTGGCGGATGACCGCCTCGGTGTAGAAGCAACAGCTTCCCCAAAAACCATCGTCATTGACTTTTCGGCTCCCAATGTGGCCAAGCCCATGCACGTCGGCCATATCCGTTCGACAATTATAGGCGATTCCCTGGCTCGGATCTCCCGCTTTCTAGGTCACCAGGTCATCACCGACAATCACATCGGTGACTGGGGCACCCAGTTCGGCATGATCCTCTGGGGCTGGAAAAACATCCTCGACCAGCAGGCGCTGGAGGCCAATCCGATTGACGAACTTCTGCGCGTGTACAAGGACGTCAATGCCATGTGCAAGGAAAAGCCGGAACTCCTCGATGTCTGTAAAGCTGAACTCGTCAAACTGCAGAGCGGAGACCAAGAAAACCTGGATATCTGGCAACGTTGCGTTGCAGTATCCAAATCCGGCTTGGAAAAGATCTACAACAGGCTCGACATCCACTTCGATCACTGGCTGGGTGAAAGTTTCTACAACGATGCCCTCGCCCCTCTCGTCGACGATATGCTCGCATCGGGTATTGCCCGCGAGAGCGATGGCGCCATTTGCGTATTCGAGGAAGACGGTAAGGAACCATCAGCAGACAGCCCCTTCCTCGTCCGCGACAAGGATGACTGGCGACCCAATCCCTGTATTATCCGCAAAGCCGATGGCGGATTCCTCTACGCCACAACCGACCTCGCCACTCTGGACTACCGCATCAAAACATGGCACGCGGATTCTATCTGGTATGTTGTAGGAGCCCCGCAGGAATTGCACTTCCGCCAAATCTTCGATGTCCAGCGCCGCCGCGGCATGACCGGCGATTTCCGTCACATCGCATTCGGTTCCATCCTTGGGGATGACCGCCGTCCGTTCAAGACGCGCTCCGGCGATACGGTGTCCCTCCAGGACGTTCTGGACGAAGCCATCGAACGAGCCGGCAAAGTCATTGAAGAAAAGAGCCCGGACATGGCCGCTGAAGAAAAATCCCGCGTCTCGACCATCGTCGGTATCGGTGCTGTAAAATTTGCCGAACTTTCCCAGAACCGCATGACGGACTATGTATTCAACTGGGACAAGATGCTGGCCCTGCAGGGCGACACGGCTCCCTACCTCCAGAACTCCTATGTCCGGGTCCGTTCCATCTTCCGCAAACTGGACGGAGAAACGCTCGATTGGTCGATTCCGATAACCTTGACGGAGCCTGCGGAAATCCACCTGTCACGCATGCTGGTCAGATATGCGGAAGTAGTGCCGATGGTTCTGGACGACTGCCGTCCGAACATTCTAGCCGCCTACCTCTTCGATTTGGCTCGCGCCTTCCATTCATTCTATGAAGCCTGTCCGGTCCTCAAATCCGAAGGCGTCACCCGGCACTCTCGCCTGGCTTTGTGCGAGCTGACGGCCCGTGTTCTCCAACATGGATTGGGACTCCTCGGCATTCAGGTACCGGATCGTATGTAACAAAACGCCATGATCTCCTTCCTCCGCCCCTTGCTGCCATTGTTCTGCGCGGTGCTCCCCATCTGCCCGGGATGGGCGGAGCAGGAAACACCCCAGCCCCCGGGAGCGGCCAACCTCACAGGGGGCAACATGGGAGTTCCGGCTGCGCCCGCCCCGGGAGAATGGGCTACATATCCTTGCGGAGGGTTGACAATGCTCGTCGCAACCTCATCCTCGGAGGCACAGCGTCATGTTCTCAATGGCATTGCCTGTCTCCTGACATTCTGGGATGACGCCGCCTACCGGGAATTCAGGAAAGCCATCAAACTGGATCCTTCGTGCATGATGGCCCAATGGGGACTGGCGCTTAGTTGCATTACTCCCCATCACGAGCACGAAGCCCGGAAGGAACAGGCCTTGCAGAACATCAGGCTTCAGCTGGAATTGGGACAATTGCCTTCCCGTGAATTGGAATACGGGAGAGCCCTCGTAACCTTGTTGAAAAACGGTTCTCCGGATGCCGCCAAGGTTTTTCTGGATATTGCAGACAATTGGAAACGCGACCCATGGGCGCCCCTCTTCGCCGCCATGATGTTGCGCGACGGTTTCACCGACAAAGGTTCCCCCAAGCCCGGGCAGGAACAGGCTCAAACCCTGCTGGATGCCTATCTGACCGCTCACCCATCCACTCCGGCGGCCTGGTTCATGAAAGCCCTTTTACAGGAAACAAACCCCACCATGGGAGAGGATGCCCTGCAGGCAGTACAAAAAGCTCTGGAACTAGTACCCGGCTATCCGCCAGCTCTTCACCTTCTGGGACATATCCAGTTTCGCCGGGGGAACTACAAAGCCTCTGAAGATTCTTTTGCCCGTGCGGCAGATGCTTATACCTTGTGGCAAAATGAAGAGAAACTTTCACCAGCGGACAATGAAGGACTGTTCCGTTCACTAGCCTACAAGGCAATGGCCCGCTTCTGCCGGGGAGATGAAAACGGAGCCATCCGGGAAGCAGCCAAACTCGCCTCCCGCCCCGTCGACACATCCCGTCCCCGTGCAACAGGGTCGCTCATGCAGCTTTGGGAAACCCGCACGCTGCCCATGCGCCTGGCTCTCTCACGATATCCCTGGAAGGGATCCCGGGAAATCGAATCCGTCACACCCCAAACCCTGGACATAAATCCACCTTCTCTCAGCGACGGCATCACAGCAGCCTGTATCCAGGCTGCCCAAGGAAAAACAGCTCTCGTCAACGGTAACAAAAAGGATCTTTCATCCAGATTGGCCAACTTGGAAAAAATTTGTACCACCCTTGCCCAAAGCGGCCCCAAAGCCGATGAAGAAGGCGCCGTTTCTCACTGGGTACGCAGTCTGGAATTAAATGACCGCCTCGGATTGGAATGCAAAGCCCTTCTCTACACGGATTCCGCCCCCATCTGGCTCCAATCCGACGTGGAACAGCAACGATTCTCCTCCCTCCTCATGCCCCCTGTCCTGCCCTATCCGGCCGAATTGCGGCTCGCCCAATGGCACGCCCGTAAACGGGACTGGGTCTCTTGCAAAAATTCCTGTAAGGAAGGCCTCCGGCGTTTTCCCAACCATGCCGCTTTATTGGCTCTCCTGCAAAAAGCAGAGCAAGCAGCAGTAAACCCTGAACAAGTTCTCCCCTCATCATCCTCCCGCCCCGGTAAAAAAACCGGAAAAACAAAATCCTCTTCATCCTCCAGACGAACGTCCACACCATCATCCAAATAGCCATGCAACAAGATCCCCATCCTTTCCTCAACCCGGATTTCCAAGTCCGGTGGTCGCAACTCAAGCCAGAATGCGTCAAACCGGACATCACTCTCGCCATGGAACAAGCCGCCCGGAACATTAAGTCCATTTGCAGCCAGCCCCTTGACCGTCTCACCTACGAATCCACCTTCGGCGCCTTGGAACAGGCCACAGATGCCCTCAATCTTGGCTGGGGACGCCTCATGCACCTGGACTCCGTCATGGATAACCCGGCGCAAAGAGAAGCCATAGCCGACATGTTGCCCGAAGTGTCACGCTTCTCCGCATCCATCCCCCTCAATCCCGCTCTCTGGAACGTCCTGAAAAAAGCAGCCGAATGCCCATGGGTCGAACAACTCTCCCCGACGAAAAAACGCTTCATCGAAGAAACTCTGGCCGACTTCCGTGAAAGCGGAGCCGATCTCCCCGAAGAAGACAAAAACCGCTTTGCCGAAATCCAGGCGGAACTCACCCAGCTCACCAAAAAATTCGCGGAAAACGTGCTGGACTCCACCAACGCCTGGGAACTCATCGTCACCGATGAGGCCGAACTTGCCGGACTTCCGGACTCTGCCCGCGAAGCCGCCCGGCTCGATGCCCTTTCCAAAGGACACGGTACGGAAGAGTCCCCGGCCTGGCGCTTCACCCAGCAATTCACCTCAATGAGCCCCGTCCTCCAATTCGCGGAATCCGATAAGCTGCGACGCCGGCTCTGGGAAGGCTCCACGACAATCGGTACCGGAGAATACGACAATTCCCGACTCATCGACCGCATCCTCCGCCTGCGTCAGGAAAAAGTCGCCATGCTCGGCTTCAACACTTTTGCCGACTACACCACCTCGCGCCGCATGGCCGGATCCGGAGACAATGCCCTCAACTTCATCAACCACCTGCACGATGAAGTCAAGCCCTGCTTCATCCAGGACATGAGCGAACTCCTCGCCTACAGAAACGCTAAAACCGGTGAACAGGCAGACAAACTCAGCCCTTGGGAAACATCGTACTGGGCGGAAAAACGCCGACAGGAACTCTACGCCTTCAACGAAGAAGATCTCCGTCCCTACTACTCTGTCGACAAAGTCATGCAGGGCATGTTTGCCATATACTCCCTCCTCTACGGTATCGAAGTCATCCAGAAACCCACCGTCTGCCTTGAGGGCCGTGAACGCACCCCCGAAGAACAAGACGCCGTGGAAGTATGGCACCCCGAAGTACTCTTCTACGAAATTCGCGACACCGAGACAGGAGAACACCTCGGTTCGTTCTATGCCGACTGGCATCCTCGCGACTCCAAACGCGGGGGCGCCTGGATGAACTGCCTCAGCTACGGGCTGCCCCCCATGGACGGCCAGCCCCGCATCCCTCACCTCGGCCTCATGATCGGTAACATGACCAAGCCCGTCGGCGACAAACCCGCCCTGCTGGCCCATCGGGAAGTAGAAACTATCTTTCACGAATTCGGGCACCTGCTCCATCAGCTCCTCAGCGATGTGGAAGTCAAATCCCTCTCCGGTACCAACGTCGCTTGGGATTTCGTCGAACTTCCCTCCCAAATCAACGAAAACTGGTGCTGGGAAAAAGAATCCGTCAACATGTACGCCTCCCACTACCAGAGCGGCGAAGACATCCCCGACGAACTTTTCGCAAAAATGCGTGCCGCCCGCAATTACATGAGCGCCACAGCTTTCATGCGCCAGCTTACCTTCGGCAAGCTCGACCTTGAACTCCACGTCCATACCGACCGTTACCTGGGCCGCAACATTGAAGAAGTAGACGATGAAATCCTCAGCGACTACCGCGTTCCCATGACAGCTAAAGGCAACTCCGTCGCCCGGCGCCTTACCCACATCTTTGCAGACCCAACCGGATACGCCGCCGGGTACTACTCCTACAAGTGGGCGGAAGTTCTGGAAGCCGATGCCTTCTCCCGCTTCCTCAAGGAAGGTGTCCTCAACAAGCAAACAGGCCGGGATTTCCGCCGCTGCATCCTTTCCAAAGGCAACAGCAAACCAGCCGCCGAACTCTACCGCGACTTCATGGGACGCGACCCCGACGCCGAAGCCCTCCTCATCAAAAGCGGCATCCATCAGGCTTGAACCCCCTTCAGCTTCATTTCAACACTTTAACAAACAATTACTCACTCCACACCATGACCTCTCCACACAGGCTCAGCCTTGCCGGCATCGGCTGCGGCGCACGTACCCGCACCTATACAAAACTGGCAATGGAAACCCCCGAACGCTACAAAATCAACGCAGCGGCCGACCCCGTCCGCGAACGCGCCGAAGCCGTCCGCAGCTACGCCCCCGCGGACGAACAGGTTTCCGTCCGTCTCTTTGAAAACGCCGAAGCCCTCCTGGCCGAACCCAAACTCGCCGACGTCGCCATCATCGGCACCCAGGACAACTACCACTATATCCCTTGCCAAAAAGCCCTTCGCCTCGGTTACGACATCCTGCTCGAAAAACCCATCGCCCAAACCCTGAGGGAAGCCCTCCAGCTCCGCGATCTGGCAGAAGAACTCAACCGCCGCGTCCTCGTCTGTCACGTCCTGCGCTACACCCCGTTCTATAACACCATCCGCGACATCATCACCAGCGGAGAACTCGGCGACATCATCACATTCAACGCCAACGAAGGAGTCGGAGCCTGGCACTTCGCCCACTCCTTCACGCGCGGACACTGGGGTAACAGCAATACCTCCACTCCCATGATCGTCGCCAAATGCTGCCATGACATGGACATCCTCTACTGGCTCTTCGGCCGCAAATGCGAATCCATCGCCAGCTTCGGAGAACTCACCTTCTTCCGCAAGGAAACCCTCCGAAGCCCGCGTCCCGAACGCTGTGTCGATTGGACCACCCCCGTCGGCGAAGATCCCTGGGACGCCCGCAAATACGCCACCGACGCCGAAGCCCGCCGCTGGCTCCGGATGGTCTACGACCGAGCCGACGAAGCCACCGAAGAAGAAATCTACGAATGGCTCCGCACCAGTCCCTGGGGCCGCGACTACCTCCAGTGCGACAACAACCAACCGGACCACCAGGTCGGCATCATGCGCTTCGAAGGCGGCATGACCGGTACATTCACCATGACCGCTTTCGAACAAGGCCGCCACATTGAAATCTACGGCACCAAGGGCAAACTCCGCGCAGGTGTCTTTTACAAAAACAACGGACCTGGAGAAATCGCCGTCCAGGATCACTTCGGAGGTCCCGTCCGCGTCATTGAAGTCCCGGAAGCCGACGGAGGTTACGCCGGCCACGGAGGTGGCGACTGGGGACTCGTCAACGAACTGTACGACGACATGGTCAATGTCCCCACCCCGGCCGACATGAAAACCTCCATCACCCAGTCCGCCCACTCCCACGTCATGGCCTTCGCCATGGAACACGCACGCCTAACCGGACAAGTCATCAATGTCGCAGATTTTGAACGGCTCGTCCTCGAAGGAGCACTGCAATACTAACACAATCAACACCTTAAATAGAAAGCCTCACTCGCATCCCCGTACGTGGGGCTTTCTCGTTCATCCCGCATCCTCCATTCTCATCCATGATCGAAAAAAACGAAGGAAAATACTTGCCAAACATACTCCCTCGTGGTTAACTCCTCACGTCTTACCAACTAAAAGCGCACGTGGCGGAATGGTAGACGCGCTAGATTCAGGTTCTAGTGGGGGCAACCCTGTGAAGGTTCGAGTCCTTTCGTGCGTACCAAATAACCCTCTTTAAGTGAAATACTTGAAGAGGGTTTCTTGTTGTCGGGGATGAGAAGTCAAAAATCTTATTTTTTGACGAACTGGGGGACATTCAGGGGACATGCTTATTGTCGAAAAACATTGTAAAATAAGAAGAAACCGCTCGTTCTTCTAGATGGAAATCTACACTAATTTGTGTCTGTCTACAATGTAATGACGAAGAACCCGATTTCTTGGGTTACCGGGGGATATTCAATTACCTTTGCCCCATGTCCTCACATCGTACGTAGATCTCTTGACACACGATATCCCCCAGGTATCCATGTGGATTGGACACTCGGGAACCAACATGACGGGAAAGCACTACCGGGAAGGCGTTCGTGCTGCCCAAGGCGAAGCATGGGTCAATGTATTGCCGGGGGAAACAGGTTATTAACCTGTTGTTTTTGTTGACTTCCATCTTCAGATGTAGAAACTAGTTTCCGTTGTCCGTCAGTCACCATTGGGTGCAGGACATCTTGACGCTTTCAAGCGTTCTCCGGAACGTACAAGAAATGGTGGTCTAGCTCCTCATACCTGTTCCTTGAGTTCCACCCCCAGCGAGTTCGCCGGGGTTTCACGACAGGGGCATTTCTCATATTACTTAATAAGGTTAATTGTCCTTCTTTCATGATGAAGGCAGGCACTCCGGCATAGCCGGGAAGGGGCTTTCTGAGCCTCACCACACTTTAATGGGAGATCCAAACGAGATTTCTTAACTTTACTTTAACACGTCTTCAGAAATCGGAGCAACTGAAGTCACCATTTTACTACCGAAGCTTGCTCCAGCTTCACGAACAACAATGACACACCCCTCTATAGATATTACTGTAGGTAATCCATACCAAAATACATCCTTCCTGCCCCTTCCCCATGAACAAGCCGTTCGAGAATTGGCCAAAAATACCTTCACATTAAACGGTATGACCTCTCTCCCCAGAATGACGGTAGACAAGATGGTTTTCTCTGCCACTTACACATTACAAATCGACCATGCATTTTCAACCATTCAAGAGAAACACTCCATTCTCAAGCATTTGGTCGAAACGTTGAGTAGCTCGACAAACTGGGAGGAAAATACGCCCTATCCCAGGGGACTAATATACGGAGGATACTCCGACATTGAGGAAGAAGAAAAGGCATCACGAAAGCCACATTTTGGTGAAACGCGTATCAGGAAAATTGGTTACAAGGTACATCCAAGAAAAGATTATCAGCCTTATTACTACACAGGACGATTCCCTGGTGTATTTTCCGTTGTTTCACCAGCAACTCTGGCGGAACCAGCAAAACCTGATGCATTAACTAAACAGTTGCATCTCGCAGCGGAAGATGAGAAAAGTTTCGATCAAGACCATTACTTATTCCTATATGAATATTTGGATAAAGACGGAACTGTTGTACACTGCGAGCTGAAGTGGATAGTCAATATATTCTGCAACCCGCAAAGGGCTCTATATCATCACCCTATGCTTTCGACAGAATGGGGGAATACGCCAGAGGGAGTAATACGTTCGTTCTACAGGAATCCTGAGATCAAGGCAGACAAGGACAACATCATTTCCGAAGACATGAGTCAGGATATCTTTATCCTAGGGATGAAGAACACATGCACTGGAGTATTGCGAATTGCCCACGAATCTTTGGTTCATGCCGTTAATGAAACTCGGATGAAGGAATTCGTGCGTAATGGCTATTTACCTTGGGATAGCTCTTTATCTAGAGGTGACATCAAGCTCGTTGAAACAGACTGGGCATTTCCTTGCCATGATGCTCCCTGTTTTATTTCAACCTTGCGCAAAGTGTTAAAATCGACTGGGAAAAAAATTATACCCCGAGATTACGGGAAAAACAATGCTACTGACGAACCTAGAAATGGAGTTGTTGTTTACTGCAAAAAAGGAGTAGAGCTATCTATTTATGCAGAAAGCTTGAATATGATTCGCGCAGAGGTGCGACAAAAAGGAAAAACAGGCTTTAATGCGTACAGGATAGACGGATGTTCTATGAAGACATATGTCAACCCCCCTGTTTTTGAGGAACTGATGGAAAGAGTCTTTCTGGCAATGAGGTCAGCACATCAGGCATTGAGCAAGGTAATAGAAAATATCCCTGCTTTTGAATTTAAGGATCCACAGGAAGATCCCAGTGGATTCATCGCTTGGATGTGGCAAATTGAGCCCAGAGAAAAGTATCAAGAAACCGTGCAGGAAATTATCAAATGGTCCATATCTGGATGTGACCTTCATACCAGCAATTTGTCGAAGAATGCCCAAAATTTATTACGTCGTCTCGCTGCTAAAAAGCACTTCATAGCTAGATCAAAAACATTCTATCCTATCTTCTAATCCTAAGATCAATAACGATGTACGCACTGCCACTGAACCGATGGAGAGGCGGCTCGCTGCACCCGGAATAGGCTGGATTCACAAGCCCAGTCAATTCGTCTTCGGAAGGACCTTTGCATTTCTAAATATGCAGCATATATAATACATATTTCTTGTTTTTGCTTACTATATGATACATATATCTCTCATGAAAACCACATCCCCATTGCCGGGACCCGTGAAAGCGGCGCTCAAGAAGCTGGGCGCAGACATCAGGGATGCCCGCAAGAGGCGGCGTATCCCTACGACACTTATGGCTGAACGGGCATTTATTTCTCGTTCAACACTGGGACGACTTGAAAAAGGTGACCCTAGCGTATCTCTGGGCAACTATGCCGCCGTCCTGTTCGTCCTGGGGCTGACCGACCGTCTCAAAAACCTTGTCGATGCCAATAATGATCCCGTAGGCCGGGCTCTTGAAGAAGAACGCTTGCCCAAACGTATTCACCTTCCCAAGACCCATGAGTGATACTCCCATCGACGTATTCATTGACCTGCCTTCCTCCCCGAGGGCTGTACAAGCAGGCAGGTTGTGGTCGCACTTTCGCAAAGGCCGGGAATCTGCTTCCTTCGAGTACAACAAGGAATGGCTCGCAAATCCGTACAGATTTGCGCTGGAACCACTCCTGCCTTTGGCTGACGGTACCTTTCATACCACTCCCGGGCAAAGTGTATTCGGAGCGATTGGAGATTCCACGCCTGACAGATGGGGGCGTATTCTGATGCGGCGGGCCGAACTGGCTCGGGCACGAGCAGCCAATGAAAGCCCGCATACGCTCTCCGAACTGGACTACCTGCTCATGGTGAACGACGAGGCAAGGCAGGGAGCGCTGCGTTTTTCACAGGATGGAGGGCTATCGTTCTGCGCTCCTCCGGGTACGACGCCAATCCCGCCTCTGGTTAACCTGTCCCGTTTGCTGAATGCCGCCGATCACTTTTGCCGGGATGATGAAAATGCCGAAGACTTGAGGTTGCTCCTCGCTCCCGGTTCTTCCCTTGGTGGAGCTCGTCCGAAGGCATCGGTAAAAGATAAGAAGGGGAATCTCTGCATTGCCAAGTTTCCCCGGCACGATGATGAATACAACGTCGTTGCATGGGAAGCTGTCGCCTTGTCTCTGGCCTCCAAGGCCGGGCTTCAAGTCCCGCGTTTCGAACTGGAGAAAATAGCTGACAAGGATGTCCTGATCGTCTGGCGTTTCGATCGCACCCATGAACAGCGAAGAATCGCGTACCTGTCGGCCATGAGCATGCTGGGAGCCCGGGATAACGAACAGCACAGTTACCTCGAAATCGTGGATGCCATACGCCAGTATGGCGCTGCGCCCAGACAAGACTTGTGCCAGCTATGGCAGCGGATCGCCTTCAGCATCATGATTTCCAACACGGACGATCATTTGCGGAATCACGGATTTCTTCAGACGGGAGGAACAGGCTGGTCTCTATCGCCACTGTTCGACGTGAACCCGACTCCCGTAGATATACGCCCCCGCTACCTCAATACGGCTATCGACTGGGAAGATACATCCGCATCCCTGGATGTCCTTCGCAGTATCGCCTCCGAATGCGGTATCAAGTCCTCTGAAACGAATGATCTCTTGAAACCGATTGCCCGGGCAGTCAGTCAGTGGCGTCAGGTGGCAGAATCATTCGGCATCAGCAGGCAGGAACAGGATCGCATGGCATCAGCCTTCGAACATAAAGATGGTTATGCTACGGTATTAACGTAAGCCATTCTCTCCCTTCCTTCGTCGTCCTTATACGCGCCTATAAATACTACTGTGGAATGGATGGGACTCTCAGTCCCATCATCCCCCTGAGTATCCACAGCTCCCATCAAAGTGTCGTCTGCTCCGTAATATTCGACTCCCGTATCCGTCTTCGACCTGACGATGTCTACGCCGCTTCCGATATACAAAATCCGGGCGGTTGAATCATACGTGAGGATAAGCTCTCCGTTCGGGCCTTTGATGTCGACTCCTCCCTGGTAGGCAGAGATCTTGTCGCCTCCCCCGCCGCCAATCTCGATTTCCTTGAGTTGTTCAGTTACGTAATCGACGACCTGTGCCGTCGTAGGAACATTACCTTTATTCTCATCCATCGTAGTAGCGAGAGTCACGAGCCCGGCTTTCTCTTGAGTAGCCGGGCCAATGCCGAGAGTTTTCAGTACGTTTGCCAGCTCCCCGGGTGATAAAGACATAATCCTGTTGACCAGCAGGAACCGGGCGTCATTGGTAAGATCATCCCAGTTGGTTCCCAGCCTTGGTGACTTGCCCCATGCGCCATTTGTGTACGTGTAGACGCCGGTGCTGTCCCACGCGATCTGCCCCTCCGTTCCCTCGGAAGTGGGGCCGGATGGCGTGCCGGGTGCAATGGTGATGAAGCCTGCCGATAGCGTGCTCCACGGGATGCGTGCTGTGTTATTGTTCCCGACGACAGCGACAAATGTGTAGTCTGCCGTTACTGTGGCAGTCGATACGGGAAGGTTCCGCATCAGGACGAGGGGGATGTTTGCGTCTGTGGGCATGCCGATATTTTACAAGCCAGGTAAAAGAAAAGCAACACCCCCGGTACAGAGGGACTGTACCGGGGGTGTTGGGTCAACGCAGGACTTCAAGATCAGTCAGAGCCTCTTTTACTACTGTGCTCAAACTCGGAGGAGCATATTCCTCCCGTTCCAGTTCCTGAACAAGGTTCTTGTAGCACCAGGCGTCAACATCGCTGAAGCAGCAAAAGATAATGCGTACCCTTCTCATTTCCAGTTCAGGCCAGGCAGGAGGATTCATATCCTGCTCCCGAAGGACCCTGTAACAAGTCCTGACTGCGATCCGGGCAGCTTGGTCGGACGGAAACTTGTGAGCCCCCGTCCCAATACATGGGATGGCAATGCTCTGCATCCTTTTTGCGATTACTTCACGCATGATGGCCCGATAGCAGGACTCCAGCTGTTCCAGCTCCCCGTGGCTACCACCCCTCCAATACGGAGCCACCGTATGGATAATGTACCTGGCCGGGAGAGCGTAACCGCTTGTTGTCACAGCGTCTCCCACGTCGCAATGCCCTATTGACCGGCACTCGCTTTGCAAGGCTTCACGCCCGGCAGCTTCGTGAATAGCCCCATCGACTCCAGCCCCACCACGGAGTTCCGTATTGGCGGCATTAACCACGGCAACAACATCCAACTTGGTAATATCGCCCACCATGACACGCATGGTGTGCTCTACTCCGAAGAAGATCTCGCTGCTCAGGCTGGAAGGAGTAATCGGCCTTACATCAGACCACTTGCCATCCTCGCCCCGGAATTGCTCAATGTGGTGCCTGACCGCTTCCTCCCAGGCCCCTTCCTGGGCTGAATACAGAAACGAGTCATCCTCATATCTGTAGCTCTGGATATATTCGCATCCCTCCCTGAGAACCGACTTTGGCAGTGCCCGGGCTGCGGCCATATTCTTTTCATCAGAGAAATACGGAGTAATAATTGACGTCTTCATATCAGGTATATATAGCAGTCCAAGGGATAGTATTTCATAAGCCAAACGTACGCAAGTCATTGGGCTCGACCCTTGGTATATTCATTTTAGCTCGGGGAAGGTGGCGCTCATGGATTTTTGCAAGGTCGCGGCGATTTTGGTCATGCGCACCTCGTTCATGAGACGATTGTACGATGAGTTAAGAGCGGAGGCAACCCTGGCCTGCTTGGCGAGTTCCGGGGCTGTAGGAACTGGTGGCTGTGCTTGCTGAGCCGGAGGAGTCTGTGTTGGTGCGGCGTAGGGAGGCCTTACCTGCTGGTTCCTTGCAACCCCGGGCCAGTAGTGTCCGTAGAGAGTCTGCCAGTTCTTGATAGCCTGCGGCGAGATGGTTTCTTTATCATCCTTGGGTATGCTGCCCTCGACTTTCAACTGCTTCGTGTAAGACTCAAGCTGATTCCGTGCCCTTTGCCATTCAGGAGCCTTTTCTGGATCAAACGGTTCCTTGCGGAATGCTTCTAACGTCTTTTGCATGCCATCTGACGCGTCCACGTCAATTCCACGATACCTTCCGAAATTCTTAAGTCGGGCCATATTTGGTGCTACTTCACCGGGGTCGTAGCCGAAGTAAACATTCGGTATGGACAGGTTGTGTTTCTTGGCCTGCTCTTCGACTTTTGCCCTGCCTTGAGGTGTTTCCGAATTAAGATAATGATCTGACTCGTGCCCTCCTGTTGAATACATGTCAGGAGTAACTCTATTAACGGATTCGATTCCTTTAGGCCCCATTCGTTGAACCTCGAATCCATTGATTTCTCTGTCCTGCGGTGACATCTTCCCCAGTGTGTTTAGGTCATCTCCCATACGAACATAAGAGCCGAAAGTGAAACGACCTCTAGGAAAATCTATCCCATGCGTTGCGCTACCAGGAATTGTGTACAAAGCGTGGTTCTTGGCATTGTAATCATCATTATCTATATAGAATGGAGTTTTAGAGATAGGATGTAAATACCCATCCGCTTCTCTTATCTTATTAATCTCATCAATTCCTCCGAATGGTTTCCCGTTGTACATCGGATTCGTCGCCTTATCCCGGGAGTAGCGCAGATAGTCGGCAGGATTGATATACCCGCTTTTGCCATACGGAGGAAGCATGCCGGCGGCCATTGGAGCAGCTGGCCCGTACTTGTTGTTGAACTCTATGCGTTCCTGCTCAGTCGTGGGCTGCTTCACGGGAGACAACGGCTGTACTGTCGGACGAGAAGGGCTACTCGTTGAAGCTGCCTTCGTCCTCCCTGCTATTTCCATAAGTCGTTCATACGACGATTTCATGACCTACATTGTACGGCTGAACATATGCCAAGTAAAAAGAAATAATCACCCCAGGAACCACTGAGGTTCCGGGGGTGATTATTATAACGCGTATGGCCTCTCAATATAAACAACAATGACGCCAGTTAGTATTCCTATAAGAAATAGTAGTATACATACCAAAATGGCGACACGGAACCAGTCGGCCAGAGACATATCTTTGAGCTTTGTCTTCATAATAAAGAATCTCCTTTCTCAAGTGTATATAGCGCCCGGGAGGGCGGTATTTCAAAATAAGACCACCCGATCCTAGGCACTCCCAGGATCGGGGTGTTGGGTTAACGCTGATATATACAAATTGCTTGGTAGTAATTCTCCAGACCATCGATGATAAGTGCCGCCATAGATTCCGCTCTCTCCATCGTCAGTCCCTTGATGCACACAGGCAGACCGCTTTCGTTTAAACCCGTATCGTTACAATCACAAGCGAGGCATTCACCCGGAGGAAAAATGCTGCCCAATCCAGGTCTGTGTGCCAGTGCCTCGTTTTCACGAAACAACTGCCTGGCACGGTCAGTAATAAGCTTTTTCCTGGCGTCCAGAACAGCCTGTTCAAACGCCTCGCTATCCTGATAATCGCAACGCGAGACTCCGTAACTAATAAATGTAGCACTCATATCAAGTATATGTGTTGAATCAACGCAGGACTTCAAGATTATCCGAAGCCTTTTTCATAACTGTGTCCAAGTCCGGAAGATCATAGCTTGGTCCTGTCAGCTCGTACGTAATTTCCCAGTACCCAAATCTCATGTATTTAAGCGTGTACACACGATTGTATCCGTGACTGCCCCGTTCCACGAACTGGATTGTCGAATGATCAAGACAGACAACATCCTCGATATCATTCCGGTTTTGCAATTCCCTTCCCACCTTCCGTCTACCTCCCAGCCTGTTAACAGGCGGCAAAGGAGGCTCTACGATAACATGCCGGGAAAGAAGTAGCCTCCGTGCGAAATAATAAAACAACTTTCTCATGATATGTATCTATGACCCGTTGGAAGAGATCAGGGAATGATAGGTAAAAGAAAAAATCCGGCCCCAGAAACTCCTAGGCCGGGCGAATGGTTAGTAGTCACTGAAGCCCAAGACTGTTTTCATCCTGAGATGAAACATGCTTACAGCATCGCGCTCTTTCTGCAACTCCTCTTCGGTCAGCTCCTCAAACTTTCTACCGGATCGTTCAAGTCTTTCTCTAACCTCCGCATCAACAAGACGCCGTACGTGTGCTTTTCGAGCTTCCTCGGCTTCTTCGTGCGTCGCATAATCAACACCCTGATAACGGGTTCCGGCTACTTCGACCCACCACGGGTCCGGTCGTATAAAACAATCACTCATATCAAGTATATGTATTGGATCAACGCAGAATTTCGAGATCAGCCAGCGCTGCTTCCACAATTGTGCTCAATCTTAACTGCTGACGTTTCTCTCGTTCTTGTTCGAGCTCTTCCAGAGTCAAGTCCTCGACCTTTCTTCCTTCTTCTCTGAGACAGACTTTGATGTCATCGTTAATAAGCGTCTGAAAGCGCTCGTCGTTGTCTTCTATAATAAATTTGTTAGACATATCAGGTATATATGATTCGAAAATATAAGCATATACATAATTATTTTTTATCAAAGGCTTCATGGTACAAAAAGAATAATACTACGGCACAAGGAATCAAAGCTCTCCCTTCCGTGCATATGATTATAATAATGCAAATTATAACTGCTCCAATAAATATAAATATTCCCAAATCATTCTCATTCTTTGATTTAGAATTATCTCTTTTATTATTATCTACAGAAGAAAATTTCTGCGTCTGTTGCTTGGATTTTTCGATAATCACTCTTATCTCAGCCACCCCAAGTTCTTCTCTTGGAATAACAGACAATTCTGATCCTTCCCTGACACCGGGAGGAATATTGATCTTCTGTGGATAGCTTCCAAACATAAGAGATTTTTTACAGCCAGAACGCATTTCCTGTTCTGTCAGCTTTACGTACTTAGTTATTTTATTAGCCATTTTTTACGCCCAATAAATTTTAGAAAATTCAATGTCGTTTATAGTAAGGTAAACACTCTCTTTCATCATAGGTCTTTACTATATTTAAAATGACATCTGTTTTTCCATTATACAACTTGGTGTACACATGTTTCTTTACATCCGGAATATATACATCATACTTTTTACCCTTTACAACCATAGGGAAAGGCTTGCGATCCAATATATAAGAATAATGAACAATTTCAGTAGTAACCAGAGGATCGTTTATATCTTGTTCGTTATAATTATTTTTTGGTGTAAATTGATGGAGAGAAGATTCTTTCGTATCGCCAGAACTTTGTAGAATTTCCAGTTCAATATCTCCTAACCCCTCGGTTTTAGAGGCAGGGAGGCGCAACCTTGTCCCGGCAGTAACTCCAGGAGGAATGCGTATATCAAATTGTTTCCCTTGAATATCAGCAGTTTTGACACAACCGGACGCCATTTCCCAAGCCTCTACATTCAGTTGATGGGGGCGTCTCTTTGAGAAAGAAGAATCATCTCCCGTATCAGGAGTATCATTTGCCGAATTACGGAAACGTTCTTTCTTTCGAACAGCAAATAACCCGGCCCCCAAACTGACTGCGGCCTGGCTAAGATGCCATGGTCTGCACGGCAACCCCGTGGTCTGTTCCATAATAGCAGATATGGCGGGTATCTTGCTGGTACCTCCCACAAAAAGTAAGATCTCCGGCTTCAAAGCCTTTCCTTGAATGGAATTCATGAGCTGTCTGGCCATTCCGGCAGCCTGCTCAACATGGGAACGAATCAAGTCTTCGAATTCGGAGCGTTCCAAAGAGATAGGGGGGCAAGCCCCTCGCGGGCTGCTTAATCTCAGTATGCGCTGCATTTGTGTAGAGAGCATTTCCTTGGTCTCTCGGACTTTACTCAACATAAGATTTCGATGTTCGAGCTTTTCTTGTGTCAGGTCGATTCCTCCCTGTTCTCGAAGGCGACGATTGACATACTTCCACAGTTCATCATCAAAGACTTCTCCTCCCATGCTCATATCGCCAGCTGTGTATTCGCGATGAGTAAGAACCTGATTGCCATTCCGAGAGACGAGAGCCATATCCAAGGTGCCTCCGCCCCAGTCAATAACCAAGGCATTTCCATTGAATGCCTCCGACGGACACAATGTACAAAAAGCGTATCCAGCGGCTTCCGGTTCCGTCACAAATTCGACATCATGGAATCCCGCGCCAAGTGCTGCCTCCTTGAGATCTTCACATTGTGCCGGGGAAAATAGAACCGGTTTTGTGATAACGGCTCTTGTGATCTTTTTTCCCATGAAAGCTTCATTTTCGCACCTTTGCCTGATGTGTTGGAGGAAGTGGCGAGTCAATTCCTTGGCTGAATAGTAATCACCATTCAAAAATGCCAAAACAGGCACACTGCTTCCAAGTTTCATCTTGAAAGCTCTGCAATGTCTGTATGCGCCAGATTTCATTTCGTCATCAGCGTCTTCTCCAAATAAGAAACCACCTTCTTCTGGAATATATACACTCGTCGGAATGTAATCCCTTCCTCTACCGAGTCTGATCAGTTCTGGTTTTCCACTAGTTTCATTGTAGAATGAAACCAAGGTTTTGGTGGTTCCGAAATCGATTCCTATTGATAATTCATTCATAGTCGTGACGAGATTCATTTGGATAATGTTACTGCCTGGATCAGGCAGTTTCTAAGGTGTTCCGAGTGTTGGCGAATGTTGTGATCTGGCAGGAAACATAACTCTGCTACCTGTTTGAAAAGGACGGCAAATGCATTTCTGTCGGAAAGAAGAAGTTGCCTTTCCGACTCTTTTTCCCGTATCCCCAGAGTTCCCAGTATCTTCTTCAAAAATTTCCTCTGATCAGATGTGAAAAAAACCGGCTCTTCATCCAGCCAGCGGACAAGTTCCAGAATATGGTCATCCCTGTCTCTTTCATCCTCAATTTGGAGCACAATTCTATCGATCGTTTCCCACTGTTTTTTCAGGACGCTGCAATCGGTTTTGACGGAAAATTGTTTGCGCTCCAGCCATGCCACAAGATCGGGACTGGCAACTTCCGCCTCCAACTTTTCCATCACGGCAAGATCACTTTGTTGAACTGTTAGGAATTCATCGATCCGGTCATAGATCATACGAAGTATCTTTTGTGCCCGGGCTCTTGTCTGCCTTTGCCGAATAATAGCGGCTTGTTTAAAAAATTGACGGTCGAGAAGTTCTTCAAAAACGGCCATACCACTCAGTTCCCGGATTTGCTGACATGCCTTCTGCGGCGATTCAGGGCGGTTTCTGTAAAGGTGGCGCAACAGGATCTGAAAGCTGGACCATGGAAGTTCCATTGCCGTAGCCTGCTTTCGTAAAGACTGCCGCTCGGGGGTCCTGTCCCATTTCGTATCCCGGCTGAGTGTTCTCGTCAGTTCATCTTCCGATGTAAATGATCCCAATACTGCGATGGCATCCCTCCAGAATTGATCTTCCGCACATTTCGTAACCAACGCCAATGGAGCGCTGAGAGGGATCACATCAGCAACCATGCCGCACATCGCCTCACGGAGACGTTGAGCCTTGGCTTGAATATCTTCCCAGCTTCCGCCATTGTTCCAATAAATATGATCCCACTTATGCAGGACGGCGACACTGTTATAGGGAGAAGACCCCGGAAGGCATCCTTTGCGAAAGGCGGACAGGGCCTCTTCATCGGTTTCTCTGCCCACGGGAGAAAACACATAAACCAAAGCGTCAGCTTCCTGTCCCGCAATAAACTGTTGGGCAACATCCTCGTGTTCCAGAGCCGTACTGCCCGTGCCGGGCGTATCAATGATGTGGATATCACGCAAAACAGCTGCTTCCGAATACAGTTCCAGCCAGGATGTCCTTGAAACCCGGTCCAGCACATCGGATCCGGTTCCATTCCAGTCGCGCCGCAGTTCTTCCACGGGGAAAGACTGGGGAGCGCTGTCTTTCCAATGTACGGTAAACGTTTTTAACTGCTCACCGTCGGCATACGTCAACCGATTGATGGTTGCTGTTGCCTCTTCAACTCCCGTAATGGCAAGATGCCTGCCTATAAGCGCATTGATCAGAGTACTCTTACCGGTCTTCATTCTCCCGAATACAGCCACGTTGAATGGCTCAACAGCGTTGGAAGCAATGCTGTTGAGCCCCTCCATTCCTTCACGGAGGAATGGATAGGGACGCAAGGCAGCCGCAATACTTCTCAATGTTGCACAATACTGAGCCTGAAGGCGATGCCCCTCAAGACGCGGTTCATTTTCAACCGACATGAGAACGAGGTTTACTTGTTGGAAAGCGCTTTCATCCAAGGCGAGATAACCTTGTTCATATCCGACAGCTCATGCTCCAATTGACTTACCTCTCGTTTCCGATTGGCAAGTTCTTCACTATCCATGCGACTCCTGTTCTTGAGTTCTTCCATTTGTTTACTCAGCTCTTTTTTTCGAGAATGAACATAGTCATGAATAACTTTGCCCGCTTCACTGTTAATATTCACAAGTAAGCGTTCCAGTGTGCTTTGTATCTGTGTGTAGGCAGATGAAATCGCTTGGGCAAGGGCTCCGCAGGCCTGTTGCCGAGCTCCCTTGAGTTCCTGGTTTTTTTGATAATTAATAGCCTTGGCTCCCCCCCACCAACTGGCTATAAACATTCCGGCAGCAGAACCGATGACTGTCCCGACCACAGGAACAACACTTCCGATGATTCCTCCGACAACCGTGGCTATACCGGCACCGGCCATTCCGCCATACATTCCCGTTCTCAAGGTTTGAAATATGTCGTTTTCTCCTACGGAAGTTCCTACTCTGTCCAGAGCCGATGTATTAATATTCCGAGCTGCCACAACGCTAGAAGAAATATCCTTGGAAAGCTCCGTCGACGAACCAATAGCCAAGCGTCCCAATAGTTCACCGGCATCATCCTGTATTTTTCGGGTTGTCTGTTGAACAACCCTACTGACAAATTCAGGAAGTTTCAGGTTTATTTCTTCGATCTGAGCTTTTAGGACGTCAATATCATCGGCCTGGTGAATCGCCTCTTCAAACCTGCTCTGGATATCTCCCGCCGGCCGGCATTGATTACAGAGTTCTAACGCATTCAGGCGAATCGTCTGGAGTCCCTTTTGCAACTCGCTCATGATTTCCGGCTGCTTGCTTTCCTGCCATTCCCGGAGTTCTTCCTGCAAGCGAACAATATCCTGTTCCTTCCGTTTCCGCTTTTCTTCCGTATCAGCCTGGATGAGTTCCTTCCGGGAATTGACAATTTCCTGCAAATGCATGAGAACAGGTTGACACATCATCAAGGCTCGTGAAGCCAGCATCTTTTGTTGATTGGCTTGCAGAACGTTTTTGATAAAAGCCATGAGCTGCGGATAACCGCTTTCCTGCAAGTCTTCCATATCCTTGTACTCCTCCGCAGCGAATCGCAACTCGGAATCAACCAGGAAATAGGGAATATCTTTCTCCCCGCGTTCAAGGCATCTTGAAAGAATGGACAGGTTGTTGCTCTTTCTCGCAAGACGTGCCTCCGTATCGACGGAACAAGCCTTGGTCTGGACAAAGTAAAGATAAGGAGTAATCCCACGAACATCCTGAAGGTATTCCGTTTCCAGCTGCCCAATGGGTGACTCCACACTATCCGTTACGAAAAAGACGGCATCTGCCTTGGGAACATACTGATACGTAATCTGCTTGTGAGCCTTGAAAAGTCCTCCCAACCCAGGGGTGTCGATCACGACAATGCCGGATTGGAGCAATGGTGACGGGCAGAGCACCTCAATAAAATCCACCTGCTCCCGGTTACCCGGATTACCATCTTCCGTTCCAAACCGGTTCAAATCGTAACCGTCAATAGATAAGGCCGGCTTGGCGCTTTCCTTTAAAAAGTGAACGACATATCCTGCCTTAGAACCGTAGCGAATTTTGAAAATAGTAGATGTCGCTACATTGGAGCTGACGGGGACAAGATCCCGGGTTCCCAGCATCGCATTGATAAACGATGACTTTCCCTTCTTGATCTCTCCCATGACGACCAGCCGAAAGATTCCGGCTCCCCACATCGTGAGTTGTTGTTCCAGAGTCTCGGAGACAGTTCCTCCGGTCAGAGAGGCTTCCAGACGAGCCGCTCTCAATAATGTTTTTGCTAACGTTTCCATGGCAAAGAGGGGGGGGGTAAATCATTCAAATCATAGCGATGGCATTCGGATCGGAAAAGAATGCATCAACAAGAGAAGCTGCACCTATTCCAGCTTCCACAGCCGCCGCCGGATCTCCGGTTGAGTACAAAGTCACTCCAGCAGCCGTTCCTCCCACAATCCATTTGGTGAAGTCCACGGCATTGATATTCATCAGGTCATTGTCCGGAAGAGGGGTATCGGTAGCCGTATAGTAGAAACCGCTATTCTCCCAGGCATCCATAAACTGATCCAGGGGATAGGCGGCTCCTGCTCCGTCGGGATGACCTGAATCATTGATAATGACCATAGGATGAGACGGATCGCTCGTATCGATTCCGGTGACAACAACAGCATGATCCGCAGGATTGAATGTCGCCGTATCCAGACCGAAACTTTTACAAAGGAAATGCATCAAATCGGACATGGGGCCGGAATCCCACAATTCCGATGAATGAACGCCGACAATCACACCATGACCTGCCTGAAGTTCCCTGGCAAGATCGGATATGGTAGCATCCATACAGGAATGATTGGGAATGCCGTACATATCCATCATATGGCCGATATCTGACGGAGACGTTCCTCCCCCAGGGTGATACCAGCCATTTGAGGCGGATATGAAGGAAGCCTGATCCTGAGTAAGATCATGGCCGAATTGGTTGATAATGCTCATTTCTGCAACAACAGCACAGTTGTCACCCTGATTCTGATATTCCCAATAATCCAGCTGGTGTTCGGGGTCTCCTATTGTAATGGAATTGTCGTACATGGTGTTAAATGGTTGGTGACGTTTCGAGATAAACTTCCTGCTTGCGGATAAGTTTCCCTTTGATGATGAGCCCGGAGCTTCCCTTCCTGACTATGTGGGGCGAAGCCCCTTTCGGAAGATTTTTTTGCACGCTGACGGCTCTCTGGCGTTCCGGATTCCAACAATCCTCATCTACCGGAAGACAGTCCATCGAGATCAACAGCTCTTTCAATTTCTCGACAACTTTCTGTAAGACCTGGGAATCCCGAGATGTAAAAGATACCGACATCCAGGATATCTCATCCATAAAGTCAACAACGCCCAGGGCCCATTTTTCAATAGAAAGACCATCGACACTTAAATCGGCTATTCTCTCTTTGACCAGCTCTCTGAGGTTTTCTGATTCAACACCTTCAATAACTCGATCATAACAGCCCATCGATACCCCGGAATGAAAAGAGCTTGCCGTCAATTCAATCGCATCATCTATCCTACATGATAGCAAGCTGCCGGTATCTACTCCCGGCAACAGAACAGCATTCTTCGAATCTCCATCTGTTTCCACTTGTTCTGTATCCTGGATCGATGAAGACGAGGAATGCTCCGAAGAAGAAAATTTCTGTAGCGCTGCGTCAAAAATATGAGTGATACTCTTTTGTGATGGGGGTAACTTTTTTGCCGTGCGGTTGTAACGTCGAAAGAGTTTCAACCCCAGAATACACAGCAAAAGAGCAATACCTACGATACCTCCGCTCCATGCCGGAGAGAAGGGAGAGTACCAGCTGGAAATAAGGCTCATCGGAAAAGTATCTGACAAGTTCGCAACCTTTGATGAACGTCAAGGCAACATGATATTACCCTTTTACAATACCCTTCCCTCCGCAGCGGCTACATTGAATACACTTGCCGACTTCTCCCGTCCCTTTGCATACAGGACATATTTTGACTTCGGGATTTTGCTGATGGCAAATAATATCCTCTCCAGAGCGCAGGTGGGAGGAGGCCTGTGACTGACCGGTCGTCATGCCGATGACCGCCAACGTAATAAGTGCGGTAATGCCGCCTGCCATGTATTTCTTCATATCGTTTGTTTCCTTTTGTTGTGTAAATGTTGCCCCCAGCCTACGAAATCCGGAGAGAAGAAGTTGGTTGAAGAATATGCCTTTTAACCCGCTTCCAGTTGCGGCAGGACAATGTCCGGATACCGGAATCCGACTGGCTGATCAGGATGCCATGCACTGCCTGCTCCCGTTTCAGAACGGTGCGGCGTTCCATCTCGGTGAGAGTCCCCGGATGGGCGACTTCAACGATCAAGGGAATACTATTTTTCCCGTCGGGGAAACAAATCATGCACCTATGCTCTACCGTTTCCATCCCGTCCGGCCAGACAATGCCCCCGGCGCTTTGCACATCTTCCAGAGAATGCCATTGAAACCCTTCCGATGAATCATGACCATGGCAATCCGGAT
>ENA-ORNB01000045-ORNB01000045.1-human-gut-metagenome-genome-assembly--contig:-NODE-45-length-151077-cov-19.801353_pt1 | contig 151077 bp, 128 predicted proteins | sample MGYA00242112_ERZ509016 | MGnify/ENA primary metagenome ERZ509016 (study PRJEB26280, sample SAMEA2338705) | human gut metagenome | biome: human gut; feature: human-associated habitat; material...
CATATACAGTCGGAAGAGATTTTACGTTTACACATGGCTGGTATATCGTAGACCGGGAAACGGGGGATTTGTATAAAGCATATGCCGCCGCGGATTTATATTACTATGTCGAAAAGGATTGAGCCGAAAGCGATGCTAACGGCAGACGAGAACAATCATAATACTAACCCCCGGAATTTAACTTTTTGGGGGTTAGTATTATTATGACGTAAATTTATAATCCGACTGCGGCACGAAAAAATGAATCTCCTATTGCAATAGTGGTCACGACATCATTTTGCTTTTTTTATATCTGACACCGCGAAAAAGATAAATCTTGATAATGATCGGAAGTTTTTATATAATAAAATCAGAAGCGGCATCCGAAAAATACGGTTATGATTTGTATTTCTGCCGGATGCGCCACAAAGTCGGTATACATAAAACAAATGATTTTTGTGCGAGGTCATGATTATGTACAGTGTGCTTGTAGTTGACGATGAGATACGCCAAAGAGAGGCGGTTATCGGCAATGTCGATTGGCAGAGAGCGGGTTTTGAGGTTGTCGGCGGCGCCGAAAACGGAATAGAAGCGCTCGATCTTCTCGAAAAGCTTGAACCCGATCTTGTTCTGACCGATATCAAAATGCCGCTTATGACCGGACTTGAGCTTGCGAAAAGGACCCGTGAAATAAGACCGGCGACGAAATTTGTTATCCTGAGCGGGTACGACGACTTTGAATACGCTCAGGAAGCGTTCAAATACAATGTCATAAGGTATCTTCTCAAGCCTGTTTCCGCATCCGAGCTCACCGAGGAGTTTGAAAAAATCGGAGCCGAGATGGACAGGGAGTTTGAACTGCTCAAAAGCGGCGGTTCAAACGAAGATATCTCTCTGCGGCTTGAAAAGGCGGAATTTCTGCTTCCGCTCCTACTCGGTACGGGCGAGGATGTCCATGCATCGGACGACTTAACTGAGAATGCCAAAAAGCTCGGAATAATCAAAAGCGACGGCGACTGCTACAGCGTCATTGCTTCAAAATTCAAGGCAAACACGGGCAAGACCTGCACCTCTCAGCAGCATATCGATTTTGTCAACAGTATTTTCAATAAATATGCTCTGTGCGAAAGCTTCTTTGTCAACGGCAGAATAATTACTCTTGTAACAAGCGAGCCGGAAGAGATGTCAACAAAACTGAGACTCCCCGTTATTGAACTTGTGCAGAGCGCAAAAAAGCTGTTGAATCAGAATTGTACTATCGGCATCAGCGAGACCGTTCAGGATCCGTCTCTTTTGGCGCTCGCCTGCACTCAGGCTATGACGGCGCGGCGCTATACCTCCGACGGCACGGGCAACATCCGATATATCAACGACCAGGAGCGCAAGAGCACATACGAGTTTGAAAATGCCGAAAAATCCGTCTATAAGCTCGAACAGCTTCTGAAGATAGGGAGCAAGGATGAGATAAAGTCGTTCCTTGACGAGATACTTTCCGGAAAGACGCGCGATGGCATTGATTATATTATCATTCAGATTCTTGCTACCGCGCACAGATGCGTCAGCGTTCTGCCGGACGGCAACGCCGCTGCGGAGCTGTTTACCTCCAACAATTCGTTCATGTCCCGCCTGTCCTTCGACTTTAACGAGCAGTATAAAAGCGAGCTCATTTCGCTCTGCCTTGACGCGAGGGATATTATCTCCCGTTCGCAGAGGCATGAGAGCGAGGCTCTCTGCGACCATGCGCTGCAGATAATCAACGAGGAATATATGAACGAAGATCTGTCCCTGACGGACGCGAGCGACAAGCTGGGCGTCAGCCCGAACTATCTGAGCGCGCTGATAAAAAAGAAAAAGTCAAAGAATTTTGTTGCCCTTGTGACCGAAAGGCGAATGAAAGCGGCGAGCGATCTGCTTTTGTGCACCTCGATGAAGATATTTGAAATATCGCAGAAGTGCGGTTACAGCGATCAGCACTATTTCAGCTATTGCTTCAAAAAATATTACGGGGTCTCGCCGAACAAATACAGAGAGGAGCGTTTGGGTGGGAAAGATATTTAAACGCGCCGGAATAAAACTGTCAACGCTCATAATCGCAATAGTCGTGTTCGGCGTGATGTTTTCTACTGTAGGTGCTACGCTCCTTTTCGGTGTATTCTACGAAAGGACGATGTTCAATTCGGCGTATGTCTCGTCAAAGCAGTCGGTGTCGCAGGCGAACGGCACGGTTTCAAATTACATCTCGTCTATCAAAAACAAGCTGGACAACCTCTGCGACGAGGCGGACAGCTGCGACAGCCTGCAGTCGCTTGAAAAAGTTGTTTCAACTGCGGCGAGGCTTGAGGACGATATCTATTGCGTAACGATTTATGACACCGACGGCAACATTCTTCTGACCGAAAACGACAGCGGCGACATTGCAAAGAAAAATGCGACCGATCTGTCCTTTGACAAATCGATTTTTTCGAGCCTCAAGGACGGCTATGCGATAACCCAGCCCCATGTTGACACGCTCTATGAGAATAAGTACCCGTGGGTCGTGACCATTGCAAAGAAAAAATATTCAGATCTTTTTCAAAAGCAGGTCTTTGTCGCCGTCAATTTCGAGTTTATTTCAATTGCGAAATATATTGACAAGATAAGCATAGGCCAGAGGGGATACTGCTATATTATTGATTCAAAGGGCGGGATAGTCTACCATCCGCAGCAGCAGATGCTTTTTTCCGGCATCAAAAAAGAGAATACCGACGAAGTTTCAGAAATGACGGACGGCGTCCACAGGGGAGAAGACAATATTTACACGGTTTCGTCCCTTAATTCATGCAACTGGAAGATAGTCGGAGTCAGTTTTACCGATGAAGTGGCTCAGTCCGTCAAAAGGCAGATAGCGGTCGGGATGGCTGTTGCGCTGCTGTTCAGTCTTATCATCTCCGTCACTGTATATTTCCTGCTTTCGCGGACGGTCACGAGACCCGTAAGACGCCTCGTCTCGTCAATGCAGAGCTTTGAAAAGCAGGCGGAAACATATAAATATAAAGCGGACAAGGCGAATGTAGTTGAGTTCAGCACCCTCTCCGCGTCGTTTGAGCACATGGTGCATATGATACAGTCGCTCATGGAAAAGGTGCATAATGAGGAGATAGTTCTCAGAAAGACCGAGCTCAAGGCTCTTCAGGCGCAGATAAATCCCCACTTCCTTTATAACACGCTCGACTCCATTCAATGGATGTGCGAGCAGGATAACAGCAAAGAAGCGGTTGAGATGGTCGGCGCCCTCGCGAAGCTGTTCAGAATAAGCATCAGCCACGGAAACGAGTTTATCACTATCCGCGACGAGCTTCGCCACGCCGAGAGCTACTTGATAATCCAGAGCTACAGATACAAAAATCAGTTCACTTATTCTTTTGATGTGGATGAGAGTCTGCTCGAATATATGTGCAACAAGATAACTATTCAGCCCTTTATTGAGAACGCCATCTATCACGGGCTCGACAGAATGGTGGACGAGGGCGAGATACGCATCTGCGTTCACGGCGACGGAAAGGATATTGTGATAACCGTTTCCGACAACGGACTCGGAATGACTAAAGAGCAGTGCGAGACTATCCTGAAAAAAGACAGGAGCGATTCAAAGGGCATCGGCGTTAAAAATGTCAACGACAGGCTCAAAATTTATTTCGGCGATGAATACGGAATCTCGATCGACAGCGAGCTCGATGTCGGCACAACCGTCACTATAAGGATTCCGAAGATCGAGAAAGGACGGGAAAATGAATATTAAGAGAAGCGCAGCGCTGATTATGATTGCCGTCCTTTTGCTCTGCGGCTTATCCGGATGCAAGGACGGGCAGGGCTTTGATTCCGACACCCCGAGCGTCGCCATAATAATAAAGGGGAGCGAATCGGATTTTTGGAACGATGTGAAAAAAGGCGCTCTCTCCGCCGCGACCGAGTTCAATATCGATATCACTTTCGAGGGACCGGATAACGAGGAGGACTACGAAACCCAGAACAGGATGATAGAGAATGCCGTTTCGCGAAATGTCGGCGCCATTATCCTGTCCGCGATAGACTATGAAAAAAATGCCCCGGCTGTTCGCAAGGCGGCGGAGAAAGGCATAAAAATAATAACCGTGGACAGCGATGTTGATGTGGCGGACAAAGAGCTGTTTATCGCAACCGACAATTACTCAGCAGGACTGAAAACCGCTCAGGTCGCGCAGAAGCTCTGCGGAGAGCAGGAGAGCATAAATATCGGAATAGTAAACTACGGCGAGAACACCGAAAACGGCAGCAAGAGATTGCAGGGCTTTCAGGACGAAATTAAAAACGTTAAAAACGCCAGGATAGTCGCTATGGTCAGCGTTTCGTCCAACACCCAGAGCGCGACCGCGGGCGCAAGAAAGCTTCTTGAAGAGAATCCGCAGATCAATGTTCTTGTCGGATTCAACGAATGGTCGACCCTCGGCGTTGGAATGGCGATAAAGGAGCTCGGGCTAAAAGACCGCGTCTGCGCGATAGGCTTCGACAACAACACGGAATGTGTCGGTATGCTCGAAACGGGGGAACTCGATACGCTCATTGTACAGAACCCGTTTTCCATGGGTTATCTCGCCGTTATGAACGCGGCGAACATACTCGCGGGCAAGAAGACCGAGAACGTGATCAAAACCGATGTCTATGTCGTTGACCGAAGCAATATGTTCTCGGCTGATGTTCAGAAGATCCTTTTCGGCTTCGATAAATATGATTAACAAAACCGCCCGGATGTGAGAAATAAGCATCCGGGCGGTTTCTTCTCGCTAAAGCGGCAAAGTGTATATATTGATTCGACAACATCGTAAAATTTTATACATTTTAGATAGAAAATCTCATTCTGTTTTTTGAATCCCGAAGCTATAATGAAGATGCTGATAACGAAGAAATTCTTTTAAGGAGGTAATCTTATGAAAAAGTTGTTAGCATTATTATTGGCAGTGCTCATGGTAGCAAGCTTTGCCGCCTGCTCGTCCGGCGGCGGCTCCGGAGACAAGGGCTCAACAAAAGGTGAGATTTCCGTATTTTATTATACCTTCAGCGACGCGTATATTTCCACCGTTCGCTCGTCGATGGACAAGATCCTGAGCGACAGCGGATATACCTACAATGACTATGACGCCAACGGCAACCAGACCACGCAGACCGAGCAGGTTCAGACCGCTCTTGCAAAGGGCTCTTCGCTGCTTATCGTCAATGTCGTTGACACCGGTTCAAACGACGCGGCGCAGAACATCATCAATCTCGCCAAGGCGAAGAACGTTCCTGTTATATTCTTCAACCGCTCCGTTGAGCAGTCCGTTATCGAGAGCTATGACAAGTGCGTATTTGTCGGCACGGACTATGAGCAGGCAGGCCATATGCAGGGCAAGATGATAGGCGAATATGTTCTGAAGAACTATGGCAAGCTCGACCTCAACAACGACGGCGTCATCAGCTACGTTATGTTCAAGGGTCAGGAAGGCAACATGGAAGCCATCGCGCGTACAAAGTACGGCGTTGAGGACGCAAACGCGATTCTCAAGGCTGCCGGAAAGCCTGAGCTCAAGTTCTACGATTCTGCAAATAAGAACAAGTACCTCGTTGACCAGGACGGACTGTGGTCGTCTGCCGCCGCAACAAACTATATGAGCACGGCTCTCGCACAGTACACCGAGTCCAACAAGAATATGATCGAGCTCGTTATCGCGAATAACGACGAGATGGCTCTCGGTGCAATATCCGCTCTTCAGACCGCGGGCTACAACAAGGACGGCAAGACTGTTATCCCCGTGTTCGGCGTTGACGCAACAGATGCTGCGAAGTCGGCTATCAAGTCCGGCTCGATGATAGGCACTATCAAGCAGGATGCCGAGGGTATGGCAACCGCTATAACCACCGTCATGAAGAATCTGCTCAACGGCACAAATGCGCTCGAAGGCATCGATTCCGCAAACACGGTCGGCACTTGGAGAGTCAATATACCCTATTCTGCTTACACTTCTGAGAGCGAATAATCAAACGGTTTCAATTTGCGGTTGGGGCGTTATGCCCCAACCGTAAAACTCAGATGCAGACAGGAGTGAAACATATGCAGACCAATATAAATAAGCCGGACTCCGATAAAGATGTATTGCTCAAAATGGTGGATATAGAAAAGTCGTTCCCCGGCGTCAAGGCGCTCGACCATGCGCAGCTGACGGTCAGAAGGGGGACGGTGCACGCGCTTATGGGAGAAAACGGTGCGGGCAAGTCAACTCTTATGAAATGCCTCTTCGGCGTTTACAGCAAGGACGGCGGACATATATATGTCGATGGTCAAGAGGTGAATTACAAAAACTCCAAGGAAGCCCTTGAAAACGGAGTCGCGATGGTTCACCAGGAGCTCAATCAGGCTCTCAAACGCAATGTCATGGACAATATGTGGCTCGGAAGATTCCCGACTGTTTCAAAATTTCTTCCGTTTACAAGCGAAAAGAAAATGTATGACGAAACGGCGAGAATATTCAAAGAGCTTGAAATAAATGTTGACCCCAAAACAATAATGAGCACTATGCCGGTTTCGCAGAGACAGATGGTTGAGATCGCGAAAGCGGTTTCTTATAATTCAAAAATAATCGTCTTTGACGAACCCACATCATCGCTTACCGAGGAAGAGGCGGAGCATCTGTTCCGCATAATCAATATGCTCCGCGACCGCGGATGCGCGATTATCTATATCTCGCACAAAATGGAAGAGATACTGCGTATCAGCGACGAGGTCACAATAATGTGCGACGGCAGATGGGTCGCGACGAAGCCCGCTAGCGAGCTTACCATGAACGAGATAATCAGACTCATGGTCGGACGCGAGCTGACGAACCGTTATCCGAAAAAGGATAACGAGATTGGCGATGTGCTGCTGAAAGTCGAAAACCTTGGCAGCGAATATACAAATCTCAGAGATGTGTCCTTCGAGGCAAACAGGGGAGAGATACTCGGTGTAGCCGGACTTGACGGGTCGGGCAGAACAGAGCTTCTTGAACAGATTTTCGGCATAACGACGCGCCGCTCCGGAAAGATTTTTCTTGACGGCAAGGAGGTAAAAAACAAAACTCCTCACGAGTCGATAAAAAACGGATTTGCGCTTCTGACCGAAGAACGGCGCGCGACGGGAATCTTCGGCATTCTCAACATCAGAGAGAATGCGACTGTTGCAAGCCTGAAGAAGTATATGACGGGTCCGTTCGTCAGCAAGAAGAAAATGAAGGTAACTACCGACAAGTACATAAACTCCCTGAAAATAAAGACTCCCAGCCAGGAGACGAAGATAAGCTCTCTTTCGGGCGGCAATCAGCAGAAGGTCATTTTTGCAAGGTGGCTTCTGACCGACCCCACGGTGCTCCTGCTCGACGAGCCCACAAGAGGTATTGATGTCGGCGCGAAATATGAGATATATCAGCTTATTCTCGATCTAGCCAAAAAGGGAAAAACCGTTATCATGGTCTCCTCCGAAATGCCGGAGCTCTTGGGCGTCTGCGACAAGATACTCGTTATGTCGGGCGGCAGGCTCGCGGGCGAAGTGGACGCAGGAACGACGAACCAGGAAGAAATAATGACCCTTGCGGCGAAATATGTCTAAGGAGGAATCATCATGGCTGATACAAGTGCAAAAAAAGTAAAGCGCTCGCGCGTTTCGCTCTGGCTCCAAAAATTCAAAGCGGCAGACCGCGGCGATAAAAAAAGACTTGTGACGGATCTGCTGTTCAACAACGCGATGTATATAATAATCGCGATTTCCGTGATTTTTATTGCGGTCAAGGTGCCGGCGTTCCTGAGCATTTCATCAATAGTGAACATAATCTCGCTCACGGCGGCAAAACTGCCGATCGCTTTGGGCATTGCGGGATGCATAGTGCTGACCGGTACCGATATTTCCGCCGGCCGCTGCGTCGGACTCACGGCCTGCGTCGCCGCTTCTCTGCTCCAGATGAGCGATTATGCGAACAAGATGTTCAAGGGTCTTGACACGATGCCGCTGATCGTCGTGCTCCTCGCGGTTATAGCCATAGGCGCCGCAGTCGGTCTTGTGAACGGATTTTTCGTTGCCAAGTTCAAGCTTCATCCGTTTATAGTCACTCTTTCGACCCAGCTTATCGTTTTCGGTACGGTTCTTATGTATCTTATGATAGGCGGAAACAACGGACAGACGCTCTCCGGTCTCGATCCGTCTTACACTAAATTTATCACCGGCACGTTGTTCTCGATTGACGGCGTTGCGATCCCGAAATATGTTCTCTATTCAATCATTTTGACCGCTGTCATGTGGGTCGTCTGGAATAAGACGAAGTTCGGCAAAAATATGTTTGCAGTCGGCTCAAACGAAGAGGCGGCAAGAGTCTCGGGCGTAAATGTCTTTGTGACTATTCTCATTGTGTTTATTCTTGCAGGCGTTATGTACGGCATAACGGGATTCATCGAGGGTGCGCGTATCGCTTCCTGCTCCGCAAATACCGGACTCAACTATGAATGCGACGCTATCGCGGCCTGCGTCATAGGCGGCGTGTCGTTCGTCGGCGGTACAGGAAAGATAAGCGGAATAGTTGTCGGCGTTCTGCTTTTACAGATAATCTTTGCAGGACTCAACTTCCTCTCCGTGTCCGCCAATATGCTTTATATCATCAAGGGTATGATAATCCTTATTGCCTGCGCTATCGATATGCGTAAATATCTCGCGCGCAGATAATAAATGCTGAAACCGAAAGGCTGTGAAACCATGGATAACGAAAAAAGCACAATGGGTCTTACGACAGAAAGAAAGCCGGGAGGGCTCTACAGAAATGTCAGAATATCTGTAAAGACCGCCGACAGGCTTATACTCGTGGGTATTGTTGTTCTTATTGCCTGTGTCGTTTTTGCGATAAGTCATGCGGGTTTTACGGTAACTTTCGACACGAACGGCGGCTCTCAGATAGAGAATCAGAAGGTTATGCACGGTCAGCTTGTCAATGTTGAAAACGACCCCGTCAAAGAGGGCTATGTATTCACCGGTTGGTACAGCGACAGGGACTGCACAAAAGCATTTGATATCAGCAAGGATACGGTCAACGAAAGCATAACTCTCTATTCCGGCTGGGATAAGGCAGAGTGACACGGATATATAGGAGAATCAATATGTATGTTGCAAACGAAAAAAGATACGACAAGATGCAATATAACCGCCTTGGAAAAAGCGGTCTGAAGCTGCCGGCGGTGTCGCTCGGATTTTGGCATAACTTCGGCGATAACGCGCAGTATTCAAACATGAAAGAGCTCTGCTTCACCGCATTCGATAACGGCATCACGCATTTTGACCTGGCAAATAATTACGGTCCGGCGCCAGGCAGCGCGGAAGAGAATTTCGGCAAAATTTTTGCCAACGAGATGAGGGCATACCGCGATGAAATGATAATCAGCACGAAGGCGGGCTATGAGATGTGGCCGGGCCCCTACGGCTGCAGAAACGGAAGCCGCAAATATCTTCTCGCGAGCCTTGATCAGAGCCTCAAACGCATGGGACTTGAATATGTTGATATTTTCTATCACCACTGCCTCGATCCCGAGACTCCGCTCGAAGAGACAATGGGCGCGCTCGCACAGGCGGTTCGCAGCGGAAAGGCTCTCTATGCCGGAGTGTCCAATTATGACGGCGAAAATCTCGAAAAGGCATGCAGCATTCTCGAAGACCTCAAATGCCCGTTCGTGATAAATCAAAACAGGTATTCGATATTTGACAGAACAATAGAGAATAATGGTCTGAAGAGCACCGCCGCAAGGCTGAACAAGGGCATTATCGCCTTCAGTCCGCTCGCGCAAGGGCTGTTGACAGACAGATACCTGAACGGCATTCCGAGCGACAGCAGGGTTATGACCGACGGCAGATTTCTCTCCGTCAACGCGATAACCGAAGAGAAGCTCAAAAAAGTCCGCGCGCTTTCGGAAATTGCAAAGGAGAGAAACCAGACCCTTGCAGAAATGGCACTTGCATGGGTGCTGAAAGACGGAATTGTCAACTCCGTTCTGATAGGCGCGTCAAAGCCGTCGCAAATCCTCGATAATATAAAAGCAATCGAAAACACATCTTTTACGAGCGACGAGCTCGAACGAATAGACAAAATCAGTCTGACCTGATCTTTTCTGTAATCCCCCGTAAATGTGAATCGCACCCCGTTTGTCAAGCTGCAATGCCTGATAAACGGGGTGCGGTTTTGGTAAATGAAAGTGCTGCCTGCGGCTCTGGACTGGAAACAGAAATATGCGGGATGTCTTTGCGGATAGTAAATCAGAGATATGCTTTTGCTGTTGTGAGAAGATATTAAATATCCGCAAATAAAATAAAAACCGGTGAACCTGTTGGATTCACCGGCTTTTCGCTGGCGGACAGGGTGGGATTCGAACCCATGAGCCGCTTGCGCGACTACCTGATTTCGAGTCTTTTATGCAATTGTGACGGGGGTGCCCGTTTTGGGGTTGTTTCTGGAACCCCTGTCCCCGCCGAAACCCGCATAAAATCAGGCTTTTTCGCCCCGAAAGCCTTGCAGAACGGGCTTTTTTGAGACTGGGTTCAAATCGGCATTTTTTCCGATTTTGGGGAGAAATGCGGGAAGATAGGAGAGAAAAACCGGGAGACGGCCATACACCGCAGAATAGAGCTTCAAACCGACGAAAATCTATTTTTGAGGTGTTACAAATGGATGTATTCCCCATCAACTGGGACAGCGTTCCCGATGTAATGAACAAGGAACAATTTTTCAGGATCTGCCATATCAGAAAGTCCACGGCGCTGCACCTGCTCAAGAGCGGCAAGGTACCTTGCGAGTGCTCCGGCAAGAAAACCCGGTGCTATAAAATCCGGAAAGAGGATGTGAAGGCATATCTGGATGGAGGAGCGGGCGATTTTTCCCGAACTCTATTCTGCGCCGAAAGGCTGGTACGGTATGTACTATACCGCCAGACTCTCCGGAAAGTTAACGGACGATATGCTTACGGCGATCTTACCGCGCTTCTGAATTTTATTATCAACGGTGAGATGTTTGACATTGCGGAGCAGTTTCTCGAAGAATCGTCGGATGTAGGAAACAAGCTTGCGGTTACATATACCGAGGACTTGTACAAATCACAGGACGAGCAGGTTCTGCACGGAACATATCAGTTTGAAAATATGCTCCTCTCATTTGTAAGGGACGGCGAGACAGACAAACTGAATGCGTTTTTGACCTCCACCGCGAAAACAACGCACCTGCGGGAGGGAAAACTTGCGGAAGCGCCGCTACGTCAGGCAAAAAATCTTTTGATAGGCATAGCAACCATGGTCGGCAAGGTCGGCGCTATCGGCGGCGGACTCGGAGTTGAAGAGACTTATCGCCTTATCGATCTGTATATCCAGGAGTGTGAAAAGACCTCCTCAACAGAGGAGGTTAAAGTGCTGCAGTACAACATGCTTCTTGATTTTACGGACAGGGTTGCACAAGTGAAGGCCCCGCGGAATGCGCCGAAAGAGATATATGCTTGTATGCAATATATTCAAAATCACACAAACTGTCAGATAGGAATAGATGATGTTGCGGGATTCATCGGAAAGAGCAGGACATATGTAACAAAAAAATTCAGGCAGGAAACCGGAGAAAGCATTACAGATTTCATTATAAAAAGTAAAATAAGAGACGCCAAAAGGCTTCTCAGATACTCTAACCGAAGTCTGTCGGAGATCAGCACCCATCTTTGCTTTTCAAGTCAGGCGTATTTCCAAACCGTGTTTAAAAAGTCTACGGGTATGACGCCGAATGAATACAGGAATGTTCACAACGAAAAGTGATTGGAACTTGAGGAAAATCGAATTTTCAAAGGAAAAATGCGATTCTTAGCAGTTAATCAAAAAATACAGAAAATAATAAAGATGCAGTGCCGAACGCGCAGAATGGCTTCATCATCAAGCAGACGGTCGATAGGATAACCGTCTGCGATAAATATATGCAAATAGAATTCAAATGCGGGGTGATATTCGCCCGGCAATATGTAGAATAAAAAGAATGAACAGCGCCTCGAAATGTCTTATACAGCATTTCAAGGCGCTGATTGCGATTTTTATTGCGGATATTTCTTCAGAAAGTGGTGGAAATAATCACAACGATATGTTACAATTCCGATGAAGAGGGAAGATAAATCATGATTTTTGCCGCCTTTTTCTTTTTATTGAAAAGATGCGTTGTTGAATATAGGAGTAACAATGTAATTTGTGCTTGAAAGAGCAGCTGATACACACAACATGCGGTTCAGCTTTCGCTGTGCCCACTCACATCCACGTACTCTGCAATGAATATAAATTCTCAAGCATGTCTCAACACAGATTTTTAATGCTGTGTTACGGCGCAAGGCTTTCCGAGCCTTTTGTGTCTTACACGCAGCGGAAAGGAACGGTCATAACAATGAAAGAAAACCAAGAAAAGAAATCAAGGCTTTCCGGATTGGGTGCCACGCTTCAGCTCGGGAATAAGCCGCTTTGGAAGGAACGCGTGTCATATTTCTTCGTGAACCTCGGAAACATCCCTATAATGACCATGGTCAACGCATACCTTTCGATTTTCTATACCGACACACTCGGTATGGACGCAAAGGTCGTCGGAACAATGTTTTTGATCGCAAGAGTTTTTGACGGAGTGAATGACCCGTTCATCGGTTATTTCATTGACAGAGCGCCAAACTCAAAGTTCGGAAAATTCAGACGGATTCTTATTGTCGGAACGATCATCTGCACCTTGAACTATGCCGTGGTATGGATGGGTCCGGCATATGTTTCGGACTCGATGAAGGTTATGGTTGCCTATATTTCATATATGCTTCTCGGTGTGACCTTCCCCGTTATGGACATTTCACTCAACAGTATGCTTCCTGTAATGACAAACGATATGGAGGAGCGAAATTTCCTTGCAATGCTAAAAAATTTTGCTTACGGTCTCGGCGGTGGACTCAACCTCATAGCTCCTATTGTTTTCGCAAAGTTCAACTCTTCCGTCAAGGGCTATAATATTATGAATCTGCTTGCTATGGGAATCATCATTTCGTGCTCGCTCGGCGGAATCACGGGCATTCATCAGCGAGTCGAACCGCTCAAGGATGCCGGATATAAAGCAAAGGATGTTTTAAGAATCATTAAATTGAAGCCGATTATCGCTTTCTTCATCGGCGGACTCATTGTTCAGACGGGACTTGCGTTTGTTGCAACGTCGAATCCCTATTATGCAACGTACGCGCTCGGCTCGATCGGAAAGCTCACGATTATGAATACGGTCGCAATTGTCGGCGGCCCCGTCTCATTGCTTGCCGTTCCGCTCGCGAAGAAGATTGGAAAGCGCAGGATTTATGTTTGCGGAATGATCGTCACGGCGATCGGTTGTCTCGTTCGCCTTGTTGCGGTCAACGACAAAACGAGCGGCCTTGTCGCCGCCTGCATCTCAAGCGTAATTTGCAGCTGCGGAACAAGCTTTGCACAGCTTTTGTATTATTCGATTCAGGCGGATAATATCGACTATGTGGACTACAAGCTCGGCCTGCGTGCTGAGGGCGTGATTGCCGCAGCGACCTCAATGATTACAAAAATCAGCAACGGAATAGGCGCAGCTTTTTCGCTTTACGTTCTTTCATGGACAGCAAACGGCGACGGCTCATACACAAAGTTAGGCCTCAGCCTTGCTGACGGCTTGATTCCGGGTATAGTTGTTTTTGTTGGTGCGATTGTATTCTTGTTGCTTTACAGAATCAACAACGCGGAAGCCGAAAAAATTCAGGCGGTGCTTTCGGAAAGACGGGAGACGGCGGAAAATGAAACTTAAAAATATCCGAATCGATGATCTGTGCGGTTTTGCCGTGACAGACAGTGAAAATCCGCGCTTCACTCTTGAAACCGAAAACGAGCTTGAAAACGCTTTTATTTCTTCATATTCCCTCAAGGTCAAAAGTGACGAAGCTGTCCTTTGGCAGACAGAAGAGCAAAGCTCTACTGTCGACAATATCGTTTATGGCGGAAGAACTCTTCTCCCGTGCACGGTTTATACGGTAGAAGCGACGGTTTGTGACAATTACGGAAACAAAGCCGAAAAAACGGCGGAGTTTGAAACGGGCTTTCTTTCCGGTGATTTTCCTGCGGAGTGGATAACGAAGCCGAACTATCATGTCGGTTTCAGAAAAAGCCCCATTCCGCTCGTCTTCAAACGTCAGTTCTTGCTTTCAGGTAAGGTGAAAAAAGCGCGGCTTTATTCAACCGCGTTCGGAATTTATTCTTTCACGCTTTGCGGAAAAGAGATTTCCGACGACCGCTTTGCTCCCGGTTTCACGAGTTTTGAAGACCGACTTCAATATCAGGTTTATGACATTGCGCCGTTTCTCGAAGAGAAAAACGAATTGGTTTTCACCGTTGCGGGCGGTTGGGCGGTCGGGATTTTCGGCCTGAATAGAAGTAATAAGCTCGGCGCCGACAGGCTCGCGCTCAAAGCGCTTGTTCAAATCGAATATGACGATGGGCGAAAAGACGAAATTAAAACCGACGAAAGCTGGCTCGTTACCGCTGACGGGCCTGTCAGAGACGTGTCGTTTTATAACGGAGAGATATTCGACGCAACGAAAACCTTAAGCAAGGCGATCTTCGAAAATGCCGAAAAAGAGAAGCCCCGTATTTCTCCGCGCCTCGTCGCATCGTACGGAAAATTTGCAAAAATAATCGAAACGCTCGAACCGAAAGAGATTCAAAAAAGCCAAAACGGCTATATCTATGATTTTGGTCAAAACTGCGCCGGAGTTCTCGAACTTGAAATTAAAGGGAGAAAAGGGCAGAGGATAACCGCTCGACATGCGGAGGTTCTTTTGAACGGCGAGCTTTTTACAAAGCCGCTGCGTTCGGCGAAAGCAAAGCTTGAATATGTTTGCGGCGGAGAAGAAGAGACCTACTGCCCGAAATTTACCTTTATGGGTTTTCGTTATGCCGAGCTTTGCGGAATTGAGCCTGAAAACGTCAAGGTCAGAATGAAGGTTATTTCCTCGATTGACGAGGAAACGGGAGACTTTTTCTGCTCCAACGAAAGCATTAACCGTCTTCAAAAGAATATCAGATACAGCGGTTTTTCAAACTTCCTTGAGATCCCGACCGACTGTCCTCAGCGCGACGAAAGACTCGGCTGGACGGGCGACATCTCCGTTTTTGCTTCGACGGCGTGTTTCAACTTCAATATGAACCGCTTTCTTAGAAAGTGGCTTATTGATGTGAAAGCACAGCAGACAAAAGACGGAGGAATCCCCGTCGTTGTTCCTCGGGTCAAACATTTCGGCGGAACAAAGATTACGGCCGGCTGGTCCGACTGTGTTTTCCTTGTCCCGTGGGCGCTTTATCAAAACAGCGGGGACAAAACCATTCTTGAAAAGTTTTATCCGATGATGAAAAGATATCTTTCGGGAGTCGAAAAGAAAGCGGCGGCGTTTTCATCGGGGGAAAGGCGATACATTTGGTCGCACGGATTTTCTTACGGCGATTGGTGCGCTCCGAACGAAAATCAAAAGCAATGGATGGCAAAAAAGAAGTGGATTTCAACCGCATATTATGCCAACGATTGCGCCCTCGCATCAAAAATTGCGACCATCCTCGGTCTTGAAGAGGAGGCTAAGGCGTTTCAAGAAAAGCGAAAGTGCATCGAAAACGCATATCGGAACGTTTTTACCGACAAAAAAGGAACGCTCAAAAACGAGTTTCAAACGGCCTATGTTTGCCCGCTGTATTTTGGAATGGTGAGCGGAGAGGAAAGAAAAAAATATGCTGAAAACCTTTTAAGACTCGTGAAAGAAGCCGATAATCATCTTTCCACCGGCTTCCTCGGAACACCATATCTCCTTTTTGCCCTTTCGGACAACGGATATATAAATGAAGCATACGACCTTTTACTTCAGGATACCGTCCCGTCGTGGCTGTATGAAGTCAAAGCCGGAGGAACGTCAATTTGGGAGCGTTGGGACGCGCTTCGACCCGATGGGACCGTCAATCTCGGAAAAGATCCGGGAAGCGGTCTGGTAAACGCTGTCGGCGGAGGAATGGTTTCTTTCAACCATTATGCGAACGGTGCAGTCGGCGATTGGTTATATAGGCGCGTCGCGGGACTCGAAGCGATTGAGCCGGGCTACAAAAAATTTAAGGTTGCACCCCTCGTCGGAGGCGGACTCACGAGCGTGTCATGTTTCAAAAAGCTTTCGAGCGGAACTATCAGAATCAATTGGATTTTTGAAAACGGCGTTTTTGTCCTCTCGATTAATGTTCCGTTTAACACGAGCGCTGTCATCACGCTGCCCGACGGAAAGAGCTTTGAAGTTTCAAGCGGAAAATATGTGTACAGCGTTGAAATGTGAGCAATATTATTTAAAAAGCCATGTGATGACATAACCGAATAATATAAAAACATATAGGCGCAGCCGATGGATTTTACGTCAGCTGCGCTTGGCTTTTTAGACAAAATGAAAAACCCTGTAAGCGTCTAATCGTCGAAGAATGTTAACCGTAATGTAGTTTTGTGTTTCAAATCTGCCCCACAAGTCAAGCAAAGAAATAATGAAATATCTTTTACGAGCGACGAGCTCGAACGAATAGACAAAATCAGTCTGACCTGATCTTTTCTGTAATCCCCCGTAAATGTGAATCGCACCCCGTTTGTCAAGCTGCAATGCCTGATAAACGGGGTGCGGTTTTGGTAAATGAAAGTGCTGCCTGTGACCTGAGCGGGAAAGCCCGCCAAAATTGAGGGAAGAGGTGCGGCAAAAATTCGTGGTGTGGATAAAAACTGAATAAGTTTTCTGTATATTGTCAAAAGATGTCGAGAAGATTAGATATAATCCGAAGACACGTAAAAGCTCATGAAATGCTGTCTAATTTTTGCCTCAGCAGTTCTTTCTCATTGCTGCCGTTTGTTGCAAATCTGATATAAGGTATTCCGTATTTGTCGAGAATTGAATTCTTCATCCTGTCGCGCTCGGCTTGCCTTGTACCGGATTGGTGAAATGAATATCCGTCAACTTCTATTGCGAGCAAAGGCTTTTTCGATATCTTATTAAAAATCAGAAAATCAAGATGCGTTGAGCTGTTCATCGCATACTGGCATTCCTCATCGCTCAAAAGATGCGGATTTCTTATAATCATATTTAACGGCTGGTGACAAATGACATCAAGGCCATTTCTTTCGCTTTCGCTCAGAACCTCGGTTATGAGTGCGTACATAAGATTTTCCGAATCGTATGCGGAGACCCTTTTGTGTTTCTTTAGATAGTCCTGCCTTGCCTGAGTGTACTGACTGTAGAGATAATCGAACACCGAATATAATGCGCTGTCTGTAACGGTACAGTTCTGATATTCGATGTAGTCGACAAGGTCGCGTATATTCTGCCCGTCTGTCTGCTCATTGCCGGATGTTATCAGTATGAGCCGCTTCTTGGCTCGCGATATAGCAACATTGAGAAGATATGGGTCATCTGTGAAATCCGATATCTTATCATCTACGGTTGTCATTATTATTGTATCCTTTTCGCGTCCCTGAAACTTGTGAACTGTAGCTGTTGTTATGCCATTGTCCGGGAGCTGTCTCTTTATTTCGTTAACTTGATTGTTATACGGTGCAATAATTCCTATGCTGCCGGGAACGGACTCTATTTTAGGCAATACCTCTGTTGTAAGGATATCAATTTGGCGTTGATTCATGTGTTCTCTCGAATGATTGCCGATTGAAGTTTTGATAACAGACAGAACATTAGATTCGCCGCAATCTTTCGTCATAATTACAAGATTGCCGTTATAGAACTTTTGATTGCAAAAATTTATGATTTTCGGGTGACACCTGTAATGTTCTCGGAGGAGTGTCCTCGGAGCATTTGGGATAACTTTGCATAGCGAAGAGAGAAAACTGTTTTCTGCAAAGTTATAGCCCTGCGGGAGCTCAAAAGATTTAAAAATAGCATCGGCGATTTTTCGGTCTTCGTCAGTTATAACATTCGGCAACTGTTTTGAGTCTCCCACTATTACCGCATGTTTGGCGTTTGAGAGAGCCAACGCCCCGGTTGGGATATCAACCTGAGAGGCTTCATCCATTATTGCATAGTCAAATTTAGCCCTGGAGTATAAACTGCTTCGAGATGAAAATGTTGTGCTGAGTATCACAGGATATTCAGCTTGAAATTCGTAAGGCTTTTTCCAGAAATCATCTCCTATAAAAATTGGGCGGCTTTCATTTTTTGAATATTTAATATACAATCGGTGCTTCAGATATTGCATCGACTTTGTCTGCATATCATTCAGAAGCTGGTGTGCGTTTATATTTTTCAGAGAGTTTTCAATAGAGCTGATTCTTCTTTGCAACTCTTCTTCTTTGGCTCTGTAAAAAAGTGCATGGAGAGCCGATATTATATGCTCGGGCTTGTTTTTATAAAAATCCCACTTGCACATACCAAATCTGAATCTGCTTCTCAGCTTGAAAATCAGCGGGATTTTTTTGTCGTTGTCGGCGTATCGCTGACATATTTCCCAAAGCTTGAGAATATCGGAGGATTTAACCGTTCTGCGCATCATTATCATTGAACGATCCAGCAAATCGGTTTCTGTGATATATTGTTCAAAGTGGTATTGTTCGGTGATGATTTGGTTGAGCTCCTGTCTTGCCTCGGCGAGATTTGACTGCATCTCAAACACGTTTTGAAGCTGTTCGGAGAGCCTGCCTATTTCTTCAATGAACTCCGGCTGTTCTGCCTCGCGGAAAAACCATCCGCTGAAATCTGGATATGAATCTGTTTGGGATGTCAAGAACTTGGTTTTGTTAGAGGATCTGCCGAGTGAAGCGATAATAAATTCAAGCCCGTATTCCGAAAACTTTTCGTATATATTCTGTATCGCAGAATTGTTGTTAGACACGACCTGCACAGTTTTGCCCGAGATGATAATGTTCGCGATGATATTAAGTATCGTTTGCGTCTTTCCGGTTCCCGGAGGTCCTTCGATAACACTGAGCTTATTTTCTAACGCATTCTTTACGGCTTTGAACTGACTCGCATTGCAGCCGAACGGGAAAATAAGATGCGTCGGCTTTGCTAAAGCGGCAGTGTAAAGAGTAGGATTCAAGTAATACGCCAGCACTGATGTTTCGTCGATGAAATCTATTCCGGCATACTGAATCGGCAAAAGCTTCTCTCCGGTTTCTGCTTTCAATTTACAGAGTTCCGCCGACCTTTTAAGATAGTCAAGGACATTTTTTGCGGTCTCATCATCAAGAACAGACTTTTCTATTTGCAAATCATCTTCACTGTAATCGCGCGCGGAGCCGTTCTCAAAGCAAATGTGCCAATAACGCTGATTTATATCGGTAAAAACATAGATGGCGCGTATGCCCCAAAGCGAAATCCCGTTGTGTGATATGTGATAATTCAGCGGATCCAGAACTACTGGATCTTTCAGCCAATGAATATTTTCTGAGTTATATGAATATGTCTTTTGATTTTTAAAGGTTACCTCATACTTTTGGGTTATGGCGTTGTATTTCAGCTCGGTAATGTCTTCGGTAATTATCCGCCCGTTGGCGACTATCATATGTTTGCTTGAGTTCACACGTTTCACCGCCTGCATTAATGTCTGTGAAACAATTATACATCAATCTTGCCTGATTTGAAATAACTTTTGTTGACAAAATGTTGACAAAATAAAGAAAAGCCTTCACGCTTGAAACGTGAAGGCTTTTTGGCGGACAGGGTGGGATTCGAACCCACGAGCCGCTTGCGCGACTACCTGATTTCGAGTCTTGTTCGCACTTGGTACTTTCGTGTCTGCTGTGGTCGGTGGCGGCAGTTTTGGAAACGGCGAAAATCCTTGTGCTGCAACGAATTTTGGACGCACCGCCCGGTATTGACCAGCTCCATATCAGAAAAAACCAGAGTTCAAATTGAAATGAGAAATGCCCCAAAACAATCGATTTTTTTGCGCGCTGGCAAGAAAATACGCAAGAAGAAAACCCTTGTCCGGTATGGCTTTGCAGACAGCCACCCGGATTAAATGCGAGAAAAACTGGCTCAAAATAGATTATACGAAGCACCCTTTCGGACCGAAACACAGAAAGGAGTCTTCGTTATGAAATACGACGCCAAGGAATTCAAAAAATACCCGGAGATTATGAACAAGGAGCAGATGCGGATCGCCTGCCACATCAGCAAGCAGACAGCGCTCTATCTTCTCCAATTCAACCTGATTCCGCACACCTGCACCGGCAAGAAAACCCGCTGCTACGCCATCAAAAAGAGCGATGTGATCGCTTTTATGAACGACCGTGAGGTCAACCCGGAAAAATACATAGCGCCGAAGAACTGGTACAAATACGGAAGCGAAATGGTTCGGCCCTATAAAATCCGCATCCATCCGCCGTGTGCCAAGGACGAGAAGAAGCTTCGGCGCTACTATGAGAGCAGGCTGGCCGCGCTGCCGGATGTGATGGATGTGGCCGCCGCCGTGGACTTCACGGGCTATAACCGACGCACCGTCTGCCAATGGATTCGCGTGGGGAAGCTAAAGGCGCTGGCGCTGCTGCAGAAGTACATGATCCCCAAATGCTATCTCATCGACTGGCTCTGCTCGGACGATTACAACAATACCAACCGCAAATCTCGCCGGCATATCGATATGCTTTGGGAGGTACAGAAATGGAACGACATGCGATGAAATAGTGGAATTGTAAAAATGCCTGCTTCAAGCTGTAATTGCGTAAAAAGCTATATTCGGCGGACTTCCTTTGCTTGCGCGAAGGAGGTCCTTTCGCATTATTAGACGAGGCGGCTCTCTGTTTCTGAGAACAACCAAGGCGGACACTCACATTGAATAAGCGAATATTCGCCGAAAATTCACAAGCTCCGGTTGACAGAGTGAATTTTATGAGTATAATATAATTAGAATTCGTATGAGGAGGCGTCTCCATGAACTTTGAAACCGAAAATATAGAATTCAAGGCTCAGTTTACTGAGGAAATTTATAAAGAAGTGATCGCTTTCGCAAATACGGACGGCGGCGTGGTGTTCGTCGGCATTGACAACAATGGAAATGCCATCGGACTGGCAGATGTGGATCAGGAGTATACCCGCATCACCAACGGCATCCGCGATGCTATTGTGCCGGACGTTACAATGTTCGTGCGCTTTTCGATCCAGGATAACAGGGTGGTGCGTATTGCCGTCAGTGAGGGAAGCAACAAGCCCTACTACCTCAAAGGAAAAGGTCTGAAGCCCAACGGTGTTTATGTACGCCAGGGCACCTCCAGCGTGCCAGCGTCCCCTGAGCAGATTCGCCAGATGATTAAGGAAAGCGATGGCGATGCGTTCGAAGAAATGCGCTCCATGGAGCAGGATCTGTCCTTTGAGGCTGCGGCAAACGCTTTCGAAAAATATGGAGTGCCGTTCGGAAAGGAAAAGTACCGTGCCCTTGGGATTACACAGAAGAATGATGAGCTTTTTACCAACCTTGCACTTATCATCTCCGATCAATGTGCGCATACGACGAAGGTAGCAGTTTTCGGTGATGATTCTAATACCACCTTCAAGGATAACAAGGAGTTCGGAGGCTCCATCTTTGCGCAGCTGGAGGACACCTTTGATTACCTGATGCTCTGTAACAGAACCAAGGCGTCATTTAAGGGATTGGAGCGTATTGAAAAGCAGGATTACCCCGAGGAGGCTCTTCGCGAGGCACTTTTGAATGCCATTGTGCACCGGGATTATAGCTACAGCGGCAGCATTATCATCAATGTGAACGACGAGCGGATAGAGTTCATCTCTATCGGCGGCCTCCTCCCCGGTCTCTCCACCGATGACATCCGTATCGGTATTTCACAACCCCGCAACAAGAATCTTGCCGAGATGTTCCATCGCCTGCGTTTGATCGAGAGCTACGGCACCGGCATCCGCAGGATCTATAAGCTTTATGAAAACTGCCCCGTACAACCGGTCATCGAAGCAACGCCCAATGCATTCAAAATGGTCCTGCCCAATATGAATGCCATGACCGTTGCCATCCCAAAGCAGGCTTCTCCGGTCACTGCACAGATGCAAAAGGTTCTTGACTATACCTCCGCGCACGGCCATATCACGGATGAAGAGGTCCAATCCTTGCTTGGAATCAAGAAGACCCGCGCTTTTGAGCTTATGAAACAGATGCAGAATATGGGGCTTGTGCAGAGGGTAGGCCGCGGGGCTGAAAAGAAATACTTGCTGAATTAGCTCTCAGCTAGTGTTTGCTACAAATAATTAATTGAATGCGGCCATCGGTGACGCAGACTTATTCAGGAAGCAGGAAATGCATGAAAGCATCCATTAAAAATATAGAACAGACCATCGCCTCGGAGCAGTATCGTCCTGCTTTGAGCGAGGAATACCAAGAGTTGTTTCAGCGACTTACTCGGCGCTTAGAAGACACGTTACCTATGAACAGAGCTCGAATTATCAGTGATGAGCTTCGGCGTGTTTCTGAAACTGCACGAGAAGCCGACCTTGACTGCCAAAAATATATGGCGGCCCTAAGCGTATTAGTTGATCTTTCCCTTCAAGGCTGGATTTTTGATTTTCAGGATCATCAGCTTACCTTGAGAATGGAAAACGATAACATTGATGATAAAGAGAAAATACGCTATAGACTTAGCGCAGAGCGCAATGCGCAATTTAAAAGCGAAAGCGTCGCACGCTTCATTAAGTATATGGAAACCGAGCGGAATTATAACGGTACTCCAGTATCGGTTAAGTGCTTGATTGGAAATAGAGATGCGCTCATCCTTGCAATTAGAACGGGGCGTCAGGTCTGCGCACCATATATTCAAATGGTTACAGGCAGCAGAGATGAGTATACAGGCTTTAAGCTTTCAGACATTTGGAGATATTTCCGCTACACGTGGTCCATCCCCTATAAGACAATGCCCGGGAGAAACATATACTATCTTGTTAGAGACAGCTTGCAGCCATATCACCCGATCATTGGTATTTTTGCCTTGGGTAATTCCGTCCTTAATCTGACTGCTCGAGATGATGATATTGGTTGGACAATTGAGGCTATCAAGACAGAGATGTCAAAACGAGTTCACACAGAATACTGTGAGCAAACTGTAAGCGGAACTGATGGAAAAAGAGTTAAGGTAAAAATTCAAGCACCAATTGAAACCGAGGAGGAATACCTACAGCGTAGATATGCTTATGCAGAGCGCCTTTTCCCGCTTCTTGTCAAAAATGTCAATTCAGCAATTTCGGAAATCTATACCGGTGATCTTGGCTATTATAAGCAAACCAAGTATCCCCGTCAGGAGCAGGTCGATGAGCTTTATGCCATAGCTGCAGAGTATTCCGAAAGGTCAATAAACAACAGAAACAACGAGACATCTCCGGATTGGCGGGAGGAAGCAAGGAGTAATCTATTTAAGCGTAAGCGTGCATCTGAATTGGCCAAGCTCTTGGAAACGAAAATAGCATTTAACAATGCCGCCGGGCAAAGCAACGAGGACAAGCTCCTATCTCTTCTTGCATCTGAGGGCGGACGCAAAGCAATTCATACTGCGCTGATAGCTAACAGAAAATGCAAAATTGGATCAAACATGATGGACATTATCGTTTGCGGCTCCATCCCACCATATAATCACCTCTTAGGCGGTAAGCTTGTAAGCATTCTGGCTTGTAGCCCTAGAGTGATCAGTGATTATACTCACCGTTATGAGAGACAAATCAGCGAAATCGCTTCTCGAATGAAGGGCGAACGGGTAATCCGCGACAGCCGTCTAGTCTACCTAGGCACTACCAGTCTATATGCTGTCGGAAGCAGCCAGTACAATCGTATAAAGGTACCATTAGGCAACGACAGATTACTCGAGTTTCGCGAAATGGGAGTCACGGAGGGCTATGGTACCGTGTTTTTCTCACGGGAAACCACCGCTCTTTTCTCTAGAATTCTTGAGCTGCAGGATGGCGGGAAGCGTATTAATCATGTTTTTGGGGAGGGGACAAGCCCGCGTTTTCGGATGATCAGCAGAGGCCTAAGCTCTATTGGAATCCGCGCTGACGCATTTCTTAAGCATTACTCTCCTCGTATTGTATATTCTGTCGATCTTGCCAAGAACACGAAGGATTATTTGATGGGCTATACAAACGCTGTAGATTATGGCTTTAACCCTGACTGTGAGGAGGATATCGCCCATGGAACACAGGCATTGATTGATTATTGGTATAAGCGTTGGCTGATGAAGCGATTAACAACGGTGGATATTGTTCAGCGACTGAACGACTTTAGGGTGGATGATGTTCTGCTCGGAGGCATGTAAGGAGGCAAATATGTCAAAGCTCGATTTTATCAAGAAGCTATATAATGGGAAGAATTGTTATTCTGACCACATGAATAAGGATGAGCTTGGCTTTCTGCACATTTCTTCCGGTGTAGAGCCGCTTGTCTCTGACATGCTAGACAAGCACAAGCTCGTATTTTTGACCGGAAATCCTGGTGATGGCAAGACCTTCATTATCAAGGCGATTGAACCCTGCATTATCAGAAATAATGTATTCGTTAAAACAGATTTTAATGAAGTTACGAATTATGCTGATGCCGCTAGGAATATTGTTGACCTTTATGTAGAAAAGAAGCCCGCAGTGTTCGCTATTAATGAGTATCCGTTTTTGCGGCTGTGTAAGGAGATTAAGCGGATTAATCCTGATATTTATAATGAAATAATGCGGGCAAAGAAATCTGCTATTACGTACGAGCTCTCCGAGCCCATTAGGCATATTGCTGTTGTTGACCTTAACGAGAGAAATCTTCTTACCAAGGATAATCAGTTGCTTGATACTCTATTAACGAAAATGACTGACCTGCTCTCTAGCGAGCCAATACACAGCCAAGCCTTAAAGTATAATCTTCGTGCACTTCAAAGCACAGAAATAAAACGGCAGATTGTTTCTTTGCTGGAGTTGGCATCCTCCGACTGTGAGCATTTTGCAGTAAGGGATGTTCTTGGCGCGATTTCATTTATGCTTACAGCGTGTACAATGGATGAATATGAAGGTCAATATTACTATTCCGCAATATTCGAGGGTTCAAACGAGCTGCTTCGAGCCATTCAAAAGTTTGATCCGATATATTTGTCTGTGCCATCACTTGATGAGAGTCTCTGGAATGGAGTCATAAATGAAGGCTGGCTCATGGGGGCTCCTCGAAAATGGCCAAACGATTCCTCCTTCGAGGACGATGTTGACGCGGCAGTCGAATGCTTTAAAGAGATTAAGAGAAAGTATTACTTTGAAAACCTTGATGGACAAGGCTTGCTTAAGCTTCAACCAGAGGAAATCCGCAAGAGCCTGGAAATTTTTACAGCCTTTGATTCTCAAAAGAAGAAGATCAAGGAGCGTCTTGTCCGTTCTATAAACAAGCTGTTTCTGCCCTCGTCTGATGACAAGAAACAGTTACACATTTGGACTACGCATAGATACGACCTCAGCCAGGAGGCAGCGGTTGCTATATCTAGTAAATCTGTTGATTCGAGCGAGCTTGAGATAAAAATGCCCCGTCCGGCAGATTGGCTGCAGGGCATGGAATACATGCCAAATCACATTATTCTGAAGCCTAAAGCCGGCGATGTCCCCGTGCTGACGCTGGATGCTGATTTTTTGCGAACACTCGATGCCGTGGAAAACGGTTATCCTGTAGGCCTTTTGGCCCCACAGTACGAGCAGGCGGCGGCAATGTTCCTTCAGCAGCTAGACAATTATGGTTATGCTGAAGAAAACGACGATGGAGAAATAATCTTAGCAAGTAGGATCAACAGCAGCAAGAAGACGGTGCTGATACAGGACGGGAAATACGATTTTGAGGAGGGCGAGGAATAATGGCTGCGGATTCCCTAAAACGTATAGGCGATAAAATTTGCCAGGATTATCTCGGCTTTAATCCGACCTCTAACTCGACAAAGCCGCCTCACATTGCTAACGGCCTGTTCCGTGCCTGTATAGGAGAGACCTGTGATACAAGGGATGTACACGAGTGGGTTATTAGCGACGGGAGAAAGGATGCCCTTCCGTCAGAAAAAATCGTAGCGGATTACGCTTGTATATTAGAAAAGGGTGAGCAAGAAAAGCCGTCAAACATTAAACAGTTCCGCTATTTTTTGGGTGAAATTTTCAATCAGGACAATACTCTCTATCCCCAATACGATTTTTCGGTTATGGACATTTCCTCCCACTGGATGGTCAAAGGGCGGTTGAATTCCGAAGCGCATATTGGAGACTTCATTTTTGAAATACTCGCAAAGCAGCTTGATGGCAAGAGATCTCCTGTCATTTCACTACTACAGGAGGCTCTAAGCAATGATTCAGATGACCTAACAAAGCTTATCAAGCCAATCCTTACTGCCCCCTCAGATAAAGAAAAACGCAGCATCCATGGAATCCAATATCCTGAGGATAGTGAAATACGTTGGGATAACTGCAAGGAAAGGCTCCGGAACGGCTTTGATCGGCTTGCTGATAACATCATTGCGACAGGAGAGAATAGAAACAGCCTTTTGGTTATGCGAAGGATCATTAATTTTGCCTTGTTCTCAACCTTCATTTATTTAACGCAGGGCGATGCTGCAGCATACGGTGGTAGCAAGCCCCCTATTCTTCTGGATTCAGGCGCGGATTTGGAGTCGATAAAAAAGGCGAGTGAGCAATCCTATACTTTAGCTAAAAAAACTGTTGAGGATTTCTTTATCAGCTCTATTGATATGATTCTTGGAGAGGAAATTCCCTCCGACACCGCTGATGAATGCCGACAGTGGATCGATAGTATGGTTTTTTCCTCCGTTAATCGTGAGGAAAGCATTAGAAGTGCAGTAAAGAATTATTTTGATAGCTTTGTTGACGAGGATAGGTCTCCGAGACTTGCGCTCTCAAGAGCCCTGCAGATTGCCCTATATACCTTTGAGTACAAGAACAATTCCCCCTCTGCCTTCTGCAGAGTGCTAGGCGTTAGATGTGGCTTGATTGGCCCAAGAGGCAATCGAGCGAACATCAAGCGTTATCTGATTAATAGCTTTACGCTGGAAACCATTACCCTAGGTGCGTTGAGCAAGGAAGAGCTCGAGGATGGAATTGAACTAAAGGAGTTAGGTGAAAAGCTAATTTCTGCATACAACATTCTAATCGGGGCTGATGCTGAGACTGAATATAATCTCCTCGCTGCCTATAATATTGCGCAAGCAACTCCCGGCGATCTACGTGGAGATTTGAGTATCAACTCACAGGCTATAGCTAATACTTATATTTCCCTAGGAATGGGAAAACGGTATGCCGATGGTGTTACATTAATCGGGTGGAGGCTTTGATATGGAAAAGACACTGCTGACTAAGGTAGTAACGCAGCTTGTTAATGAACGTGCGAATGCTCAGGAATATGGTGTTGCACTTGTCAATATTCCTGACTTTGATTACGTTGCTTTTGCACTAGGTCTATCCTCCGAAAGAAAGGCGGCCTTGTTCTTCTTGGGCTTTCCTGAGTCCACAAGAGCTCGCATAGAAAGTGAACTGTCCCAAAACGAAAGGCTTTCTTATGATTTCACAGTAGAAAAGGCCGAGGAGTCGCGCAACTCTGGCGATGAAAGCATATTTAGGGTTCTGGTCATCAAGCGCGCAGAAATGGAAAAGATGTCATCTCTGCGCTGGTTCCCTGAGATCACGCTGGAGCGCATTTATACCAAAAGCTGTGACCTTGCAAAGAAGGAGCTTGCCGGAACAAACGCTGTAATTGAGGCACTAATTCAGGCGCTTCGTAGTAAGCCTATCCGTAGCATTCTAAGCTTTGAGCGAGTACTCGAGTATCTTGAACTCTTGATTTCCTCTCCTGCAGATACGCTCCCTGATGCGATAAAAGAGAACTATTATCGACTTGGGCTTTGCGCAGACAAGAATGTTGATAGCCGGAATCCAGTAAGAGATGATTTCGTGGCAAGGATTAAGCATAACCACGGAATCGTTGAAAGGATAAGTAATCTTGAGCAGGCTGAGCGCCAAAGCATTACGAACTACTATACTAAGGCTACAGGTAAGAAAGAAACTCCCCACCGAATTCTAAGCTACTACAAAACAAAGGATATTGCTCTGCTTGGCCAAATGGAATTAGCTGAGGTTGAGGAGTGTCTCAAGGCTGCAAAGGAGAAAAAGAGTCCTACTCCGTCACCAAGACGAGGTACGGCAATAAGGCCAACAGCATTAGCTGCACAATTGATTTTCGATGACAATCAGGATCAGATTCCTGATATACTGGCACAACTGGAGCGTGATATTGATCAGCGCGCAAACACGAAAAAAGCAGAAAAAGTAGAGGTTGATGTGGATGGCGGGCGGGCTCAGTTTAAGACGGAGCCCGTTACGGAGAGAATCGCTGAGGAAATGTCGTCCGATTCTGACTTCGGCAGTATTATTCGTGCTGAGGTTCAAGCGCCGGACGAAGCTATTCGCGATCTTGATAAATATGAGCGAATATCATTAGGACCGGCGATTCTTGATCCGATTTGGGACAACTTATCTCGGATCTCTGCACTTGTTTCAGAGGGCGAAACCATTTCTGCGCGATTGAAGCGGTTTCTTGAAGCAAGGAAGGAGCTTCTACCCTTCAGCAGGCGCTTGCAGGATGCACCTATGCTGCAGGTTCTTGCTCAATTTGACAAGTTTTACAAGTATCTCACAGCGTATGAGGGATTGCTTACCGCAATAAACGATGAGTTTCCTAAAATTTGGGCAATTGCACCATCTAACGCCAAGGAAATCATTAACACAATCATGTCCTTGGACTATGTCTTTGTTGTTGGGGAGGCAAAAGCCCACGCAATCCCGACCCCTATGCACCCTATGTATCTTTGGAAGTATGTGGAGCTTGCCAAGGAGATTCTTGCAAGCAAAGGTGTCAATGAAATCGGAGAAGCACAGCTTAGCGATGAGGATAAGTCGTTCATTATCCGAAGGGCTGAGGATATTCCTGACCCCTTATCCGTTGCACTGCTTCCTGCTACCATTGCGTGCTGTGGTGCTACATTCCTTCCTCTTTCTGGTAGAATTGGTATGCTCCCGGTTTATTCAAATGTACCGCAGATCAACCAGAGTGAAAGTGGCATTGATACTCTTAAGCAAGCAATTATTCGTTACCTCTGCCTATATCCTCATGCTGGGATGATGCTTAAGCTCTGCGTTATAGATCCTCCATCTGTGGAAGTAATCGTTTCTATGCTGAAGGCCTTGAACAACGACAAGGAGTTTAATATCAACGGAATAGAGATTTCTATCTTCCACACAAAGGAGGTTCCCACAAGCTGGATTGAAATTGATAACGATTCTCTAAATGACGGAATGCTGGGGAGAATCAAGGGACAGAGATCTCTCAACTTCAAGCTTAAGATAGCTCATCACAAGTACTCCTACAGCAAAATACTAGGTGAGATTAGCCGCGAGCAGCATATGCTTATCATCTTCGATCCCAATGAGGTTAAGATCGAGACTGCTCAAAACAACCGCCAAATCCACATTCATCCTCTTTGCGTACCAAAGGTATATAAATACAACCCGATTGATGAAAAGGTGGAAATCCGTCCGGCAAGCGAAGGCGGAATCTTTACCGTCTATGCCAGCATCATAGAAAAGCTAAATGAACACCCCTCGACCTTCAGCCATACAAGCACAAGCTTTTATACCCCGCTCAAGAGAGAAACCTATGATGCCTTTTTGGATAAATGCGACTGGCTTGTAATCTTAGATCAGAGTCTAAAGAGTTGGGATATCTCGCTGAGGGCAGCTAGTGAAAAGCTGTTTTATAGGGAAAACGATTATCGCTCCATTGGTATTTATTCCAGCAATTGCAGGAAATTCGTGCTTGGGTATGATACTCTTGTAAAGCGCTTAGGCAACTTCGTCCCAAAGGAGGAGGGAGTAAAGGAGATCATCAAGGCTGTCCGTGAGATTAACGATGACGGCCTGCTAAGCATCGTTTCGCATACCTCAAATCGCATATTCGATACCAATCACGGCAAGGGAAGCTTGGGAATTGCACTGGCTGCAATCCACTACAAGCGGCAACACCCCGCCGCAATACTGGTTGGTCTAGACACCCAGCTTGCGCAGGAATGGCTTTCAGACCGCGAGGACGGCAAGCTACCAGATTTGATCGGCATCAATCTTGAATCCGACACTGATGCGCGCGTTGACATTATTGAGGTGAAAACCTACGCGGACAATCCAAATGCCTTCACTATTGATGGAGATACGATCTCTGGGCATGCTGTAGAGCAGGTTACGGCACTTGAGAGCCTCACTCAAGAGATGCTTGGGAAAGCAGAGAAAATCACTACGATTTCACGACGTGAAATTTTGAGAGAGCAGGTTTTTGAGTGTTTGTTCCAGGCGACTCTCGATCCAGCAAGCAAGCTCCGCTACAGTAACATGCTGAATGACCTTTTCGCCGGCGAATACAATGTGAGTGTTCGCAGAAATATAGCTTTCGTTGACTTTGAAAATACAGAGAGCTCCAAAAAGGTTTATAAGGGTATCGATGATTTTTTGGGCAAGGACTATACCCTGATAACAATTGGTAGTAGTGAAGTTCAGGCGATTCTTGCTAATACTGTCTTTGCTTGCGAAGCAGGCCCGCTTAATCCGGCCTTTCAAGACGAAGCTGTCGCTTCGCCTCAAGCGACATACGAGGCAAATGTGGTAGGGCCTGTACAAGAAGAGACAGCTTGGCCTGAACATTCTCCAGGTGCTCCTGACACCGCTCATGCTTATGTAGCCGATGCTCCTAGCACACCCGTTGCTCCTGCTGCACCTGTCACGAATGAAACCGATACCGAGCTTCAAAGAACAGACCTTCGAGAAAAGTGTGCGAGAATTAATAAGGTTTTTCGCGATTATGGCATCAATGCTTATCCTGTAGATCCTAATATGGTTCAGGAGGCTGCGCGTTTTACGAGATTTTCTGTTGAGCTAAAGTCTGGCGAAACAATAAGGACACTGGAACGCTTCAAAACGGATATTGGCATCCAGCTTGAGGCAAATGGAGAGATACTGATCGATCATATTAAAGGAACCAAGTATCTTTCGGTTGATGTGCCCTTTGCAGGCGCTGGTAAAGCGATTAGTCTTTTGAAGCATTTGAATCTCTTGGACGGCTCCTCAGGCGCTCTCGATTTTGTCGCAGGACAAAAGGCAGACGGAAGGTTTGAAGTCGTTGACATCGCCAAGGCCCCTCATATGCTTATTGCAGGTACAACAGGCTCGGGCAAAACCATTTTCTTGTATTCGATCATCGTAAGTCTGCTGCATAAGTATCCTATGGAGGATCTGGAGTTCCTAATCATTGACCCCAAGCAGACGGATTTCGTTTTCTTTGAGGATTTACCTAATCTCTACGGCGGGCATGTTGTGGTCGATGCTGAAGAAGCGCTCGAGATGATTCAACGCATCAATGACGTCGATAAGGAAGGGCGAATGCAACAGCTTCGATTCTGCAGGAGCAGAGATATTGGCTCGTACAACGAAAAAAATCCAGATCATCGCATGAAGCGGCTTATCATAATTATTGATGAGTATGCAGATTTGATTCAGACCGCAGAAATGCAAGGAAAGCGAAAAGAATTTGAGAAATTCCTTTCCATGTTGGCACAAAAGGTGCGATCCTTGGGCATTCATCTTATCATCGCGACACAACGGCCAAGTGCAAATATCGTTACGGGCGTGCTAAAAGCTAATATCCCCTACAGAATCTCCTTTAGATTACCTTCTCACACGGATTCTCAGACGATTTTGGACATGCCCGGTGCGGAGAACCTCTTGGGTAAGGGTGATATGCTGATGGTTACTGATAGCGATACCATCCGTATGCAGGGCTTGTATATTTCAGAAGATGAGCTTGATAATTTTGTGAAAAGCAGACAGTGAGGAATTGACGCATGCAAACAGTGCTAACCCCAGAGCATAAAACCGGAATTTTTATACAGGAACTGAAAAATCGCTTCCTGTGTGAGGTTGAGATTGACGGGGAAAGCACTGTTTGTTATGTGCCATCCTCCTGCCATCTGAGCAATTTCTTAGATCTTAAAGGCAAGAGCGTATTATTAGCTCCTACTCAGTCAAAGAATGCGCGGACTCAATTTGCTCTTTTTGCTATCCCGTACAAGAAAAACTATATCCTGTTAAACACCTCGATGGCAAATAGGGCGGTTGCGGACAGCATTAAGGGGCGCCGTTTTTCTTTTTTAGGAAGAAGAGGAGCAATCTATACTGAGCACTATGTTGGAGGCTATAAGAGCGATATTTATATTCAAGATACAAATACGATAATAGAAGTAAAAAGCGTGCTTTCAACAGAAAAATGTGCTTTGTTTCCTACGGTCTTCTCTGAAAGGGCTTTGAAGCAGCTTGAAAAACTGCGCGACTTGCTTTCCTTGGGCTATCGCGTGCATTACAGTGTTATTTCCCTTAATCCGTATGTGAGTAGCATTTATTTCGTTTCGGACGCACAGTTTACGCCCTTGCTCAAATCATGTATTGACCTTGGAATGACGATTTCTGCGTTTTCATGCAGGATAGATGACAATAGAGTATACATAGATAAGAGGCTACAGATTATTTTGCCTTGATGAATTTGGCATTCCGCTAATTAAGGAAAACCGCCGATTTAGTAAATATAGGCCTTCACATAAGAGGTCAGTCTAATAGCCAATAGCACTATAAGAAATCGTCAAGTGCGATTTGGTCAGGCGTGATTCGGCAAATCGTATGTGACTATTTTTCTGTCAAATCTGTAAATCTGCTTTTCACACATTGGGCTTTTCCTTCGGGTTGTGCTATCATGTGGATGATGATAGAAACCCACACGGCGGGCGTGAAAGGAGGAGGAACATGAACAACAGATTTGCAGAAAAGCGCAGGCGGTATCTGCGCGAGTACAGAGACGGCATCTACACGGGGATGCTGCTGACCGGCAAGCTGGACGAGCATCTCAAGGAAATCGGCGGCACAGCACAGGAGATGTTCGATCGGCTGGTCGCGCAGATGAAGGACGCTGAGGGTGTCACTGAACGGCTGAAGGCCGAAAAACAAATGGAATGGGTGGGACGGATGAACAGCATCTGCAGCCGTGCGGAGGAAGTTGTCCTTTCTGAGCTGGTTTATTGCTGAGGTGTGGTGATGTTCAAGTATAGAAGAAATCGAGTGTTAGCACTCTGCGCCGGCGAGCGACGGCTGCTGACAATGGCCCTGTTGTCCTTTCGGAACAAGCTGGTAGCAAGCGGCAAGCCCACCGAGGATATCAATGAGCTGCTGATCCGGCTGCTACGGTAAAAACTGAATACGAGAAATGAGCGTCTGCTTCTGAAAAGAGGCAGGCGCTTATTTTTATGGCATCAATTTTGCAGCCACACCGATGAAATCCGGAATGGACATGGCATCAATTTTGATGCCATAGACGAAAAATGGCTCCATTTCGGAGCCACGAGCAGTCCTGCATAGGAAAATGGCTCCAATTTGGAGCCAAAACAAAAGAATTTTTCAAGGGGGTTAATTTTTTGGCCTTCTCGCTGCCTACCAAGTGAGGGGAACTTTGAAAAAGCTCTGCACAAGCTCGGCTTTTTATAATTTACCAGCTCAAAAGAAAAAATTTTGAAAAGCAGCGGGAAAATCCGAAAAAAATTCGGCAAAGGGAAAGTGAGAGGAGCTTCTAAGCTTCCCCCGTGTACCTCGACAACTGAATAGCCGTTACCGAGACAGATATGACTGTGCGACGACCGCAAAAGAGCGAGCACGGCAACGCCGCGGAGGCCCCGGGGCAGGCATATAAAAACGATATCGGAAGTACGGCGCCAAACCAAAAAACACAATTACCAGCGAAAGAAAGAAGGTGAAACACATGAACAAGCTACAACTGATCGATGCCGATACCCTGTATTACAAACCTCTTGCCCACCCAAAAATGCTCATCGACGGTGTTCTCTCCGACGGGCTCGCCATTTTAGCGGGTGACTCCAAGATCGGCAAGAGCTGGATGGTGCTGTGGCTGTGCCTGCAAATCAGCCGCGGCGAGGCGGTGTGGGGGCTACCCACCAGAAAAACCGATGTGGTATATCTGGCCTTGGAGGACCGGGAGTGGCGCGTTCAGCAGCGTATGCAGGAGGTGACGGATTCTCCGCCGGAGAATCTCCGCTTTGGCTTTTCCTGCGGGCAGCTGGGCGCGGAGCTGGAGGGGCAGATCGAGGAGGCTCTGCGGGAATTTCCCTCCACGGGCCTGATATTCATCGATACCCTCCAAATGGTGCGGGACAATGCTTCCGCAAAGGTCAATGCCTATGCCCAGGACTACAAGGATCTGTCCGGCCTGAAAAAGCTCGCCGATGACCACGGCATTTGCATCTTCGTTGTCCATCACACCCGTAAGGAGCGGGACAGCAGCAATATTTTCAATGATATGACCGGCTCCACAGGCATTTTGGGCGTGGCGGATACGGGGATGATTCTCCGCAAGGATGACCGCTTCGGCGATTGCGCCACCCTCTGCATTACAGGCCGGGATGTGGAGGAGAAGAAGCTGAAAATGCAGATGCGGGGCGTCCGATGGGAGATTACCGAGGCGCTCAGCGCCGACGATTTGCGAAAGGAACGCATCCCGGACTTCGTTTTTCAGGTGGCGGATTTTCTCTTGGCGCACAGGCGGTTTCGGGGCACGGTGTCCCAGCTGCTTGCCGCCGTAGGTAATACGGAGCTGAAGCCCAACCTCGCCAGTAAGCATCTGACCCGTCATTACAGCGATGTGCTGCTGCCCCTGGGAATCACCTACGAGTATCGTAAAACGGCGGCTGCCCGGCTGGTGCTTTTGGAGCTGCATGACGGTGCTGACGGTCATGACGGTTCCTCCGGGAGCGAGAGACTTGCGTCACTGCGGAAACAGAATGACGGAACCTTCCGGCTTCCCCAGGCATCGTCACAAGCGTCATCTGCGTCATGGGAGGAGGCGGAGGACGATGAGGAATTGCCGCTTTAAGGGGTGCGGGGCTATACACCGCTTTTTTATACATAAGGATAATTATACATAAGGATAACGAGCATGGGATTTGTGTAGCCATGCGGCACCCAATTCCCCCGTATCTGCCGATACGAAAGGGGTGCGCCCCTGTAACCCCGCTGAAAGGATGTGATATCTATGCGGACTCGAACAGAGGAAATCAATGTGCGAGTCTATAAAACCGAGAAGAATACCATTCGCAGAAAGGCAAAGAAATGCGGCATGAATATGTCGGAATACCTCCGAACCTTGGGAACCGGCACGGCAGTAAAGGAGGCTCCGCGCCGGGAGCTGATGCTGGCGTATCAGAAGCTGACGACGCTCCACGATACCGTCCGCTACGAGCTTGCTATGAGGGACTTTGACGAGGCCCTGACCGAGATCGAGAGCCTGCTTCTGCGCGCCTATCACGGGAAGGAGGATGCCGATGGCGGTGACGAAGATCTGGGCGATCCATGACAGCGTCAGCCGTGTGGTGGACTACTGCACCAATCCGAGTAAGACCAAGCTAAGCGACCTGGAGCAGGTGCTGCTGTATGCTGCCGACAAAGGAAAAACCCTGGATGAGGGGGAGCAGCAATACGCCGTCACCGGAATTGGCTGCAGGGCGGAGTCAGCCGCAAGGGAGATGGCTGCCGTGCAGAGGCGCTTCGGCAAAGCCAGCGGCAATGTGGCCTACCACGCCTACCAGTCCTTCAAGACCGGTGAGGTCACGGCGGAGGAATGCCATCGCATCGGCGTGGAGACGGCGCGGCGGCTTTGGGGGAACGACCGGCAGGTGCTTGTTGCCACCCACTTCAACACCGGCACTTATCACAACCACTTTGTTGTGAATCCGGTGAATATGTGGACGGGCAAAAAGCTGGAGGCAAAATACGAGGTCTACTACAAGCTGCGGGATATGTCCGACCGTATCTGCAAGGAGCATGGCCTGTCGGTGGTGAAAAATCCCCAACGGCATAAAACGGCGCGGTCGGTCTACTTTGCCGAAAAGAACGGTGAACCCACCCGATACAACCTTATGCGGCGGGCGCTGGACGAGGCACTGACGATGTCGAGCAGCTGGACGGAGCTGAGTGCCGTGCTGCGGAAGAAGGGCTATGTGTTCGTGTGCGATCCCTACCGCAGGTACGCCACCATCCGCTCTCTAAGCGCTAAAAAGTGTATGCGCACCTTCCGGCTGGGAGCCGAATATGACAAGGAGGCGCTGCAGGACAGGCTGCTGGAGAACCAGCGGGACATCCGTGTGACCCGGCGCTATTTTGAATTCATGAGGCCCTACACACGGGAATATGCCAGGAAAAATCCGCCGACGGAAGAATATTACCGGCAGCGGGATTTCTATCTGCATTTGCCCCGTGTCACCGGATATTTGAGCTTCTTCCGCTGCGTGGCAATCGCGCTGGGTGTTGCGCCGCTGTACGAAAAGGAATATCGGCAGCCCCTGTCGGCGGAGTGTCGGGAGGCTTGCCGCAGACTGGATCGCTTCACCGCTGAGATAACGCTGGTGTGTCGGGAGCATTTGGACACGCCGGAGGATGTGCAGAGGTTTCTTGCACGAATGGACAGGGAGATGGATGCAATATCCGCTGCACGCAGCAAAATCCGCAATAAGCAGCGAGGCTGTGCCGATCCTGCGGAGAGGGTCGAGCTGAAAAAGTCCTGCGCCGCCTGCACCGCAGAGCTTTCCCGGCTTCGGAAGCAAAAGCAAACCGCCTATAACATGATTGAGGATAACCCAAAGCTGAAAGCCCTCTTGGCGTGTGAATTGGATGTGTGGGTGGAAAACGACCCCTACCTATCCCCGCGGGAGAAGCAGGCGCTGCGAAATCAGCAACCGTCCCAAGAGGAAAAGACGATTATACGATGAAAGGAAGGATTCAATGAAGAACGACCGATCGATTGATTTGGGGCTGACCGGGTACGAGGAGCTTTTTATGAGCACGGAGGAACGGCTCGATGCGAAAAAGCCAAAGGTGGAGGCAATCCCGCTGGCTGACCTTACGCCCTTTCGAAATCACCCCTTTAAGGTGAAGGAGGACGAGGAAATGGCGCAGCTTATGCGGAGCATTGCCGATGCCGGCGTGCTCTCTCCGGCGCTGGCAAGGCCGCTGCCTGACGGCGGCTATGAGCTGATCTCCGGCCACCGGCGGCTGGCAGCGTGCAAGGCGCTGGGGATGGACACCATGCCGGTGATTATCCGTGACCTGACAGACGAGGAGGCTGTTATCACCATGGTGGACAGCAACCTGCAAAGGGAGCACATCCTGCCGTCGGAAAAAGCATTTGCGTACAAGATGAAATACGATGCTTTGAAACATCAGGGAACTTCGTCCCAACTTGGGACGAAGTTGAGAACAGACGAACTGCTTGCACAAAACAGCAGCGACAGCCGCAACCAAATCCAACGCTACATCCGACTCACCCACCTGATCCCCGATATCCTGAAACTGGTGGATGAGGGCAAGATCGCCCTGACTCCGGCGGTGGAGCTGTCCTATTTGCAGCCGTCTGAGCAGGAAATGCTCTTCTCCGTGATGGACAGCGATGAGGTAACGCCGTCCTTGTCCCAGGCCCGGCGGCTGCGGCGCATGAGCGAGGCGCAGACTCTCACGGATGACGCGGTGCTGCAGCTTCTGTCCGAGGTTAAGGGCAATCAGGTGGAATATGTGAAGGTGCCGGTAGACAAGCTCCGCAGCTTTTTCCGCCCGGACACCTCCGTGAAGCAGATGACCGAGACACTTGTCAAGGCCATGGACTTTTATAACAAACACTTGGCGCGGCAGCGCAAAGACCGGGACGCCCGGTGAAAGGAGATTAAATTATGAAAGCTAATTTTGATTTTAACCGTTTGAGCGAAAGCAGAAAACAGGAGCTTGACCGTATGGTCGCAGATTTTTCCGAGGCGGGTTGCCTCTTTGTTGAGGATCTTTTCCTTGAATTCCTCATCGATGCTGATAACGGTATTGACCGCAGCGATGATAAGCTTGTGGCAACCTTTGATGATGAGTGCGGGCACGAGCTGGTGTTTATTCTCTCTCAGGAAGAGGTTCACTATGTAATCCATGCTATTTCGGAAAAGCTGGATAATATCGTATGCGAAGGCGGCACTCCCTTCGGTGAGGATGAAAACGAAGAGGGTATCGTCAGCCTCTCGCCGGTGAACACAGAAGAAGAGCTTGATATGCTTCTCGCACATGTGCTTGGTGACGATGGAGGTGGTGCCGATGACTAAAATCGAAATTCAGACCCTGTATGAGGTGATGTTCACGGACTACCCCGACATTGTAAATGTGGCGCAGGTGCAGGCGATGCTGGGCATCAGCCGTCATCTGGCCTATGCGCTGATCGGCGACGACGACATCCCCGGTATGAAAATCGGCAATGCATACCGCGTACCGAAAATCAATGTGATCCGCTACGCACTCTCGGTGGGAAATCCGCAGCCGGCGGCGTAGCCGGGATTTGAACCTGTATGGCACATTGGACGGGCATTCCCGCCGGGCGTATAATAAAAACGGTCCGAAAGGGTGCCCGTTCATGTGCTATCCGCAAAGGAGGTAGAATTTATGATAGCAGGACACCTGCAAATAAAAAACGACAATTACTACATGGTGCTGAATTACACGGACGCCAACGGCAAGCGCAGGCAGCCGTGGATTCCCACAGGACTTCCCGCAAAGGGAAACAAGCGCCGCGCTGAGAAGCTGCTGCTGGACACCCGCAAGAGCTTTGTTCCGCCGGTTGTGAGCAAGGAGAACGAGGACATCTCCTCCGATATGCTGTTTGCCGACTACATGGAGCTGTGGCTGGAGGTTATCCGCAGCTCGGTGGAAAAGACCACCTTTTCCTCTTACACGCAGATGGTAAAGAAAAAGATCGCACCGTATTTCCGAAACACCGGGCTGACGCTGGACGGAATTCAAGCCAAGCACATTCAGAGCTTTTATCTGCATGAGCTGAAAACCGTGTCGCCCGGTACGGTGATCCACTATCACGCCAATATCCACAAGGCGCTGAAATACGCCGTCAAAATGGACCTGATTCCCTTCAACCCCGCCGACAAGGTGGAGCGCCCCAAGAAGCAGCGGTACATTGCGGACTATTACCGGCAGGAGGAGCTGGAGAGGCTGCTGGAAGCGTCCAAGGATCATCCGTACTCCCTGCTGATTCAGATGACCGCCTTTTACGGCCTGCGCCGCAGCGAGGCGCTGGGGCTGAAATGGGACGCCATCGACTTTGAGCGGGACACCATCACCATTAAGCACATTGTAACCAACGCAAAGATAGACGGCAAATGTGAAATCGTCTGCGCCGACCGCGCCAAGACGAAATCCAGCCTGCGCTCCCTGCCGCTGGTCAGCAACATCCGGGAAAAACTGCTGGCGCTGAGGGAGCAGCAAAAGGAGAATCGGCGGGTATGCGGAAATTGCTACAGCAAAAAGTATGACGGCTATGTTTTTGTGGATGCCATGGGCAATATCTTCAACCCTAGAAGCGTTACCGCCAATTTCAGCAAGCTGCTGGAGCAGAACGGTCTGCGGCACATTCGCTTTCACGACCTCAGACATAGCTGCGCCTCACTGCTTTTGGCAAACGATGTGCCTCTGAAGCAAATCCAGGAGTGGCTGGGTCACAGCGATATTGGCACGACGGCGAATATTTACAGCCATTTGGATTACAAGTCCAAGATCACCTCGGCAAATGTAATGGACAATATCCTGACTCTGCCGGACACAAGGCAGACCGGCTGGCACACCTAGTTCTTGCCGAAAATCATGTACGCCGATGTGACCTTGAGAGAAAAGAAAAGCCCAGTCATATGGGCAAAAGCCTTGATATGACTGGGTTTTTGGCGGAGAGTTAGGGATTCGAACCCTAGGTTCCTTTTGGGAACACGACATTTCGAGTGTCGCACCTTCGACCTCTCGGACAACTCTCCGTATATCTCAAGTGTAATCCTTGCTCCGGAAGAATGCAAGAAAAACACGCAAGAACGATATGAAATTGTGAAATCCGAACCCGCGCAAAGCCCTGCGCGGCGGACATTTTCAGCGGACGAAACGGCCGGAGCTTCCAAAAATTTCGAGTCAGGGCCGTTATGACCACTTCGATACCTGTCCGTATTTTTAACGGCTATGATATTTTAGCAAATGTGCCGGGCTTTGTCAAGCGGATTTGCAATTTGCCGTGAATTTTATTTGCGCATTTGCGGTATGATGCTTGTGCTGCGATGAAATGACCCCACCCGTTTTGGCGGGCGGGGCTTTGTGCTGTGGATTTTAGAAAGTGACTTTTACAGTCTTTATCTCGAAGGGCTTGAATCTGAGCGAAACGGTGTTGCCGCTGACTTCGAGCTGCTCTTCGTTTTCTTCGAGCAGGTTGCAGACATATACGCTCTTCGGAGCGCGGTCGAAGGTGTAGACGCAGTCGGTCGTCTTGTTCCATGTCTCATATGCGCGGATGACGACATCGTCGCTGTCCTCAGCCTTCTTGACGGTCTCGATGATGACATTGTCCTTGTCGGTGCTCACGAGCGAGTAGCTGTCGTGAGCCGCCTTGCCGCTGACGCAGTAGAGCGGCAGGTTGAGCGAATAACCCTGGTTGACAACATCGGAGGTGTCGACCGAGCCCGCGTGCGGGTAGATGGAGTAGGTGAAGCGGTGAACTTCTCTGTCCTGCTCGCTGTTCGGGTTGACCGCGCAGCGCAGGAGACTCGTTCTGATGTGACCGTCCTTGATGTCATGGCCGTACTTGCAGTCGTTGAGGACGGAGAGACCGAAGCTGTTGTCGCTGAGATCGACCCACTTGTGACCGACGACCTCGAACTGCGCGAAATCCCAGAGCGTGTTGCGGTGGGTCGGGCGTTTGTAGTTGCCGAACTGGATATCATAAGTGGCCTGAGTCGCGTTGACATCAACGGGGAAGTCTGCCTTGAGAAGAATCTTCTTCTCTTTCCAGTCGACCGTGTAGTCAACATCGATGCGCGGCAGGTCTGCGTAGAAGATGAAGCTCTGATCAATGGTCGAGGAGAGGAACTTGCGCGTGACCTTTATGACCGTGCGGACGGGTCCGCTCTCGGTCACATCGACTGCGCTGACATCGTTTATCTCGGTGTACTTCTGATCAAAATAGACCTTGATGTCCCATGCCTCGTGGTTGAACGGTCTGTCGTCATAGGCATAAATTTTGTTGAGAACTTCGCCCTCGGGCGCGACGGATCTGCCGGTTGCCTTGTGGATGAGAGATGCAATGTTCATATCCTTGTCGAACTTGACGGTGAAGAACTTGTTCTCTATAGTCTTGTTCTCGACTTTAACGGTGTTCTCGCCGGACTCGCCGCCGTGAACAATACTGAAGGTCTTGTATCCCTTTGCGGGCACGCCCTTTGCGAAGAACACAAGACGTCCGTCGGCGGATTTCTGCCACGGCATGACATTGCCGTCGGCGTCGACTATCGAGAAGTGCTCGGCGGCGGGCATATCGGTGATAACGACATCGTCGCGCTCTGCGCCGAAGGTGTTGAAAACGGTCAGGGCGCTGCCGTCCGGAGTGCAGACTATCTTGCCGAGAGTGTCGGCTATCTCAGCTTTACCCTCGGAGATGAGCTTGTCGTACTGCTTCTTGGAATCCTCGTAGACTTCTTTTATCGAAGAGCCGGGGATTATATCATGGAACTGGTTGAGGAGTATTATCTTCCATCCGTCATTGATGAACTGACGGGGATAGGACGCGATACCGTTTGAGTCGGCGATGGCGCAGATAGTCTCCATATCGTGATAGAGCAGCTCGCTCTTTCTGTTGTAGCGCTTGTTTCTGCCCTGCGAGGTCAGGGTGCCGCGGTGGAACTCAAGATAGAGTTCGCCCGCCCATTTGGGCAACCTGCGCGAACCCTTGACTTCCTTTTCGAGGTCGTGATAGAAGTCTATTGCAAACTCCTGCTTGACCTTCGGACAGCCGGGGATGCCCTTTGCCATGCGGTGACCCATTTCGAGCATATCGCGGGTCGGTCCGCCGCCGCCGTCTCCGTGGCCGAAGGTGCAGAGATACTCTTTGTTGAGATCCTTCTGCGAGTATCTGTGCCAGCCGCCGAGGATGTGCTCGGGGTTGAGATAGGCGTTGTATGTTGTCTGCCAGCAGTCTCCCTCGTCGAAGCAGTCGGTGCTCGGCGAGAAGTGAGAGAGAATCTCCGTGCCGTCTATGCCCTTCCACATGAATGTGTCATAGGGCACTTTGTTGAACTCGTTCCAGGATATCTTTGTGGTCATGAAATAGTCAATTCCGGCTTTCTTCATGATCTGCGGGAGAGCCGCACTGTAGCCGAAAACATCGGGGAGCCACATTATCTTGTTGTCAACGCCGAACTCGTCCTTGAAGAAACGCTTGCCGACCAGGAACTGGCGGACAAGGGATTCGCCGGAGGTGACGTTGGTGTCCGATTCGACCCACATGCTGCCCTCGACTTCCCAGCGCCCTGCGGCGATCATCTTCTTGATGCCCTCATAGACCTCGGGATAGTCCTCCTTGACAAAGGCATAGAGCTGAGCCTGCGAGGACATGAACTTGTATTCGGGATATTCCTCCATGAGCTTGAGGACGGTTGCAAAGGAGCGGCCGGCCTTCTCTCTTGTCTGGCGGAGTCTCCAGAGCCATGCGACATCTATATGTGTGTGACCGATGCAGCAAGCTGTGGCGTCCATGGCGTCCTTTGAATATATCTCCCTGTCGAGCAGGTCGATTGCCGCCTCGGCGGAGGCAGCGAATGTATCGTAATCAGAGGTGTTGAAATCGATAAGATTGACGGCGTCGTTGAGCGCCTTGACTATATCGATGCGCGGAAGATCGTCCGCGTTATAGAGGGACGCGACTTTGAGCGGGGTTTTGAGATCGAAGATGAGGCGGTTGACAAGGTCATCGACGACCTTGAGGCGCGCGCCCATTCTCAGCTTGCCTTTGAACTCCCATGCGTCCGAATATGCGTTGAGGCAGCAGTCGAATTCTTCGCCGCCCTTGGCGCAGTCGAGCAGGCGTATCTCGCTGTGGTTCGAGTCGCCGCCCTGACGGAGCTCGCCGTTAAAGTACATGATGAACTGCGGGTTGCTGCGATTCCACGGGCCGCTTGCGGAGGGGGTCAGCTGATAGACCACGGGTCTGCCGGCAAAACGCTCGGGAACTGTGAAGCTGTGGCGGAACCACGCGTAGTCCTCTTTATAGCCCCAGTAGTCGTTCTCCGAGTCGAAGTCCGTCCATTCGCCCTCGTCGATCTGTGAAAATTTGTACTGCCCGTCGCGGAATTTGAAGCCGCCGAGCGTCTCGCTGTCGGGGTAGAGATATTCATTCTCAAGGTCCTCAATGACCTTGTAGACCCTTCTGGCGAGCATGAAGCGCTCGGAGTTCTTGTCCGTGAAGCGGATGTCTACATGACTCATTTGATTGCTCCTTTCGGAAAATTCTTTGATTTATCCGTCAAAATAATTTTAACCTGCGGTACATGACAATTATATATTATTGCCGCGGGGGTTACAATAGATTTTTAGTTGTTTTGCCAAAAGATTTGAGCTGCAAAACAAAAAAAGCCCCGCAGACGAGTGCGGAGCTTTCTCTATATTATTTATGCCTGGTTGTTGCGAATCATGTTGAGGATATTGCCGAGATTCGTCGTGCCCTTGAAGAACTGCCTGAGCTCCTTGAGGGACTGCAGGAAGTTGGGGTTCCAATCCGAGCGGGGAGCGGGCTTTATTCCCATCTCTTCGAGCATCGGGCGCAGAGCCTCAAAACGCTCCTCGAAGCTGTTGTAATCCATATTGGCTCTCTTCGTCCAGCCCGCCTCGGCGACAGCCCAGAAGCGCGGGAAGCACATATATGAGAGCTTGTCGAAGTCGCGGATATATTCGACCCAGATCGGGCACTCGACGCCGTAGACATTCTTTTTGCCCGCCTCGGTCAGTCCCTTTATATACGGATCGAGGCTGTAAGTCTTTTTGAGCGAGGTCATGCCGTAGGGGTAGTCGCAGTAGTAATAGTAAAACTCGGAGACTATCATCTTTCCGCCCTTGTTCGCGAACTCGACGGAGCGATCCTTTTTGTCCATCCAGCGCTGAACGATAATGTCGTTGGGCATCATGCCGCTGTTGAGGCTCTCGTTCCAGACTATAGCCGTCTTGCCATGCTTTTTGAGGAAGTCAACGGCCTGAAGCACAAACCAGCCCTGGAGCTCTTCTTCGTCCTTGAGACCCAGTTCTTTCATGCGCGCCTGGCACTTCGGGCAGTTCTTCCAGCGAACCTTGGGCGCTTCGTCGCCGCCGATGTGGAAATATCTGCCGGGGAAGAGCTCAATCATCTCGCTGAGCACGTCAAAGACGAGCTTCAGCGAATCATCGTTTCCGGCGCAGAGTATATCATCAAAGATGCCCTGCTTTGTACCGACCTCGAGGGGCTTGCCCTTGCAGGAGAGCTCGGGATAAGCGGCGAGCACGGAGAGCGTGTGTCCGGGCATATCGAACTCGGGGATAACTTCAATATAGTTGTCGTCGGCATATGCGACAATTTCGCGGATCTCATCCTTTGTGAAATATCCGGAATATTCCTCTGCGAAGTGGTACTGGCCGAAATCCGAGCTGCGGCGGCGGGAGCCGACTGTGATGAGCTCGGGGTGGCTGTCAATTTCAACGCGCCAGCCCTGGTCGTCGGTCAGATGCCAGTGCATGGTGTTCATTTTGACGAGTGCGGCGGCATCGATGAGCTTTTTGATGTTCTCGACCGTCGTCATGTGGCGCGCGCAGTCGAGCATGAATGCGCGGTATTCAAACGCGGGCGCGTCTTCGATTCTCACGCACGGGCAGATATCGAGCTGCTTTAGCTGCTTCAATGTCTGGCTCGCATAGAAGGCTCCGCGCTCGCCGCCGGCGGTGGCTTCGACACCGTTTTCGGTCACTTCGAGCACATAGCCCTCTTCGGGCAGTTTGTCTGTCAGACGCGCGGAAAAGCTTTCGGAATCGATGTTTTCCATCTTGACGCTTCCGCCGAGATAGTCGATTTTGTTGGGATTGGGAATAATATTGAGCTGCTTCATTTTCTTTTCCTCCGAAGGGCTTTTATCAAGGGTCAGTATACAATAAACGTGATTCAAAAGCAAGGCGAAATTCAGCTTTCGGGCTTTCCTTCGGGTTCTTTATGCTCGCTGTGCTCGTTTTTGCTCTTCTCGGCTCTGCACGCCTCGGCGCACATCTCCTCCTGCTTTTCGAGCGTTATCTGCTTCATCGTGTTTTCGTCTATCTTCATCAGCTTCATCAGTATTGCCTGACGGGCGAGTATACGGTTCATCTTGCCGTGGATATCTTCGATCATTATCTCGGTTTTGAGATTGACTTTGTAGTCGTTCTCGGCGCGGCGGCGATCCTTTTCCTCCTGGCGGTTCTGGCTCATCATTATCAGCGGAGCCTGCAGCGCGGCAACGCACGAGAGCACTAAGTTGAGCAGTATGAACGGATAGGGGTCGAACGCGCGTTTTGCGAGTATGACATTGCCGACCATCCAGAGTATCAGCAGGGCGGAGAACGAGAATATGAATGCCCAGCTGCCGGCGAACTTCGCGATTTTATCTGCGGCGCGCTGACCGAATGTGTATTTCTCCTTGTCGGGGTTTGCCGATATCCTGCTGTCGGCGAGCAGGGATATGATATCCTCATTGCTCATGTCGTGCTTGACATCGCTGATTATTTCGTTGACAAGTTTCTTATTCTCTTTCATCTGGCACACTCCCTTGAAATTATCCGTATACTATTTTAACATAAGACGCAAGGATTTTCTATAGCTATATTTGCGTTTGCCGAGCGGCGGTGGTATACTGTGTTCAGACATAATTCAGTCTTATGTGCGGATAATATATAAAAAGGGGAGAAGAAAATGAAAGAGCTCATGAAAAATATTTCAAAATCAGAGGTCCTGACTCTGAGAGATCAGGTGCTCTGCCAGCCGGGGCAGGTGGTCAGCAAGACCCTCGCCCAGAACGACGCGCTGAGCATAACGCTCTTCGCATTTGACAAGGACGAGGAGATAAGCACCCACGCCTCCGGCGGCGACGCATTTGTCACCTGCCTCGAGGGAGTCGGAAAAATAACGATAGACGGCGTTGACTACGAGCTGCACGAGGGCGAGAGTATAGTCATGCCCGCTGGACACCCGCACGCAGTCTACGGCAAGGAGCAGTTCAAGATGCTTCTCGTTGTGGTGTTTTGAAGATAAAATAAAATAAAAATGTCCGCCGTATTAGATATAAATGCGGCGGACGAATTTATATAATTTTACCCCTGCTTCGAAAACTCGCATCCGCAGTAGTTCTGTCTGTATAGATCATACTGCTTCGAAAGTTCTATCGAGCGCTTGTAGCCCTCGCGCTTCTTGAAATCTGCGGGCAGATGGCGCACTCCGTATTTTTCGCCCATCTCTTCGCCGATGCGGTTGAGTATCTGCGAATTCTTGTGCGGACTTACGGAAAGGGTGGTCGTGAAATAGTCGAAGCCGTGCTCCTTTGCCTCCTGCGCCGTGCGCTCGAGACGCAGATAAAAGCACTTTTCGCACCGCGAACCACCCTCGCGCTCCTGCTCATATCCCTTTGCCGCGTCGGTGAACTGCGTATGATTATATTCACATTCGAGCATTTTTACATTGTGCTCCGCGGGCAGGAGAGATATTATTCTGCGCTGTTCGCTGAGCCGGTGTTCATATTCCTCTGCGGGGTAGATGTTCGGATTGAAGTAGAGCACGGTGACATCAAAATATTTTGTCAGATATTCGAGCACATAACTGCTGCACGGTCCGCAGCAGCTGTGCAGCAGCAGGGACGGCACGCGCCCCTGCTTTTTTATTTCATCAATTTCGCGGTCGAGTTCGAGCTGATAGTTGATTTTGTTCATCTCAACGCCTCCGCAGTATATGATACCGCAAAGGGGCTGATAAATCAACCGCTCAGTCGAGAATGCGCCCGTCGGTCGATATCGTCACTACCTGCCACGGGATGAATTTGCCGCTGTTCTGCAATGCTGTTTTTGCGGCGTGTTCGAGCCCGCCGCAGCAGGGGACTTCCATTCTGACGACCGTCATGGACTGTATATTGTTGTTCGCGATTATCTCCGTCAGCTTCTCGGAATAATCGACGCTGTCGAGCTTCGGGCAGCCGACAAGGGTTATGTGGTTTTTGATGAATTTTTCGTGGAACGCCGCATAGGCGTAGGCGGTGCAGTCGGCGGCGATGAGCAGCTTTGCGCCGTCAAAATACGGCGCGTTCACCGGCACGAGCTTTATCTGAACCGGCCACTGGCGCAGTCGGCTCTGCATTTCGGCGGGCTGAGCCGACGGGACGTTTTCCTCGCGGTTCATCGTCATGAGCCTTGAACCCGGACATCCGCCGTGATGTCCGCCGAGCTTTTTCTTCATCATGTTTTCTTTGACCGCTTCGGCGTTGTAGGCGGCGGCCTCGCGCTCGACAAAGGTTATCGCGCCTGTGGGGCACGCGGGCAGGCAGTCGCCGAGCCCGTCGCAGTAGTCGTCGCGCATGAGCTCGGCTTTGCCGTTGACCATGGCAATCGCGCCCTCATGGCAGGCGGCGGCGCAAGCCCCGCAGCCGTTGCATTTTTCTTCGTCAATATGGATTATTCTGCGCTTCATAAAAATTCCTCCGAGCGTAAAATTTGTTTTTTCTTGACCTGACGCGTTTATTATAGTAGAATCGGGACAAAAATACTGTTGCAAAAACAACGGAGTGATAAAAATATGTCGGAAAATTTTGAAAAAATAAAAGCGGCGCCGCTCTTTTTCGGAATAGACGAAGCCGAGCTGCCCGAACTGCTCGAAGCCCTCGATGCGCACAGCCGCAGATATCAAAAGGGCGAAATAATAATGCCCGAGGGCGAAAAGACGGACTCGCTCGGGCTCGTGATGAGCGGCAGTGTGCTGATAGTGCAGGACGATTTCTGGGGCAACCGCAATATCATGGCGCGGATAACTCAGGGCGGAATCTTCGCCGAGTCGTTCGCCTGCACGGGCGAAAAGCTGACCGTCGGCGCGGAGGCGGAGAGCGAATGCGAGATAATGCGGCTGAAGGTCGGGCATGTGCTCGGCTCGTGCCCGAAGTCGTGTGCCGGGCACGCAAAGCTCGTCGGCAATCTGATATCCGAGCTTGCGCGCAAAAATCTGAATTTCAACTCGAAGCTCGGTCACATGGGCAAGCGCACGACGCGCGAAAAGCTGATGTCATATCTTTCGGCGCAGGCGATGAAGAGCGGAAAAAATGAATTTGACATTCCCTTCGACCGCCAGCAGCTTGCCGACTATCTGTGCGTTGACCGCAGTGCAATGTCCGCCCAGCTCTGCGCACTCAGGGATGACGGAATATTGAAGTTCAAGAAGAATCATTTTATACTCAACAGAATATGAAAAAACGACCGCCCGAATAAACGGACGGTCATTTCAATTATCGGTTAAGATTATTTCTTCTTTCCGGTGCCTTCGTATTCCTTTATCCATGCGACCATGTCGGTGAAGGACTGCTTTGCGCCCATGGGGGCGTAGCCGAGCTCTTTCTTCGCCTTATCGCAGCTGAAGTTGCAGTTCGAGGTCAGCTTGCGGATGGAGTAGCGGGTGAAGAGCGGGGTCTTCTTCGCGGCGTTGTAATAGACCTCCATGAGAGGAGCAAACGCATTTGCAAGGCCAAGAGAAATCTTGAGGCTCGGAGCCTTGAAGCCGCAGATGTCTGCGAGCATATGTATCAGCTGGTCGACGGTGACGACCTCATCGGTGAGGATATAGCCCTCGCCGGGTCTGCCCTTTTCGGCGGCGCCGATCATGCCCTTGGCAACATCGCGCACGTCAACGAAGTTATATGCGCCGAAGGAGAGCGATACGGGGAACTTGCCCTTGAGGAACATTCTGACCATCTCGCCGACGGAAGAGACCTTGAAGTCATAGGGGCCGCAGCAAGCGCCGGGATAGCAGACAACTGTCTCAAGCTTGTCGTCGTTATTCTCAAACACATAGTTTGTGGCGGTAGCCTTAGTCTTTGCATATGTGCCGTCAAGAATCTCGGGATTGAAGTGAGAAATCTCACGCATAACCTGATTATCGGGGAGCGGGGGGTAAGCGTCAACGGAGGAAGCGTAGACAAGGCGTTTTACGCCGCACTTTTTGCACGCCTCAACGACGTTCTTTGTGCCGTCGACATTGACCTTCCAGGTCATGTCCTCGTTGCCCTTGTTTATCTCGATAACGCCTGCAAGGTGATAGACGACGTCCGCACCTTCAAAAGCCTTTTCGAGAGAAGCGGGATCGGTGACATCGCCGAATACGCGCTCGCAATTGATGCCGTCAAAAATCTTGCTGTCTTTTCTGATGAGTATTCTGAAGTTTTCGCCGCGTGCCTCGAGTTCTTTAACGAGTGCATAGCCGACGTGACCCGTAGCGCCCGTGACGACTGAAAGCTTGTCTCCCATGATTAATTAACACTCCTTTAATTTTTAAGCTTACGGAACTTATTATATATCAGAAAAGCTTTTTAATATTTACGGTAAAGAACTATTTGACAGTAAAAAGATAATTATTTATTTTTTTAGTCAAAGTGCCGAAGTGTTTCGCCAATAACATTGACTTTTTGTATGTTTGGAGCTATTATTTTATAGTGGTATTTTGCTCTGCACGGCGGCGTATAACTTGAACGGACGCTCGCGCAGAGAACGGACATATATATTTGAAAGGAAGGATACAAGTGGCAAAATACGTCCTTGCACTCGATCAGGGAACGACGAGCTCACGCGCCATCGTTTTCGACAAAAAGGGCAATATCGTAGCCAAGGCGCAGAAGGAGTTCGATCAGATCTATCCCGCCGCAGGCTGGGTCGAGCATGACCCGATGGAGATACTTTTCAGCCAGTTCCAGGCGGTGACTTCCGTCTTTGCTTCGGGCGGGATAAAGCCTGAGGATATAGCCGCTATCGGCATAACGAATCAGCGCGAGACCACCATTATGTGGGACAGGGAGACGGGCAAGCCTGTCTACAACGCCATTGTCTGGCAGTGCCGCCGCACAGCGGAACTCTGCGAGCAGATAAAGGCGGACGGCATGGAGGAATACATAAAGGATAAGACCGGTCTTGTTATAGACGCGTATTTCTCCGGCACAAAGATAAAGTGGATCCTTGACAACGTTCCGGGCGCACGTGCGCTCGCCGAGGCGGATCAGCTGCTCTTCGGCACGGTCGAGACATGGCTCATATGGAATCTCACCGGCGGCAGAGTGCATATAACCGACTACTCCAATGCGTCGAGAACGATGCTCTTCGATGTCGACAATCTCTGCTGGGACGAGAAGATGTGCGAATATCTCAACATCCCGATGTCCATTCTGCCAGAGGTCAAGCCTTCGAGCATGGTATACGGCAAGGTTTCAGGCGGCATAATCGGTCTTGAGGATCTCGAGGGTATCCCGATCGCGGGCGCTATAGGCGATCAGCCGGCGGCTCTGTTCGGTCAGGCATGCTTCGAGCCCGGTCAGGCGAAGAACACCTACGGTACCGGCTGCTTCCTGCTGATGAACACGGGCGAAAAGCGCGTTAAATCAAAGAACAACCTGCTCACGGGCGTCGCATGGGGTATCGGCGACAAGGTCGAATATGCCATTGAGGGCTCTGCGTTCAACGCTGGCTCGGTCATAAAATGGCTTCGCGACGAGCTGCATATGATAGACAACGCAAAGCGCTGCGACGAGCTCGCCGAGAGCGTGCCCGACGCAAACGGTATATATTTTGTCCCCGCGTTCACGGGACTCGGCGCGCCCTACTGGGATATGTATGCGCGCGGCTGCATAGTCGGACTCACGCGCGGAGTCAACCGCGCTCATATCGCGAGAAGCGTCCTCGAGGCTATCGCCTATCAGATGACCGACCTTCTTGAGGCGATGGAGGACGACTCCGGAATAACATTCACCGAGCTTCGTGTCGACGGCGGCGCGAGCGTCAGCGATATCCTGCTCCAGATCCAGTCGGATATGATACGCACGATAGTTGACAGACCCAAGACCGTCGAGACGACCGCTCTCGGAGCGGCATACCTTGCGGGTCTTGCCGTCGGCTACTGGAAGGACAGGGACGAGATCGCGCAGAACCGCGAGATCGAGAAGATTTTCACTCCCAAGATGGAGAAGTCGCACCGCGACGAGCTCTACAAGGGCTGGAAGCGCGCAGTCGAGCGTTCGCGCGACTGGGCGAAGGACTGATATTATCTGGCCGCCGACCGGTTTTCTGATCGGCGGCCGTAAAAATAACCGGGTATTCTCGAACACGAAAGGAAAACGAAAATGGATTATCTGAGCGAATCACTCAAACTGCACTATGAACTGCGCGGCAAGCTGGAGATACAGCCGAGAGCCGGGGTCAGCAACAAGGACGAGCTGTCCCTTGCCTACACCCCCGGAGTCGCGGCGGCGTGCCTCGAAATAAAGGACGATGTCAGCAAGAGCTATGACCTGACCCGCCGCTGGAACACCGTTGCCGTCGTCACGGACGGCACCGCGGTGCTTGGTCTCGGGGATATAGGCCCTGAGGCTGGCATGCCCGTCATGGAGGGCAAATGCGTGCTCTTCAAGGCGTTCGGTGGAGTCGACGCGATACCGCTTTGCGTGCGTTCAAAGGACGTTGACGATATAGTCAACACCGTCGCCCTGCTCGCAGGTTCGTTCGGCGGAGTGAATCTCGAGGATATCGCGGCTCCGCGCTGCTTTGAAATCGAGCGCAAGCTCAAGGAGCGCACGGATATACCGATTTTTCACGACGATCAGCACGGCACTGCGGTCGTCTGCCTTGCGGCGGTTGTCAATGCATTAAAGATAGTCAAAAAGCAGCTCTCCGACTGCACCGTTGTTTTCAGCGGCTCGGGTGCTGCGGGCGTTGCGATAGCGAGACTCTTCGACTCTATGGGCGCCGGCGAGATAATCATGTGCGACCGCAAGGGCATAATCTGCGAGGGCGGCGATCTGACTCCCGCAAAGGCGGAAATTGCCGCGTTCACAAACAAAAATCACCGCACCGGCACGCTTGCCGACGCGATGAAAGGCGCTGATATATTTGTCGGCGTCTCCGCTCCCGGAATCGTTACAGAGGAGATGGCGGCGTCGATGGCTGAAAATGCAATAATCATGGCTATGGCGAACCCCGTACCCGAGATAATGCCCGACCTCGCAAAGGCGGCAGGCGCGGCGGTAGTCGGCACGGGCAGAAGCGACTTCCCGAACCAGATAAACAACGTTCTCGCGTTCCCCGGAATTTTCCGCGGCGCGCTCGATGTCCGCGCGAGCGACATAAACGAAGAGATGAAGATAGCCGCCGCCAAGGCGATAGCTTCGCTCGTCGGCGACGATGAGCTGAACCCCGATTATATCCTGCCTGCGGCGTTCGATGAGCGCGTCGGAAAGGCGGTTGCCGATGCGGTTGCGCAGGCGGCGAGGGACAGCGGCGTTGCAAGAATATAACTAAAATTTCGTGGTGTAGCCGCCGTCGAGCTTTATCCCGCTTCTTTCGCAGCGGGATTCAACAAAGCTCTGCGTCCGGTCGATGACTGTTCTGAAGCTCATAGGCATTTTTGCGGGAGCGCGGCGCGGCGAGTGACTGCCCTGCGTTATCAGCTCGCTTTCGATGCAGTCGAGAATATGCAGATAGGCGGGGTCGTTGAGAATATCGGCGTTGGGTACCCAATCGCTCGGGAGATTGCCCTTGGCGGTCTCCGCGATTATGATTCGGTACATCATGAGGCTGTATATCCTGTGCAGGGAGTCGACGGTTGAGTCATTACTCTCCTGCGGGAAAGTCAGGAATTTGCGCAGTTTTCCGGCGACGCGGAATATAGTTAATGTGTTGAGCTCCGAGTCGGAGGGCAGGTCGCCTTTGATACCGAATGCGCCTTCAAATCCGCGCTTCGATTCGCTCAGTCCCAGCAGGTAGTCCGTGGTGACATTGTAGTAATCCGCCGCTCGGCAGAGAAAATCGAGCCCGCATTCGCGTATGCCGTTTTCGTAGTGTGAGAGCAGCGCCTGAGAGACTCCGAGTCCTGCGGCGGCTTCCTTTTGGCTCAGTCCCTTTTCTTTTCTGAGCGAAGACAGGCGCGCGGTTATATTTGTTGCCATAACGACACCTCTTTTATACAGTCTGTATAATTATTATATCAGAAATTCAAGAATTTTCAATCATACAGTTCAACAAAATACTCAACGTATTTTTGGAGGAAACATGAAAAGCTATATAGTCTATATCATAAGAAGCGGCGCGACAAAGGAGGAGACTGAGGGAAAATATATCGGTCACACCGACGTTGAGCTCAGCGAAGAGGGCAGAAAACAGCTCGAAAATATGCGCTCGGAGCTTGTCTATCCGCCCGTCGGCGCGGTCATATCGAGTCCGCTCAAGCGCTGCACCGACACCGCGGCGATACTCTATCCCGACAACAAGTGCATTACTATAGATTCGCTCATAGAGTGCAACTTCGGCGAGTTCGAGGGCAAGGATGCGGAGGAGCTCAAGGACTATCCGATGTTCCCGCGCTGGCTCGCCGGCGAGCAGGGCGTTGAGCCGCCGTTCGGCGAGAGCAACGAGGCGTTCGCAAAGCGCGTGTGCGAGGGATTCATAAAAATAATTGACGGTCTGATAAAGACCGAAACCGACCGCGCGGCGATAGTCACTCACGGCGGCGTGATGATGGCACTGCTCACAAACTTTGGTTTGCCCCAGCTGCCGATGCACGAGTGGATAACCCCGAACGGCTGCGGCTACACTCTGCGCATAACCCCGTCGCTGTGGATGCGCGGGCACAAGCTGGAGGTCGTCTACGAGTTCCCGTATGAGAAGAACGACGAGGACGGCGAAGAAGAATAAAATTTGACGGGAGGCGGCAATATGCAGTACAGAACCATAAGAGCGGCGGCGAGCGCCGAGTTCGTTGAAAAGCGTTCGCGGTTCATCGGCTATATATCGCCCGTCACGACTCAGCAGGACGCGATAGCGTTTATTGATTCGATAAAGTCAAAGCACTGGGACGCGACGCACAATGTCCCGGCATATATAATCAGAAATGGCAACATCTGCCGCTTTTCGGATGATGGCGAGCCGCAGGGCACGGCTGGAATGCCGGCACTCAATGTCCTGCAAAAAGAAGAGCTGACCGACTGCGTTCTGGTTGTCACCCGATATTTCGGCGGAATACTTTTAGGCGGCGGGGGACTCGTCAGAGCCTATTCGCACGCGGCGAAAATCGCAGTTGACGCGGGGGGCATAGTGACCCGCGCCGAGTGCAGTATAGTGAAAATCCGCTGCGACTACACATTTTACGGGCGGCTCGCCTCGCTTATCCCGGAGCAGGGCGGCATAGTTGAGGACACGGCGTTCGAGGACGTGGTGACGATAAAAATGAGAATACCGCAGGAGCTTGAGCCTGCGTTTGAGGCGCGGCTCGTTGACCTTAGCAACGGCACTTGCCGCGGAGAAATAACAGACACGGTTTTTGCGGATATAGACTGAGGAGGAGAAAAATGAAGATACTTTTTCAGGGCGATTCGATAACGGACGGCAACAGATACAAAGAGCCCGAACGCCGCCACGATCTCAATCATCAGATAGGGCACAGCTACGCATTTATTGTCAGCGGTATGCTCGGCGCGGAATATCCGGATGCCGGACTGAAATTTGTAAACCGAGGCATTTCCGGCAACACGACGCGCGGACTGCTCCGCCGCTGGCGCGAGGATGCGCTCGATATAGAGCCGGATGTTTTGAGCCTGCTCATCGGCACGAACGACTGCTTCCTTGAGGGCGAAAATCATGTTGAGCCAGAGGAATACGAAAGGAATCTCGAAAGCATACTCTCGCAGTCGTTTGAAACGAACGGGGAGCTGAAAGTGTTTCTCATGGAGCCGTTCTTCCTGCCGACAAAGGACAGATTCAAGGCGGAAGAGAATACTTGCCGCGAAGAGATAGGCAGATATTCGCAAATCTGCCGCCGCATTGCCGAAAAGGACGGCAGGATATTTTTCATTCCGCTTCAGCATCTGTTCGACGAAGCAGCAGAGGGACGCGACTGCGCCTACTGGATTTGGGACGGCATCCACCCGACGGAGAGCGGGCACGCGCTGATAGCACGCGAGTGGATAAAAGCATTCAAGGCGATGTTTGAATAAAAATCTAAACCAAACAAAAAAATCCTCCGTATGAATTCATACGGAGGATAACTTTTTGCTTTGATTATTTCTCGGCGGCTGCGGCGGTTCTTCTTGCCTGGAGCGCGTCGGATATCTCCTGCTTCTTCTTGCCGACGATATCGTATTTGAATATCGGGATAGCGGAGAGCAGGGAGAGAATACCGGGGACAACGGCATAGGCGAAGAACACGATGTCCTTTGTCTTTGTCGCGAATCCGGCGGCGGTGCCTGCGGCGATCTCGCGCACGGTGTCCGAATAGCCGGAGACCTGAACGAACACGAGACCGAGTGCCGTGCCGAGCGCAAGGCAGATTTTGATAGTCAGCGTGAGCACCGAATACGCTGTGCCCTCCATGCGCTTGCCGGTCTCGTACTCATAGTAGTCAACGCAGTCGGCGGTCATTATCATGGGCATGAGGTTGACGGACGCGAACTGGAGACCCATGAGGAACAGTGAGAAGTAGAAGAGAACGGTGAGCACCATGTTGTCGGGGTTCGTGAACCAGAAGTGGGCTATCACGAACGAGAGCACGGATGCGATGAAGCCGTAGACCGAAAGCCCGATAAAGACCTTTTTCTCGTCGAGCTTCTTTATAAGGAACGGGCAGGCCGCCATGCTTATCATCGTGCCGATGGCGGTCGAGATGCCGAGGACTGCAACGAGGTTCTGTGAGCCGAGAAGAATATTTGCCGCCTGAACCTGAATTCCCATTGCCATCTGGCGTCCGAAGCCGAGAAAATACGAGATTATGACGAGCATGAACGGCTTATTCGATTTGAGCGCGCCCATCATGTCCTTGAAAGATATCTTGTCGCCCGCGGTGTAGGGTACGCGCTCTTTGTTGAGGAGCAGGATGAGCCCGAACAGCACGCAGCCGAAAACGGCGGTGAGCACGGCGGTGAACAGATACTCATTCGCTATCATGGGCAGGTCGGTTTCGCCGCTCTTGACGAGCACCTTGGAGCCGCCCGGGATTATAAGGCAGGCGATGGGCACTATCACGACGCAGGCGGAGAAGCCTATCTGCTTGAACGTGTTTGAGATGGAGACGACATTCGTGCGCTCCGTCGGGTCTGGAGTGAGGACGGATGCGATGCCCTGCGAGGGCACGTCGCCGAGGGTCATCGCGAAGCTCCAGAGGAGATAGGTCGCGAAGATCCATATGTAAGTTGCCGCTTTGTTCGTCTTGAACGGCACGTCGATGAACACAACCGCGGACATGACGAGCAGGGGCAGGATCGACTTTGCAATCATCGATTTGAACTTGCCGTTTTTGCTCTTTGAGCGGTCGATCATGTTGCCGACGAACGGATCGAAAACTGCGGAGAGAATCTTCGCCACGAGCACGAGAATACCGACGACTGCGATGTCCGCGCCGAGAATCGAAGCGTCAAACTCCGCCTGATATGAATTCAGGAGTCCGACTATCGCCTGGAAGCCGAAAAGGCCGAGCGAATAGGCGGCAATTTCCTTGAAGTTCATATACTTTCCTTTTGATGAACTCATTGTTATTCCCCTTTCAGCAAGCCCCGAATCGTTCTTTGCCTCAGATTTAAGGCTTTACTGTACTAAATTGATTTTATTATAAACTGTGAATTTGCCCGTGTCAATATGGATGCTGTAATTTTTGCCGACAGATTTGACTCTTCTGTTGTACGTCGGTGCGCCGTTCGGCTTGACACTTGTCTTTATTAAATGTATAATTTACTATGAGTTAATATAACAGCAGGAGGATAAAATCAATGATTTCAAAGAAACTTTTCGGCACTCTTTCCGACGGCAGAGAGGTTGATATATACGAGCTCAAGAACGCAAACGGTGTCAGTGCGTCCGTCATTACATACGGCGCAACCTGGCAGTCGCTTTTTGCGCCCGACAGAGACGGCAATTTCGAGGATGTTCTCATCGGATTTGACAATCTCAAGGGTCATGTCGAGCGCTCGGACTATCAGGGCCAGATCGTCGGCAGATATGCTAATCGCATCTGCGGCGGACATTTTACCGTTAACGGCAAAGAATTTGATGTCATAAAGAATGAGAACGGCAAGACCTGCCTGCATGGCGGCGGCGAGTTTTCGCACGCTGTCTGGGCGGCAAAAATCGAGGGCGAGAGCCTTGTTCTCGAATATAAGAGCGGCGAGGGCTCGAACGGATTCCCCGGCGCGATGAGCGCAAAGGTGACTTATACTCTTGATGACAGCAACGAGCTTTCGATTGCATATGAGGCTGTCTGCACAGAGGACACGCCGATAAACATGACGAATCACGCGTATTTCAATCTCGGCTCGTATAAGCGTCCGAACGTGCTCTCTCAGGAGCTTCGCCTGTCCGCGTCGCGCTACACTCCCATTGATGAGGACAGCATACCGACCGGCGAGATAAGAGATGTCACCGGCACGGCATTCGATTTCAGACAGATGAAAGCCATCGGCAGGGATATAAATCAGGACGACGAGCAGTTCATTATCGGATGCAACGGCTACGACCATAATTTCTGCATCGACGAGGGTACGCAGGGCGCGTTCGCGACTGCATATGACCCCGAGAGCGGGCGCGTTATGGAAGTTACTACGGATATGCCCGGCGTTCAGCTCTACACCGGCAACTTCCTCGACAAGATACCCGGCAAGGGCGGCACGCTGATGAATAAATATGCCGGCTTCTGCCTTGAGACCCAGTTCTATCCCGACTCTCCGAATCAGCCGAACTTCCCGTCCTGCATTTTCAAGGCGGGCGAAAAGTTCAGAAGCCGCACAAGCTTCAAATTCTCGGTAAAATAAATTTTTTCAGAGGCGTGTTTATGAATTCAACGGGTGCGCGGGCGCTGATAGATGTGCTGCTCGAACAGGGAGTCGATACGGTTTTCGGTTATCCCGGCAGTGCGGTGCTCGATATCTACGATGAACTTTACAAATGCGATAAAATTCGCCATATACTCACCTGCCACGAGCAGGCGGCGGCTCACGCGGCGGACGGATACGCCCGCGCGACGGGCAGAACGGGAGTTGTTATCGCGACCTCGGGACCCGGTGCCACCAATCTCGTGACGGGCATCGCCGCAGCATACATGGATTCGAGCCCCGTTGTTGCGATAACGGGGAACGTCAAGACCTCGCTCCTCGGCAGCGACTCATTTCAGGAGGTCGATATCGCGGGCGTTACGATGCCGGTGACGAAGTATTCGTTTATCGCGTCGGGCGAGCGCGGAGTGGCGCAGGATGTCCGCGAGGCGTTCTCGATAGCGCAGTCCGGCAGAAAAGGACCGGTTTTAGTAGATATCCCGGCGGATATCGCGGCTCAGAGCGAGGAATATGAACGCGCACCGAAGAGCGAGCCCGCCCCGGCAAAAGAGCCGGAGAAAGCCGAGCTCGAACGCGCGGCGCAGATGATAGAAAAAGCCAAAAGACCGCTTATCTATGTCGGCGGCGGGGCGATAAGCTCCGGCGCGTCGGACGCGCTGAAAACATTTGCTCAAAAACTGCATATCCCCGTCGCGTGTTCTATGATGGGGCTCGGCGCCTATCCGTGCTCGGCGGAGCTGTTCTTGGGGCTCGTCGGCATGCACGGAAACCCGGCGGCAAATATGGCGGCGTTGAACTGCGATTTACTCATTGCCGCGGGCGCGAGATTTTCAAACCGCGTCGCCGCGAGCAAAGAGAGCTTCGCCCCGAAGGCGAAGATAATACATATTGATATAGACGCGGCGGAGTTCGACAAAAATATAATTTCCGACGCCCACATTCTCGGCGATCTCGGAAAGACGCTCGAGAAGCTAAGTATTATGCTGCCGCCCGGTGAGAACTCCGAGTGGCTCGGCGAGATAGCCGAGTTCAAAAGGCGGATTCCGCGCCCGAAGCCCTATGCTCCGTACACGGTTCTGCACACTCTGAGCGAGCTGACGAAGGGCGAAGCGAATATAGTGACCGATGTCGGTCAGAATCAGATGTGGACGGCGCAGTACTATGATTTTGAACGCCCGCGTTCGCTGATAACCTCGGGCGGACTGGGCGCGATGGGCTTTGGCATGGGTGCGGCGATAGGCGCGGCACTCGGCAAACCCGAGCGAAAGACCGTTCTGATAACAGGGGACGGCGGATTTCATATGAGCCTGAGCGAGCTTGCAACGCTCAGCAGATATAATATCCCCGTCGTTGTTATAGTTATGAACAACGGCGTGCTCGGTATGGTGCGCCAGTGGCAGAAGGTGTTCTATGACGGACGCTTTTCCGCGACTCAGCCGGGTCGCGGTACGGATATAGTCGCCGTCGCAAAGGCGTTCGGCGTCAAGGGCATGAGAATAAAGAATCCGTCGCAGGCGAAGCGCGTTTTCAAAAAGGCGCTCTCGATGGACAAGCCCGTAGTTATAGACTGCCGCATCGACCCAGACTGCGCGGTGCTCCCGATGATACCGCCCGGCGGCGATATCACGACGGCTATCTACAAATAAGGAGAAATTATTATGACTCAGAAGCTGACCGTTTCGGCGCTTGTCCGAAACCGCTCGGGCGTTCTGCTCAGAGTGGCGGGGCTTTTTGCGCGCCGCGGATATAATATACGAAGCCTCACGGTCTCCGAGACCGAGCATCCCGAGTTCTCGCGAATGACGGTTGTCTCCGAGGTCGAGCCGGAGCAGGTAAAACAGGTCGAGGCTCAGCTGTTGAAGCTCGAGGATGTCATAAAAGTGGCGCATCTCGAAGAGGGAAAGCTCGTTTCGAGCGAACTTCTGCTGATAAAAGTCCACTGCCTTAACAAGGACAGACCGCAGGTCTTAAAGACCGTCATAGCCTACGGCGCGAGGGTCAAGGACATCGGTCACACGATGCTAACGGCGGAGCTGACGGGCGAGCCGGAGCGAATAGACGCGTTTATCGCGGACATGAGCGTCCACGGAATAGCCGAGCTTTCGCGCTCGGGCATAACCGCTCTTGAGAGCGGCGACACGGTCATAAACGACTGACACGGGAGGGAGAGAGTTGAAAAAAATCGAACTGCTCGATTCGACCCTGCGCGATGGCGCTCAGGGTGAGGGCATATCCTTTTCCGTCAACGACAGGCTGGAGATAGTCCGTGTGCTGGACGATCTCGGCATACCGATAATCGAGGCGGGCAACCCGACCTCCAATCCGCGCGAGCTTGAGTTTTTCGAGCGGGCGAGCAGGCTGTGGCTCAAAAATTCCCGCCTGTGCGCATTCGGTTCAACGCGTAGAAAGGGCGAGAGAGTCGAAGAGGACGCGGCGTGTGCCGCTCTGCTCAAGGCGGGAACCCCGTGTGTGTCAATAGTCGGCAAGAGCAGAAAAATCCAGGTCGAGGGCGTTTTGCAGACGAGCCTCGAAGAAAATCTATCTATGATAGAGGAAACCTGCCGCTTTTTCAAAAGTCACGGCAAATATGTCGTTTTCGATGCCGAGCATTTTTTCGACGGTATGTCGGACAATGACGGCTACGCGCTCGAAAGCCTGCGCGCGGCTCTGCGCGGCGGCGCGGACTGCCTTGCTCTGTGCGACACGAACGGCGGCTCGTTCCCCGATTATATTGAAAAAATCACCGGCGATGTTGTAAAAGCCTTTCCGGGTACAGATATAGGAATCCACACCCACAACGATTCGGACATGGCGTGCGCGGGCGCACTCATGGCGGTCAGAGCGGGCGCGAAGCAGGTACAGGGCACGTTTATCGGCTTCGGCGAGCGGTGCGGAAACGCGAAGCTCACTTCGATAATCCCCAATTTGCAGATAAAATCCGACTATGAGTGTATCCCGCAGGAGAATTTGAAAAATCTGACATCTTCGGCGATAAAAATAGCGTCGATAGCCAATGTCACTCTGCACAAGAATGTGCCGTTTGTCGGGCGCAGCGCATTCGCCCATAAAGCGGGAATGCACGCCGACGGCGTTTTGAAATTCAGCGAATCGTTCGAGCATATCGACCCCGAATCCGTCGGCAACAGAAGACGCTTCCTGCTTTCTGAAGTGACCGGCAAGGCGGCGGTGCTCAAGAAGATACAGAAGCTCTATCCCGATTTTGACAAGGATTCGCCGCAGGTCGCGGAACTGCTCGATATCCTGAAGCAAAAAGAATACGAGGGCTATCAGTATGAGGGCGCTGATTCGTCGTTCGAGCTGATAGTTCACCGCCTCGTCAGAAAATACAAGCCGTTCTTCGATCTCATCAGCTACAAGGTGCTCGACGAGCTGCCCTATGACAATGACCACAGCGCAACCGCCACGATAAAGCTCAGCGTCGACGGCAGAGTCAGGATAGCGGCGTCGGACGGCGACGGTCCCGTCAATGCGCTCGACCGCGCTCTGCGTGAAGCACTCGAGGTGTTCTACCCGTGCCTTAGAAAATTGAGGCTCATCGACTACAAGGTTCGCGTCATGGAGCCCAAAGACGCCACGGCGGCGAGCGTCCGCGTTCTTATAACTTCGTCCGACGGCGAGGATATCTGGACTACCGTCGGCGTGTCGCAGGACGTTATCAACGCGAGCTGGATAGCGCTCGTCGACTCCATCGAGCATAAGCTCGTGAGCATGGGCGAGAATCTGCACAGGTAAATATACGAAATTTTGTAACAAAATGTTATTCCGCCATTCACACAAACTTTTTTGAATGGTCTATAATAATTACAATGGGTTCGTTTAAAACAAAGGAGAGGTACTTATGGCTAACGAAAAAATACTTGTCGTTGACGACGACGTTAATATCTGCGAACTGCTGCGCCTCTATCTTGAAAAAGAGGGCTACACAGTCAGCATAGTAAACGACGGCGAGAGCGCCGTGAAGAGCTTCGGCGAGATTCAGCCGGATCTGATGCTGCTTGATATCATGCTGCCCCGCCTCGACGGCTGGCAGGTCTGCCGCGAGATAAGAAAATTCTCGGACAAGCCGATAATCATGCTCACCGCAAAGGGCGAGACTTTTGATAAAGTTCTCGGCCTCGAGCTCGGCGCGGACGACTATGTCGTCAAGCCCTTCGATGCAAAGGAAGTTGTGGCGCGCGTCAAGGCAGTCCTCAGACGCAGCGCGGGCGCCCCGGCGGCGGATATAAAGCAGGTCGAATACGACAAGCTCAAGATAAACCTGACGAACTATGAGCTCTGGGTCGACGGCAAGCGCATCGACACTCCGCCCAAAGAGTTGGAGCTTATCTATCACCTTGCCAGCAACCCGAACAGGGTGTTCACCCGTGACCAGCTGCTCGACGAAGTCTGGGGCTTCGACTATTACGGCGATTCGAGAACGGTCGATGTCCATGTCAAGAGGCTCAGAGAGAAGCTCGAGGGCGTGTCCGACAAGTGGGAGCTCAAGACCGTCTGGAGCGTAGGCTACAAGTTTGAGACCAAGGATTGATGTGCATGAAAAAAGCACGCAAAAAGTTTGAAATAAAAGATGTAAAGAACGCAGGCTCGAGAACAAAACGCTCGGGTCTGTTTCACCGTTACTTTTATGTGACGGTGCTGATACTGTTTATCGGCTTCACCATTCTCGGCTCGTCGTTGTTGATATTCATCGCGCGCTACCAGTCCGAAGAGAAGACGGCGCTTTTAAAGCAGAACGCGCAGACCGTCTCGCAGACTGCCGCGGCGCTTATTCAAAAAGGCTATTCGCTTGAAGAGAGCAACAAGAATTCTACTCTGCTCATGAGTGTTTCGACCGCCCAGCTCTCGCAGGCGATAGATGCGGACATTTATATATGTGACACCGACGGCAAGATAATCTGCTGTAAGGATATATGGCAGTCCAATCTCGTGATGTATATGGGCGAGTGCATAGTCCACAGCAAATATACAGTCCCCGAAACAGCTCTGTCGAAGCTCAGCAGCGGCGGATATACCGAAACGGGCACGCTCGGCGGTATGTACAAGAGCTCGCATTTTATAAGCGTTGAGCCGATAGTAGCCTCCGGCAAGCTTTGCGGCGCGGTCATCGCTTCGCAGGATACGGATTCGCTGCACGAGCCTGTCAGAGCGATGCTCAAGATGTTCCTGTTCTCGGCAATTCTCGCGCTCGCGATAGCATTCGTTGCAACATATGTTATGACCTATCAGATGACAAAGCCCCTGCGCGAGATGTCGGCGGCGGCAAAGCAGTATGCAAAGGGCGATTTCAGCAACCGAATCTCGGTGCCCTATCATAAAGTATTGGGCGGCGACGAGGACGAGGTCGCGGAGCTTGTGACGGCGTTCAACTCGATGGCGAACGCGCTTTCGGCTATCGAGACTTCGAGACGCAATTTCGTCGCGAATGTCTCGCATGAGTTAAAGACCCCGATGACCACTATCGGCGGATTCATAGACGGAATACTCGACGGCACGATAGATTCGTCGAAGAGCACATATTATCTCAGAATAGTCTCCGACGAGGTCAAGCGCCTTTCTCGCCTTGTCACGGGTATGCTCAATATGTCGAAGATAGAGGCGGGTCAGTTAAAAATCCAGCCCAAGGAGTTCGACATTTCGGCAATGACCTTCAAAACGATGCTCGGCTTCGAGCGCGCGATAGATGAAAAGAAGATAGAGATACGCGGCCTTGATAAAGTCGAGCCGCTCAACATCTGCGCCGACGAGGATATGATAAACCAGGTCGTATATAATCTTATCGACAACGCCGTGAAGTTCACGAACGAGGGCGGCTATATCGAGGTTGCAATAAAATCGGACAGCGAGAAGATGATATTCTCCGTCAAGAACAGCGGCAAGGGAATCTCGCGCGAAGAGGCGGGCAAGGTCTTTGAGCGCTTCTATAAAACGGACAAATCGCGCAGCTACGATGTCAAGGGAGCGGGTCTCGGACTGTATATAGTCAAGACCATAATCGATATGCACGGCGGTCAGATAACCGTCAACAGCGAGCCGGGCGAATATACGCAGTTCGTGTTCTGGCTTCCGCTGAGATGAATTTTTGCGGAAAAAAGTTGAATAAAAATCCAAAGGTTATTTACCCGACGTTCAAGAAATCGTAATATTGAAAGTCCATAATAGTGTCAAAAGATGAAGGATATCCCGAAGGCAATGGATGGAGGTAAATTCAGTTTATGTACAATGATGATTATGTGAACAACTTCGGCAGCTCCGGCGAGACGCCGCCCGAAGACAACTCGGCAGACACCGCACAGCAGTCTGCACCGCTTGAGCCGGATCAGATTTATTCCGCTCCGCAGCAGCCCGAGCAGGGCAGCTATAACAGCCAGAATTCATATAATTCCGGTAGCTACACGCCGCCTCAGCCCGAGAAAAAGAAGAAAAAGATGAGCGCGAAGAAGAAAGGCGTTGCGGTTTTCGCCGCGATCCTCGCAGTTGTTATTGCGGTCTCTGCGACAGTTACCGTGCTCGCAAAGAGAAATAATAACAGCAGCTCCGGCGGTACTTCTGTGACCGGCACTTCCGAGGGCGACGCTCAGCTGAACATTGCCGAGACCCCGAAGGCGACAACGACTTCAAAGGGCAACGGCGTGCTCACCTCGGCTCAGATATATGAAAAAGTTTCGCCGAGCAATGTCGGCATAGTCGTATACAGCCAGTCGTCAAGCTCGGCTTCCGGCGAAGGCTCCGGCATAGTCATGGGCGAGAATAAAGATCACACTTATACCTATATAATCACCTGCGCCCATGTTATCAGCGGCGAGGGCGTCAAAGCCGTCGTTCAGCTGCATGACGGCACTCAGTATGACGCCGAGATAGTCGGTTACGATTCGCGCACCGATATCGGCGTGCTGAAAATAAAGGCTACGGGCTTCACCGCCGCAGAGTTCGGCGATTCAACGAAGCTTTCGGTCGGCGAGACCGTCTATGCAATAGGCAACCCCGGTGGCACCGAGTTCTTCGGCTCGTTTACCAACGGCATGGTCTCCGCGATTTCGAGAACCGTCAGCAGCCAGATAGGCTACTCCATGGAGTGCATCCAGCATACGGCGGCTATCAGCCCCGGCAACTCCGGCGGCGCTCTGATAAACGAATACGGCCAGGTGGTCGGTATCAACTCTCTCAAAATCAGCGACAGCAGCTATGAGCTCATGGGCTTCTCTATCCCGATCTCGTCCGCAAAAGAGATAATCGACGATCTTATCGCCTACGGCAGAGTGCCGAACCGCCCGAAGCTCGGCATCAGCTACTTCTCCAATACATCGAATCAGCAGTATAACATGATAGTGCAGATAAAGGGTCTGCCGGCAGGTTCGCTTATCATCGCGGACATCAACGAGGACAGCGACCTTGCAAACAGCAGCGCTCAGGTCGGCGATCTTATAACGGCGGTCAACGGCAAGGAGCTGAGTACCTCGGAAGTCCTGCTCGAAGCGATTGAAAACGCCAAAGTCGGCGACACGCTGACTCTGACCCTGTGCAGGATATCGAGCAACTACCAGACAAAGGAATTCAATGTCAAGGTAAAGCTCGTCGAGGATACCGGAAACACCACTTCCTCTTCCTCCCAACAGCAGCAGGAGCAGACAACCCAGCAGGACAACAGATCATTCTACTACAACCCCTTTAATTGATACATCACCTTTCTAACAAAAAACGCGGGTGCAGCGAAAACTGCGCCCGCGCTTTTTTTGTTGCAAGGATAGGAATGCTGTGATATAATTGTCTCAAATATTGCGGAGGATAATTAAATATGATCTATGTTCTGGTAGCTGCGCTGTTTGTGTTTTTGTGCGGCGCAAAGTTCGTCAAATCGGGTGAGTTCAATTCCGATTATATGTCAAAAGATACGACCGGCGCCATAAACGGAATCTTCGTGCTGCTCGTTTTCATGTGCCACATCAGCGGGTATATGAAACTCGGCGGCTCGTCCGATACGATATGGCTCGATCTGAAAAGCTGGCTCGGCCAGCTCGTCGTTGTGACTTTCCTGTTCTATTCGGGCTACGGTATGATGTGTTCTATAATGAAAAAAGGCACGCCGTATGTCAAGGGTATTTTCAGGCGCAGGTTCCTGAGCCTTTTTGCGCATTTTGATATCGCGGTTCTCCTGTTCCTGCTGATGAACCTCGCACTCGGAATAAAGACGAAGATGAGAACGACTCTGCTCGCGTTCACTACATGGGAGAGCATAGGCAACTCGAACTGGTATATCACCGCCGTTCTCTGCCTCTATCTGATACTTATAGTGTCGTTCCTTATCTTCCGCAAGCACCGTCTTCCGGGGCTTATCGCGATGACCGTACTCACCTGCGGACTCGCTTTTGCGCTTATAAAAGTCGGAAAGCCCGCGTGGTACTACAACACGCTGATTCTCTTCCCGCTGGGTATGTGGTATGCGTATCTCAAGAAATATATAGACAAATTCGTGATGAAAAACAACTATATCTATATGCTCTGCATTACGGTCGCGGTTGCTGCCTTTGTTGTCGGACATAAATATCGCTCGGCAGGGCTCCCGGTATACTGGGCGTGGGCGAGCGCGTTCATGCTTATCGTTGTGCTCGCATCGATGAAGATAAAAATCGGCAATCCTGCACTTTCGATGCTCGGCAAGCATGTTTTCAGCGTCTATATTCTCCAGCGCATCCCGATGACGATATTCAAGAGACTCGGACTGGTCAACAACAATCTGAACTATTTCATTCTCTGCTTCGCCGCTACGCTGCTTATGGCGATAGTGTTCGACGCGCTGATGAAAAAGCTTGACGCAAAGGTTTTCACCCCGAAAGCGAAGGCGTAAAATAAATACAGCAAAGCACCCGGCAGGGATTCCTCCCGACCGGGTGCTTTTTATGTGCTTAATTATTTCTTGAGTCTCTTGTCTGTCTTTGTTGCAAGGTGGGTGCCGACACTCTGGAAAATCTGAACGAGCGCTATGAGCAGGATAACCGCAAAGATCATGACGAGATATTTGTAGCGGTAGTAGCCGTAGTTTATGGCTATCTTGCCGAGTCCGCCGCCGCCGATTATTCCGCTCATTGCGGAGTAGCCGAGGATGGTGGTTATCGCTATCGTGAAGTTCGAGAGCAGCGAGGGCACGCTCTCGGGAATCATGACTTTGATAATTATCTGCATGGGCGAAGCTCCCATGCTCTGCGCGGCTTCAATTATATTCGGGTTGACCTCGCGCAGGCTGCTTTCAACAAGGCGCGCCACAAACGGGAACGACGCGATGACGAGCGGGACTATAGAAGCGACAGTGCCGACCGCCGTGCCGACGATAAGACGGGTCAGTGGGAAGACGAGAATCATCAGAATCAAAAACGGCACCGAACGCAGAAGATTTATAATAACATTGAGAACCTTCATCAGAGCCTTCGGCAGGGGGAGAACGCCGCCCTTTTCGCCCGCGACGAGCAGCACGCCGAGCGGCAGGCCGATAATTATCGCGAAGAGCGTGGAGAGCAGGGTGACATATATCGTCTCCCAGATAGCCAGCGGGAAATCATTTTTTAATATATCGAGGGCTTCCGTCAGCGCCTCGGAAGTGAATGCATTGTCAAACATCTTTTAAACCTCCTCAACAAGAATATCCGGCATACTCTGCAGATATTTCGACGCGCGTTCAAGCTCGTTGTCCCCTCCGGGGATGCCGAGGAGCATGTTGCCGTAGACCTTGTCGCCGATGCAGCGCGTGGAGGCAGCTAAAATATTCGCCGCGATTCCCTCGTCCATAGCCATCTTGGTTATCAGCGGGGTGTTGGTCGCGAACGCGCCGTTGAAGACGACTCTTATCCTGTGCTCGTCCGAAGCGGGAGCAAAAATCTCATCCGAAGCGTCGGGGAACACGAGGCGTTTTGCTGCCGCCGACTGCGGATGGGCAAAGACGGTGCTGACTTCGCCCTGTTCAACGACCGTGCCGTTGTCAAGAATGGCGACTCGGTTGCAGGTCTCTTCGACAACGCTCATCTGGTGGGTTATTATAATAACCGTTATGCCGAGCTTTTTGTTTATGTCTCTTATGAGGTTGAGGATCGAATGTGTGGTGTTCGGGTCGAGCGCGCTTGTCGCCTCGTCGCAGAGCAGAACTTTCGGATTTGTAGCGAGTGCGCGGGCTATCGCGATTCTTTGCTGCTGACCGCCGGAGAGCTGAGCGGGGTAAGCCTTCGCTTTGTCGGGCAGACCGACTATCTCGAGCAGTTCGAGCGCGCGTTTCTTCGCGTCCTCTTTCTTCATGCCCTCAAGCTCGAGCGGAAAGCAGATGTTTTTCAGGCAGTTGCGCTGCATGAGCAGGTTGAAGCCCTGGAATATCATGGTTATATTGCGGCGGGCGTCCCTGAGCTGCTTGCTCGAAAGCGAACCCATATCGACCCCGTCTATGAGTATCTGGCCCTCAGTCGGGCGTTCGAGCATATTTATGCACCGCACGAGCGTGCTCTTGCCCGCGCCGCTCATGCCGATGATGCCGTAAATATCGCCGTCGTTTATCGTCAGAGAAACATTCTTGAGCGCGTCGAGCGAGCTGTCGGCGGTCTTGAAAGTTTTTGACAGATTTTTAATCTCGATCATTTTATGCCTCCGAACTTCTGGATAAAAAGATAATGCCGGCAAGCAGCCCGATTAAGAGCAACTTAGCCCGGCATTATATTTTATAACATTTACTTCACTGCGTCAAGAGTGGTCTGCTTGCCGCCGTAGAGAGCCATGGGCTCGACGTGGACATAGCAAACGGTGACGATGTTCGTGTTGTTCTGCTTGTTGAAATCGTCGAGGTAAGGCTCGTGCTGGAAGTAGTTTGCGTCGATCTCGCCGGACTCAACAACATTGTTGGGCTGGACATAATCTTCGAACTCTTTGATGTCAAGGGTGACGCCCTTAGCGGCAAGGATCTCCTTGGCAACGGCGAGGATCTCGGCGTGCGGTGTGGGGGATGCAGCGACGGTTATGGTCTGACCCTTGAGTGCGTCGTAGTTGACGGAGGGATCGTAGCCGTCACCGGGGTTCGAAACAACGCTGATAACTGCGCCGTTATACTTGGTAGCGATGAAGTCGGCGACCTTCTTGCTCTGGAGAGCGGCGGAAAGAGCCTTTATCTTGTCGGAATTCTCGTTGCCCTTCTTGGTGGCGAGGATGTTCGAATATGCGCTCGAAGAGCCCTCAATGGCGAGATTGTCCTTTACGGGGTTGAGACCCGCGGAGATAGCGTAGTTCGAGTTGATAACAGCATAGTCAACATCCTTGAGAACGTTGGGGAGCTGAGCGGCTTCAACCTCTTTGAAGGTGATGTTCTTGGGGTTGTCCTCAATGTCTCTTACGGTTGCGGTGATGCCGGCGCCGTCTTTGAGCTTGATGATGCCCTGCTCCTGAAGAAGAAGGAGCGCACGGGCTTCGTTGGTCGCGTCGTTGGGAACGGCAATGGTGATGCCCTTGCTGCCCGAAGAGCAGGCGGCGAAGCCGAAGATGCAGCCCAGCGCGAGGACCGCTGCGAGAATGATCGATATTGTCTTTTTCATGTTGGTTGTCTCCTTTGTATTTTAATTTATAAGGTATTGGGTTGAAACGGACTTTCTAATCATGCGCCTTGCGGCACATTCGCCAATGCCTTATATCAAAGGGCGAGAATAATTTCAGATACTGCACTTTTCTTCCTCCTCAATGCAAATAAAAAACGGGAAACTCCTCACGAAGCTCCCCGAATCTCTGCATATATCAGATTTATTCGTTTGACGGAAGCTCGTCGGAAAAAGGCATGCACATGCACATGCGCATGGAGAACATGCACATTTCCATCATCATAATGTTGCTGTCAAACTTTTTCATGATGCTTCCTCCCTGTTCAGTATCTATGAGCGTATTATAGTCTCTTATACCTACGCTGTCAATAGGCTTTTACAAAAAATTCCCGATTTGTCCCGATGCACAAAAAAGCAGGCGAAAATGCGCCTGCTTTTGAACCGGTTGACTTAAAATTTGCTGTTATATATCGCGGCTGCGTCTGAAATTGCGCTCCGCCTTTCGGCGCGCCGCGGTCTTTCTCTCCTCGGCGAGCTTCTTTTCGTGTATCTTTTTGCGCACAGACGGGCGGTTCGGATTCTTCGTACCTGTTATCTTTTTCTTTTTATCTTTCGGCTCGTGCAGCTCCGGATTCTCCTTGAAGAATATCAGACTGCCACCGACGACCTGAACGACCTCGGACTGCGTCTTTGCCGCAATCTCTTCGGCAATTTCGCGCGGGGGCTTGGGTGCTGTCTCGAGCAGGACCTTGAGCTTGAGCAGTTCGCGGGAGCGGAATGCGTCGAGCGTCTGGGCTATCAGTGCGTCATTGACGCCGCCCTTGCCGACCTGAAAAAGCGGCTCGAGCGAATTTGCCTGCGCGCGAAGCGCGGCTCTCTCTTTGCTTGTCATATAATTTCCTCCAGTTTTTTTGCAAGGAGTCTTAACGCCTTGCCTCTGTGGCTGATGCTGTCTTTTTCTTCTGCGGTTAGCTGCGCCATCGTCTTGCCGGGGAACTCGTCGGGCAAAAACAGCGGATCGTAGCCGAAGCCGCCCTCGCCTGCGGGTTCAAAGGCAATCTTGCCCTCGCACTCGCCGCGCACGGTCATGTGCCTGCCGTCCGGGAAACAGCAGCAGACGGTCGAAACGAACCGCGCGGTGCGCTTGTCCATAGGAATATCGGACAGATTCTTGAGCAGAAGCTCGTTGTTCTTCTCGTCGTTTCCGTGCTCGCCCGCGTATCTTGCGGAATACACTCCCGGCGCGCCGTCGAGCGCGTCAACGGCAAGTCCCGAGTCGTCGGCGATGCAGGGCATACCGCTCTCTTTGCAGCCGCTGTCGGCTTTTAAGAATGCGTTCTCTTCAAAGGTGACGCCAGTCTCCTCAACATCGGTAAGCTCGACTCCCGCCTCTTCCGCGAGCAGAACGCGCACGCCGATGGGTTTCAATATGCGCTCAAGCTCGGCGCGTTTTTTCATGTTATGTGTAGCTATGAGAAAATCCATTATTCGTCCTCTTTTTCCTCTTCCTCGTCTTCAATCGGCTCTGCGTCAAACAGACCCTCGGCGAATGCGCGGGCGTTGAACGGGCGGAGGTCGTCCACCTTTTCGCCGACGCCGATGAACTTGACGGGTACGCCGAGCTCATTTTTGATGTTTAATACAACGCCGCCCTTTGCGGTGCCGTCAAGCTTCGTTAAAATGATGCCGGTGATCTCTGCAACATTCTTGAATTCTTTTGCCTGATTGACTGCGTTCTGTCCTGTAGTCGCGTCAAGCACGAGCAGGCTCTCGCGGTCGCTGTAGGGCAGCTCGCGGTCGATGACGCGGTATATCTTCGCCAGCTCCTCCATTAGGTTCTTTTTGTTGTGGAGTCTGCCGGCGGTGTCGCAGATGATTATGTCGGCGTTTCTTGCCTTGCCCGCCTGAATTGTGTCGTATATAACAGCCGCCGGGTCTGCGCCCTCTCGGTGCTTGACTATCTCGACTCCCGCGCGGTTAGCCCACTCTTCAAGCTGCTCGATTGCAGCGGCTCTGAAAGTGTCCGCCGCGGCGAGGATAACTTTTTTGCCCTCGTTTTTGTACATTGCGGCGAGCTTGCCTATGGAAGTGGTCTTGCCCACGCCGTTGACGCCGATGACGAGAATGACGGAGGGGAGAGTGATAAGGCTCATTTCCTCGCCGCCCTCAAGCATCTCGGCGACTATCTCTTTTATCTCGTTCTTGACGGCTTCAGGCTTGCGCAGATGCTTTTTCATAACGCGCTCGCGCAGCTGTTCGACTATCTCCGATGCGGTCATGCAGCCGACATCGCCCATGACGAGTATCTCTTCGAGCTCGTCATAAAATTCGTCGTCAATCTCGGCCTTGCCGTGGAGCATCGAGTCGATGGCTCCCGACATATTCTCGCGGGTCTTTTTGAGTCCCTTGTTTATTCTTGAAAAAATGCCCATTTTTATCCTCCGTGCGGTCTTATTTCAGACCGTTTTTTATTCTTTCAACTGCTTCGAGCGTGCGCTTTGGCCCTGCGAACGCGGTCAGGCGAAAATATCCCTCGCCCATCGTGCCGAAGCCCGAGCCCGGCGTGCCGACCACCTGAACGGTGTTCAGAAGCCTGTCGAACATCTGCCATGAGGTCAGCCCGTTCGGCACTTCAAACCAGATATACGGCGAATTTCTGCCGCCGAAACAGCGGATATTAATACTTTCGAGTCTGTCCGTTATCTTCTTTGCGTTGCCGAGATAGCAGTTTATATTTTCTTTTATCTGCCGCCTGCCCTCGTCGGAATAGACGGCTTCGGCGGCGCGCTGGGTTATATATGACACGCCGTTGAACCGCGTCGCCTGCCTGCGCGCCCACAGCGCGTTGAGGCTGACTCCGCTGCGTGAGAGCTCGCGCGGTATAATTGTATATGCGCAGCGAACGCCGGTAAAGCCCGCAGTCTTTGAAAAGCTTCTGAACTCAATGGCGCATTTCTTTGCGCCGTCAAGCTCGAAAATGCTGTGCGGAATGTTGCTCTCAGTGATAAACGCCTCATATGCGGCGTCAAAGAGAATGACGCTGCCGTGCTCATTAGCCCAGTCGACCCACTGTTGGAGCTGCTCTTTATTCATCGCCGTTCCCGTGGGATTGTTGGGGGAGCAGAGATATATTATATCGACATTTTGCTCCGGCAGGGGAGGGATAAATCCGTTCTCTGCGGTGCAGTCGAGATAAGCAATATTTGAAAATCTGCCGTTTTCGAGCGGCCTGCCGCCCCTGCCCGCCATGATATTTGTGTCTATATAGACCGGGTAGACGGGATCGCAGACGGCGACTTTGCACTCGGGCGAAAAGATATCGCCGATGCTGCCGGTGTCGCTCTTTGCGCCGTCGCTTATAAAAATCTCATCTCTTTCGAACGTTATTCCGCGCGCGGCGAAGTCATATTTCAATATCTTGTCGATAAGAAAATTATATCCCTGCTCGGACGGGTAGCCCCTGAATGTGGCGGCGTCCGCCATTTCGTTGACTGCCGAGTGCATGGCCTTTATGCACGCCTCGGGCAGGGGACGCGAGACATCGCCGATACCGAGGTCGATTATATCCGCCTCGGGGTGAGCGATTTTATAATCTTTAATTTTTCGGCTCATCGTCGAAAAAAGATAGTTGCTGCGGAGAAGCGAAAAGTTTTCGTTTATTTTCATTTTGCGCCTCCGCCGTAGGCAATTTCGCCTGTAAAGACGGTCTGTGCCGAACCGGTCAGGTACACATTTCCATCGGCGCTCCATTTTACTGAAAGCTCGCCGCCGCGAAGCGAGATTTTGATATCTGTATTGCGCTTGCAGTAGCCGTTCAATATGCAGGCGACTGCCGCCGCGCACGCGCCTGTGCCGCAGGAGAGAGTCTCGCCCGCGCCGCGCTCCCAAACGCGCATTTTAATGTGTGAAGCCGAAATCGGCTGAACGAATTCCGTATTTATCCTGTCCGGAAATGCGGGGTGATTTTCAAACTCGACGCCGATTTTTTGAATATTTATAGAATCAATATTTTTAGAGAAAACCACGCAATGCGGGTTGCCCATCGAGAGGCAGGTGACGAAATAAACTTTTCCGCCGACTTCGAGCTGCCGGGAAATCACGGTGTCCGATTCAATAAGCGCGGGAATATCCCTGCTTTCCAGCATTGGCGACCCCATGTTTACCTGCGCCGAAGTGACCTTTCCGTCCGTCTTATATATATTAATGTATTTTATACCGCTGAGGGTCTCCAGAGATATCATATCTTTGTCGGTCATTTTACTGTCGCAGACATATTTTGCGACGCAGCGCGCGGCGTTGCCGCACATCTTTGCCCGTGACCCGTCGGAATTGTAGATATCCATTCTGAAATCCGCCCTGTCGGACGGCAAAATCAGCACAAGCCCGTCTGAGCCGATGCCGAAATGGCGGTCGCTCAAAAATTTCGCCGCAGCGGGAGGGTCGTCGATCGATTCATCAAAACAGTTGACATATATGTAGTCGTTGCCCGTGCCCTGCATTTTGGCGAATTTCATTCACAAGACCCTTTTCATTTATATATTAGCGAGCTCGCTGAGCAGATGCCGTGCGGTCGCGGTTATAGAACTGCTCTCGTTCATGCTCCTTCTTCTAATATATGCGTATGCGTCCTCTTCAGACACACCGTTTACTTTCATATATAAATGTTTTGCCTTGTCGATTATCTCCTGATCCGCCGTGTTGCGCTGACCGCCCGAGCGTATGCGCGACTCGGACGAGGAGCGGAGCAGCTTTTCTATTGCGCTGCGAAATTCAGGACGTGAGAGCGGCAGGGTCATGCACTGCACGTTGCTCATGCCGAACAGCGGGGACTGGGCGGAGGATATAAGCAATATCATATCGGCGCCCGGCGGGAGCAGACGAAGCATGGCGGCGGGCGCCATGTCGGTCAGACGGTGGCAGATTATTATAGCCGAGGGGAGACGCTGAGCGAAATCGAGGGTCTGCGAAGCAGAGCGGCACTCGATGACGCCCATTATTCCCATTTCCGCAACGAAGCCGCGCAGCTGCGCGCGCACCTTGTCGGATGACGATGCTATAATAATATCGCGCACCATTTATCCCTCCCTCGCGGTGCGTCAGTCTGTTAGAAAAATCAGCTCTCCTGCACGTTCTTTATGATATCGTTGATAGTCGTTCTGAGCGCCGAGTCGGTGTCGCTCTCTTTCTTTATCTCGTCAAGGGCGTAGAGCACCGTTGAATAGTGCCTGCCGCCGAACTCCGCGCCGATAGCCTTGGCGGAAAGTCCTGTGACCTCGCGCACGATGTACATCGATATCTGGCGGTATTTCGAAGTCTGTGCGTCCTTCTTCTTCGAGCGCAGATCCTCGGGATTTGCGCCGTAGGTGCGCGCGACCTCGGTTATTATCTTGTCCACAACGACGGGAATAGGCTTGTTGTCGCTGAGAATATCCCTTATCGCCTGCTGAGCGGTGGCGGTGTTGACATGCGCGCCCTGTATCTGGACATAAGCCTGCATTTTCTTGACCGCGCTCTCAAGCTGGCGGATGTTGTTCTTGAGCTTCTGCGCTATGTATTCAACGACATCGTCGCTGATATCGAAGTTAAGCGCGTCCGCCTTGCGCTTGACTATGAGCATACGGGTCTCAAGATCCGGCGGCTGAACGTCCGCGAGCAGACCCCACTCAAAGCGGGTGCGCATTCTGTCCTCAAGCTGAGGCATATCTTTCGGCGGGCGGTCGGATGACAGAACGATCTGCTTGCCGTCCTGCGTCAGGGCGTTGAAAGTATGGAAGAATTCCTCCTGTGTGCGCTCTTTGCTCGCGATGAACTGAACGTCGTCCATCAGAAGAACGTCGACCTTGCGGTATTTGTTCTGGAATTCCGTTGTTGTGCGGTGGTTGAGCGCCTCGATAAACTCGTTGGTGAATTCCTCGCCGTCGGTGAGGACTATCTTCATCGACGGGTCGTTTCTTTTTATCTCATGGCATATGGCGTTGAGCAGGTGCGTCTTGCCGAGTCCCGAGTTGCCGTAGATGAACAGCGGGTTATACGCCTTGCCGGGGTTCGCCGCGACCGCCTGCGCCGCCGCATGGGCGAACTTGTTTGATGCGCCGACAACGAATGTGTCGAATGTGTTTTCAAAATAGTTTGAGGCGCGCGTGCTGCCGTCTATCTCCGATGAGCCCGCCGCAGAGCCCGAGGAGTCAGACTGCGAATATCCCTCGCCCGGCGCTATGAACTCGACATCGACATCGAGACCGAGCGCGTTCAAAAATGCGCTGTGAAGCGTGCCGCCGAACTTCTGCGCGAGGATGCGGCGCTTGAATTCCGCCGTTGTCATGAGCACGGCGCGGCTGCCGTCAAAGCTTATCGGCTCAAGCTCGCTGAACCAGACGTTGTAGATAGATTCGGAGTTTGTCTGCCTGAGATAGTCGGAGACTACCTGCCACAGCTCGTTGAATGAATCCATTAGTGAACTTCCCCCATCATAATACTTTATAATAGGATAGAGTATATCATAAAACCCCCTTTTTTTCAACAAGCAGTTTGCACAAGGACGCAAAAAAATGATTGACATTGATGTGAAGTATGATATATAATAGTAGCTTGCAAGGGTAGGCGAAAGCGTTATACCCATATCTGCACATAAGATCACGGCGGTACGAGTGCCACCAAAGCGCCCGCCGGTGACTAATATCCTGTGAAACGGAGGTTACCGCAAATGAAAAGAACTTACCAGCCCAAGAAGCTGCACCGTAAGAAGGAGCACGGCTTCCGCAAGAGAATGTCCGACAGAAACGGACGCAAGGTTCTTTCCCGTCGCAGAGCGAAGGGAAGAAAGCAGCTCACCTATTAATCGGCCTTTTTAACGGTCTTTTAACAGGTCGAGCGGATTATTGCCACGGATGGATTGATTGCTTTGGCAGAATATCAGACGCTCAAGCTTAACAGCGATTTTCGCAGGACTTACGGGCGCGGTAAATCAGCCGCTGACCCGGTGCTTGTCACATATGCGCTCAGGAACCGTTACGGTGTCATGCGCATCGGGATAACCACCGGCAAAAAGCTCGGAAATGCGGTGGAGCGCAACCGGTGCCGCCGGATAATTCGCGCGGCTTTCCGGCAGCTCGAAGGCGAGTGCTGCGGGGGATGGGACATTGTATTTGTCGCCCGTCATAAGACGGTCTCCCGCAAGAGCACCGACATCGAGCGGTCAATGCGCAAACAGCTGGGAGCCTTGGGTGTTATCGGTATATCTGCAGGAGTGAAAGTTGTGAAGTGAAAATGAAGGACATACTGATAAAACTTATTCAGTTTTACAGAAAGCATATCTCACCGCAGCTGCCCGATATGTGCAGGTATTATCCGACCTGCTCTCAGTATGCGATAGAGGCTCTTGAAATACACGGAGCCTTCAAAGGCTCTCTGCTGACTGTTGCCAGACTTCTTCGCTGCAATATCCTATTCCCCGGCGGTTATGATCCCGTCCCTCCCAAGAGGGACAAAAAATCCAACCGGAGGACTCACAAATAATGGACGCCATTTACACGACATTGGGTATCCCGTTCGGATATGTTCTCAGGTTCATATTCGAAGCCGTTGACAATTACGGTCTTGCACTCATCCTCTTCACCCTCTTCGCAAGACTTCTTATGATTCCCACTTCTATCTACCAGACTAAGGGTACCGTCAAGACGCAGCGCCTTCAGCCCAAGATCCGCAGAATAAACGCCAAATACAAGGGCGATCAGAAAAAGATTCAGGAAGAGACTCAGGCTCTCTACCAGCGCGAAGGACACAATCCCATGAATATGGGCTGCCTGCCGCTCGCCATCCAGTTCATCATCATCTTCGGTCTTATCGGTGTTATCTATCACCCCCTCAAGTGGGCGCTCGCGATCGATGATACAACAATTAATTCGCTGACAGAAATAGCAAAAGGACTCGCTGAATATAACGCAAAGACAGGTAAGCAGACTATCGAGCTTTTTGTTATCAACCATATCAATGAGATAAGACCCATCGCGCTCTCAAAGGGCATCAGCTCGGGAGTTATCGACAGCATCGCGAACTTCAATTTCACCTTCCTCGGCATACCGCTGGGCGAGATTCCGTCGATAAAAGAGCCCGGAATCCTCTGGGTCATCCCCATTCTCTCGGGCCTTACTTCTCTCGCAACGAGCCTCTTCTCAATGCTCCAGCAGCGCAAGAACAACCCCGAAATGGCGAAGAACCCGACCATGGGCTGCATGACTTTCGGTATGCCCCTGTTCTCGCTCTATTTCACCTTCCAGTTCCCCGCCGGTATCGGTATCTACTGGATCGCGTCGAACGTTTTCGCGCTCATTCAGACAGTTATCCTTTCGTTCACTCACAGCCCGAAGAAGATGATTGCAAAGGCTATGGTCGATGAGACTGTCGAGCGCCGTTCAAGGGAAGAGAATCTCAAGCGCGCACTTGCGCAGAAAAAAGAAGAAAAATAAATTTTCCAGGTGGTGGAAACAGAGATGTTAAAAGAAGCTATCGGAACCGGCGCAACAGTCGATCTTGCAAAAGCTGATGCTATCGCACAGCTCGGCATATCCGCCGATTCGGATTTTGAAATTGAAGTTCTCGAGATGCCGACGAAGAAGATGTTCGGTCTGCTCGGAACAACTCCCGCAAAGGTCAAGGTGAGCTACGATGCTCCGTCCGAGGCCGGCGCGAAGGAATATCTTGAAAAAATTCTTGCAAGCCTTGGCATCGAAGGCGCAGAGATAAAGATCGAAGAAACTGACGAAGAAGTCAGTATCGCGGTCGAATATGACGGCGACTACGGCGCGGCTATCGGCCGCAGGGGAGAGACACTCGACGCTATCCAGTATCTCGTCCGCCTTGTCGTCAACAGGGGCGCGGACAAGTCGAGAAGAGTCTCGCTCAACATCGGCAACTACCGCGAGAAGCGCGAGGCAACCCTGCGCGCACTCGCTCAGAAGAGCGCCGCAAAGGTCAGAAAGTACGGCAGAAATGTTGTGCTTGATCCCATGAATCCCTATGAGAGACGCATCATTCACACGGCTCTCCAGGATGTTGAGGGCGTGACCTCCCACTCTGTCGGCTCCGAGAATGACCGCAAGGTCGTTATAACTCTCGAAGAGGGCGTGAAGCCCCTCAACGGCGGCTCCAGACCGCCCCGCGGAAACGGACGCGGCGGATATCAGAACCGCGACAGAGGCGGCAGAGGCAGAAATGACCGCCCGCGCAGCGACCGCCCCGCAGCTCCCTCCCGTCCGCCCAGATCCGATGCGGCTTCCGCTTCGAGATACGGCAGGATCGAGCCCATCGCTAAGCAGAACAGCGAAGACTGATAAAAAACAAAAGCACGGTGTGTCAAAAGATGCACCGTGCTTTTTTGTTGCCCATAAAAACACCCCGCAGACTTGAGCCTGCGGGATGCTTAACTATTTAATTTTTATTCTTTGCCGAACATTGCTTTGACATTCGAGCCTTTGCAGATGAATATCTCTCTGAAGATTATCATGCTCACGAAAGCTATCGTGCCGCCCATGAGGACATCGCTGAAGAAGTGCGCGCCGACGATTATGCGGCTGACTGCGACCATGCCGGTGTAGGTGATGGCGGCGATCCAGCTGACGGCTCTCTTGCCCTTGCTCTTGACGTTGAAAACATCGAGGAGCATAAGCAGGCAGTAGACCGTGCCGGCGGAGCAGGTGTGTCCGCTCGGGAATGATTTAAGAGCGTCGGTCGTGCCGAAGAGTGCTCTCATCTCGTCCTTGGTGAGGTGCTGACCGTTGGCGACATACCAGCGAGTGAAGTTGTCGAATCCGCCGATCGACTGGCCGCCCTCGCAGTTCATTGCGCGATAACGCATGCGGCCGACGGGCTCTTTGACTGCGGCGATAATGCCGTTGGAAACAGCTGCAACGCAGAGCACCGCGACTGCGAACATAACCATCTTGTTGACCGATTCCTCGGAATAGTTTCTGATGGCGAAGGTCGCAAAGAAAGTCATAAGACCCGCGAAGAACAGCGATATGCCCTTGAGGAAGCCCGCGCCCTTGAACGCCTCGGCAGTAGGCCCGATGTGCTGAAGCGCATATTTGACGGCGTCGTCAAACAGTACGAAATAGGCTATTGTGCCCGCGACGAGCAGGAGTATCGCGAGGATCTCTTTCCACGGATGCTTTTTCATCTTGCGCATGACCTGCCAGAAGAGAATCTGGAAGCTGAATGCGAGCATGAGATAGACGGGCGACGAGCCGACGGCCTCGAGCACAACGCCGTATACGGTCTCGTTTGTGTAGTAGGTGTGGGCGGCGAGCGCCTTTGCCGTGAGGATGTTGCTGACCTGGAGGTCAGTGAACGTTGCGGTCACGAGCAGAGCGCCGAACACTGCGATGAAAAGCAGCACGGCGACCCACGATTTTGTTCGCTTTGTCAATGTCAACTCTCCTTTATGTAATGGGTTTCATTTGCAGTTTAATTATAGCAAATTGCATATTTTTGTCAATCTTTATTTGCTGTCCTTGTTGCACTTTATATCATATAATGTAGCGGGCGGGCGTTTTATGCGCAGACAGGAAAAAACTTGCCGCGCGCAGTATCGCCGCAATCCGCTCAAATATATTGCAAGTCCGGTGATTATGTTGTATAATATAGAATATATAAGTATAATTGGGAATCGTGCGGTTTGGAGTGATTTTTCTTATGACGGCGTATCTTGACAACAGCGCCACGACCCCCGTGTGCAGTGAAGCTGTTGAAGCGATGAAAACCGCTGTAACAGAGCTTTGGGGCAACCCATCGTCCCTGCATCAAAAGGGGATAGAGGCGGACGAAATGCTCGAAAACGCGCGCTCGAATGTGGCGCGCAGGCTCTTCTGCCGGGATGACGAGGTGTATTTCACCTCCGGCGGAACGGAGAGCAACAATCTTGCCGTTCAGGGCGCGGCTCATGCCATGCGCCGGCGCGGCAGACGGATAGTGACGACGAGCGTCGAGCATCCGAGTATAGATGAGACGGTCAAGCATCTCGAAAACGAGGGCTTTGAAGTCATACGCCTCGGCGTTGACAAAAACGGACGTATCAGCGAGCGCGAGCTTTTTGAAGCCGTGACTCCCGATACGATACTCGTGAGCATCATGGCGGTCAACAACGAGACGGGCACTATTCAGCCGGTCGAAGCGGCGAGAACTGCGGTAACGCGTGCGAAGTCGCCCGCACTTGTTCATTGCGATGCGGTGCAGGCTTTCGGCAAACTGCCGCTCAAGCCCGCGGCGATGGGCGTTGACCTGATGACGGTCAGCTCCCACAAGATACACGGACCCAAGGGCGTCGGTGCGCTCTATGTCAAAAAGGGCGTGCGCCTGTCGCCGATAGTTTTCGGCGGCTCGCAGGAGGAAAAACTGCGCCCTGGCACTCAGCCCATGCCTGCAATAGCGGGCTTCGGCGCGGCGGCTGCGGCTCTGCCGAATCTTGCGGCTGAGCTCAAAGAAGTTACTGAGCTTCGCGACTATATGCGGGACAGACTTCTGGCTCTCGGCGGAGTTGTTATAAACTCGCCAGATGATGCGCTGCCGTATGTGACCAATATTTCGGTGCTCGGCATAAACTCTGAGCCGATGCTCAACTTCCTCTCTTCGCGCGGCGTCTATGTCTCGAGCGGCTCGGCGTGCTCAAAGGGACATCAGAGCTCGGTGCTCAAAAATATGGGGCTGAGCGACGAAGTTAGAAAGAGCCCGCTCAGAATCAGCTTCTCGCGTTTTACCACAAAAGAAGAGATAGATATGCTCATCGACGGCATTGCCGAGGGGCAGAAAACAATAAGAAAAAATAAGTAAAATAAATAAAAAAGGAATCACAACATGAAGGAAGTTATTCTCATCAAAAACGGTGAGCTTGCACTCAAGGGACTCAACAGGCGCACTTTTGAAGATATGCTCATGGCGAATATCCGCCGCAGACTCGCGTCGCTCGGCAAATTCACCTGCACCCCCGCGCAGTCGACGATAATAGTCGAAGGGCCCGAGGATGCCGATCTCGACGAAGCGACCGAAAGACTTCTCAAGGTCTTCGGCATAGCCGGACTCTCTCGCGCCGCCGCAGTCGAAAAGGATATGGACGTTATTCTCAACACCTGCGTTGAATATACGGCTCCCCTGCTCAACGCCGCATCGACTTTCAAGGTCGAGGCAAAGCGCGCGGACAAGAAGTTTCCGCTCAATTCTCCCGCGATATGCAGAGAGGTCGGCGGAAAGATACTCTCGAAATTCCACCATCTGAAAGTAGATGTTCATAACCCCGATGTTATAATAAATGTCGAGGTGCGCGATAAGTGCGCGTTTATACACGGCAATCAGCTCAAAGGCGCGGGCGGTATGCCCTCGGGCTCCGCAGGAAAGGCGGCTCTGCTCGTCTCCGGCGGAATAGACAGCCCCGTTGCAGGTTGGATGATGGCAAAGCGCGGCGTGGAGCTGATAGCTATTCACTTCGCTTCTCCGCCCTATACGAGCCAGCGCGCCGAGCAGAAAGTTCACTCGCTTCTGCGCCAGGTCGCAAAATACAGCGGACGCATTATGCTCTTCGTTGTCCCGTTTACCGAGATCCAGGAGCTTATAAAAGATAACTGCCCCGAAGAGGTGTTCACGCTTATCATGCGCCGCATGATGATGCGCATCTCGCAGGAGATTGCGGTAAAAGAGGGCTGCCAGGCGCTGATAACAGGTGAGAGCGTCGGTCAGGTTGCGAGCCAGACCATGCCCGCAATAGCCTGCACAGATGCTGTGACCTCGATGCCAGTGTTCCGTCCGCTTATCGGTATGGACAAGGACGAAGTTATTGCGATATCGAGAAAAATTGAGACATTTGATATATCCATCCAGCCCTATGAGGACTGCTGCACTGTGTTCACCCCGAAGCACCCGCGCACCCATCCGACAATAGCCGGAGTCGAAAAGGCGGAGCGCGGCACCGAATGGGACGAGCCCATAAAGCGCGCGGTCGAGGGCACAAAAGTTACGGTTATAAAAGCTTTTTCAAAAGGTGAGTAACAATGGCAGTGTGTGAAATTCTCTGTGTCGGAACCGAGCTTCTGCTCGGCGATATCCTCAATACCAACGAGCAGTTTCTCTCAAAAGAGCTTGCGGCGATGGGCATATCCGTCATGCACCGCAGCTCCGTCGGGGACAATCCCGAGCGCCTCGCGCAGGAGCTGAAAACGGCTCTCGGTCGCAGTGATATTGTTATTACTTCCGGCGGACTCGGCCCCACGGACGACGATCTGACAAAAGAGGTCTGCTGTGAGGTCATGGGTTTTGAACTCAGGGAGGACGAAGACACGGCGGAGCGCATACGCTCATATTTCAAATCAAAGGGCGGCAATATGCCCGAGAACAACCTCAAGCAGGCGATGCTGCCCGTCGGCGGCACCGTGTTTGAGAATAACCACGGCACGGCGCCAGGCGCGGCGCTCGAAAAGAACGGCAAGTGCGTTATTATCCTGCCCGGCCCTCCCGGCGAGCTCGTCCCGATGTTCAATGAGAGCGTGCGCGAATTTTTGAAAAAATATTCCGACGGCGCGATAGTCTCACACACGGTCAATATAATCGGCATGGGCGAGAGCTCGGTCGCCGAAGAGATAGAGGATATGTTCGACGCAAAGAACCCGACCGTCGCACCGTATGCAAAAAGCGGCGAGGTGCGGCTGAGAATAACCGCGAAGGCGGAAACCGCCGACGAGGCGGACAAAATGTGCGCGCCTGTAGTTGATGAGATATGCAGCAGGCTCGGCGATGTCGTATACGGCACCGATATGAACAGCATCGAAGAGCGCGTTGTCGCTCTGCTCAAAGAAAAGGGCAAAAAGATAGCGACTGCCGAATCCTGCACGGCGGGATATATCCCCAAAAGGCTGACTGATATCCCCGGCGCGTCCGAGGTTTTCGAGTGCGGAATAGTCAGCTATTCGAATGATATAAAAACAAAGCTCCTCGGCGTTTCGCCAAAGACGCTTGAGACCTACGGCGCTGTCAGCGAACAGACGGCGCGCGAGATGGCACTCGGCGCAAAGCGCGTGAGCGGCGCGGATATAGCGATATCCACAACCGGTCTTGCAGGACCGGGAGGCGACGGTGTTCTGCCCGGCGGACTTAGCTTTGCGGCGGTCACGGACGGCGAGCGCACAGTCGTCGAAAAGATAGTCACCGGTCATGAAAATGACCGTGAATATAACAGATATGTCACGGCGTCGCGGGCACTTAACCTTGCACGCCTGATGCTGGAAGAGAAAATAAAGTAAACCTGTATCGGAGGAAAGAGTATGTCTGACAAAAACAGAAAAGACGGCGAGTTTTCGCTGCCCGATATGAGGGAGATGTTTGAGCACTACACATCGGTTGAGGACGATGAACCCGCGGTACAGCGCAGCGAAATGGAAGATCTCGCGCGCAGATATCTTGACTGCGGCGACGATGAAACCGGGGTGGAGTCACAGCAGGAAAGCGGCGCCGTGACCGAAGAAAAGGAGCCGGTATCCGAGCCGGAGTCCGAGCTCGAGCCCATAATCGAGTCCGAGCCGGAGAAACCCGCAGAGCCGAAAAAGGATAATTTATATAAGTTTATCCCGCCCGACGATCTGAGCGGAGAGGATATTCCGAAAGTGACCGAGCCGGAATACCCGACCGAGCAGGCGCTCGACGATTTCGATATGCCGACAGATTCTACCTTTGCCGTCAACCTCAGCGAGCGCGACCGCGGCTCACTGCGCGAATATGAGCGCGAGGTCAGCGAGAACGAGAAGAATAACGGAAGCGAAAAGGGCTTCAAAAAATTTATAAAGGGCATCATCCCGATGAAGGGCGACGCTGTCTCCGAGATAGTCCGCAAGATAGTCTTTATGGCGGCTATAATCACGGTGTTCGTCAGCGCGGGAATGCTGATAAACACATATCTCATTCAGCCCAATATCGTTGACAACGACATAAAAGATATCAAGCCCAGCGAGGAGCTGACCTGGGACGAGATAAAGGAGAAATACCCGAATGTCAAGTTCCCCGAGGGTATGCAGCTAAAATACGCCGAGGCGTATGCACAGAACACCGACCTCGTCGGCTGGCTGAAAATAGACAAGCTCAAGATGGACTTTCCGATCCTCCAGACCGACAACGATTCGTATTATCTCAAACGCAGCTTCACCCACAGATACACGGATCTCGGAAACCCGTTCCTGGCTCATGCCAATTCAATCGAGCCGCTTGACCGTAACAGCATAATCTACGGTCACAGCACCCGCAGCTCGGACAAGATATTCAGCAAGCTCTTCGATTACCGCACCACGCGCGGATTCATAAACAATCCGATAATCGAGTTCAACACCATCTATCACGACTACAAGTGGAAGGTCTACGCGGTGTTTATCACAAATGCGACCACCGCCGAGGACAACGGATATTTCTTCAACTATGTCTGGACGAATATAAGCGAGGCGAGCTTCGAGCAGTATATAGCCGAGCTTGATTCGAGAAAGCTCTACACAACGGGCGTCGATATCAAGCCGACCGACAAGATTCTCACTCTTTCGACCTGCCTGTATGAGTTCGACAACGCACGCCTTGTCGTTGTGGCACGAATGGTGCGCGACGGCGAGAGTGAAGAAGTTGATACTTCGCTCGTCAAGACCAACCCCAACCCGAGATATCCTCAGGCCTGGTATGATAAAGACAAGAAACAGAACCCCTACAAAAACGCAAACAGATGGTATCCCAACTAATGAGGTGATATTTTGAAAAATAAAATCTCGCTCCTGGCTTTTGTCAATCAGCCTCTCCCGCGCAGGGCGATAGCGGAATATGAGTCCGTCTTTGCCGCAGCCTACGGGGAGTGCCGCTTTGAGCAGTTCACGGACAGCCGCGAGCTGTTTTCTGCCCTTGCCGGAGCGTTCGGAGATTCGGAGACTGTGGTTCTCGCGGCTGCCGAGCGGCATTATATCGAGATAAAGAAGCTGCTTTTCGACGCGCTCAGAACAAAAACCGCGTCCTCCGACAGAATAGCCGAAGTGCTTGAAAAGGCGGATGAGGATCAGTGTCTGATGCCTGCCGACGCACAGATACTTGTGACCGACGACGGCAAATACAGCGGCTTTATAGAGAAAAGCGGCAGCCAGACGCTGGTTTTTCTGCCCCTTTCCGACGGCAGATGCGCCAAGGTCGCCGAAGAACTGAAATTGGTGTTCCTGCCCGTTGAAAAAGCTGCCGAAAGCGCAAACACTACCGAACCGGATGCGAACGGCGCCGGCGAGCCGAGTGCTGAAGAAAAGTGCGATCCGGAAGAGGTCGTTGCGCTCTTGAAAGAGCGCGGACTTTCCGTCGCGGTTGCTTCAAGCAAAAACAGCCCGTTCGTGTTCTCTGTCCTGCCCTATGACGATGAATCGGATTTCGGCGATGCTATATTCGCCCGGTCGGTCGATATCGAGCGGCAGGAGGACGAGAGTCACGGCGAATATATAGCCGCCATGGCGGGACACGCCAGAGCGAAGAGCGGCGCATCAATCGGCGCGGCGATATCGAATGTGTTCCGCAACGACGATGAGGACAGCAAGCATTTCATGCTCATCTGCATAGCGGACGAGAACAAGGCACGCGTGTTCAAGGTCTTCAGCCGCAAGGGCGAGACCACGCAGGAGTTTATCTACGCCTGCGTCCGCAGGCTCTATTCCGCGCTCGCAGACTATGCGCGCAACGGCTTTGTCATGCACGATGTCAGCGACGATGCGTCAATAATAATCACGGACGGCGAACATCACTCTCACCATAAATCGGCTCCGGTGCGCTCGGGCAAAAAGACCGCGCTCATAGTCGCGTCGGTCATTCTGCTCGCCGCGCTTATCGGCACTGCCGTCACATTCCTTGTCAAGGGCTACGGCTCGCAGGCGGGCACGTCGCTTATCGGCGCACGCACTCAAGACACCACCGAGAGCGGGACGGGCGACATAATCGGCGTTATAGATGATATTATCATTGCTGATGTCGAAGATCCCAACGGCGATACAACCGACGAATATAGTTCTGACAGCACCGCCGCGCAGAGCACCGACTCCGGAAAAACAACCGGGGAGCAGACAAATGGCACTGTGCCCGGCTCGATAGCCGAGGGCTCAACCGTCCTGACGACGGTTATCTCGACAAATCCCACGACTCGCCCGAACACGACTGGAAAACCGACCACTAAGCCCACCCAGAAACCGACCGAGACCACGACAAGGCACAACTCTTCAAAGACGGGTACTTTTGTTTTCACCGTCTACGGTTACGGCCACGGAGTCGGCATGAGCCAGAACGGTGCGTCCGAATATGCGCGCCGCGGCTGGACATACAAGCAGATTTTGCTTCATTATTACAACAACCCCGGCATCAGCCTCGTTAAAGATTCAAATTTACCGAGCAAGGTTACATATAACGGCAAGAGCTATTCGCTCGCCGAATATCTCGGCAAGACTGCATATGCCGAGGTCGGCCCGTCCGCGCCGCTTGAGTCGATAAAGTCGCAGATGGTCGCGATTTACACCTACGCAAAGCGCCAGAATTTTAAGATGACTACCTCGAACCACGCGTTCCGCGAGAGCTACGCCGGCACAAGCTCATCTATTGAAAACGCGATAAAAGCGACGCTCGGCGAATATCTTGCATATTACGGCTCGCCTGCGTTCACTCCGTATTTTTCAACGGCGGCGGGGAAGACGGCTTCGAGCGCGAATGTCTGGGGCGGCAGTCAAAGCAGCTATCCTTATCTCGCGGGCGGCAGGACAAGCCCCGAGGGCAATGTCAAACGCACACTGACCATTTCGAGTGAGGAGCTTCGCAAGAAGGTCGAAGCGTATAATGCAAAGGTTGATTCATCAAAGCGCATAACGCTCCAGAGCAACCCTGCGCAGTGGATAAAAATACTCGAGCATGACAGCGCGCGCGGCAGCAGCTGCGGCTATATTTCAAGCATGAGAATAGGCAATCAGACAATGCGCGGCAACGCATTCAGGCTCAACATAATGGGCGCGGCGACGCTCCGCTCGCATTGCTTCACCTTCACTTATACGCCGGACTGATATAAAAGCAAGAGGGCTGCCCGATGCGGCAGCCCTCTTTAAATAGAGGAAGAAATTATGAATAAGCAGGAAGTATATGATTTCCTGACAAGCAGGGGAATAGAATACGAAGTGACCGAGCACGGCGCGGTGTTCAATATGGAAGAGATGTCGCATGTTGAGCTGCCGCACCAGGAGGCGGATGTGAAGAACTTATTTGTCAGAGACGACAAGAAGCGCAATTATTATCTCATAACTGTCAGGGGCGACAAGCGCGTTGACCTGAAAAAATTCAGGGAGGAGCACGGCACACGCCCGCTGAGCTTTGCATCGGAAAACGATCTGATGAGCCTGCTCGGCTTGATACCCGGCGCAGTGACGCCGCTCGGTATACTCAACGACAGCGAGAAAAAAGTGAAATTTTTTCTTGACGAGGAACTCGTAAACGGCGGACTCATCGGAGTCCACCCGAATGACAACACCGCAACGGTGTGGCTGAAAACAACCGATCTTATAGATATAATAAAGGAACACGGAAACGAGGTTGAAGCAGTCAGAATATGACTGCAAAAATAAAAATCAAGCCGGGAGAGTTATAAAAAACTTTCCCGGCTTGATTGTCGGTTACGGTGGAAAAATCATTTGCAATAACAGCGGTTTCAACTCATGCAATTGTAAACTTTAGTGAAATCGCTCGCACTGCTCGCGGTGAAATAATTTACTTCGTAAATTGTGAAATTTGATGCTGCACATCAAGTGAAAAAATTCGTTCCTTTATATGCCGCAGGCATATTTCACTCGTTCCGAAGAACGAATTTCATTGAAAAAAGCACTTGCAACAGCAAGTGCTTTTTTCATGGTGGAGATGGCGGTAATCGAAACCGCGTCCGAAAAGGGCTCCCCACAGCTTTCTACGGGCGTAGCCTGTCTTTTAAGATTCCCTCGCCGGAGCGCCGTCAGGCAGGCTCACCGGTTCGGTAGTTCCGTTGTTCATGACGGGTTACGGAGCGCTCACCCGTGCACGTTCACTGCTAATCGACGCCTTGTACCGGGCCGCAGTACTCCCGGCAAAGACGGCTGCTATTTAAGCAGCTTGTAAAACTGTTTTGTTGTCGTTTATTATTTAAACGTATGGGTTTTATAGCGGTCCCACACCGCTGCCCGCTTACCGAAGTTCAACCTCCCCGTCGAAATCCTTTCATCCCCATATATCAAACGGCTCCCGCCGATTGAATCAGAAGTTTTTCATGCTGCGCTCGATATTGCGTGCGGCGTCTTTCTTCGCTGCCGTTTCGCGCTTGTCATAGAGCTTTTTACCCTTGCACAGCCCAACCTCAACCTTGGCGCGCCCTTTGACAAAATATACACTCAGCGGCACGAGGGTCAAGCCCTCCTGCTTCGTCTGACCGAGCAGGCGCATTATCTCGCGCTTGTGCATCAGCAGGCGGCGCACCCTCAGCGGGTCGCGGTTGAAGATATTGCCGTGCTCATAGGGGCTGATGTGCATTCCGTTGACGAACAATTCGCCGTCGACTATCGAGCACCATGAGTCCTTGAGATTGAGCTTGCCCTGGCGGATGGATTTGACCTCCGTGCCGCAAAGCTCGATTCCCGCTTCGTATCTGTCGAGCACGAAATAGTCGTGAAAAGCCTTCTTATTCTGGGCGGCGATCTTTTTCTGTTCTGTGCCCATGGCTTTCACTTCCTTTCCGCACGGGCAGTTTTCGGGAGAATATTATAACGCCCGGCAGAAATTTTGTCAAGGCAATCGACTCTCTTCGACTTATATCCTGCTCTTGAGCCTCACTGCATCAACGAGCAGGGAGTATTTTTTATTTCTCAGCAGCGAAAATTTAAGATTCTCCGGCTTTGAAGAATATTTGTCCGCTCTGCGATCGGTGCACAGCTTATAGATGCCGAGAGATTCACTCTTTTTTATCAGCTCAACAGTCTCTTTTTTTGATAGAGAGACGGCGTTGGGATAGAGAAAATTGCGGTAGATCATCCTCGCGAGGGAGCATATGAGCGCTTCGCACTCGCCGTCGAGGCAGCCGTCGGCTGATATCATTTGGCGAATCTCCTCTGTAGCGCGGGAGGACATGACAAGATTCTCAAACGAATATGTCCGCGTCAGAGAGGAAGCCGAGGTGCGGTAGTTGTAAAACGCCTCGGGCAGGTAACAAAAAGTGTTGAGCCGGCTCAGCATATGCGCCGAGACGAGCCTGTCCTCGCCGCGGCTGTAGCCTTTGTAATGAGCCGCGTCTATATCATAGTCGAATTTATCGCGCCTTATGCACTTGCAGCAAAGTGAGTTGAACTTCGAGCGCAGCAGCAGCTCCCAAAGCTCTTTTTTGCTGTCCTTATTAAAAGTGCGCTCGCCGTCGAATGTCTTTTCATGCGTGATATTTTCGCCGTTTATTTTATTATAGTCAAAGAATATCATGTCCGGCGCGCACTGCTCGATTTTTTCGCTCAATCTCGAAAACAGCTCGGGCGAGACGGTGTCGTCCGAATCAAAGACGATGAAATAGTCACCGCGCGCATTCTCAAACGCAGTCTTCCGCGCGAGCAATACACCCTGATTCTCCGTGTGAATGACACGCACACGGCTGTCTTTTTCTGCGTATTCGTCGCAGATGCAGCCGCTTTTGTCCGTCGAGCCGTCGTCAACTATGAGCAGTTCAAAATTTTTGTAGCTCTGATTGAGGACGGAATCCAGACATTCGCGAAGATATTTTTCCGTGTTGTATAGGCACACCGCGGCGGTAAAAAATACAGGCATATTATCCTCCGTCAGATGTCCGCGCAGCAGCATTTCGAGCGGCGCTTCTGCTTGCTGTGCTCGTCGCGCAGGGTGCTGTCTATGGCTATTCTGCGGATGATATCCTTGACGGTTATGTCAAGCTCGCTGTTTTCTGAGTAGTCTGCCGCGAAGGCGAAGTCAACGCGGTTGTGATAGAGCAGGTCACTCACGCCCTCGAGCTGGCGCGGTTCGTTGTTGTGGACGGCTATAGAATATCCGCCGTATGCCTTGACCATCTTCATGCACGGGACATCGGAGAGCCCGTCGCCGATATAGAGCATATTGGAAAACGGAACGCGGCGCTTGTTATCGGGTGTAGAACGGTTGAGATCTTTATCGTTAGATACATCGAGCACGCCTTTGTTTATGCGGTAGACAAACTGGGTTTTTGAAGTATAGTTGACGGCGGTCTTCGGCCAGACTGCCTCGCCGTTCTCGCCGTAAAGGAACTCACAGGCAAAAATCTCTTTGAAGCATTTGCCTATTTCGGATCCCTCGATTATCTCTTTAAGACCGGAGGAGAGGACATAATGCTCGACGGTCACGCCGTTTTCGCTGCCGAAGCGGTTGAGGCGGTCGAACCAGCCGGGCAGACCTTTATACAGTTCTATCGCGCGTCCGCACTCCATGACGCTCTTGCGCGTCAGCGGAATCCCGCACTCATGCGATTTTTTTATCATGATGTACATATATGACAGGATTTTGTCCATATGCTCTTCCTCGGCGTAGCTGTTGGCGAGCCCCCAGAAATCCGCGGGCTCCATGCCGACACTCGGAATGAACTGATATTCCTGCATATCCTTTGTGCAAAGTGTGCGGTCGAAGTCATAGAGTATCGCCGCAACAGGTCTTTTTCCAGCCAATTAAGACACCTCCGCAGTTATACATATATATTGGGATTGTATTATACTATGAGTGTATCAAATTTTCGCAGAAAATGCAACATATATGTATCGCGACGATAATATGCACATTATTTTGTGGTAATCTTTGTGCAATTTTTCAAGATGTTTTTGGTGACAAGAGCGCTTTAGTGGTATATAATAGATTTTGCCGGGACGGAAAGACCGATTTTCTCCGTCTCGATTTTTACGGCTTGAAAAGGGGTATTGGTATGCGCGTCAGAGGTCTGCAAAAACTTACATTGCTCGATTTTCCCGGCAAGATGGGATGCACTGTGTTCCTCGGCGGATGCAACTTCCGCTGCCCGTTCTGCCAGAATTCGGAGCTGATTCTTCCCGGCGGGGACGAATATGAGATTCCGGAGGAAGAATTTTTTGCGTTTCTCAAAAAACGTCAGGGCATGCTCGACGGCGTGTGCATAACAGGCGGCGAGCCGCTTGTCAATAAAAACGTCGATGACTTTGCAAGGCGTATAAAAGACATGGGCTATCTCGTAAAGCTCGACACCAACGGAACTTTCCCGGACAAGATGCAGTCGCTTATAGACGCTGGGCTCGTTGACTATGTGGCGATGGATATCAAAAATTCGCCCGAAAAATATGCCGAGACGGTCGGACTCGAAAAGTTCGACATGGAGCCGATATATGAGAGCGTGCGCCTGCTCATGGGCGGAAAGACCGATTTTGAGTTCCGCACGACCGTTGTGCGCGAGCTGCACAGCGCGGAGGACTTCGAGAAAATAGGCGAGTGGCTCAAGGGCGACGAGAAATATTTTCTCCAGAACTTCACCGATTCCGAGTTCGTTTTGCAGAAGGGTCTCGGCTCGCACAGCCGCGAAACACTGCGCTCTTTCGCGGATATAGTCCGCAAAAATGTCCCGAATGTCGAGATAAGGGGAATATAACGGACACTGAAACTCGGAACATCTTGGGGTAGAAAAATAAATTCTACACAATATCTTGTATTTTGCTGTTGACATTTGCCATGGTTGCATCTATAATTGTAGGCGGACAGCGCGAATGAAGCGTATATTTGGAAAAAGAAAGAAAATGGAGGCATGATGATGTACAAGGTTATCAAAAGAGATGGCGCAGTCGCCGATTTTGATATAGCGAAGATATCTTCGGCTATATCAAAGGCTTTCGACGCGCTCAACAAGGAAACTCATCCGACGGTCATTGACCTGCTCGCACTCAAGGTCACTTCGGACTTTGAAGGCAAGATCAAGGACGGACTTATCGCCGTTGAGGACATTCAGGACAGCGTCGAGTCGGTGCTCAGCCAGGCGGGCTACGCCGATGTCGCAAAGGCCTATATTCTCTACAGAAAGCAGCGCGAAAAAGTCAGAAACATGAAGTCGACCATCCTCGACTACAAGGAGCTGGTTGACAGCTACGTCAAGGTTTCCGACTGGCGCGTTAAAGAGAATTCGACCGTCACATATTCCGTCGGCGGACTGATTCTCAGCAACTCCGGCGCGATCACCGCGAACTACTGGCTCTCCGAGGTCTATGACGAAGAGATAGCAAACGCCCACAGAAACGGCGACATCCACCTCCATGACCTCTCCATGCTCACCGGTTACTGCGCGGGCTGGTCTTTGAAGCAGCTCATTCAGGAAGGTCTCGGCGGCGTCCCCGGAAAGATAACCTCTTCTCCCGCAAGCCACCTTGCGACCCTCTGCAACCAGATGGTCAACTTCCTCGGTATCATGCAGAACGAGTGGGCGGGCGCTCAGGCGTTCTCCTCGTTCGATACCTATCTCGCCCCGTTTGTTAAGGCGGACAACCTCTCTTACCGCGAGGTCAAGAAGTGCATCGAGTCGTTCATCTTCGGCGTCAACACCCCCAGTCGCTGGGGCACTCAGGCTCCGTTCTCGAATATAACCCTTGACTGGACCGTTCCCAACGACCTTGCCGAGCTCAACGCCATTGTCGGCGGCAAGGAGATGCCCTTCAAGTACAAGGACTGCAAGAAAGAGATGGATATGGTCAACAAGGCGTTCATCGAGACCATGATCGAGGGCGACGCCAACGGACGCGGCTTCCAGTATCCCATCCCGACTTATTCCATAACCCGCGACTTTGACTGGTCGGATACTGAGAACAACAGACTTCTCTTCGAGATGACCGCAAAGTACGGCACACCTTATTTCTCTAACTACATCAACAGCGATATGGAGCCGAGCGATGTCCGCTCCATGTGCTGCAGACTGCGCCTCGACCTGCGCGAGCTTCGCAAGAAGTCCGGCGGCTTCTTCGGCAGCGGCGAGAGCACCGGTTCTATAGGCGTTGTTACGATAAACATGCCGAGAATCGCATATCTTGCAGAGGATGAGGCGGACTTCTACCGCAGACTCGACAAGCTTATGGATATCTCCGCCCGTTCGCTCAGCGTTAAGCGTACGGTTATCACGAAGCTTCTCAACGAGGGTCTCTATCCCTACACCAGACGCTACCTCGGCACTTTCGAGAATCACTTCTCGACTATCGGCCTTATCGGCATGAACGAGGTCGGTCTCAACGCAAAGTGGCTCAGAGCGGATATGACCCACGAGAAGACCCAGCAGTTCACCAAGGAAGTCCTCGACCATATGCGTGAGCGCCTCTCCGACTATCAGGAGAAGTACGGCGATCTCTACAACCTTGAGGCAACTCCCGCCGAGTCCACCACTTATCGTTTCGCAAAGCACGATGTCGCTCAGTTCCCGGATATCATTACTGCGGCGAAGGACGGCGGAACTCCCTATTACACCAACAGCTCGCATCTTCCTGTTTCGTTCTCGGAGGATATCTTTGAGGCGCTCGACATTCAGGATGATCTTCAGACGAGATACACCTCCGGCACAGTCTTCCACGCCTTCCTCGGCGAGAAGCTGCCCGACTGGACCTCGACTGCTTCTCTCGTGCGCAAGATAGCCGAGAACTACAAGCTGCCCTATTACACGATCTCCCCGACCTACTCTGTGTGCAAGGATCACGGTTACATCGCGGGCGAGCACTTTACCTGCCCCGAGTGCGGCGGTCAGACCGAGGTCTACAGCCGTATCACCGGTTACTATCGCCCCGTCCAGAACTGGAACGACGGCAAGGCGCAGGAGTTCAAGGACAGAACCGTCTATAACCTAGGCGCGTCTCATCTCAAGAATGAGCGCACCGTCAGCCACACCGTGGAGGATGGCAAACACGAGGATGCTCCCAAGGCATCAAACGGCGCAAAGGTCATGCTCTTCACCACAAAGACCTGCCCCAACTGCAAAATAGCCTATACTCTGCTTGACAAGGCGAATATCGGCTACGAGAAGGTCGATGCAGAGGCTCAGGAGGATCTGACGATGAAATACGGCATCAGACAGGCTCCGACTCTTATCGTCACCGACGGCGACGGATATGAGAGCTTCGTCAATCTTTCAAACATCAAAAAGTTCATTGAGCAGTGCTGATGCACTGATAAACGCTGGAAGATCGGGTGGAGCGCGGCTTCACCCGGTTTTCGGCGCATTAAAGAAAATTTTTGCCATATTCAGAGGTAAAAGAAATGCAGCAATTTGATATCGTTATCGTCGGTGCCGGCACAGCCGGACTCACGGCGGCAATCTATGCGCTCAGAGCGGGAAAAACCGTGCTCGTGACCGAGGGCGAGTCCTTCGGCGGTCAGATAACCTCTTCACCGAGAGTTGAAAACTATCCGGGAATATCGCAGATAAGCGGCAGCGAATTTGCGGATAACCTCGTTTCGCAGGCGATGGAGCTCGGCGCTGATGTTGAACTTGAGCGGGTAATAAAAATAGTCGACGGAAAGATAAAAACCGTCATAACCGATTCAAACAGCTACCAGTGCAAGTGCGTTATAATCGCCACCGGAGCGCGCCACAGACCGCTCGGAGCGGACGGCGAGAACGACCTCGCGGGCAGGGGAGTGTCCTACTGCGCGGTGTGCGACGGAGCTTTTTATAAGGGCAAGAATGTCGCCGTTGTCGGCGGCGGAGACAGCGCTCTCCAGTCCGCGCTCTTCCTCGCGTCTTACTGTAAGAGCGTCACGCTTATACACAGACGCGATGAGTTCAGGGGCGAAAAGGCTCTTGTCAAGAAGCTCGGCGAGAAAGATAACATAAAGGTTCTCATGAACACGAAGGTAGTCAAACTCATCGGCAGCGACGAGCTCGACGGCATAAAGATAGCGACGGGCGACGAGGAACCCCGTTCCATTCCGATGGACGGCATTTTTATTGCGGTCGGTCAGATGCCGAACAACGAGAGCTTCAAGGATGTTGCAGACCTCGATGACTACGGCTATATCATCGCGGACGAGAGCTGCAGAACAAAGACACCCGGCGTCTTCACCGCGGGCGACTGCCGCACAAAGGAAGTGCGCCAGCTGACCACCGCAGCGGCGGACGGCTCCGTAGCCGCACTCGCAGCCTGCAGCTATATAGACAATATGGAATAAGAAAAGTGCCCGGAACATAAACGGGTGCCGTAAAACAGTAACCGACCGCAGCATATCTGCTGCGGTCGGTTTTGTGATTGATGAATTGGGATTTGTCGCAGAATCTATTTAGGCTCCCCCTGTAGGGGAGCTGGCTCGGCGTAAACCGAGACTGAGGGGTTGTTTCGCTAACGCTCAAAGTAATAAGTAAAAGTGAATAGTGAAAAAGTGTGCGGTAGGGGTGGATATCATCTGCACGCAAAGTGAATAGTGAAAAGGTGCTCGATATGGGCAGATACTATCCGTCCGCGAAATCTGCACGAATTTTTTTTGATGCGCAACTTGTAGGGTGCGGCGACTCGACGCACCGCTGCCGCGCAAGCGGCACGAAATTTTCGCAAAAGTTTATTTTACAGACCGTAGGGGCGAACTTTGTTCGCCTGCTTTTAAAATCTATAATAGTGACAAGTAACTAAATGATCGCTTTACTTGCATCATCTCCAAAAAACACCGTGACGCTCACGCGGCAAAAGGTCGTCGAGGTCGCCGACCCCTACAACTTACCTCCCCCTGAAATTTCGCGCCGCAGTACCAAGCTCGCGGCTTTCAATCAGTTGCTCGGCACATTCGCCCGTAAACTCGCTTCGCTCAAACAATACGGGCTCGTGCGTCTTGCTTCGCAAGCCGTCCCCTCGCCCAACTCAGCCGGTTTCTACCACTGCGGCGCGACTATTGAAAGTTTGATTATAAAAATTAGCTGAGTTACATGCTTTTACTTTGCTATGGTTCAAGTGATTGACAAATCCCAATTTGCCAATCACACACCACAACACAAAAGAACGCTGTCCATGTATTTCAATGGACAGCGTTGTTTTATTTGAGAATTCTGCAAATCGGGAATCCGATTTGATATGGACTTTACACTCCCGAATAAGCGGAGAAGCCGCCGTCGACGGGGAGAATAACACCGGTTATGAAGCCGGACTGGCTCTCGTCGCAGAGGAACAGCAGAGCACCCGTCAGATCCTCGGGCACGCCGAAGCGACGCAGGGGAGTGTGGGTGATTATCTTGTTCGAGCGCGCGGTAAGCGAGCCGTCCTCGTTGAAGAGCAGAGTCTTGTTCTGGTTCGTCGAGAAGAAGCCGGGCGCTATCGCGTTGACTCTGATGCCGACATCGGCAAAATGAACCGCCATGAACTGGGTGAAGTTCGAGACAGCCGCCTTCGCCGCAGAATATGCGGGGATTCTCGTGAGCGGTCTGTAGGCGTTCATGGAGGAGATGTTGAGAATCGTCGCGTTCTCCTTGCCTATCATGTCCTTTGCAAAGCACTGCGTGGTGAGCAGCGTGCCGAGGAAGTTAAGATTGAAAACAAACTCAATGCCCTTGGGGTCGAGGTCGAAGAAAGTCTTGACTCCCTCTGCCTTGTGGGCTATGTCCTCGAGCTCGAGTGTGTCTTTGGTAGTCGTGCCGAGCGGAGAGTTGCCGCCCGCACCGTTGACGAGAATATCACATGAGCCGAGCGCTGCGTTTATCTTCTCGCGCGCCGCCTCAAGGCTCTCGCTCTCGAGCACGTTGCAGCCGACTGCAAGAGCTTCGCCGCCCGCCGCTTTAATCTCGTCCGCGACCTTCTGAGCCGCCTCTTCGCGCAGGTCGAGTATCGCGACCTTTACTCCCTGAGCCGCAAGATCCTTTGCAAATCCGCTGCAGAGAACTCCGCCGCCGCCGGTTATGACCGCAACGCGGCCGTTAAGATTTTCGTGTACCATGGTTATCTTCCTTCCCTTTCGGACTTTGAAACAGCTTCCCAGAGTCCGTTTATATATGCCGCTCCGAGCGCACGGTCGTACAGACCGTAGCCGGGACGGGCTTTTTCGCCCCACAGCATTCTGCCGTGATCTGGGCGGATATAGCCGTCAAATCCGCTTTCATAGAGAGCCTTGACTATCTCGTACATGTCGAGCGAGCCGTCCGAGGACAGGTGGGAGGTCTCGTTGAACCAGCCGTCGCGTCTGAGGACGTTTCTCAGATGCGCGAAATATATCCTGTCGCCGAATTTCCTTATCATCGCAGGCAGGTCATTGTCTTTCGACGCGCCGAGCGAGCCGGTGCAGAAGGTGATGCCGTTTATGTCGCTGTCAACGAGCGAGAGCAGGCGTTCGAGATCTGCGGTGTTCTTGATTATCCTCGGCAGACCGAAGATGCCCCATGGCGGATCGTCCGGATGAATAGCCATTTTGATTCCGCAGTCCTCGCATACGGGAGCTATACGGCGCAGAAAATGGCGGAGATTCTCAACGAGATCGTCTTCGGTCACGCCCTTGTACTTTTGGAACAGCTCCTTTATCTCGCCCATGCGCTCGGTTTCCCAGCCGGGCATCGCGTAGCCGTTCGAGTTCTCGTCGATCTCGCGGAACATATCCTCGGGGCTCTTGCCCTCAATCTGCGCGCCGTTATATGACAGGCAGGTCGCGCCGTTGCCCATATCCATGGCGAGGTCGGTGCGCGTCCAGTCGAAAACGGGCATGAAGTTGTAGCATATCACCCTGACGCCCGCCTTGCCGAGATTGCGGATGGATTCGATATAGTTGTCGATATATTTGTCTGCGTTTTCGTTGCCGAGCTTGATATCCTCATGGACGTTGACACTCTCGATGCACTCCATCGTAAGGCCTGCCGCCTCGATCTCGTGCTTCATGTCCATGACCATATCGAGCGGCCACACTTCGCCTGCGGGCAGGGTATGCAGCGCGGGGACAATGCCCTTGACGCCGGGAATCTGCCTTATCTGTTCGAGCGATACCGTGTCCTTGGTGTCGCCGAACCAGCGAAAAGTCATCTGCATTTCAATCTTCCCTTCTTTTTTATAACTCTATGCGTTCGCCTGTCTCAGCGCTCTTGTACACGGCGAGTAGGAGCTCGACTGCCTTACCGCCCTCGTCTGCGTCTATTGCAAACGGACGGTTATTTTTGACCGTATCGTAGAAATCGCGTATCAGCGCGCTGTGTCCGCTGCCCCAGCAGAGCTTGCCGTGGTTGTCGAACTTGTCCGCAGCGAGCACGGGAGTGAGCTTGCCGTCCTTTAGTTCAAACACGCTGTCGCCCTCGATGCGTACCGAACGGTCGGCGAAATTTGCTTCGAGCATTATTGGCGAGGTGACGGCGTTTGCGGTTGTCGCGAAGAACACTCCGCGAAAGCCCTGCGAAAATTCGGCAAATACGCTCACCGTATCCTCAACTTCTATTATGCCCTTGAGATGGTCGTTTGAAGCATGGGCGGTCACGGCTTTTACATTTCCGCCGAGCATATTCATCAGATCGAGCGTGTGCAGAGCCTGATTTATCAGCACTCCGCCGCCCTCGGTCGCTTTTTTGCCACGCCAGTCGCCGCTCGCGTAATAGTCCGCGTCGCGCTTCCAAGTGACAAAAGCCCTCATGCCGATAAGCTCGCCGTATGTTTTTGAATCAATGATATTTTTGAGATACTGCACCGAGCGGTTGTATCTGTTCTGAAAACAGACTCCGAACTGTCGCCCCGTCCTGCGCTGACATTCGCGCAGTTCTTTGAGCTGGCTCTCCGTCATGGCGCACGGCTTCTCGCACAGCACATCGACTCCGCGCTCCATCGCGTAGACCGCCATCGGAACATGGAGATAGTGCGGGGTGCAGATATGTAAAACATCCGGCTTCTCGCCCGCGAGCATATCTTCAAGGCTTGTATATGCCTTGGCGCCGCACTGCTTTGCCGCCGCCTCGGCGCGCTCGGGAATGCAGTCCGCAACGCTGATTATCCGGGCGTCCGGTATATCGCGGACGGCTCCGATGTGGGTGCGGCTTATTCCGCCGCAGCCCACGATAGATATCTTCATATTCTACCTCTGTTTTCTTTCGATTATGAGCCGTAGGTCGAGGACATATCCTCAACGACAACTTCCTTCACGGGCTCTTTCTTGCCGGAAGACGAGGCAATTTTCTTCTGGAGTTCGGCGTAGAACAGGTCCTCGTCTATCGGGAGGGTAACTTTCTTGCCGAGCCATGAGGACAGGTGCGCCGCGTTCGAGATAGTCAGACCGTTGATGCCCTCTTCGCCGCGCGCGATGAGCGGAGTGCCGTGCAGGATGTGCGCCGCAAATGCATTTGTAACTGCGACATGCTGCTCGGTGTCCGTGTCGACATAGTCGATATCCTCCCAGTGACCGTTTGGCTTCGCGAAGCCCTCTTCAGCTGTTTTGCTGAACTCGGTCATGGACTGGTCGAGGACATAGGCTCTTATCCTGTCGTTCTCGCAGACTATCTTTGCGCGGTCGAGCGTTATTTCGAGTCTGTTCGTGCCGGGTGCGTCGCCGGTTGTCGTGATGAACACGCCGGTCGCGCCGTTGGGATATTCGGCGTATATGGTCACATCGTCCTCAACTTCAATGTTGTGCCACTTGCCGATGGAGCACTGCGCCTGAATGGATGCGGGCATGCCGGTTATCCACTGCCACAGGTCGAGCTGATGCGGGCACTGGTTGAGCAGGACGCCGCCGCCCTCGCCGCTCCAGGTTGCGCGCCATCCGCCGGAGTTATAATATGCCTGCGTGCGGTACCAGTCGGTGATGAGCCAGTTGAAGCGGTGCAGCTCGCCGTATTCGCCGCTCTGCACGACTTCGCGCAGCTTGATATACATGGGATTTGTCCTCTGATTGAACATCAGCGCGAACACTTTGTCGCTCTTTGAGGCGACTTCGTTCATCTCGCGAACCTGCTTTGTATAGACGCCTGCGGGCTTTTCGCTGAGCACATGGACGCCGTGAGTCAGACCGTATTCGACTATCGGCGGGTGAGAATAGTGCGGCGTTGCGACTATAACAGCGTCGACCTCGCCCGAGTCAATGAGGGCTTCGGCGGAGTCAAAGCATTTTATCTCGCAGCTTCTGTCATGGCATTTCTTCTCGGCGCGCTCAAGCTTTGCGGGATCGATATCGGCTATCGCGGTGAGAACCATCTCGGGGATGAGTCCGTCGAGATAATAGCCGAGGTGAGCGGAACCCATGTTGCCAACGCCGATTATGCCGTAGCGCAGGGTCTTGACTCTTGCGACAACTTCCTTTATGCCGCCGACTGCGGCGGCAAAGGACGCGTTGTTGTCGGGGTAGGTGAACTTATCCATTTTCAGCGAGAGGCTGTCGTCGCGCTCTATGGTCTTTAAAGCGTCAAACACCTTGAGGTGCGGCTCGACGGAGAGGAATCTCTCGCCCTCTTTTTTGTTGAAGCGGCGGATGAGCTCATCAAAATGAGCATCGCCATGACCTGCGGGGACAACTGTCTCCTCGGCGCCTATCGCGTCTTTTACATGCATATAGGTGATGTAGGGCTCGAGCAGCTCATATGCGGGGAGAATTTCAACGCCGTTGAGAATATAGTTCGCGGGGTCAAAGATTCCGCCGATAACGTCGCCGAGCTCCTTGTGGAGATCGAGGCATCTCTCGGGTATATCGCCGTAAATACCGCGCTCGTTCTCGTGGCAGCAGAGGACTCCGCGCTCCTTTGAATATTCAGCCATGGCTCTGACTCTGCGCATGACCTCCGGGCGGTACTCTTCGTAGCTCTCGCCCTTTGTGAAATAGAAGCTGAACAGGCGGATATACTTCGCTTCGAGTATCTTCGCCACTTCAACTGTGTTCTTGAAGCCCTCGAAATGGGGCTCAAAATCGTCGGTTATCTCGATCTTTCCATAGTAAGAGCCTATGGAAGAGACCTTCATGCCGTTTGCGTCAAGCTTTTCCTTGAGTGCTTTTGCCTCGTCAACGGTGAACTCGGAGATGTTCTTGCCGTCGACGCCGCGCAGTTCCATGTGCGTCACGCCGTTTGCTTTGCAGGCGGCTATCTGACCGTCGATGCTGTCGGCGGCTTCGTCGGAAAAGGCGGAGTAGAGAAATCTTGCCATCTTTGCACGACCTTTCTTGTTGTGCCGTATAAAAAGCAGCACTTGATTTACAGTCTTATTTTATACATTATTTACTCCTATTTCAAGCCCGAAGAAGTAGGATTTACAAATATTTAACCGTTAAATAAAGAACAAACAACCGACAGCGAAACATATGGCCGTCGGCTGTTGCATTTTTCTGTTATGAGCGTTTGCGCCGCCTCGAAATAACTCCCGCGGGCAGGGCAAACAGGAGCGGGATAACCGCCGCAAATGAGGCCGAACCGGTCTGCGGAGTCATGGGCTCTTTCGAGCTGCCCGAACCGCCGTTCGATGCAGCGGGTCTTGCCTGAGTGCCTATGGGAGTGAGCGTCTTTGCGTTTACGTCGTTTTGCAAAAACTGCGGATATTTTTCGTTTGACCAGACATCGGGCTGAGACTCTGAATAGAAGAACCAGTTGTACATCGCCTTGTGCCCATCGTGTATCTTGCAGTGGAGCATATCTTTTATGAACCACGTGTTCTCGGGCATGAGGCAGGTCGATGCGTCTATCACGCCGTCCTTTGAAAGATGGTCATGAACACCTGCTTCGTTCTTCTGAACATAGCCGTCTGGGAGAGTTGAATTGAGATCGGCAACGGTCGCGCCGACGGAGGCGTATTTCGTGTCAACCGTCGCGTCGCTGTTTGCCATATAGGACTCAACGAGCGGAGTGCGCTGCTTGTTGTAGCCCGCGACTATCATTATTTTCACGCCGTTGTTCTTAGCTCTGTTCAGTATCTCGCCCGCCTTGCACTGGACGTTGTAGTGATATTCGTCGAGGCGGGAGATGAGCTTCTTTGATGTGTTCTCGTTGAAAGTCATTTTCTTAGCCTGCTCGTATTCGTCGTCCGTCACGAAGCTCCATATTCCGGGCATCGAGCCGAACACGGGGTACATAAACTCGTCAAAGACCCTGTCGGTCAGATTTTCGAGCAGTTTGTCAGCAACGCCGACGAGTGCTTTGAAAACACCCGCGTAATTTAACATATCAAGCACTATGCAGAGCAAATCGGATTGCCACTGCTCGTCTGTCGGGAGCTGGGAGGCGTAGCGCACGAGGGCGTCCGGGTCGATAGTGATTTTCTTTGTGAAGAGGTCGCCCGCCACCTGCGTGCCGAGTATGGGGCAGCACTGGAAGATGCACGCGTCGATGCCGTCGGTACCGTATTTGTAGAAATACGCCATGGTCATAACGCCGCCCATGGACGAGGCACGAAGAAGCACGGTGTCATGTCCGGTCAGCTTCTTTACACAGGCGATGTACTCGTGCAGCTTATCCGCAACGGTTAGCGGATCTTCGCGGAAATCGTAGGCGAAATAGTAGCTCTTGTCAACGCCGTGGTCGGGGTTGTCGGGCAGCTTGGCGTCCGAGGTCACGCGGTCTGTGGAGTCGCCGTTTTCGTCCATCTGCAAATCGCCGAAGATATCCGAAACTCCGGCAATGAGCGCGTCGCCGAATGCGTCATAATTCTTGTCTATGGCGAGGCGCGCTATCGCCGGGGCGAGACGTGCGGCAAGGCGCAGATAAGCGGCGGTGTCGGGTCTGAACAGCAGACGCTCGTTCTCCGTGCCCTTGTCAAGATAGAGCTTCGCGCTGCCCAAGGCCGCGACGTAGATTACGGGCGGCGTGCCGCAGGAGCATTTCTCGCTCTTTGCGAAAACGGGCAGGCTCGCGCAGAGCAGCAGTATCGCCGCAAGAATGATGCTGAAGATTCGCCGGATGTTTTTGCGCATGGGGTTTCCCTCCGTTGTATTTTATTTTTATCGGAGACTCTTCACAAGCTCTCCGAAAGCTTCGGTTACAGTTGACCCCGCGCGTTTTCCCGCCGAGACAGCCTCTTCGTAGTGGTCTTTTGCTATGACGCTGCCGTAGTCGTTGTCGGGCAGGATATATCCCATCGCGTCGTTGCACAGACCTATAACGCTGAGTTCTCTGCCCTCGGGAATCATGTCGCGCATGGGCGGATATTCCCACGCGGTGCGGTTGAAGCTCTCGTCCGCGCCGTATGCGCCTCCGAGCAGAATCTCGGGCGCAAGCTCGCCGGGGATGAGCGCGAGGGACAGCTCCTTGCCAATTTCTGCATAGCCGATTTCGCTGACGAAGCAGTAGCCGGAATTTTCGCTCGGGTCGTGCAGAACGGTGTTGTCAACGAGTCCCGCCTTTGCGGCGGCGATGAGTATAGGATTGTCTGCCGGGATGAACATTTCGCGGTTTTTAATATTTATAAAAGTCGCGACGCGCCTCTCGTCCTCTTCGGGGATAGAGAGCAGGAAGCGTCCGAGAGTCTTGCCGTATTCCTGCCAGCCCTCCGAGCCGTCATGCTCGGTTATGCAGTCGCGCTGCTGGGCTATCGCAAGTTCCGCGCCCTGGAAGAATATAAAATTCTTGCCCGCCTTGTTTATCTCATGCTCCATGGCGGAGATGTAGTCGGAGCTGAGCTTCGTATTCTTCGCGCCGAGCGCGGTCGGGTGAGCCGCCATGAACGCAGCTACAGTCTCTTCCGAGCCGTTGTCGGGGATGAAGCGCAGGCGGACTATATCTTTGTCCCATACATAAGGCGGGCGCTTGTCGCGCGCGAAGTTGATAGCGTCGGTGCGCACATAGGTGAGCTTTCCGCGCTGCATGGAATCAAACGCCTCTTTTATCGCGTCCGCGGTCTTTTCGAACAGATTCTCCATGAACTCGGGGTCGCGCCCTGAAATTATATCGTCATACCGTCCGTCCTTTACCGCCCTGACGTTATTCTTGAGCATCTTGGGCAGGTCTCCCCAAAGCCCCTGCGTGTCTATTGCGCTGTGGCAGTGGATAGATGAAATATTTACGGAAACGATGTTGTTTTCTTTTGCAAAGTCGGCGAGCCTTGCGCGTATGCGGCGTATGTCCGCGCCGGATATCCCAACGCAGTCGATAACGGCGAAAACGACGCTCCCGCGCCCGCTCGAGTCGTCGAGGCAGATTACGCGCACCGCCTGGTCGTCGATAACCCCGCTCATTATATTAGGTGGATAGGAGAGATAGCCCGCTATGTAGTACTCCTTCTGATTGTAGTCGTCGGGGACAAGGCTGCGGCGGGCGTAGCCGAGACGCCATCTTGAACCTCGCTTGCCCGATGATGCAAATTCGCTGTGACCGGGATAGAAATCACGGCTTTGATAGTTCGAGACATCGCCGAAATTCGGCTCGGGGAGCTTGTCGGCAATTTTGCCGACGGCGGCGAGGATACCTTTTCCGACAGCGTCGTCAAAGTCGCGGCGGAAAGCCTTGTCGGTCTTTAATTTTCTGCCGACCGCCGCGCCTGCGCCCGCTGCTGCGGCGAGGACGGCAAAGGGGATGAGACTGCATTTTTTCATGCTTTTTCCTGCCTCCGAAATGTGAAATAAGTTACAGTATAATATTACCATTTCAGCAAGATTTGTCAACCGTGATAAAGCGGAAGAAATGAGCATATATATCAACTATCTTTATAAGCGCGAAGGGGCGGAGAAAAGTGTTTGTGTTTTCGATAAAATCCTCAAAGCTGAAAATTGCCTTGACTGCGTTCGCGGCGGTGCTCGCCGTGGCGGCGGTGGTGCTTCTGATAAACCGCGGCAAGCCCGCGGTCAGCGACAACGCGATAAGTCTCAAAGCGTCGAACGCCTCGGAGCGCACGGCGTTTCTGTCGCAGTTCGGCTGGGAGATAGAGGAGGACCCCGTTGAAGTAGCCGAGGTTATAATCCCCGCCGAGTTCGACAGGGGGTATGAGAAATACAACGAGATTCAAAAGGCGCAGAATCTCGACCTGACGCCCTATGCGGGCAAACGCGCAAAGCGCTGGACATATAACATAAAAAATTATCCCGGCTATGAGGGCGACAGCGGAACGGTGCAGGCGAATATTCTCGTCTACGAGGGCGCGGTGATAGGCGGCGACATCTGCTCGACCGAGCTTGACGGCTTCATGCAGGGCTTCGATTTCCCGACAAAAAATGCCGCGCAGAACGAGAGCACGACATGATAAAAACAGCCGGACGGATATCCGCCCGGCTGATATTTTATTGGATTTTTTGTGTTTCAATTCACATCTTTATGCTCTTGTAAAAATCCAGCGTTCTCAGCTTGTGCCCGAGCTGGAGAAGCAGGTAGCGCTCGGTGATATCGCCGAGGATTTTCAGCGAGCTGTCCGGCATACGAAACGCAAAAAGCGCGCGGTCATCGCAGGTGCAGATATGGCGCATCGCGTTTATCACGCCGGGCGTCACGGGTATTCCCTCGCCGTCGGGTGCGCAATTACGGCAGAAAAATCCCGCATGGCGCAGGCTGAAAACAGGCTCGTCGGGCAGCTCGTTCCCACAGGATTGGCATCCGGCGAGGTCGGGCATATAGCCCGCGAGCGCGAGCATACGAAGCTCACCGACGGGTTTTAAGAAATCCGCGCTCCGCTTGTCCTCGGACAACAAATGTAGAAGATTCAGCGTCAGGCTCAAAAATTCGTGAGCCTCGGTGTTCTCGGGCGAAAACTCGCCCGCAAGCTCGCAAAAATAATTTGCAAGCGATAATTTTTCAATGTCCTCGCGCAGCCCGAAAAACACGTCTATCGCCTTTGCGTCGTCAACTATGTAGCTCTCGCGCCCGCGGTAGAGGGTCAGACGGGAGTATGTCATCGGCGAAACGGCGGCGCTCGCGGTTCGGCTTTTCACTTTCTTCGTGCCGTTGGCAAAGGCGGAGATGAGCCCGAGGTCGCCTGTTAGAATTTTGACAACCGTATCGTTTTCATTGATATCGCGGGACTTGATTATCAGCCCCTCTGTCTGCGTCTGCACTTGCCGTTTCACCTCCCGCGCGGATATTCGTCTTTGCATAGCGGAGATAGTCCTCGACCCTGCCGCTCATTTCAAAGGCGTTCCATGCATTCTGAACCGTGTTTTTGTCCGTATTTTTCATCTATGATAAACGCGCGATGTGCGCTCCTCCGTGCAGTGTAAAAATATTTTTTTCACTGCGCGGCGCATTTATGATAGGAAAAATTTTATTCGTTGTCGAGCCCGAAATTGTGGATGAGTCCTTCTCTGTTGCGCCAGCCCTCTTTGACCTTTACCCAGCAGTGGAGATTGATTTTGCACATAAAGAAGCGCTCCATATCCTCGCGCGCCCTCGTCGAAACTTTTTTGAGCATCTCGCCTTTTTTGCCGATTATTATGCCCTTGTGGCTCTCGCGTTCACAGTAAATCGTGGCGTCGATATCGGTTATATTCGAGTCCTCGCGCTCATGCATTCTCTCTATGCATACCGCAACGCCGTGCGGCACTTCATCGTCGAGGAGATTCAAAAGCTTCTCTCTGATTATCTCGGCGGCGAGCACGCGCTCGGGCTGGTCTGTCAGAGTGTCGTCGGGGAAGAAATGCGGCGAGGGCTGAGCCTGCTTGAACAGCTCGTCTTTTAGATCGCCGAATCCGTCACCCTTGAGCGCGGAGCAGGGGACTATCGCCTCGAAATCATAGAGCGCGGAGAACTGCGCCATGCGCTCGATAAGCAATTCCTTCTGCTTGACGGAATCTATTTTGTTTATGGCGAGAATGACGGGCAATTTCTCGTCCTTGAACTTCTTGAGAAGGTCTTTTTCCGCATCGCGCAGCTCGCCCGAGGGCTCAACAACAAATAGACATGCGTCAACGCCCGAGATGCTGTCGCTGACCGCCTTTATCATTTTTTCGCCGAGCTTTGTGCGCGGGCGGTGGAAGCCGGGGGTGTCGGTGAAAACGAGCTGAACCTCGTCCTCGGTCAGCACGCCCATTATTTTTGTGCGCGTGGTCTGCGGCTTTGGCGACACGACGGCGACCTTCTGGCCGAGCAGGCGGTTGAGTATCGACGACTTGCCGACATTCGGGCAGCCGACTATTGCGATGAAAGCGGTTCTTGTCTGAGTCATAACTTCTCCTCATATAGATGACCGCTGATATGACAGTCAGCGGTCATGGATTTTTTATATATTATTTGTCTTTTTTCTTGAAATTGAAGCCCGTGAATATGAAAGTGAAGCTCAGCACAAGGCTGGCGATCAAAACGGCTATCATATACGGCTTCTCTGCGTAGTAGGCGAACATCGCCCTGAACGCATCGGGCTGAGCGAGAATCGCAATGCCCGTGCAAACGGCGAATATCGCGCCGACGAGCACGGCTCCCGCCGCGGTATCTTTCGATATTTTAGCAAGGCGGTTGTATTTCTCGCTGAACTTCTCCTCCGCCATGTCAACGACCGCTTCTATAGCGGTGTTGAACAGCTCGCCCATGACAACTATCGCGTTCGCGATAAAAATTATCGCAAACTGGGTGCGCGAGACCTCGAAGAAGTCATAGATCAGGAGATATGAATACATATATATCATGCACACGAGGTGCACGCGCATATTTCTCTCCTGCCTGATGCAGGTGATGATGCCCGACCCCGCATAGACAAAGCTCTTGAGCAGACCTTTCATTTATTCGTCACCCATATAGTAGCTTCCGCTTCTGGGCAGACCGAGCTGAGTCAAGACGGTCTCCTCCTTTTCGCGCATACGCACGCTCTCGATTCCGCCGCCCTCGTGGTCATAGCCGAGCAGGTGGAGCATCGAATGTACGGTAAGGAATGCTATCTCGCGCTGGAGCGTGTGGCCGAAACGCTCGGCCTGGCTGACTGCGTGGGGGATAGAAATGACTATGTCGCCGAGCATCTTTGCGCCCGTGTCAAGATTTGTGTCATACACTCCGTTTTCACCAAGGGGGAACGAGAGCACGTCGGTGCTCCTGTCCACATTGCGGTATTCGCGGTTGAGTCTGTGTATCTCTTCGTCGTCCACAAAGCGGACGCTTATCTCGGCAGGATCGTTAAATTCCTCGAGTGTCAGAACCGCGGTGCATGCGCGGCGCACGAGCATTCTTACTCCTGTCGGTATTTTGACCTCATGCTGGTCGTTTGTGATAATTACCTTAACTTTGCCTCTCATTTTCTTTTTTTCACATCCTCGTGTTTTTCATAGGCTTTGATTATATCCTGAACGAGCTTGTGTCTGACCACATCGCGCTCGTTGAACCTGACAATTTGAATATCATCGACATCTTTGAGAATCTTCACCGCGTCGACGAGACCGCTTCGCCTGCCGTCGGGCAGGTCGATCTGGGTGATATCGCCCGTGACGACCATCTTCGAGTTGAAGCCGAGACGGGTCAGGAACATCTTCATCTGCTCGACCGAGGTGTTCTGCGCCTCGTCGAGGATAATGAAGCTGTCGTCAAGCGTGCGTCCGCGCATATATGCAAGGGGCGCGACTTCTATATTTCCGCGCTCGAGCTGCTTTTGGAAGCTCTCCGCGCCGAGCATATCGAACAGCGCGTCGTAGAGCGGGCGCAGATAGGGGTCGACCTTCTGCTGAAGATCGCCGGGCAGGAATCCGAGCTTCTCGCCCGCTTCAACTGCGGGGCGGGTAAGAATTATACGGTTGACTTCCTTTGCTCGAAAAGCCGTCACCGCCATGGCGACCGCAAGATAAGTTTTGCCGGTGCCGGCGGGTCCGACGCCGAGAGTGACTGTATTTTTGCGGATGGCTTCAATATATTTCTTCTGACCGAGCGTTTTCGGCTTGACCGGTCTGCCCTTTGAAGTGATGCAGATACAGTCCGCAGTCATCTGCGGAAGCTGATCCTCGTTGCCCTCGTTGACGAGCGAGATGACATAGCGGACATTCTGGTCGCTGAGCGCCTCGCCGCGATTGATGAGCATCAGAAGTCCGTTTATTGCGCGCACGCCCTTTGAGACGTTCTCCGCCTCGCCCGTGACCTTTATCTCCGAGCCGCGGCTGACAACGCCGACATCGAACTCTTTTTCTATCATTTTAATATTTTCGTCGAAACTGCCGAACAGGCTGACCGCCTGCTCCATCCTGTCGACGCTGATTGACTGTTCAAACATAGATTATCTCCGAATTTTGCTTTATATTAGCGTTACGGCAAAATAAATTTTCGTCATAACTGATAATATTATCGAAATATTTTGTTAGATTATACCATATTTTCTTAGTTCTGTCACCATAAAAAGGACGAAATTTTATTAAGTTTTAATAAAATTTTTGTATTTTTTTGTACATCAAGCTTAAAAAGCAATTTTTGTATCGATAAAGAAATATTTCTATATTTTTTTGCCGTCGAAAATGACAATTTTAAGTCCTTGAAGTTTGAAGAAAAACAATGTAAAATATATATGTTATAGGTATATGGAAGTCTTGACTGCGGAGGGAGACCGATGAAAAAAAGCTCGAAAAAGCTGATTGTCGCGCTTTTGTGCGCGGCGGCTGCCGTTTTGATCGGTCTTGTGGCATACGACGGCATAAAGCAGAGCCGTGAGTTCTCGTCTTCGTCTGCGATGATGAACACCGCCGTCAGCGCGGACATCGAGGGAAAAGACGCGAAAAAGGTCGGCAAGGCGGTTTTTGACTGCATATCGGAGCTCGAAAACAAGCTCCTCTCGCGCCATATCGAAACATCCGCCGTCAGCGAGATAAACGACGCGGCGGGACAGAGCGTTAAGATAACTCTCTTTTCGTCTTCTGCGAACGGGAAGATAAACGACCCCGAAAAGAAGATGGGGGATATACTCTCGAAGTGCGAAGAGTTGAGAAGGTCGAGCGGCGGCGCGTTCGACCCTCTGCTCGGCAGACTCAGCGACCTTTGGGGATTCGGCACGGGCAATGAGAGAGTGCCCGGCAAGGATGAAATAAACTCGGCGCTCAACGGCACCAGTTTCGCCATAGAGATAAACGAGAACGGCATAAAAATACCGTCTGGTACGGTGCTCGACCTCGGCTCGGTCGGCAAGGGCATCGCCTGCGACGAGGTGCGCGGAGTGCTCGAAAATTCAAAAATAAAGCGCGCGGTCGTCTCCGTCGGCGGGAGCATACTTCTCTACGGCGAGGGAGAAAAATTCACTGTCGGGATAAGAGATCCTTTTTCTGAGAGCTCGACCGAGAGCTTTGCGGTTTTGACTCTGCCCGCGACCTGTGTTTCTACTTCCGGCAGCTACGAGCGGTATTTTGACCGCGACGGCGTGCGCTATCACCATATACTCGACCCGAAAACGGGTTATCCCGCAGAGAGCGGACTTGTCAGCGTGACGGTCGTTTGCGGCGACGGGTTTATGTCCGACGCGCTTTCGACTGCGTGCTTCGTGCTCGGCTACGAAAAATCGCTGCCGCTGCTTGAAAAATACGGTGCGCAGGCTGTGTTCGTGTTCAATGACAGGAGCGTCAGGGTCACTGGCTCTCTCGCGGACAGCTTCAAACTTGAAAAGGACGGATTCAAACTTTTATAACGGGGGAGACAGATGCAGCGCAGATTCGTAAAAAAAGCCGATATCGCATTGATAGCGGTCATACTCTGCGTCGGCGCGGCTCTTCTGATATGGCGATTTTTGCCGTCGAACGGAAAAACCGAGGCGGTCATCTATGCGGGCGGCGAGGTGTATCGCCGCGTAACGCTCGACAAGAGCGCTGATATGACAATAACACCCGACACCGACCCCAAGGTTGTGATAAAGATAAAGGACGGAGCTGTCTGGTTCGAAGACGCGGACTGCCGCGATAAATTGTGCGTAAAATCGGGCAAACTCACCCGCCCGGGCGACACCGCCGCGTGCCTGCCCGCAGGAGTTGTGATAAGGCTCGAGGGCTCGGAGAAGCGGCACGATGCCCTGACCGGGAGGATATGCCCATGAAAGCGAGAAAAACAGCTCTTTTAGGTATCCTCTGCGCCCAGGCAATCGCGCTCTCGTTTCTTGAAAATCTGATTCCCTCTCTGCCGTTTCTGCCGCCGGGAGCGAAGCCGGGGTTTTCAAATATAGTGACGATGTTCACTGTTCTCACTCTCGGACTGCCGCAGGCGATGTGCATAACCGTGTTCAAGGCGCTCTTTGCGCTGATGACACGCGGCGCGACGGCGTTTTTTATGAGCCTCGCGGGAGGAGTGCTCAGCACCCTCGCGATGTGGGCGGCAACAAAAATAAAATCCAATCCCTTCGGTCTGCTCGGCGCGTCGATAATCGCCGCCGTATGCCATAACGCAGGTCAGCTCGCCGCCGCGGCGGTGCTCACGGGGACGGGAGCCGTGCTCGGCTATGCGCCGGCACTGCTGATATTTTCGCTTATAACCGGAGCTGTTACTGGAACGGTGCTGCGCATAGTCATGCCGGCGCTCGAAAAACAGACGCGGTTTATAATAAAGAAGTAATAATTAATCATAAGGAGTTGAAGAAATGAGCTCGGTTAAACTCGACGGTGTTCTCAAAGCTGTCAAGCAGGTACGCGGCGGCGTGCATGTCAACCACAACAAGAACACCGCGGACTGTGAAGTCGTAAGAATTCCAGTCCCCGAAAAAGTGCTCCTGCCCATGCAGCAGCATATCGGTGTACCGTGCACACCCACTGTAAAAGCGGGCGACAAAGTTTCGGTCGGACAGATAGTGGGCGACAGCGACAAATTCCTCAGCGCGCCGATCCACGCATCGATATCCGGCACTGTCAGCGCAGTCAAGCAGGCGACGCTTGCAAACGGCGTTATCACTCAGGCGGTGGAGATAGAGTCCGACGGCGAGATGCGCCTTTTCGACGGTCTTGAGCCGCCGAAGGTGACGGGCAAGGAGAGCTTCCTTCGCGCCGTCAGGGATTCCGGCCTTGTCGGACTCGGCGGAGCGGGCTTCCCCACGCACGTCAAGCTGCGTATTCCGCCCGACAAGAATGTTGACACACTCATAGTCAACGCCGCGGAGTGCGAACCGTACATAACCGTCGACTACCGCGAGTGCCTTGAAAATTCGTGGGACATCCTCTCGAGCATCTATACTTTGAAAGAGATACTCGGCTTCAAGCGCGTCGTTATCGCCGCTGAGGACAACAAGCCCGAAGCTTTCAAAGTGCTCAAGGCTATAGCGGACAGAGACGTTGCGGAGGATAATGTGGTGCGCCTCATGACGCTAAAGTCGAAGTATCCTCAGGGCGCAGAAAAGATGATGGTGCTCTCCGCCACGGGCAGAAAGGTTCCGCCCGGAAAGCTGCCCGCCGATGTCGGCTGCGTTGTTATGAACGTTGCCTCCGTCGCATTTATAGCAAGATATCTCAAGAGCGGCAAGCCGCTCGTCAGCCGCTCGCTGACCGTTGACGGCTCCGCGATAGCCGACCCGAAGAACGTCCGCGTGCCAATCGGCATGAACGTCGGTGAAATAATCGACTTCTGCGGCGGCTTCAAAGCCGAACCCGGCAAGATAATAACCGGCGGCCCGATGATGGGACTTGCCGTTGTCAACACGGATATTCCCGTTCTCAAGCAGAACAACGCCATTCTCGCCTTTGCCGACGATGCGTCGAAGGTCAAGAAAGAGCGCGACTGCATCCGCTGCGGCAGATGTGCGGCGGCATGTCCGCTGAGCCTTATGCCCACGCTTGTTGAACGCTATATAAAGGCGAAGGATATAGACAGGCTTGAAAAATCCGGCGCCATGGTCTGCATGGAGTGCGGCTCATGCGCTTATTCATGTCCTGCGGCAAAGCCGCTTGTCCAGTATATGCGCCTTGCAAAACAGATGCTGAGAGAGGAGAAGAGCAAAAATGCCTGAAATGCCTGAAAAGAAACTAACAGTCAGCGCATCTCCCCATGTGCGCTCGGCTCAGACGGTCAGCGGAATAATGCTCAATGTTATTATCGCGCTGATCCCCGCCCTTGCGGCGTCCGTCTGGCTCTTCGGCCCGCGCGTCCTGCTCATCTGCCTCGTAACGATAGGCACATGCATGCTCTCCGAGTATCTGTCGCGCAAAATCATGAAGCGCAGCAACACGCTCGGCGATCTGAGCGCGGTCGTCACCGGACTTCTGCTCGCGTTTAACCTGCCTGTGTCCATTCCGCTGTGGCAGGCGGCGATAGGTTCCGTCATCGCGATAGTTGTTGTAAAACAGCTCTTCGGCGGAATCGGCCAGAACTTCGTCAACCCCGCAATAACCGGAAGAATCATTCTCATGGTCTCGTTCCCGACCGCCATGACCACATGGATAAAGCCCCTCTCGTGGCTCGACAAGGGCGCTGAAGCGGTCACCACCGCAACACCTTTAACCATGCTGACAAAGGGCGGCGAGCTCTCCGACGGGCTGCCGAGCCTTGTTGATATGCTCATCGGCATCCGCGGCGGCAGCCTCGGCGAGACCTGCGCAGTGGCGCTGATAATCGGCGGAGTTTATCTGATGATAAGAAAGATAATCTCTCCCGCCATTCCGCTGTCGTTCATCGGCACTGTAGCCGTTATAATGCTCATAGCCGGCAAGGGCAGCTTCACTTTTGTCGCCTATCAGCTGCTCAGCGGCGGACTTATGCTCGGCGCGTTCTTCATGGCTACCGACTACACCACCTCGCCCATCAATCTCAAGGGCAGGATAATCTTCGGCATCGGCTGCGGTCTGCTGACCTCGTTCATCAGACTCTTCGGCTCGCTGCCCGAGGGCGTTTCGTTCTCAATAATCCTTATGAACATACTCGTTCCCCATATAGAGCATCTGACCACCCCGAAGCCTTTCGGCACGGTCAAGGAAAAAAAGAAGAAAGGGGCTGAGAAGGCATGAAGAATTTCAAGGAATTTGCCATCCCGACTGTAGCGCTCTTTCTGATATGCCTCGTCGCCACGACTCTTCTCGCCGTTACAAATAAAGTCACGGCTCCGAAGATAGCGGAGCTCTCGGCGCAGACCGAGGTAGAAACAAGGCAGAAAGTCCTGCCCGCCGCGACTCAGTTCGGCGAAACGCAGGAGATGAAGGGCGGCAGCGGAACCTATGCCGTCGGCAAGGATGCAAGCGGCAACGAAGTCGGCTATGTCTTTGTCACCGTTTCCAAGGGCTACGGCGGAGATGTGAAGATAATGACCGGCATCGACAAAAACGGCGCAGTCACCGGCATTTCGCCGCTCGAACTCAACGAGACCGCCGGTCTCGGCATGAAAGCCCAGAATGCCAGCTTCCTCGACCAGTTCAAGGGAAAGGTCAAGGATATTGCAGTCAACAAAAACAGTGCCTCCGGCAACGAGATTCAGGCGCTCACCGGCGCTACGATAACCTCGAAAGCCGTCACGGCGGCAGTCAATGAGGCGCTGAGCTACTATGATTCCAATTTAAAGGGGGCGGAGTAAAAAATGGCAAAGAAAAAGAGTCTTTTTCAGGAGTTTACCAAGGGCATTCTCGTTGAGAACCCCGTTCTCCGTCTGGTGCTCGGCACCTGCCCGACGCTCGCGGTTTCGACCTCGGTCGAGAGTGCGCTGGGCATGGGCGTCGCAGCTTCGATAGTCCTTGTGTGCTCGAACATCGCCATTTCGGCGCTCAAAAAGGTGATTCCCCAGAAGGTCAGAATCCCCGCTTATATAGTTATAATCGCTTCGTTCGTTACAATAGTCCAGATGCTCGTCAAGGCGTTTGTCCCGCAGATCGACGCTCAGCTCGGCGTTTACCTGCCGCTGATAGTCGTCAACTGCATCATCCTCGGCAGAGCCGAGGCGTTCGCCTGCAAGAACTCCGTTGCGGCTTCCGCCGTTGACGGTCTCGGCATGGGCGTCGGCTTCACCGCGGCGCTGCTCCTCATGGGCGCAGTCAGAGAGCTGCTCGGCACTGGCGCTATCGCCGGACTTCAGATAATCCCGGCTTCCGTCAGCCCCATGCTGATATTCATCCTGCCTCCCGGAGGCTTCTTCGTCTTCGGCATACTCATGGCGTGCGCCAACAAGCTTGCCGACAAGAAGGGTCTTTCAAAGGCGGAGCTCAAGGGTTGTGAGGCTTGCCCGATGGCGGCTTCCTGCTCCCTTCGCGGCGAAGTTGAAAACAAAAAGGACGGAAAGGAGGCGGCAGGCAAATGAAAATAATGCTTTCAATACTGCTTACCGGTATCCTTACGGAGAACTTCATTCTCGCAAAGTTTCTCGGCATCTGCCCGTTCCTCGGCGTGTCGAAGAAGCTCAACACCGCAGTCGGAATGAGTGCCGCCGTTATATTCGTCATGCTGCTCTCGACTGCTGTTACATATCCCATCAACGCGAAGCTGCTCGTGCCCAATGATCTTGAATATCTCCAGACCATAGTATTCATTCTCGTCATAGCGGCTCTTGTTCAGCTCGTCGAGATAATCCTCAAGAAGTATATGCCCGCGCTTTATAACGCGCTTGGTATCTATCTTCCGCTGATAACAACGAACTGCGCGGTGCTCGGCGTCGTGCTTATAAACGTTGAGAATAACTACAATTTCGGCCAGTCGATGATGCGTTCGCTCGGCGGCGGTCTCGGCTTCATGCTCGCCATGGTCATGTTCGCGGGCGTCAGAGAGCGCCTCGAGAGCTGCGACGTGCCGAAATTCCTTCAGGGTCTGCCCATAACGCTCATTGCCGCATCGCTCACCTCGGTCTCCTTCCTCGGATTCTCGGGCGTTGTCGACGGCATATTCGGTTGAGAAAGGACGGGATAATATGCATCTTATTATAATTGCGGTTGTCATCGTCTCCGTCATCGGACTTATAGCCGGTCTCGGTCTCGCCGTTGCGTCAAAGGTCATGGCTGTTCCGGTCGACGAAAAGGCTGAGGAGATTCAGGCGGCGCTGCCCGGCGCAAACTGCGGCGCGTGCGGCTTCTCCGGCTGCTCCGGCTATGCGGCAGCCCTCTCTCAGGGCAAGACCACCGACACCGGGCGCTGCATGCCCGGAGGCGCGGAGGTCAGCAAAGCTATTGCAAAAATAACCGGACTCGCGGCGGGGGATGTTGTTCCCATGACTGCCGTTGTCCTCTGCCAGGGCAATATTCACAACACGGACACGAAGCTCAACTATGTCGGAGTCAAGAGCTGCAAAATGGCAACTCAGCTTTTCGGCGGACCGAAAGAGTGCGTCTACGGCTGCATCGGCTTCGGCGACTGCGTTGAGGTATGTCCCTATGACGCGATACATATCTGCGAGGGCGTTGCGAGAATAAATCCGCTCGCGTGCCACGCCTGCAAGATGTGCGTCAACACCTGCCCCAAGGGCATTATCGATCTTATGCCCCTGCACGAGGCAAAGGCCGCCGTCATGTGCAAGAACCATGACAAGGGCGCCCAGACCAGAAAAGAATGCAAGGCGGGCTGCATTGGCTGCATGAAGTGCGTCAAGACCTGCGAATACGGCGCGGTCACGGTCGAAAACTTCTGCGCGAAGGTCGATTACGACAAGTGCGTCGGCTGCGGCAAGTGCCACGAGGCGTGCCCGGTCAAGTGCATCGATGTTATCGAGCCCGGAGTGAAGATAACTGAGATGAAAGTCAACTAAATGAATACGCGAGAGCACCCGGAGTTGTGAAAACAGCTTCGGGTGTTTTGCTTTTTATTATAATTTGTAGGGGTTGGCGACCTCGACAACCCTATGCCACCAACGGCGGCACTGTTTAAAAGAAAAGTAGATCGTGGACGGAAAATTGACAATGACAATAATGTCTGATAATATTAAATAAAAAGAGATATACGGAGGGATGCCTATAGCCGATTGAACGCAATCTTCAAAGGGAACAGGGCGCGGAATAAATATCAAGCCCGGAGGCGAAAACTATGAAAAAAACAATACTTTCTATATTAATATCGGTTCTGCTCATAACGAGCTTTTCGGCGTGCCGAAACGGTGACGCGGAGACGGCGGGAACGACCGTTCCGGAGAACACCGCGGCAGAAAGTACAGACGAAATAAGTTCAGCTCCGCAGACAATCGAAAAAACTCTCGACGGAGTGACGCTGAAAGTTTATATCGAAAATCCGAAAGTCAAATCGGGCGGCGAAGTGCATATCACGGCGACCGTCACGAACAACAGCGGAAAAGATATAATTTCAACGCTCCCGATATATAATCAGCAGCACTATGAGATACGCACAAAAATTCTGACGCAGGACGGAAAAGCGTTCTACGACAAAGATTATCCCATAGAAGTGACCGAGGATGCCACGCGACAATTTATTATCAGGAGCGGGGAGAGCTATGTCCAGGATATGTATCTCGTCGCCGCCGAGATGGACTCCGGAATGAGCAGCGCCGCCGATGCCGTGCCTTACGGTGCGGGAAAATGCGCGGGAACTTCAACTTTCAAATGGGACGGCAGCAACGGCGCAGAGAAGTCGCTGACGGTTTCGTTTGAGATAGAAATAGCCTGAATTTTATAATAAAACCGACTCGAAGATATAATTTTTCGAGTCGGTTTTGTGGTTCTTTGTTGTAAAGTGATATGACTTTACAATACGGCAAAATAGTATTTCAACTTAAACGGTAGTGGCTCAAAAGACATTGAAAATATTGACCTTTGTACAAAAGCGCCGTATTGCTTAGACTGATATAACAGAAAAGCGATGTGTAAAGCTAATATACTTTACACATCGCTTTTCCTGATTCATTGCCATTTATTCTGCCGGGTGGGGATTATACCCACTCCTTGATAACTTCCGGGTTCTTGAAAGTCTCGTCAATAGACTTCAGGAAGGGGACTACATCGCCCATGTCGAGCGCGCGGTGGTCGAAAACGACGGTGAAGACGAGCTTCTTGCCGACCGTTACCGTGCCGTCCGGGTTTGCAATCGCCGTGTCGCGCGGAGCGCCGACGCCTATCGCGGCGACCTGCGGCGGTATTATCTCAAGCAGTGCGCAGATGCCGTCCCAGTCCTTGTAGAGCGAACCGAGGTTCGATACGGTTATCGTGCCCTGCTCAATGTCGTATTTTGTGAGCCTGTCGTACTCGGGTATATCATAATATTCTTTCTTGCTCTTGCCGGAGAGGGTTTTTACTTTGTACTTTCCGGTCTTTGAGCCGATGAGGCGGGATATTGTCTGAACCAATTTGCCTTTTGCAAGCCCCTGCAGCGTGTCGTTGAGCGAGACGTCGTACATGACCTGCGACATGTTTGAATTTTTCGCTCTGCGTTGAACATCGGCGAGCGTATCTCTGATATCCCTGAGGTTCTTGTCCTGCATGTTGTGCAGATTTACTGTCATCATCTCACCTGAGTCGAGAAGCATGGGCATCGAGATATTTATTTCGTCGAACTCCGTCACGCATCCGCGGACAAGGCGGGGTTTGAAATCGATATGTGCATTCATCGCGGGGCACTTCTTGAGCGCCTCTGTTATTACTTTTAATATAACTGCGTTGAGCGTGATCTTATCTTCTTTTGCGCGCCCTTCGTTGATTTCTTTGAAAACTTTCAGAAATTCGGACGCCTCAGGCTCGTTTGTAACAACGACATGGGGAATGTCGTGCCAGCTCTGCGCGGTCATGTTTGCGATTATCTTCCTGTTTATGCCGAAGTGCTCGGCTCTTCTGACTGTGAGTGACTGTTTCATTCTGAGGACTCCTTTCATTGTTGCGGTTATGCCGCATTAATAAAAGTATATATTGTCCTCAAACTTAAAAACAAGGAACAGTATCTGGAAGCATGTGCAAAAAGCGACACAAAAAGTGATTTGTGTCGCCAAAAATTATAAACAGTTTAGAAATATTTTCTGAAGCCGTTAAAATATATGCTTGTGGTGAAAGAGACGATAGTCGATGGATCTTCGCGGAAGTCGGAGTTTATCCACTCTGCAATAACGCTGACGATGCCGTTGAAGAACATTATATACATCCAGCGGAACTGCTTATCCGTGATCTCGGGGAAAAACTTCTTCCATTTTATCTGTGTCCTGTCGTAGTTCTTTACGAACAATGAATTGATGAAGCCCTTTCGCGGGCCGCATCTCATCATGTAGCAGCACAGGTCGGAATTATCCCTGACAATATCAAACAGACCGACCAATACTGCATCGAAAACCTCGGGATCCATTCTCTCGATCTGATTATCGATATCGGAGACGAACTCGGCCTCGATGCTCTTCATCAGCGCATTGATGTCGTCATAGTGGCGGTAGAAGGTGCTTCTGTTGATGTCTGCGCGCTGACATATCTCTCGCACGCTGATCTTGTCGAAGTCCTTTTCTTCAAGCAGTTCGAAGAAGGTGCGGCGTATTGCCGTTTTTGTGTATGCCGTGCGCCTGTTGTGCGCGGGTCTTCCGGTTGCCGGGCTTGTCATGAAAATCACCTGCGTTCGTTTCTGATTCATATAAATATTACCACTAATATGCCCGATTGACAAGAGCTAGCACGATTTTACTCATGTAAAAAAATATGTTGACAAAAGTGCTAAACACTGTTAAAATAACTAATTGCCGCAGGAAAAAGGCGGCTAATCCTTGCTGCGGACGAACCGCAGCCAAAAGACCAGAAGGAGGTGCTTTAAGAATGTCAGCAAACAACAGCTATGAAGCAATGATGGTTTTCTCCGTCAAGAACGGTGAGGAGGGCGTTCCCGCTCTCATCGAGAAGTTCAAGGCTCTCATCGAGCAGAACGGCACTCTGGACAGCATTGATGAGTGGGGCAAGCGCAAGCTCGCTTACGCTATCGACGATGAGCCCGAGGGATTCTACGCTCTGTTCAATTTCAGCGCTGCACCTGAGTTCCCCGAGGAGTTCTACCGTATCGCCGGTATAACCGACGGCGTTCTCCGCTCACTCGTTGTCAGAAAGTGAGGAAACAAAGATGCTTAACGTTGCAATAATTATGGGCAGACTCACTGCCGATCCCGAGCTGCGTACCACCGCATCCGGCGTCGCAGTCACCACTTTCTCCGTTGCGGTCGATCGCCGCTTCCAGAGACAGGGTGAAGAGAAGCAGACCGATTTCATTAACGTTGTCGCCTGGAGACAGACTGCAGAGTTCGTTTCCCGCTACTTCCACAGAGGATCGATGATCGCTGTTCGCGGAAGTATCCAGCAGCGCAACTACGAGGACAAGAACGGCAACAAGCGCACTGCGTTTGAGATAGTTGCCGAGGAAGTCAGCTTCTGCGGATCAAAGGCAGAGACCGGCACGGGTGCCCGCCAGAATGAGCAGCCCGCGCGCGTTCAGCCCGCAGCGTCCTTCGCCACAGGCGGAGCGGACGATTTTGAGGAGATCCCGATAAGCGACGATCTCCCGTTCTGAGAAAAACTTGAACACGGCGTCTGACGCCGAACGAATAGCCCCGAGCCGCGAAACGGCTTTCGGCTTCCACCTTAGCCAAAGAGGAGGTTAACATCATGGCATATGAGAAAAACGACAGAAGACCCAACCGCAAGGGCCGCAAGAAGGTTTGCGCTTTCTGCGTCGACAAGGTTGAGTGCATAGATTACAAGGACACAGCCAAACTTCATAAGTATATCTCTGACAGAGCGAAGATTCTTCCCAGAAGAGTTACCGGCAACTGCGCCGCTCACCAGAGAGAGCTTACCACCGCTATCAAGCGTGCCCGTCACGTTGCTCTTCTTCCTTACACGAGCGACTGATAAAGCTGTCTACGGCTGCCGCATTCAGCGCAGACCAAAGAGCAAAAATGTTGAAGGTCACAGTTTGCGTCCGAAAACGCAGATTGTGACCTTTTTATTTTTTGCCGCAAATGCGTCAGCCTTATTTTTTCTTTTTGCTTTACATGGCGGCACAGATGTGATAACTTTATATTTGGTATTATATAAGCAGTAGCTTGAACGAGAGGAATAACAATGTCTCAGAATATGAACCGCCATTTAACGGCTTTGGAATTTGATAAAATATTGGAGCGCCTCGCGCAGTTCACGGCGTGCCCCGACGCGCGCGAGCTTGCGCTGAGCCTCCGCCCGGAGAGCGATATTGATCTCGCGCAGGCGCAGATGAATCAGACGCGCGACGCGCATATGCTCCTTGCTCGCTTCGGCGGTCCGTCCTTCGGTGGGCTTCGCAATGTCAATAACGCCGCAGCGCGAGCCGGCGCGGGCAGCACGCTTTCCATGCGCGAACTGCTCGATGTTGCCGAGGTGCTCAGAACCGTGCGTGCTCTCGCCCAGTGGCGCAGCACGAACGCGGGAGTCGAGACCGTTCTCGACCCGCTTTTCTCGGCGCTTCAGCCGAACAAATATCTCGAAACGAAGATAACCTCCGCCATAATCTCCGAGGAGGAGATCGCTGACAGCGCCTCGCCCGAGCTCTTTGAAATAAGGCGCAAGATTCGCGTGCAGGAGTCGAAAGTTCGCGACCAGCTCGATAAGATGACACACTCCGCGCACTACTCGAAGTTCATGCAGGAGAATATCATAACCCAGCGAAACGGGCGCTATGTCGTGCCCGTCAAGGCGGAATACCGCGGCGAGGTGCAGGGACTTGTCCATGACACGTCTTCATCGGGTGCCACTGTGTTTGTCGAGCCGATGCCGGTCGTCGAAGCGAACAACGAGATAAAAGTCCTGCGCTCTAAAGAGCAGGACGAGATTGAACGCATACTTACAGCGCTCTCCGCGATGGTCGGCGAGTTTGAGCAGGGGATAAAAAACAGCTATGAGTGCGCCGTTGAGCTCAATGTCATCTTCGCAAAGGCGCAGTATGCCTATTCAATAGGCGCGACGGTGCCGCTACTCAACTCCGACGGCGAGATAGAGCTGCGTGCCGCCAGACATCCGCTCATTGACAAAAACAAAGTAGTCCCTGTTGATATAAGGCTCGGTACGGACTTTGACACACTCGTTATAACCGGTCCGAACACGGGCGGCAAGACGGTGTCGATAAAAACGGTCGGCCTCTTTACGCTCATGGCGATGTGCGGGCTCATGATACCCGCGGGCGACAGGAGCAGGCTCTCCGTATTCGACGAAGTTCTCGCCGATATCGGCGACGAACAGTCGATAGAGCAGTCGCTCTCGACTTTCTCGGCGCATATGACGAATATTATAGATATCATGGGTCAGGCGGGCGACCGCAGCCTTGTGCTCATAGACGAGCTCGGAGCGGGCACAGATCCCGTCGAGGGCGCGGCTCTTGCAATGGCGGTGCTCGAAGACCTGCATTTCAAGGGCGCGAAGATCGCCGCGACAACACACTATGCCGAGCTCAAGGCTTATGCCCTTGAAACTCCGCGCGTCGAAAACGGCTGCTGCGAGTTCAACGTTGCGACCCTCAGCCCGACCTACCGACTGCTTATCGGCGTTCCCGGACGCTCGAACGCGCTTGCAATATGCGAGCGCTTGGGCATGGACATGCGCGTTGTGGACAGGGCGAAAGAGCTCGTCAACAATGAAAATGTCCGCTTTGAAGATGTCGTCGACAAGCTCGAAGAGAACCGCCGCCGCATGGAGGAGGAGCACGAGCGTGCCAAGGAGCTGACCGCAAAGGCGCGCGTCGAGCTGGAGAAAGCCGAAAAGCGGCTCGCCGAGGTCGATTCCCTGCGCGAGGCGGAGATAGAGAAAGCCAAGGCACAGGCGGCGAAGCTGACCCAGCAGGCGAAGCGCGAGAGCTACGCTCTGCTCGACGAACTCGACAGGCTCAAAAAAGAAAAAGAGAAGACAAAAGATGCCGCAGACCTCGCACGCCGCGCACGCGCCGCAGTAAGAAAGGGTCTCGGGGCGATAGACGAGGCGGTCGACCCTGTGGTCGCCATGGGCGTTGAGAACGACGGCTATGTTCTCCCGCGCGAGCTCAAAAAGGGCGACACTGTTCTTATAGCCGATCTCGGCAAGGAGGCGACTGTCCTTTCGCCCGTTGACAGAAACGGAAATGTCGAAGTCCTCGCTGGCGCGGCAAAGACGCGTGTAAAGCTCAAAAACCTGCGCCTTATCGAGAACGCGCCGAAGAAGCGCAGCCCGAACTCCGGCGCACGCCGCACGGGAGTCGAGAGCAAAATGAACATGGATGCCTCCGCGCGGCTCGATGTCCGCGGGTTGACCGTTGACGACTGCATCATGGAGCTCGACAGATATATTGACTATATGCTCCGTATGGGTCTCGGCGAGTTCACAATTGTCCACGGCAAGGGCACCGGTGCGCTTAGGAGCGCCGTCAACCAGTATCTGCGCAAGTCGCCGTATGTCAAGAGCTTCAGACTCGGAGTCTACGGCGAGGGCGAAGACGGCGTGACAATAGTCGTGCTCAAGTGACTCGAAAAAAGTTTTCCACACGGTTTTCCACATGCCTGCGGGCGCATAACGGCACATTTTGTTGTCTTTTACCGCTCGAAACACAAGCGGTTGATGATAAAAAACCAATCTTGCTTTTCCGCCGCTTTTCCACATCCGGAATGTTGAAAAAAGTTCGGTTTCGGCGAAAAAATGTGCTTGACAGCCGACGATATTTTTAGTATAATAACCCCCTGTAAAGCGTTTCGACTTTACAGAGGGGTTTAACCTTTACGCGATCATGATGAAAAGGGGGAGAAAATAAAGTGGCAAAGAATCTGGAAATAGCTGTTTTGCTTGACCTTTACGGCGATATGCTGACAGAAAAACAGCGCGACTTTCTGGGCTATTACTACAACGACGACCTGTCGCTCTCCGAGATCGCGGAAAACGAGGGGATAACCCGCCAGGGCGTGCGCGATGCGATAAAGCGCGCCGAAGCCCAGCTTTTCGATATGGAGTCGAAGCTCAAGCTCGCCTCGAAATTTGACGAGATACGCAGCGGACTCACTGAAATCATCGACTGCGCCGGCGAGATAGGGGACTACAATCTCAACCACAGCCTGTCGCGCGAAGTGAATGATTATACCGTGAAGATAAAAGCCATCGCCATGTCTCTCATGGAATAGGGCGGACCGCGGAAAAATTGACCAGTACTGCGTTGCAGGAACCCGTTCGCTCGGTTGCGTACACAAAGTACGCGCCCTCACGCCCGGAACCCTGCGCCTTGTCCTGAACAATTTTTCTCAGTCCTCGATTGAGTGATGTGATGCGAAAAAAGTTTGCCATAGCTGCGTTGTGAGAACCTGTGAATTCAGTCACGCACACAAAGTGCGCTCCTTCATTCACAGAACCCCACGCCTTGCTCCGACAAATTTTTCTCAGTCCTCGATTGTGCGGATATGATTGCGGAAAAAGTTTGCCATAGCTGCGTTGCAGGAATCCGTTCGCTCGGTTGCTGCTGTAGGGGCGGATATCATCCGCCCGCGAAATCAGCTCAGTCCTCGATTGTGCGATGTGATGCGGAAAAATCGCTCGCTCAATTCGGCTTGAAACGGTAACATAAAAACTACTTACTTTTTATACAGAGGTGAAAACATTGGCATTTGAAGGTCTTTCGGAACGCCTTGAAGCGGCGTTCAAGCGTCTTAAAAGCAAGGGCAGCCTCAACGAGGCGGATGTCCGCGCGGCGATGCGTGATGTGCGTATGGCTCTGCTTGAGGCGGACGTCAGCTACAAGGTAGCCAAGGATTTCACCGCCAAGGTCACCGAGAGAGCTATCGGCGCGGATGTTATGGAGAGCCTTACTCCCGCGCAGATGGTCATCAAGATAGTCAACGAAGAGCTTATCGACCTCATGGGCGGCACGAAAACCCGCCTTGCCACTGCTCCGCATCCGCCGACAGTGATAATGCTCTGCGGTCTTCAGGGCGCAGGTAAAACGACGCACTGCGCAAAGCTTGCGCTCATGCTCAAGAACCGCGGCAGCAGACCGATGCTCGTCGCGTGCGATATCTATCGTCCCGCGGCTATCAAACAGCTTCAGGTGCTCGGCGAAAAGGTCGGCGTACCGGTCTTTGAAAAGGGTACGCAGGATCCGGTTGAAACAGCCAAACAGGCGGTCGCGCTTGCAAGGGACGAGGGCAACGACTATGTCCTCATCGATACCGCAGGCCGCTTGCATATAGATGAGCAGCTCATGGATGAGCTCAAGCGCATCAAGTCGGAAGTCCGCCCGCACGAGATCCTCCTCGTGGTCGACGCGATGACCGGTCAGGATGCGGTCAATGTCGCCTCGACTTTCAACGAGACGCTCGGCATTGACGGACTTATCCTGACAAAGCTCGACGGCGACACCAGAGGCGGTGCTGCACTCTCCGCGCGCGCTGTCACGGGCAAGCCGATAAAGTTCGTCGGCGTCGGCGAAAAGCTTGGCGATCTCGACACCTTCCACCCCGACCGCATGGCTTCGAGAATCCTCGGCATGGGCGATGTCCTCTCGCTTATCGAAAAGGCGGAGACCGCTATTGACGAGAAAAAGGCGGCGGAGCTCGAGGAGAAGATAAGAAAGAACAAGTTCGACCTCAACGACCTGCTCGATCAGATAACCCAGCTTCGCAAGATGGGCTCGATTCAGGACACGCTCGCAATGCTCCCGGGTATGGGCAAGAAGCTCCAGGGCGTGGACGTTGACGAGAAGCAGTTCGACCGTCTCCAGGCGCTCATCCGCTCGATGACCCCGAAGGAGCGCGAGAATCCCGACATAATCAACCCCTCCCGCAAAAGGCGTATCGCTGCGGGCAGCGGACAGAAGGTCGAGGATGTCAACAGGCTTCTCAACCAGCACAAGCAGATGCAGAAGCTCTTCAAGCAGTTCAACGGCAAAGGCTCAAAGAAAAAGATGCGCCGTATGGGCTTCGACCCGAGCAAGCTCGGAATGTAAAAACGGATGTTATCCTATAGGTCAGCCTTAGGGTTTACATTATATATTAATTTTGTATTACTTTTGGAGGTACAATTATTATGGCAGTTAAAATCAGACTTCGCCGCATGGGCGCAAAGAAGAACCCCTTCTACAGAATAGTCGTTGCAGATTCGAGATATCCCCGTGACGGCAGATTCATCGAGGAGATCGGCACCTATGATCCGCTCAAGACTCCCGCGGATGTGAAGATCGACGCAGACAAGGCAAAGCAGTGGATCGCCAACGGCGCTCAGCCCACCGATACCGTTAAGGATATCCTCAAGAAGAGCGGCGTCATCGACTGATAACGCTCAGCGTAAAACATGGCTCTCGGCAGTCTGCGGGGAGTTTTGTTTTTCTATGAAAGGAACATCGAAATGAAGGATTTACTTATATCCATCGCTCAGGGTCTCGTTGAAGAGCCCGATGCAGTTACCGTCACCGTTGACGAACCGGATGATGAGGGCGTTACAGTCTATCATCTCCACGTCAGCGAGAATGACATGGGCAGAGTTATCGGCAAGCAGGGCAGAATAGCCAAGGCTATCCGCACTGTTATGCGCGCTGCCGCAACGCGCTGCGATGAGAAGGTCGCAGTTGAGATAGACTGATGATAAAGGACTATCTTGAAATAGGGCAGATAGTCGGCACCCACGGCGTGCGCGGGGAACTGCGCGTTCAGCCGTGGTGCGATTCGCCCGAATTCTTCAAAAAGTTCAAAACGCTCTACTACGACGCACACGGTGAAAAAAGCGTGGGCGTTGTTTGCGCTCGCCCCCACGGGAATATTGCGCTGCTGCGCCTCGACGGCTGCGACACGGTCGAAAAGGCGGCCTCGCTCAGAGGCAAGGTGCTCTATATGCGCCGCAGCGACGCGCATCTCAAGAAAGGCGACTGGTTCATAGCCGAGCTCATCGGCTGCCGCGCCGAGGACGCAAACAGCGGAAAAGTCTACGGAACCGTTACCGATGTCAGCCAGACCGGCGCAAACGATGTCTGGCACATAACGGATGACAACGGCACCGAGACTCTTATCCCCGCCATTCCCGATGTTGTCTCGAGCGTCGATGTAGAGAACGGAATTGTCCTGATAACACCGCTGAAAGGGCTGTTTTCAGATGAGGATTGATATTCTTACCCTCTTCCCGGAGATGTGCTGTGAGGTGCTCAGGGAGAGCGTCATAGGCAGAGCGCGCGAGCGCGGCTGCGTTGAAATAAACTGCCGCAACATCCGCGACTATACGCTCGACAAGCACAACCGCGTCGACGATTCGCCCTACGGCGGCGGGACGGGCATGATAATGCAGGTGCAGCCGATATATGACTGCTACGAGTCCCTTTGCCGCGACACGGGCACGCGCCCGCATCTCATATATCTGACCCCGCAGGGAAAGACGCTGACCCAAAAGCGCGTGGTCGAGCTGTCGAAGCTCGACAATATCGCTCTGCTGTGCGGTCACTATGAGGGAATTGACGAACGCGTTATAGAAGAGATAGTCGACGAGGAAATTTCAATTGGCGATTTCGTGGTGACGGGCGGCGAGCTGCCCGCGCTTATGCTTGCGGATGCCGTCGCGCGTATGCTCCCCGGTGTGCTCGCTAACGAAGATGCATTCGAGCTCGAGAGCCATTTTTCGTCCCTGCTCGAATATCCTCAGTATACCCGCCCTGTCGAATGGCACGGCAAAGAGGTGCCGCCCGTTCTGCTCTCGGGTCACCATGCGAACATCGAGAAGTGGCGCAGGGAACAGAGCCTTGAGCGCACCTACCGCCGCAGACCCGATATGCTCGAAAAGGCGGAGCTGAGCCGAAAAGACCGAGCGTTTCTCTCGTCTTTGAAGAGTGAGGACTGATTTCCGAGGCAATAATTTAATGTGCAACCTGCATTAAAAAGATGTGCCTTGTATGGTCAAAATACACAACAAAGCCCCCGCCCGAATTTTTAACTTTGGAACAGGCAACGAATTATCGCCTTTGAGGGCGAAAGTCGCAAGTAAATTGTTGACGGGGACAAGTTTTATGATATAATATATAAGCAGTAGAATAAAATTTGAATTTGTGTGTGGGAGATTATATATTATGTATGTTAAAGATGTTATGGTACAGAATCAGGTAGGACTTCATGCACGTCCGGCAACTTTTTTCATTCAGAAGGCTAACGAGTTCAAGTCTTCCATCTGGGTGGAAAAGGACGAGCGCAGAGTCAACGCCAAGAGCCTTCTCGGCGTGCTTTCCCTCGGCATCATGGGCAACACCCAGATCCGCATCATCGCAGGCGGCCCCGACGAGGAGCAGGCTGTTGATGAGCTTGTGAAGCTTGTTGAGTCCGGCTTCGCCGAGTAATATCATTTTAATACAGATAAGCAGGCTTAGGCCTGCTTTTTCTTTTTGTCTATTTTCATCGCTTCGCGGCATATAATATCTTTGAGAAGGATATTTTCGGCGGTGATAGTATGTTTTCGGTTCTCGTTATTGCTGACGATGCCGGCTTTTTCAGGCGAAGGCGGCTGTTCAGGGCTCCGCAGGTGCGCGATGTGCGCGTATACGGCGGTCTGCCGTTTCGCGAGATAATTTCAGCCAGGCGGCGCGGAAAAATAAACCGCGCGGCGATATGCGAAGCGGCTGGCAGATGTTCGGGCACAATGCTTCTGCCTGAAGATATAGCGCCCGGCGACGGGATAGACGAGCCCGATCTCTCCGATTACAGAAAGCTCGTTTTCTTCAACACTGCGTGCTCTATATTGCGCTCGTCCTGCGGGTGCGGAGTGCGCGGCGAGCTGCTGATAAAAGACAAAAACGCCTCCGCTGCCCAGAGGCTCGGCATTGCAGTGCCGCTGTTTTCGGATATCCGCGTCGCGACTTCGTGCCCGGACGGGTATTCGCGCCCGATAGAAAACGCCATGGACGAATTCGGCGCGGCGGTTCTCGACGGAATCAGCGACAGCGCGGATGCAGTTATCGACCTCGATTCGTCGCCCGAAAAGCTTGTCTGCGGCGGCGAAGTTTTTACGGCGGGAAAAATAACGCTCCCGAGCGCATATGCGCGTCTCATGCCGACGGGCGCGGACTCGCTTGAATTCGCGGGTGCGCTTTATCTTATAAGCCGAATCCACTCGCTCGCGCAGCTTTGTTTTTCCGAAATATATCACGGCGGAAAACCGCTTTCTCTGCGCGCCGCGTCAGAGCTTATAAGGCTCTCGGCGGCGCCGTAAACTATTGACAACAGGCGATAAAATGAATATAATAACAATATTGTGGATAAGTGCCTGAAAAGGCCTTAGTGTATCAATTTTTAAAATTTAAGGAAGAAGGATGGCCTTAAAATGGAAAAGCAGATCGTATTGACAAGAGAGAGCTACGATGCCAAGGTCAAGGAGCTCGAACAGCTCAAAACCACCGGCAGAGATGAGATAGCCGAGCGCATCAAAGTTGCGCGTTCTTTCGGCGACCTTTCCGAAAACTCCGAGTATGATGAGGCGATGAACGAGCAGGCAAAGCTCGAAGCTAAAATCGCCCGCCTTGAAAACGACATCCGCAACGCGAATATTCTCGATGAGGACAATCTGAATGCGGGCGTGGTTCATCCCGGCTCAAAAGTCAAGGTCGAGAATGTCGAGACCGGCAAGAAGAGCGAGTATACTATCCTCGGACCCAGCGAGTCGAACCCCTCTCAGGGCATAATCTCCGACCAGTCGCCCATAGGCAAGTCGCTTATCGGCAACCGCAAGGGTGATGTAGTCGATGTTCCGCTGCCGACCGGAAAGATTCTTCAGCTCAAGATTCTCAGCATCGCAAAGTCAAAGTAAAAAAGCACAGTTCACATAAATCCAAGGAGTGAAAAAAATGCCGGATGAGATAAACACCAACCCCGTCTCCGCCGAGAGCGAAGAGGCTCAGGAGGACATAAACGCCCTGCGTCAGATCCGCCTGGACAAGCTCAACGAGCTTTGCGCCGCAGGGGAGGATCCGTTCAAAATAACAACAGCGGATCAGTCCGCCCATGCACAGGAGATAGTTGACAATTTCGAAGCGATGGAGGGCAAAGAGGTCTCCATATGCGGACGAATGATGTCAAGACGCGATATGGGCAAGGCGAACTTCATCGATATCCGTGACCGCTCGGGCCGTATTCAGGTCTATGTGCGCATAAACGATGTCGGCGAGGATACATTTGCAAAGTTCAAGAAGTGGGATATCGGCGATATCCTTGAAGTGCGCGGCACGGTGTTCAAGACCCGCAGGGGCGAGATATCCATCCACGCAACCGCGCTTCGCCTGCTGACGAAGTCGCTGCTCCCGCTGCCCGAAAAGTTTCACGGTCTGCGCGATACGGACACCCGCTATCGCCGCCGCTACCTTGACCTCATAGTCAACCCCGATGTCAAGGATACATTTATAAAGAGAAGCCTGATAATCCGCGAGATAAGAAACTATCTCGATTCCAAGGATTTCATCGAGGTCGAGACGCCCATTCTTGTTCAGAATGCGGGCGGCGCTGCCGCGCGTCCGTTTGTGACCCATCACAACGCCCTCAACGAGGATCTCAACCTGCGCATTTCCCTTGAACTCTATCTCAAGCGCCTTATAGTCGGCGGACTTGAGCGAGTCTACGAGATGGGCAGAGTTTTCCGCAACGAGGGTCTCGACGTGCGCCACAATCCCGAGTTCACGCTCCTTGAGATATATCAGGCGTATACAGATTTCCACGGCATGATGGACCTTGTCGAAGAGCTCTACAGAACTGTTGCTCTCAAGGTTCTCGGCACTGCCGTCGTCACCTATGACGGCGTGGAAATTGACCTCTCCAAGCCCTTTGCCCGCATGACGATGGTCGAGGCGGTCAAGAAATATGCAGGCGTCGACTTCGCTGAAATCGATCTTGAAACTGCCCGTTCGCTCGCTAAGGAGCGCGGCATCGAGTTCGAGGAGAGACACAAGAAGGGCGACCTGCTCAACCTCTTCTTCGAGGAATATGTTGAGGACAAGCTCGTTCAGCCGACCTTCATCACGGAGCACCCGGTCGAGATTTCCCCGCTTGCAAAGAGAAAGCCCGACGATCCGAACTACACGGAGCGTTTCGAGCTGTTCATAACCTGCCGCGAGATGGCGAACGCCTTCTCCGAGCTCAACGATCCTATCGACCAGCGCGGCCGCTTTGAGGCTCAGGAAGAGCTGTTTGCCGCCGGCGACGATGAGGCGAACCACACCGACGAGGACTTCCTCATGGCTCTCGAATACGGTATGCCCCCGACAGGCGGCATCGGCATCGGTATCGACCGCTTTGCCATGCTCCTGACCGACAGCTACTCAATCCGCGACGTTCTGCTCTTCCCGACGATGAAGTCGCTCGACGGCGATGCGTCCAAGAAGACCGCGGTTGTCGAAGAGGAAAAAGAGGAGGAGACTCCCGAGACTATAGACTTCTCGAAAGTTGAGATAGAGCCTCTCTTCAAGGATTTTGTCGATTTTGAGACTTTCAGCAAGTCCGATTTCAGAGCCGTCAAGGTCAAAGAATGCACCGCAGTGCCCAAGAGCAAGAAGCTGCTCAAGTTCGTCCTCGATGACGGCACGGGCACCGACCGCATTATTTTAAGCGGCATCCACGCCTATTATGAGCCCGAAGAACTTGTCGGCAAGACGCTTATAGCCATAACCAACCTGCCGCCCAGAGCGATGATGGGCATCGATTCGTGCGGAATGCTCCTGAGCGCCGTACATTCGGAGGAGGGCGAAGAGAAGCTCAATCTTCTCATGGTCTCCGGTCGCATCCCCGCGGGCGCAAAGCTCTATTGAATATGAAAATATCGGTTGCTCTTGCCGCATATAACGGCGAGAAATATATAGGAGAACAGATCGAATCCATACTCCCTCAGTTCGGCAGGGACGACGAGATAGTCGTCAGCGACGATAACCCCGCGGGCAAGACCCGCGCGGCGGTCGAATTCTATTCGGCATACGACGGGCGCGTCAGATATGTCGAGGGCACGGGCGAGGGCGTATGCAGAAATTTTGAAAACGCTATTCTCAACTGTTCGGGGGATGTAATCTTCCTGTGCGATCAGGACGATGTCTGGCTCCCGAACAAGGTTGAGCGCGTCATGAAAGCGATTGAAAACGGCGCAGACGTCGTGCTGCATGACGCAATGATGACGGACGGGGAACTGAACGTCACCGACGAATCTTTCTTCAGCCTCAACGGCTCGAAGAGGGGATTTGTCAGAAACTTTCTGAAGAATTCATATATGGGCTGCTGCATGGCGTTCAGGCGCGATTTTGAGTCTGCGTTTATGCCGTTCCCCAAAGATCTCGCCATGCATGACTGGTGGATAGGACTCAACGCCGAGCTAAAAGGCAAGGTCGAGTTCATATACGAGCCTCTTATTAAGCATCGCTGCCACGGCGGCAATGTGACAGGAGGCAAGACCACCGCCGCGCAGAAGATATCCTGGCGTATTCAGATGGCGAGAGATATACTGCGATACAAAAACGCAGACTGACGCTGACCGTGATAAGTCAGCACTTTAAAGAGGTGTGAAATTGGGAAAATATAAGGTCACGGGGTGCATAGTGACGCACAACAATATGCATTCCATCAAAAGGACCCTTGATTCTCTGCTCGAGTTCACCCGTGCCGATTTCAAGCTCTATGTTGTGGACAATTCCTCAACCGACGGCACCCCGGAGTTTATCGAGCAGAACTACCCGCAGCTTGAGCTTATCCGCAACGCCGGAAACACCGGCTTCGGAGCGGGTCATAATCTGGTGATGGACAGGCTTGATTCAAAATATCATGTCGTCATAAATCCGGATATTACAGTAAAGAACGACGCGATATCCGCCCTTGCGGACTATCTCGAAGAGCATGAGGATATAGGTATGCTCGCCCCGAAAATCTGTTTCCCAGACGGGCGTATGCAGATCCTCGGCAAGCGCGACCCGAAGATAAAATATCTTTTTGCCAGCCGCCTGCGCAACGAAGAGAAGCCGGGCAGGCTCCTGCGCGAATACGCAATGCTCGACGAGGACTATACAAAGCCCTTTGACATTGAGAACGCCTCCGGATGCTTCTTCATGATAAGAACGGATCTGTTTCGCAAAATCGGCGGCTTTGACGAGGGCTATTTCCTCTATTTTGAAGACAGCGACATAACCCGCACCGTGCGCAAATATGCCCGCGTCGTGTTTGATCCGTCGGTTGTCGTCTATCACGAATGGGAGAGGGAGTCGAAACATAACTTCAAGCTCCTGCTCGTTCATATCCGCTCGATGTTCTACTATATGAAAAAGTGGAGGTGATCCGGATGAAGAAATACTTCAAGAATTTTTATAAGTACCGTTTCCTTTTCACCGAGATCGTTCGCAAGAACATTAAGCTCCAGTACAGGAACTCGGTTCTCGGTATGTTCTGGACATTTCTTCAGCCGCTTCTGACGATGATCGTGCTCGCGTTCATCTTCGGAAATATCTTCGGACGCGATGAGTCGAAGGTTCTCAACTATCCCGTATATTTGCTCTGCGGTCGTCTGCTCTATGAGTTCTATTCCCAGGCGACCAAGCGCGCCATGCGCTCGATAAGAAACAGCGCATCGGTCATAAAGAAGGTGTATGTGCCCAAGTACATATACCCCATGGCGAATGTCGCGTCGAACTTCATAACGTTCCTTATATCACTTCTCGTGCTTGCGGTCGTTATGGCGTATTACATGATATTCACCGACACCGCCATGCGCCTGACTCCGTATATCCTGCTCTCCTTCGTGCCGATACTCATCCTCTTTGTGCTGTGCGTCGGCGTCGGAATGATACTTTGCACCATGGAGGTTTTCTTCAAGGATGTCGAGTATATGTACGAAGTTTTCTGCATGCTGCTGTTCTATGCGACTCCCATATTCTACAATGTCGAGACCCTGCATATAACCAACAGGTATGCACAGTATGCGCTCATGGCGAATCCGCTCTATTCGATAGTCTCGATGTTCAGGGACTGCGTGCTTTTCGGCAGGGCGATGAATCCGAACCATATAATCTACTCCGTCGTCTTCAGCGTTGCGATGCTGCTCATAGGCGTGCTGGTGTTCTACAAGAAGCAGGATGATTTCATCCTGCACATCTGATGGGAGGGCGTAATTATGGGCAACGTAATGGTTGATGTAAATCACGTCAGCATCAGATTCATTCAGAATCAGGAAAAGGTAGACAATCTAAAAGAATATTTCATAAAGCTCGTCACCCGCAAGCTCAGGTATGACGATTTCTGGGCGCTGACCGATGTCAATTTCCAGATCGAAAAGGGCGAACGCCTCGGTGTTCTCGGCTTCAATGGAGCCGGCAAGAGTACACTGCTCAAGACTGTCGCAGGCGTTCTCAAGCCCACCAAGGGCACGGTCACGACAAAGGGCGTTATTGCCCCTCTGCTTGAACTCGGCGCGGGCTTTGACATGAACTACACCGGCAAGGAGAATGTCTATCTCTACGGCGCAACGATGGGCTATTCGAGAAAATACATCGAGGAGCGCTATGATGAGATAGTCGAATTCGCCGAGCTCAAAGACTTCATGCATGTCCCGGTCAAGAACTATTCCTCCGGTATGCGTGCGCGTCTTGGCTTCGCGATAGCTACTGCGGTCGATCCGCAGGTGCTTATTCTCGACGAGGTGCTCTCTGTCGGCGACGCCCGTTTCAGAGCCAAGAGCGAGAAACGCGTCATGTCGATGTTTGAAAATAATGTAACGGTGCTCTTCGTCTCGCACTCGACAGAACAGGTGCGCAGACTCTGCAACAAGGCCATAATCCTCGATCACGGCAAGATGATAGCTTCCGGAACGAGCCAGGAGGTCTGTGATATCTACGACCGTATGGTCAAGGGAATAAAATAAGAAAGGGTGTTTTTCAGATGGTCATAGGAGCGATTTTTGCCGGCGGTATCGGCAGCAGAATGGGCAGCGCAGATATGCCCAAGCAGTATCTCCAGCTCGGCTCAAAGCCGATAATAGTCCACACGATAGAGAAGTTTGTCGTCAATCCCGGAATCGACCGCATAATAGTCCTCTGCCCCAAGGCATGGATAGCCCACACGAAGGATCTCGTGAAGAAATATCTCGGCGAGGTTATCGCAGAGAAGATAAATGTTGTTGAGGGCGGCTCGACAAGAAACGGCACGCTCGAAAACGCGCTCAAGTTCATCAACGAGAATTTCGCCATTGACGATGACAGCGTTATTGTTACCCACGACGCAGTCCGTCCGTTCGTCACCCACAGAATAATTGACGAAAATATCGAGGCTGCGAAGAAATACGGCGCGTGCGACACTGTTATTCCCGCAACGGATACAATAGTCCGCAGCGAGGACAGCGAAAATGTCAGCAGCATTCCGACCAGAAGCGAGCTGTATCAGGGTCAGACTCCGCAGTCCTTCAGAATAAAGGAGCTTGAGAGCGTTCTCAACAGCCTCACCGAGGACGAGAAGAACACGCTGACCGATGCGTGCAAGATCTATACAATAAAGAACAAGCCCGTCCGCATCGTCGACGGCGAAGTGTTCAACATCAAGATAACCTACACCTATGATCTCAAAGTTGCAAACGCACTTCTGGGGGTTGTGAACAATGATAAATGAAGTATATCAGCTTATAGCGCCCAAGCTCATTGACACGGCGTACAAGGAGATAGACCTCTCGAAGAACGAGGTCATTCTCCGCCCCGTCAAGATGTCGATATGCAAGGCGGATCAGCGCTACTATCAGGGTCTGCGCAACCGCGCCGTGCTCATGAAGAAGCTGCCCATGGCTCTTATCCATGAGTGTGTCGCCGAAGTAATATATGACCCGAGCGGCGTGTTTTCGGTCGGCGAGATGCTCATTCCGATACCCAATACACCCACCGAGACCGACCCGGTCATCGCCGAGAACTATCTGCGTTCGAGCCACTTCTGCTCGAGCGGATATGACGGCTTCATGCGCGACTATATCCAGATGCCCCACGACCGCCTTGTCAAGGTGCCCGAGGGCTTCGATATGCGCGTCGCTTCGTTCTCGGAGCTTGTCAGCGTCAGCGTGCAGTCCATCTCGCGCTTCGAGAAGTTCGCGAATTCCAACCGCCGCAGAATCGGTATCTGGGGCGACGGAAATGTCGGCTTCATAACCGCATTGATGCTGCACTATCTTTATCCGAACGCCGAGCTCTATATCTTCGGCACGGTTGAGGACAAGCTCAATTTCTTCACCTTTGCAAAAGAGACATTCCATGTTGACGCGGTGCCTGAGGGAGTCAGCATCGACCACGCGTTCGAGTGCGTCGGCGGCCCCGGCTCAAGACCCGCGATAAATCAGATGATAGACCTCATTGAGCCCGAGGGCAGCATTTCGCTCATGGGCGTCAGCGAGAACTTCGTCGATATCAACACGAGAATGGTGCTTGAAAAAGGTCTCAATCTCTTCGGCTCTTCGCGCAGCGGCAGGAAAGATTTCCTGCGCACGATGCAGATTTTCGCAGAGCATCCGGAGGTCGGACATTATCTTGAGAATCTTATCGGCGATGAGTTCAAGGTTCGCGATATCCCGGATATCCACAAGGCGTTCAACGCCGACTATATGAGAAACTTCGGCAAGACCGTCATCGATTGGGATAAATAATGAAAAAGCTGTTTTATACTATTTACGCAGTGATATTCAGAATATGCCGCCTTTTCCCTGTTAAAAGGGGAAGGGTGGCTTTGGTATCTCCGCACAACGCGGATTTCAACGATTCGCTCGGCGCGGTTAAGGCGGAGCTTGAGAGGCGTGGTGACTATGATATAAAGCTCATCACCCGCCGCGACATCGAGCTTTCAAAGAACCCGGCGAAGCTCATAAAAGGCGCATTCAGGTTCTTTTTCGTCAGCTCATACCGCCTTGCAACAGCGCAGTATGTCTTTTTGAACGACAATTTTATGCCCCTCGCCTATATAAATTTCAGCCCGGAGACGAAAGTTGTCCAGCTCTGGCACGCCGAGGGCGTGTTCAAGCGATTCGGGCTCTGCTCGGCGCTTCCGCCGGAGATTGAGGAGCTTGAAAAGCGCTGCTGCAAGCGCTATACCCATGCGGTCTGCTCGTCAAAAAATGTCGTGCCGTATTATGCCAAGGCGTTCGACCTGCCGGAGGAGCGTGTGCTGCCGCTCGGGAGCGCGCGCACGGACAGATTCTTCTTGCCCTGCGACACCGAAAAGCTTAGAGCGGAGTTTGACGAAAAATATCCGCAGTGCAGGGACAAAAAGCTCGTACTCTATGCCCCGACATTCCGCGATGACCCGAAGCGCGACGGCGAGATAATGAAAAACTTCGACGCGAAGAAATTCGCTGAGCGCTTTTCTGATGAATATGTTCTGCTTATACGCCTGCATCCGCAGGTTCACACGGGCGAAGTCGAAGCAGGCGAGAGCGCGATAGACATGACGGGATATCCGGATGTCGGCGAGCTCGTTCAGATATGCGACCTGCTGATAACCGACTATTCTTCAATATGCATGGACTTCGTTCTGCTCGGAAAGCCTTGTCTTTTCTATGCATTCGACCTCGAGGAATATGAGCGCGAGCGCTCGTTCTTCTTCAATTATGAAGACTATGTGCCCGGCAGAACGGCAAAAACTTTTGACGAACTGCTCGATGTGATATCAGGCGGCGATTTCGGAAAAGACAGGCAGGAGAAGTTCAAAAGCTTCAATTTTGACGCCCTCGACGGCAAAAGCGCCGAGAGGATAGTCGATGCGATAGTCAAATAAAGGCGCAGCACTTGACAGACTGCGAGCTTTTATTGTATAATTAACCGTTAGAAACAAGCTTTATCAGATAGTCAAAGGAGGGACGCGCCCGGGGCGCGGCTTATATGTCAGGACATTCAAAATGGAGTACGATCAAGAGAAAGAAAGAAAAAACGGATAACCAGCGCGCGAAGATCTTCACGAAGATCGGCCGCGAGATAGCCGTTGCGGTGCGTGAGGGCGGCCCCGATCCGGCGTCGAACTCGAAGCTCAAGGATATCATTTCCAAGGCTAAGGCGAACAACGTTCCCAACGACAACATAGACCGTATTATTAAGAAAGCTGCCGGCGACGGCAATGCGGACAACTACGAGGAGATCATGTACGAGGGCTACGGCCCGTCGGGCATCGCCGTTATAGTTGAGACCCTTACCGACAACCGCAACAGAACTGCGGGCGACATGCGCCATTATTTCGACAAGTTCGGCGGCAACATGGGTCAGAGCGGCTGCGTCTCGTTCATGTTCTCGAAGCAGGGCGTTATCGTTATCGAAAAGGACGACGATATCGACGAGGAGAAGCTGATGGAGGATGCGCTTGAGGCAGGAGCTATCGACTTCCTGACCGATGACGGCGTTTATGATATCCGCACCGAGCCCAACGATTTCTCCGCAATATGCGAGGATCTCGAGAAGAAGGGCTACACCTTCCTCTCCGCAGAGGTCGAGTATGTTCCCTCGAGCTACACCAGACTCGAAAATGAGGACGATATCAAGAACATGAGCAAGATGCTCGAGATGTTCGAGGATAACGACGACGTTCAGAACGTCTGGCACAACTGGGAAAACGCCGACGACGCAGAGTAAAATCAAAAAAGACGAGACCTGCCAATATGGCGGCTCTTTTTGTGTTAACTAAAATGGACTTTTGCCTTTGCAATGGTGTTTTCAATCACACATCGCTGTGTGAATTTCACCAGGGCAAGCTGTTACTCCATTTAACAATACCTTTTGAAGAAAAGCCAAAGACTAATTTGCCGGGCGATAATCTAAGGTACTACCGTCAGCGAAAACAGATAACAACAAGGCATATAGCAGAAAAGCTGGATATTGTACCAGCGACTGTTACGATGTATGAAAACGGAAAGCAGCCTATCCCTTATGATGTAGCTGTCAAACTGGCAGATATTTTGGAAATTGAAGCGTCCTTGCTCTATGATGATTTCTCCCGTTTCCTTGCCGTGCCCTATACCGAAGCACTAAAGAGCGTTAGAATGGTTCTGGGGCTCTCGCTGAAGGCTTTTGCAGAGCAAATAGAGATTGCACCCGGTTATTACTATAAGCTCGAAGGAGGCAATCGCAGACCGTCACGAAAGATTTATCAGAAGATATGCGCTATGCTCGAGGCTACTGGTCTACAAACTTCACTTTTATGGGAACATCTATTACAATGAAAGTGAAAGAAAAAATGATTGGAGGAGTTGCTATGACACAGAATTTGACTTATCCCCGTTGTGGTGATTATCTCATCCCTGATATTCGGTTAAGCTATGTAAGCGATAAACCACTTGGGAAGTACGGTAGAATGCGCAGAGTTTTTCTTGCGGAAAATAATCCAATACTCTTAGATGACATGATTCTAACAGAGACATTATTTCCGCATTTATGGGAAATTGACGAAACAGCTCGCCGTAGAGTAAAACAGATAATGACTGAACTTCTGGAGAAAAATCCGGCTCCGGATAAGTCAACCCAACAGCTTGCTTGGGTGCAGCACATGAGTAGTCTAAAAGCACAGGCAGAAGAAATAGTTTTGGCGGAGTTAATTTATAATTGAGGGAAAATGGGTTGCTTTAATTAGCAGCCCATTTTTTATGTGGGAAGACAGTTCTTGAATTGTGAAATAAACACTTGCTGAATTGTCTTTTTGACAATTCAAGAGTTGTCAAAAGCACAAGGTAATAATACTGAGTATAGTAATACTGATCCTTTCTTATCTATCCGCAGCATGAATCGACCTTTGTATACAATGCTGTTTAGATAAAATGGGTGGTATTATGCTATAGCTTATGCTATAATATATCATATGTTGGTGTAAAATCAGATAAGGAGATATGGTTATGGATATTTCTGAAGTCATTAAGAATATACGTTCCGAACTGAACTTATCTCAGGAAGGATTGGCAAGAGAATTGCATATGGGTTTTACTGCTGTGAACAGATGGGAAAACCATAAATCGAAACCAAATCAGATTGCAAGACACGCTTTGGCAGAACTTTGTAGGAAAAATAATTTGGATCAAAAGTTGATAGAGTCTTTAGAAGCAAATAACTGAATGAAAGGTGTCTCAATATGAAGAACGAGAAGCAAATTGAGCTGAGTTTCATTGAAAAACTCAAAGAATTAAAATATATATACCGGGAAGATATTAAAGATAAAGCCTCTTTAGAAGAAAATTTTAGAAAGCATTTTCAAGAACTTAATAGGGTTAGATTAAGTGATTCTGAATTTGCAAGATTGAAAGAAAGCATCGTTACACCAGATGTGTTTTCAGCGGCAAAAATCTTGAGAGAAACGAACACATTTAAAAGGGATGATGATACACCTCTACAGTACACCCTTGTAAATACGAATGATTGGTGCAAAAACGAGTATGAGGTAATTAATCAGCTTCGTATTAATACAGAAAATAGTCATCATAGATACGATGTTATTATTCTTATCAATGGCATTCCTGTTGTACAGGTTGAATTAAAGTCGCTCCAAATTACTCCTAAAAGAGCAATGGAGCAGATTGTTGATTATAAAAATGATCCGGGAAATGGATATACAAATTCTTTGCTCTGTTTCATGCAGCTTTTTATTGTCAGCAATGAAAGTAATACCTACTATTTTGCCAACAACAACAAAGAGCATTTTGCTTTTGATGCTGATGAACGCTTTTTGCCTGTATATCAATTTGCCGATAAGGATAATAAAAAAATTACCCATTTGCACGATTTTTCTGAGGCTGTGTTGCGTAAATGTGCTTTGGGTGAGCTGATTAGCAAATATATGGTCTTAGTAGCAAGTGAGCAGAAAATGATGATTATGAGACCATATCAAATTTATGCGGTTAAAGCCATTATGGATTGCATTGAGCAAAACAGAGGAAATGGCTATATTTGGCATACAACAGGAAGCGGTAAAACCCTCACCTCTTTTAAGGCATCTACCTTGTTAAAAGATAATCGCAACATAGCAAAATGTCTTTTTGTGGTAGACAGAAAGGATCTTGACCGACAGACCAGAGAGGAATTCAATAAGTTCCAAGAGGGATGTGTGGAAGAAAATACCAATACGGAAACTTTGGTAAAAAGACTTGTTTCGGAGGACTATCGAGATAAAGTCATTGTAACGACCATTCAAAAGTTAGGTTTGGCGCTTGACGACGATAATAAACGGAGTAAAGAGAAAAAGAAAAAAGGTGAGTTCACATACAAAGAAAGATTGGCGCCTTTAAAAGATAGCAGAATTGCAATTATCTTTGATGAATGCCATCGTTCACAGTTTGGAGAAAACCATAAAGCAATCAAAAACTTTTTCCCAAAGGCTCAGCTGTTTGGATTTACTGGTACACCTATTTTTGAAGAAAACGCAACTTACAAGCAAATTGACGGAACAATCGGTTCTTATACAACTACGAAGGATATTTTTGAAAAAGAACTGCATGCTTATACGATTACTCATGCCATCGATGACAGAAATGTATTGCGATTCCATATTGACTACTTCAAGCCGGAAAATGACAGAGATGCTTCAAGAATCAATGAGGAACAACAAAAAAGGGCAGTGGTACAAACTATTCTTTCAAAACATGATGCTATAACAAATAACAGAAGATACAACGCTATTTTAGCTACATCATCAATCAATGATGCTATTGAATATTACAACTTGTTCAAAGAAGCACAACAAAATTGTATTGATGCCGACGACAGTGAATTTGCGCCATTGAATATCGCCTGCGTATTCTCGCCGCCGGCAGAAGGTAATAAGGATGTTCAGCAAATTCAAGAGGATCTTCCACAGGAAAAAGAAGATAACAAAAAAGAACCTGATAAAAAGAAACAAGCGTTGACCAGTATTATCAAAGACTATAATGAACAGTATGGAACCAGCCATGACATCAACAATTTTGATGTGTATTATCAGGATGTACAGCAAAGAATTAAAGACCAGAAATATACTAACGCAGATTATCCTCATAAAAACAAAATTGATATTACCATTGTTGTGGATATGCTGCTGACCGGTTTTGATTCTAAGTATCTGAATACTTTGTATGTAGATAAGAACTTAAAATATCATGGCTTGATTCAGGCATTTTCCAGAACAAATCGAGTTTTAAATGATACAAAACCTTATGGTAATATTCTTGATTTCAGAAGCCAGTCTGATGAAGTAGATAAAGCTATTGCTCTGTTTTCCGGTGAAAATAACAGTAACCGAGCAAAAGAAATATGGCTTGTTGACCCAGCACCAAAGGTTGTTGAGAAACTGGATAAGGCAGTAAGTGAATTAGAAAAGTTTATGGAATCTCAGGGATTGGAGTGCAAACCGGAAGAGGTAAACAACTTGAAAGGCAATGCCGCAAGATGTGAATTTATCAATAAATTCAAGGAAGTACAGCGTTTGAAAACGCAGTTGGAGCAGTACACGGAAATTGAAGAAAAAGACGCAGAAAAAATCGAGGAGCTGTTGCCGGAGGATACCCTGCGTGCGTTCCGTGGTGCTTATATTGATGTGGCACAAAGACTGAAATCTGAGCAAGGAAAAGAGAACGAGGATAAAAATTCTGAAGTTGAACAGCTCGATTTTGAGTTTGTTCTGTTTTCGTCTGCAATTATCGACTACGACTATATCATGGCATTGATTGCGAAATACACCCAGACCGAACCGAAAAAGCAAAAAATGAGTAAAGAACAACTCATCGGCATGCTTTCGGCTACTTCCAATTTGCTTGATGAAAGAGAAGATATTATCGAATATATCGATTCGCTTCAAGTTGGCGTGGCTTTGGATGAAAAGGAAATCAAAGCAGGGTATCAGAAATTCAGAGAGCGGAAAAACAATCAGGAAATTAATGTCATTGCAGAAAAACACGGGATTGAAATCCAAAGTTTGCAGGCGTTTATTCAGGAAATTATCGACCGTATGATTTTTGACGGCGAAAAGCTTAGCGATCTTTTGACACCGCTTGACCTAAGCTGGAGAGAAAGAACGCAAAAAGAACTGGATTTGATGGATGACCTGATCCCGTTGTTAAAGAAACTGGCAGATGGCCGTGAAATTGTGGGGTTGAATGCGTATGAGTAAGAAGAAAGAACTAGTGCCTAAGTTTAGGTTTCCTAAGTATGTGAACTCAGAACAGTGGATAAGCACAGAGTTAAGCAGCCTGCTTGATTATGAAAGACCTGATTTATATATTGTAGAAAGCGATAATTATAAAAATGAAGGTATTCCTGTGTTAACCGCTAATAAAAGTTTTATATTAGGTTATACAGATGAGAAAAATAATATTTATAGTCGTGTTCCAGTAATTATTTTTGATGACTTTACTACAGAAAAGAAGTATGTAGATTTCCCATTTAAAGTTAAATCATCGGCTATTAAAATTTTAAAACCAAAAGGAAATAATGTACTTAAATTTGTTTTCGAATTAATGAACACAATAAATTTTGAAGCCAAAGAACATAAAAGATATTATATTTCAACATATCAAAAATTATTTGTTTATGTTCCCAAAGATGTTAAGGAACAACAAAATATTGCTGATTGTTTATCCTCCACTGATGATCTGATTGACGCAGAAAGCAGAAAACTGAAAGCATTAGAAAAATACAAAAAAGGATTGATGCAAAAGCTGTTCCCTGCTGAAGGGAAAACTCTGCCTGAATGGAGATTTCCTGAGTTTCAAGATTGTGAAGAGTGGGAAACAGTGAAATTAGAAAAATTAGCATTATATAGGAGAGGAAGTTTTCCGCAGCCATATGGATTACCAGAGTGGTATGATGAAAAAAGTGGGATGCCATTTATTCAAGTATTTGATGTTGATGATAATATGAAGCTAAAATCGAATACAAAAAATAAAATAAGTGAGTTAGCGGCGCAGCAAAGTGTATTTATTCCGAAAGGTACATTAATAATAACAATTCAGGGTTCTATTGGTCGTGTTGCAATTACTCAGTATGACGCATACATAGACCGAACATTACTGTTATTTGAAAAATTTTTCAGGAAGATTGATAAAACTTTTTTGGCATACAATCTGCAATTGTTGTTTGACATCGAAAAGCAAAAAGCACCAGGTGGAATAATTAAGACTATTACTAAACAAGCTTTAAGTGAATTCTTAACAAGTATTCCTCGAATTGAAGAACAAGAAAAAATAGCGGGCTGCTTGTCAGAGGTAGATACCATGATTACAGAACAGTCGAATAAAGTAGAACAGTTAAAAGCACATAAAAAGGGATTAATGCAGGGATTGTTTCCTTCTCTTGAGGAGGCAGATGTATGAGTATAAATGTACCGGAAAAGCTGTCTAAACAGGAATATAACGGTCTTCTTAACGATTTGAAAAAATTTGATTTAACTAAATACACAGATCTGATTAAAGAAAATTATAAAAAGCCAAAAGGAGAAACAGAGTATTCCTTAAAAGATGGTATTGCTGAGCCAATTCGCATCAATTTAGATTATGTGCTTAAACGGATTTCAGATAAGCAAGTGTTCGACAACCTGCAAGAAATCGCCCGATATTTAAGGATGCTGCTGGAAGATAAAAAATATGTTTTACTATTTGCCTATAATGGTACCGGCAAAACAAGGTTGTCCGCCGAATTTAAGACATTAGGGCAGACGCTGAATGAAGAAACGGGAGAAAAAACGGCAGACACATTATATTATAATGCTTTTACAGAAGATCTCTTTTACTGGGATAATGATTTAGAAAATGATACTGAGCGATTTTTAAAATTGAATAGACACTCTCGGTTCTTTTCTGGCCTGAGAGATTTGGAAATGGAAAGCAGAATTCGCCCCTTTTTACATCGTTATGCCGATTTTGATTTTACCATTGATTATGATGAATATAAAATTAGCTTTTATAGGAATGTTGTGATCGACGGAGTCAGTCAAAGAATTGACAATATCAAAGTTTCCCGTGGCGAAGAGAATATATTTATCTGGTGTTTTTTCTTGGCTATTATGCAGTTAGTTGTGGATAAAGTAGAATCCTATGATTGGGTCCAGTACATTTATATTGATGACCCAATTTCATCTCTGGATGATAATAATGCAATTGCTGTGGCAAGTCATTTAGCAACTTTAATGAGTGGCGCAGATATAAAAGTAATCGTGTCGACACATCATGCGTTATTTTATAATGTTTTGTGCAATGAAATTGCAAAGGCGGAAAGACTGTTTTTTCAAAAGCTATCAGGAACTGGTTACATATTAAAGGATACAAGTAAGACTCCCTTTTTTCATCATGTTGCTTTGCTGAAGGAATTAAAGAAGGCTGCTGATTCGGGAGAACTCTATACTTATCACTTCAATATTCTTCGGAACATTTTGGAAAAGACGGCATCTTTCCACGGATATAAAGATTTCTCATCGTGCTTAAGAAAAGAAGATGAGGATTCCGTCGTGTATAGAAGAATAATAAATCTGTTAAGCCATGGTAACTATTCGATTTTCGATCCAAAAGAAATGGTCGAAGAAAACAAAGAACATTTTAAAAGAATACTGAATGATTTTTTGGAAGATTACAAATTTAATCAAAATATATTTGATACAGAGCAAGTACAGGAGGACAACTGATGAATGACACACAACAAAAACAGTTAGGCTCAACATTATGGGCGATTGCTGACAAACTGCGTGGCGCAATGAACGCCGATGATTTTAGAGATTATATGCTGTCTTTTCTCTTTTTGCGCTACTTGTCCGATAATTATGAAGAGGCAGTAAAAAAGGAATTGGGAAGTGATTATCAGAAAAGTGAGCTTGAAATTCAAAAAAATGCAGAGGATCTTGATACCTACATTGACGAGCTTAAATCCGTTATTACCCAATACAGTAGATCGCTTTCTCCGGAAAAATTAGGGTTACATGAAGACAAAAAAGACCATCAAAAAATCGAAAAAGCAAGACAAGATTTTGTAGATGATAATAATAAGATGCTCTATAGCCACAATATAATCCCGCTTGCAGTCTGGTATATTCGCAATTTGGATCAAGTTGATATGCTTGAAAAACAAATGCGACGTAAAATTCATTATGTGATAAAACCGGCATATTTGTGGAGTAATATCTATGAATTGGCACGAACACAAAATAGCCAATTGCTGAAAACTTTGCAGAGTGGCTTTAAATATATTGAGAATGAGTCGTTTGAAAGCAGATTTCGTGGATTGTTTTCAGAAGTTAATCTGGATTCCGATAAGCTCGGGAAAAATTATGGTGAACGCAATAGCTTACTATGTTCGATTATTACAGAAATCGCAAAAGGACTTGCCAAATTTCCAAATGAAACAGATATTCTGGGTGACGCCTACGAATATTTGATTGGCCAGTTTGCTGCTGGTTCTGGTAAAAAAGCGGGTGAATTCTATACCCCGCAGCAGGTTTCAACTATCCTTTCCCGAATTGTATCTCTTGATAGTCAAGATCCAAGCACCGGAAAAAAGAGCAAACTAAGAAACGTACTCGATTTTGCCTGTGGTTCAGGTTCTTTGTTAATTAATGTACGAAAACAATTTGGTGCAAATGGTATCGGTCAGATCTATGGGCAGGAGAAAAATATTACTACCTACAACCTTGCTCGTATGAATATGTTACTTCATGGTGTAAAGGATTCTGAATTTCAGATTCATCACGGAGATTCATTATTAAATGATTGGAATATCTTAAATGAGATGAATCCTGCAAAAAAAATGCAGTTTGAAGCAGTGGTAGCCAATCCGCCTTTCAGCTATAGATGGCAACCCAAAGAAGAAATGGCAGAAGATTTCCGATTCAAAAATTATGGACTTGCTCCAAAGTCAGCAGCAGATTTTGCTTTTTTACTGCATGGGTTCCATTTTTTAAGCGATGATGGAACAATGGCGATTATTCTACCGCATGGAGTATTGTTCCGTGGTGGCGCTGAGGAAAAAATCAGAACAAAACTTCTTAAAGATGGAAATATTGATGCTATCATTGGTTTGCCGGCAAATCTGTTTTTCTCTACGGGTATTCCAGTGTGTATTCTGGTTCTTAAAAAATGCAAGAAATATGATGATGTGTTGATTATTAATGCAAGTGAGTATTTTGAAAAAGGGAAGCGTCAAAATACGCTTTTACCGGAGCATATTGATAAAATCATTGAAACATACCAATACCGAAAAGAAGATGACAAAAAATATTCCCGCCGAGTTTCTATGGAGGAAATCGAGAAAAATGGATATAACCTAAATATTTCTCGTTATGTCAGCACTGCGCCCGAAGAAGAAATTGTTGATATTGAAGAAGTACGGCAGGAGCTTGAAAAAATTGAAAGCGACATTAGCCAAGCAAAAGCTGTACATAATGAGTTTTTGAAGGAATTGGGATTAAAATTGCTTCCGTAATAACTTCAGTGCAAGTTGCACCGAAGCTGAGATTTAAATTTCGTATTCGTATCAATCCTCGGCAATCTGCCGGGGATTGATTTTTGCAAAAAAAAATTTCCAGACAACTTGTCGGAAAGTTATGAGTCTGAGTATTTTCACTTCATCCCAAATTGGGATAAAGTTATCTTTCGGTGTATGGGATTTTAAAAATTTCACTTTGGACCAAGTTGGGAATAATTTTAAGCCAATATAAAGTAAATCACTACTTGGCAAGCAGTGTAAACCTGTACAGGTTTACTCATTTTCTTGATTTCCCCTTTGGGTCAATCTTCGCAAATTGCTTGTTGGGGAAGCATCCCCAATCCCCTTTGAACGCTACCTGCGGTGTCGGCTGCGCATTCATTCTGAATACTTTTACTTATTGACTTCTGCGCAATTTGCATAGAAGTTCAATTTTCCAAAAATGAAAAAATGAAAACATGGGAGAAGTTGTCCCTGATTATTTATGTGATGTATGGCGATCCATTTCCCGACAAATTGTCGGGAAACTTTGTGGGCAACTTGCCCACAAGTAACGAAAGTGGCAATGCTCGGATACAACTTCATCCCAAGTTGGGTGAAAAACTTCGTGCCAACTTGGCACAAAGTTAAAAATGTAGGAAACAGAAAAACGAGAATCACTTCGACATAATTGGGGTAGAAGTTGAAGGGCTGAGCTTTATGCTTGTGAACGAATTGGACACAAGACAGTGCTTTTATTTTCTGAAAATCAACTTTGTCCCAAGTTGGGATGAAGTGCTACGGTGTAACTTGCACCAAAGTAAGGCGTAGAGATTTTGTATTGTAAATTCTTGATGAGGTGTCCGGAATTTCGTAAATTTCAAAATGACTTCTGGACAATTTGTCCAGAGGTATCATCATGCTTCAATTAGAAAATCAAAAATATCCTTACTACAACTTACGGTAAAATAAAAATCTGCTATTAGCTGCCTGTTCTCAACTTTGGGATATGCTCTTTGGCTGAACTTGACAAGATTGCTTATTTCGACATTTCATGCTATGATAGCTACAGATGAAAATTAAATACTGCTTCATACAAGATTTTATTGATGGGAAAGCCCCATATTTATACAAACATATTTTTAGTCAGTCCGAACTGTCGGAGCTGTTACATGGAAGCATCAAGTCAGATACAGAATCTTTTGTGTCTGTTATTGTTGCATCTGTGTAGCAGCTTTTTTCATTATCTGACTTTGGACCAAGTTGGTCCGAGGTCGGAACCACAGACAGAAACGGAGGGAACTATTTGATTGCAATAATTCACAGAGGACAAAAATTCAAAGAAACTATGGAAGCCTTTCAGCAGAAACGAGCGGAATTTATCGCACAGGAAATCAGAAATTTTGATGCAGAAACCTTGTATGTGTTTCTGGAATGGATTCGTGGCAACGGCCACAAACTTGATAGAATAACTGGGATGGCGGTATGATATGAGCGGAGGTGACTACCCATGAAGAAACAGAGAAAAATTGAAAAAGATAACCGTGGCGTTGCGATATACGCCCGTAAATCCCGTATCACCAACAAGGGTGACAGTATCGGTGTTCAGTTCAAACAATGTGCGGATTACGCCAAAAAGGAATTGGGATTGGATGAGGAGTACGAATTCTTACAATACGAGGACAAAGGACTCAGCGGATATTTTTCAGACAGACCGGATTTTCAGAGAATGCTGCATGATGTGCAGGACGGAAAAATCAAAGCAATCGTATGTTACAAGCTGGATCGTGTCGGCAGAAAAACAGCCGACCTAATCCGCCTGATGGATTTCTTGGAAATGTACCATGTTAATCTCTTGATTTGCTCCAATGGTATCAATACTGCCAGCGGACTATATAAAATCTTCATTCAGATATTCGCTGTCATTGCGGAATTTGAAAGAGATACTCTGACAGAAAGAATTGTAGACAATATGATGGAACTTGCAAAGGACGGACGATGGCTCGGCGGCAATACACCGATGGGATTTACTGTCCGTCGTGTAACAACCGGAAGTGGTAAGGGAAAATCAGCATACAGCTACTTAGAAAGTCTGCCGGAAGAAAAACGCATGGTTCAGCGTTTGTATGAATTTTTTCGAACCACTCGCAGTATCCAGACCACTGCAAAACAGATGAATGAGGAAGGATTCCACACTCCTTCCGGTGCTGCATTTAACGCATCCACCACAAGACTGGTTTTGAGAAATCCCATTTATTGCACTGCTGATAAACGCAGCTATAATTATTTCATCGAACACGACGGCAATGTGTTTGGAGATATGACAGAGTTTGACGGAACTCACGGATTGTCGGCTTACAATAAAACCGACCAAGAAAAATACGAGGGCAGCGACAGCACATTCATCTCTCCAAAATATGTTCAGACCATTGAAAGCAAGCCTGTTAGTGAGTGGATTATTGCGGTCGGAAGGCATGAAGGCTTTATTTCAAGTGAACAATGGATTGAAGTGCAGGAACTTCTGGATGCGATTGCAGAGAAATACAATCGCCCTCACAGAAAGACCAACGCATTGTTGGCAGGACTGGTGCATTGTCCTCACTGCGGCAGGCGATTGAGTGTGATTTCCGAGTCCGACCGTTGGACGAACGGAAAACCTCGATTCAAATATGTTTGTCCCGGCTATCGCAAAAAGGAATGTAATTTCAAAGCGGTAGACGGCGTTCTTCTGGATGAATTTGTGGTACAGCAGTTATCCGACCTGTCAGATGAAAACAGTGAGCGTTTCAAAGATATTCTCGAAATTAAAATCGAGGAGGTTCTTGAAAAATCACAGACAGTACAGGAGCACACCTTCATTAAAAAGAAACGTGACAAGCTGAAAGCGGATATTGCAGCACAGACAAGAAATCTGCGTGAAGCAGATGGCAATATCAAGCAATTTATTCAAGAGGATTTGCAAAATCTGGCTGAAGAACTGAGGGAAACGGAGCGGCAGCTTTCCAAACTGGATGATGGCAGAAAGAACAATATGATTGCCATCCGTGACTTGGAAATGACAAAGGAAAGGCTGCTCTCCTTTGCAGAATATGCAAAGGATGCGCAGCCGGAGGTTCTGGTCACTTTGATCCAGACGATTGTAGAAAGAATTTATATTGTGGATAAGGATGACGAGCGTTACTGCCACATCTTTATCAAGGGCTGTTCCGGAGAAGATTACACCGGCTTCTTCCAGACAGCCGGTTACATAGAGCAAAAAACTACCCCTGTGTGTGATTCAGAACAGTATTGCCTTCGCTACGTACTATAATCAAAAGATATATACTACCCGCGTTTCGGCATTTTCTTTTTATTTGAAAAAGAAAACGCCTGCAAAAGAAAA